>JGI12048J13642_10564603_pt1 | contig 31548 bp, 27 predicted proteins | sample ElkSlonscriptome_16_FD_13642 | JGI IMG/M metagenome (IMG submission 13642)
GCAAATTAGACCAAAGCAAAGTGCTCCCCGTCAGCACGGCCAGGCTCAATTCATCGAGCGCGGCCGGAGTCAAACGCCTCCGCCGCCGTGATTGTCCAGCATGCCCTCCCGCCTGACGAATTCGACGATGTCGTCGACACCCTGCCCCGCGCGCAGGTTGGTAAAGACGAAGGGGCGCTCACCGCGCATGCGTTTGGCGTCGCGCTCCATGACCTCCAGCGACGCGCCGACATAGGGCGCAAGGTCGATCTTGTTGATCACGAGCAGGTCGGAGCGGGTGATGCCGGGGCCGCCCTTGCGCGGGATCTTCTCGCCCTCGGCCACGTCGATGACGTAGAGGGTGAGATCGGCCAGTTCCGGACTGAAGGTCGCGGCCAGATTGTCACCGCCGCTTTCGATAAAGATCAGATCCAGGTCCGGAAAGCGTGCTTGCAGGTCTTCTACCGCGGCCAGGTTCATCGACGCATCTTCACGGATGGCGGTATGCGGGCAGCCGCCGGTCTCGACCCCGACAATGCGCGCCGCCTCCAGCGCTTGGCTGCGAATCAGAAACTCCGCGTCTTCGCGGGTGTAGATGTCGTTGGTGACCACCGCGAGTTGATAGTCTTGGCGCAGGCGCTTGCACAGGGCGTCGAGCAGCGCCGTCTTGCCGGAGCCGACCGGACCGCCGACACCGACGCGTAAAGGGGTTGGGTTGGTCATAGCGTGGAATTTTTAGTCAAGAGCGGAACAACCGCGTGTATTGGGTCTCATGGTTGGCGCTGGCGATGGCCATGGCCGGGGTCGAGGCGCCAATGTCGTCGTCCGCCAGCAGTTGCGCCGCATGCAGTGCCGCGGGCAGTTCGGCGGCGATGCGGGCGAGCAACTGCTGCCCCTGGCGTTGGCCGAGCGGCACGATCTTGACACCGGCCAGCACCAGGTTTTCGGCCCAGGCCCAGGCATAACCCAGCGCCATGGCGCGCCCATCAATCCCCCAGCGTTGGGCGGCAAAGGCGAATCCAGCGACTTGGCTGCGCGCCAATAAAGGTCGTAGTAGGTCGGCGCGCGGCAACGCCCAAGCCAGCAGCAGGTCCGCCAGCGCCCTGCCCCGCTGGCCCTCCTCGGCGCGCAGCTCGGCGGATTCGCGGCCCGCCAGCAACCGTTCGATCCAGTGTTCGAGGGCGTCGTCATCGTCGGCGGCCAGGGCCCGGGCCATGCGCAGCAACAGCGGCAGATCGAGTCGCGAAACGGACTGTTCGAGCTGATCCATGGCCCAGGCCTCAAGGTCCGCGGCCGTGCGCAGCCAGCCGGTCTCCACCGCCCACTCAATGCCCTGGGAGTAGGTAAAGGCACCCGTCGGTAAGGTTGGACTGACGAGATGGAGCAGACGCACCAGCGCCAGATCGCCTGGGATTGCGTCAATCACCGCGCGGGTTCAGTGATGATGCGCATGGCCGTGGCCCTGCCCCCGGGCATGACCATCGGGCTGACCATCGCTATGGCCGCCATAGGCACCGGCTTCCGGGTTAAAGGGTGCATCCTGCACCGTCACAGCGAGCCCAAGCCCTCGCACCATGGCATCAAGCACGTGATCATGCAGCCAACACAGCCTGCTGGGCTCGATCTGCAAGGCAACGTGGCGGTTGCCGAGGTGGTAACAGGCACGCGCCAGCAACACCGGATCATCGCAGGCCGCGACCGACAGGCATTCCGGTGCCGCGACGATGCGCACCATCAAGCTGCCGTCATCCGTGGCGAGTAGGTCGCCGTCTTTCAACAGATCACCGCGAGGCAACGAGATGCCGGCCTCGCAACCGTTGTCGAGTCGAACGCGCTGCCGCGAACGCAGGCGCTGCTCCAGCGTCAGGGCGGCAACGGCATCGATTCGCGTGGCCGTGCGCAAGCGCCTAGTCAGCATCGACAGTACGGTGTCAGTCATCGACATGTCTGTATCGGCAACCCATGGTGAGAATGCGCCAGAGACCGGGCAAGACGCTCAGATTGCAAATCGCCCCAACGGCGACGCCTTGCGGGCTCGGCAGGCCCTAAAACAAGAAATACCGCTGCGCCATCGGCAACACCTTGGCCGGTTCGCAGGTCAACAACTGACCGTCGGCACGCACCTGATAGGTCTGCGGGTCTACCTCAATGGTCGGCTGCCAGGCGTTGTGGACCATGTCCGCCTTGGTGACATGCCGCACGTCCTTAACCACGCCGATCAGGCGCTTGAGATCCAACCGCTGCGCGACGGCGTCCTGCATCGCCCATTGCGAGACGAAGGTCATCGCAGTGGTTGCGATGGCGCGGCCATAGCCGCCGAACATCAGGCGGTAGTGCACCGGCTGTGGAGTCGGGATGGAGGCATTTGGGTCGCCCATGGGCGCCGCGGCGATCATGCCGCCCTTGATGATCAGGCTCGGTTTGGTGCCGAAAAAGGCCGGCTTCCAAAGCACCAAATCCGCTAGCTTGCCGACCTCGACCGAACCGACCTCGTGGGCGATGCCATGCGTGATGGCGGGGTTGATGGTGTACTTGGCGATGTAGCGCTTGGCGCGCAGATTGTCGTGTTCGGCCGGGTCGCCGCCGCCATCCGGTGACGATAGGCTGCCACGCTGCACCTTCATCTTGTGCGCGGTCTGCCAGGTGCGGGTGATGACCTCGCCGACTCGGCCCATGGCCTGGGAATCGGACGCGATCATGCTGAAGGCGCCCAGGTCGTGCAGGATGTCCTCGGCAGCGATGGTCTCGCGGCGGATGCGCGACTCGGCAAAGGCGACGTCCTCCGGGATCGACGGCGACAGATGATGGCAGACCATCAGCATGTCCAGATGCTCATCGACGGTGTTGACGGTATAGGGTCGGGTGGGATTGGTCGAGGACGGCAGTACGTTAGGCAGACCGGACGCTTTGATGATGTCCGGCGCATGGCCGCCACCGGCGCCCTCTGTATGATAAGTGTGGATGCAACGGTCCTTGAAGGCGGCAATGGTGTCTTCGACGAAGCCGGACTCGTTCAGCGTGTCGGTATGGATGGCCACCTGCACGTCCATCTTCTCGGCGACACCTAGGCAGCAATCGATGGCGGCCGGTGTCGTGCCCCAATCCTCGTGCAGTTTCAGGCCCATGGCGCCGGCGCGTACCTGCTCTTCTAACGGGTTCGGCAGGCTGCCGTTTCCCTTGCCGAGAAAGCCGAGATTCATCGGCAGCCCCTCGGCGGCCTGGAGCATGCGCTGGATGTTCCAGGGTCCGGGGGTACAGGTGGTGGCATTGGTGCCGGTGGCCGGCCCGGTGCCGCCGCCGAGCATCGTGGTGACGCCCGACATCAGCGCTTCTTCGATCTGCTGCGGGCAAATAAAGTGAATGTGTGCATCAATGCCGCCAGCGGTCAGGATTTGGCCCTCGCCAGCGATGGCCTCGGTGCCGGGACCGACCAGGATATCCACCCCAGCCTGGGTGTTCGGATTACCGGCCTTGCCGATACCACTGATGCGGCCGTCCTTGATACCGATATCGGCCTTGATGATGCCCCAATGGTCTAGGATCAGCGCGTTGGTGATAACGGTGTCCACCACCTCGTCGGCCTGGCGCTGACACTGGCCCATGCCGTCGCGAATCACCTTACCGCCGCCGAACTTGACCTCGTCACCGTAATGGGTGCGGTCCGCCTCCACCTGGATGATCAGGTCGGAATCTCCAAGCCGAACGCGATCGCCCACTGTGGGGCCGTACATGGACGCATAGGCCGTCCTGCTAATCTTACTCATGGCGCTGTGCCTCCATCGGTAGCGCTGCCCGCGGCGCTGCTTGTCGCACCCGCGGCTGCCGCCGCCCTATCCAGCGGCCCCATGACCTTTCCATTGAAACCGTAGACGATTCCGTCGCCAGCATAGGGCACCAGATCGACGGTACGCGCCTGACCTGGCTCAAAGCGCACCGCGGTGCCTGCCGGGATGTCTAGCCGATGGCCGCGCGCGGCCTCGCGCTCGAAACGCAGCGCGGCGTTGGCCTCGTAGAAGTGGTAGTGGGAGCCGACCTGGATGGGTCGATCGCCGGTGTTGGCGACTTCGACGGTCAGCACCGGACGGCCGGCATTGAGTTCGATGTCGCCGGGGGCGGTCAGGATTTCGCCTGGGATCATGGTCATGGGGTCCTGGTTGCAAGATTGCTTGAGGGCGTCAAATGCTGGCGGGTTAGATGATCGGGTCGTGCACCGTGACCAGCTTGGTGCCGTCCGGGAAGCTGGCCTCGACCTGTACGTCGTTGATCATCTCGGGGATGCCGTCCATGACATCGTCGCGACTCAACAGCGTGCGGCCATGGTCCATCAACTCGGCGACGGTCTTGCCCTCACGGGCACCCTCCAGGATGGCACAGCTGATGTAGGCCACGGCCTCCGGATAGTTCAGTTTCAGCCCTCGGTCACGGCGCCGCTCGGCCAGCAACCCTGCGGTGAACAGCAGCAGCTTGTCTTTTTCTCGCGGTGTCAGTTCCATCGGGGGTCTCTCTGTGAAGGTGGGTCTGGCTTTGAAGGTGGCTCTGGCTTTGAAGATTGCCCTGACTGATCAAAGGCGACGCTGGCTGGGGTCGTCGCCGCGGTGAGAATCGGCCATAGCGCGCCCTGTATCCTGGGCACCCTTGGTCGTCAGGTCGACCAGATACGTGGCGGACAGGCATCGCGGCCCAAGAGTCGTGGTCGCAACAGCGTCCAGAGTGCGCAGAATACCCGTTGCATCGGCTCGATTGTAGCCGCAAGACAGCGGGCGACCAGCAAGTCATCCAATAGGGTCACGCCAAGTAGCAGCCCAGCCGACGTGATCGGCGCCCGGCGCGCGACCTGAAGCAGGTGAGCGTCACAGCCGCTGGCGATGAAGGTACCGGTCGCGGGCCAGCCGCGCAGACCGGTCGGGCCGTCGAGATGGCGCGGATCAGTGACGCGCAGCAGGTCGGCCAACAGCGGACGACCATCCCGGCTCAGATGCAGGCCGAACTGCAAGGCGCCATCGTCGAAACGCTCGCCGATCACCGGCCGGCCTAGGCTCAACATCTCCCAGCCGATAAACACCGCATTGGTCCGCAAGGCGATCTCGGTACGGCTGCGGACACGCGCACCGGGAAATAGGATGGTCTCCTGCGGAAACCATTCCAGCGAGGCACCGGCCGCGACTGTCAAGCGCTGACCCTGCACCGCGTCGCTACCGGCGCTGCGATAAAACTTGGTGGCGCCCGGAGTGGTCGCAAGCGCATTGGCTCCGGCCCCGAGCGCAAGCGCGATAGACAGGCTATCACCGCCCACCACGCCGCCGGGTGGGTGCAGCAGGTACAAGTGGCAGAGCGCGTTCTCGGGGTAAAAAGGCCGCTGCAACGTGAGCGGGCCGAGTTGGCGCTTCTCGGCCAACAGGGTACGTCCGTTGCGGCGTTCGCAGCGCAGATCCAACTCCGCACGCCAGCCGGCCCGCGGTAGAGGCGGCGGCGCAACCGGGATGGCGGCACCCAGGTTCTCGGCATCAGCGGCATCCATGCTATCGAACAGCGCGCATCACATCGGCAACCCGCCGCCCGGAGGAAAACCGCCGCCCATACCGCCCATACCCGGCGGCAATCTGCCCTGCATCTGGCGCATCATCTTGGCCATACCGCCGCCCTTCATCTTCTTCATCATCTTTTGCATCTGCGTGAACTGCTTCAGCAGCTTGTTGACATCCTGCACCTGGGTACCGGAGCCCATGGCAATGCGCTTACGGCGAGAGCCCTTGACGATCTGCGGATGCAGACGCTCCATCGGCGTCATGGAATCGACGATCGCGATCAATTTGATCACCTCCTTATCGTTGACCTGATTCTTGACATGGTCCGGCAGTTGTCCCATGCCCGGCATCTTGTCCATCAAGCCGGCCATGCCGCCGAGCTTGTTCATCTGCTGCAACTGATCACGGAAGTCGTACAGATCGAAGCCCTTACCCTTTTGCAGCTTCTTGGCCAGCTTCTCGGCCTTGTCCTTATCCACCCTCTCCTGTATCTCCTCGACCAGCGACACGACGTCACCCATGCCGAGAATACGCGAGGCGACACGCTCCGGATGGAAGGGTTCCAAGGCCGAGGTCTTCTCACCGACACCAAGGAATTTGATCGGCTTGCCGGTGATCTCGCGGATCGACAGCGCCGCACCGCCACGGGCATCGCCATCCGCCTTGGTCAGGATCACGCCGGTCAGCGGCAGCGCCTCGTGAAACGCCTGCGCGGTCTTGGCCGCGTCCTGGCCGGTCATGCTGTCGACGACGAACAGCGTCTCCACCGGCGAGAGCGCGCCATGCAGGGCACTGATCTCCTGCATCATCGCCTCGTCTATGGCCAAGCGACCGGCAGTATCGACGATCAGCACGTCTTTAAACTGCTTGCGCGCGGCATCCACCGCGGCGCTGGCGATTTTCAATGGGTCTTGATTCGCCGTGCTCGCGAAGACGGTGGCGCCGACCTCGGTACCGACCGTGCGTAATTGCTCAATGGCGGCCGGGCGGTAGACGTCGCAACTCACCACCATCACCTGCTTCTTGTGGCGCTCTTGCAGAAAGCGCGCCAGCTTGGCCGTACTGGTGGTCTTGCCAGAGCCCTGCAGGCCCGCCATCAGGATCACCGCCGGCGGCTTCACGGTCAGGTCCAGGCCCTCGTTGGCCTCGCCCATCAGCGTCGTCAGCTCGTCGTTGACGATCTTGATTAGCACCTGTCCGGGTGACAGGCTGCGGGTGACCTCGGCACCCAGCGCCTTCTCACGCACCCGCTCTACGAAGCCGCGCACCACCGGCAGCGCCACATCCGCTTCGAGCAGGGCCATGCGCACCTCACGCATAGTGTCTTTGATGTTGTCCTCGGTTAGCCGAGCCTGGCCTCTTAGGCCTTTGAGCACGTCGCCGAAGCGTTCCTGAAGCGTATCGAACATCTGTTGCCCCTTAGCCAATAGTCAGCTTACGTTCTGCATATGTCCCGCTGATCTGCCCGATGTCGAAATCATCTGCAACCGGGTGTCGCGGCGATTCCTTAACCTAAATCAAGGCGGCGCGAAAGAACAGCCCGAAACGACAGTACAAAGCCCCGCCGAAGATTCCCAGCGGTTTCTTTCTGTGAGATCATCCGCCGCCATGAACAGCGCCCTCATCGCCATTGTCAGCATCCTTGCCTATCTGAGCAGCGCCGGCCTCGTCGGCTGGCGGCTGTTCAATCATGTCGAATCTAACGAGGCCCAGCTTCGCCGGATCACGCTCGCGCTCGGTTTTGTCGGCTTGGCAATGCACACCTGGCTGCTCTATCGCGGCATCTTCAGTCACGCAGGGCTCAATCTCGCGTTCTTCAACGCCCTTTCGCTGACCGCTTGGACCGTTGTGGCATCGCTATTGATCTCGAGCCTGAGCAAACCGATCGAAAACCTCGGGCTGGTTATCCTACCGCTCGCGGCGCTGGCCGTGTTCCTGGATCTGCTCTACCCCAGCGTCTCGTTCATGAGCGAGAACGCAAGCTGGGTGCTCAAACTGCACGTGCTGCTATCGATGCTCGCCTACAGCCTGCTGACCTTGGCCAGCGTTCAGGCGCTGCTGATCGCGGTGCAGGACCACTATCTGCGCAAGCGCCGCCCCGGCGGGTTTATTCGCACCTTGCCGCCGCTGATGACCATGGAAGCCCTACTGTTCGAGATGATCAGCATCGGCTTCGTGCTGCTGACGCTGGCGTTGCTGAGCGGCTTCGCGTTTCTGGAAAACATGTTCGCGCAGCATTTAGTACACAAGACCGTACTGTCGGTGATCGCGTGGATGGTCTTCGGCGGGCTGCTGTTGGGCCGGCGCATCCGGGGCTGGCGCGGACGCCGGGCCATTGTCTGGACGCTGAGTGGATTCGCGTTGCTGATCCTGGCCTACTTTGGCTCTAAGCTGGTGCTGGAACTCATTTTGCACCAGGGCGCTTGAGCGCCAAGCCAATCGAGATCCTCCGGTCGATCCACATCCCGTAGAGCTGGCAGCTCCTGCCAATACCAGCCAAGCGCGGCCAAGCGTTGACGGGTAATCTCAGCGACCCGATCACCGCCCCAAGGCATCTCCGTGAACAACGCCGACTCCGCACGACGTAGCCCAAGCAGTACATAACCGCCGTCCAACGCGGGGCCGAGCACCGCATCGACCTCGGGGGCCTGCAATGCCGCCAGGGCTTGCGCTAGTTGCGCCGGCCCGAGGCCGGGACAATCGCTGCCAATCAGCACCACGCCGTCGGCACGTCGCAGGGCGTCCCTGCAACCAGCCAGCAATCGATCGCCGAGGTCGCCGTCGCTTTGCTCACGAAGATCAATGCCGTGGGTCGCCGCCAATTCCTGAAACAACGGATGCGCTGTGTTGGGCGCGCACCAAAGTTCGAGCCGCGCATCGATTGGCCCGTGGAGCCCGCTGGCCAGCCGTTCCATCGTGGCTCGCAATAGCTGCGCGTGAAGCCGCGCCGCCCCAACCGCGCCGAGCGCCGGGATCAGACGCGTCTTCGTTTGGCCCGGGATCGGCGCCTTAGCAAACAACAGGATCCGCGTGGTGGGCATATCGGTCCCGACCAAAATCATCGCGTCCGTCAGGTCAGCGCGCCACCACAGCTACTGCCCTGCCCCGCGGTACAGCCCCAGCAATGCTCACCGCGACGGATCGGACTGCCGGTTAGTGCGTCCGGTCCGCTGAGATCAGCGATATGCAACCGCTCGCCGGCCTGCCCGGTCGGCTGCTGTTGCGAAAGGGTCAAGGGCAGATCCAACATCTGGTTAAAGTCGCAATCGTAGACGTAGCCACGCCAGTCGATGCTGATCAGGTCGCGACACATCACAGCATCGAGATTGTTTTCGCAATGTGCGGCCTTCAGCCGTTCTAGATAATCGGCAAACTGGCCGTTAGACTGCAACCAACTGCCGAAGCGCCGCACGGGCATGTTGGCCAGCGTCATCAGCCGATCGAAATGCACCCCATGCCGGGCTTCCAGTTCACGCTTGTAGTCGATTTCAAGCTGGCACTGGGCCGGCGGCAGTTCCGCGCCGATGGGGTTGAACACGAGATTCAGCAGCAGCCCGCTCACGCCATCGCCATAGCCCAGCGCGTTCAACCGCCGCAGAGCGCGTATACTCGCCGCAAAAACGCCGGCACCACGCTGCCCGTCCACAGGCTCGCCGACATAACCAGGCAGCGAAGCGATGATCTCAACCCGATGCGTTGCCAAAAACTCCGCCAGTCCCTCCTGCCCGGGCTCCTCAAGAATGGTCAGGTTGCAGCGGTCAATGACCTGCAGACCGAGCTCACGCGCCGAGGTCACCAGCGGCCTAAATACCGCGTTGAGCTCCGGCGCGCCGCCAGTGATGTCCAGCGTGCGCGTGCCACCCAGTCGCAGATAGTCGAGTACCTGCTCAAGCGTCGACGGGTCCATCTCTTCGCGCCGCTTTGGACCGGCGTCCACGTGACAATGAACACAGGACTGATTACAGCGATAGCCAAGATTGACCTGCAAGGTCGTCGGACGACGGCGCGCCAGGGCTGGGAAATTGGTCGGGAACAGCAATGGTTTGGAATCGAGCACGGCAACCTCGTCTTAAAACCGAACAGCAGCGGGCGGCGGCGGTCTCCACCAAATCCCCCGATCGACAACCAGGCCTGTCACAGAATGAAGCAATGGTGCTACACTTCAACCCCACTGGCCATGGTCACTATCTTGATCCACCCCTTTTCCTCGGGGCCGTAGCTCAGCTGGGAGAGCGCCGCGTTCGCAATGCGGAGGTCAGGGGTTCGATCCCCCTCGGCTCCACCAATCTCATCACCACCAGTTTCGCTAATCGCTTGCCGCCTCCCAGGTCCGCCCATCAGTTTGCCAGATCCAAGCTGCCCCTGGCCTGCACCCCCGCCAGCATCTGGCCGAGCGTTCGACCTCCTGATAGAGCTCGCTGCCATGCGATAAGTCGGTCTGCTTGCCATGGGCTTCCAACTCGCGCGCTCGCGCGACCGCCTCGGTGGCGCCGAGATTGGCGAGAAAGCCGGCCATGCACGTGGCTTGGTCGCTCTTGCCGCGACAGGGTGCCAGCGGCTTGCAGCGCATGCGCGCAAGCTTCCGCCCGCCCAATGCCGGGCGCAACGGAACGGGCCCGACCTTGAAGGCTTGGCTGCCATATCTGCGCGCCGGTAGCGGCGTCGATATCTTCACCCGGCGTATGGCACGGGCCTTGGGCAGGCTTGGCGTATCGGTACATGTGCAGGCGTTTCCGCAAGCGCTGCAAAACATGCCTTGGCTCTTGGCCGCGGTACCGCCGCCGCCTGGGGTGGATCTGGTGTTGGCCAACAGCTGGCATGGCTTCGCCTTCGCCCGGCCAGGTATCGCATTGGTGACTGTGAATCATCTGTGCGTTGCCGACCCGGCACTGGCACCTTATCGCAATCGGCACCAAGCCTTCTTTCATCGCCGGCTGGTCACCGCGTTCGAGGCGCGAAGCTATCGGGCTGCCGCGGCTGTGGTCGCGGTCAGCGACTACACCGCGGAGCAAGTGCGCCGGCATTGCCCTGAACTGGAAGTGATCACCGTGGCTAACGGTGTCGATACGGACTTCTTACGTCCCGGCGACGCGGATGGCGGCGATCGTGCCGACGGGCTCGATCTGCTGTTCGTTGGCAACCTGTCCCGGCGCAAGGGCGCCGACCTACTGCCGCGAATCATGCGGCGCCTCGGGCCGCGTTACCGCCTGTTCTACGCCAGCTTGCGCGCCGGCGAGCGCCTGCCGCCGGCGCCGAACCTGCACCCGCTCGGCTGCCTCGACGAAAGCCGCTTGCGCGATGCCTACCGGCGCGCTGACCTGGTCCTGTTTCCGACCCGACTGGAGGGGCTTCCCTACGTGGTGCTGGAGGGCATGGCCTGCGGCAAGCCCGTGGTGGCGAGTCGTGTTGCCTCGCTGCCGGAACTCATCGCGCACAACGAGACCGGTGTGCTCTGTCCGATCGACGACGTCGACGCCTTCGCCTCAGCTGTTGAGCGGCTGCAACGGGACCCGGAACGGCGCCGGAAGATCGGCATTGCGGCCCGTCGGACCATCGTTGCGCGCTTCCCGGAATCGTTGATGGCTGAGCGCTATCCGCGGCTGTTCGAGACTGTTTTGGCACAACGGCCATGAGCGGCCCGTCCGATGGCATCTGCTGCATCGTGCTGAGCTGGTTCGGCGCCACGCTGACGCGCGCCTGTACCAAGGCTCTGATCGGGCAGCCGATCGACCTGCTCTACCTCATCGACAACTCGGCCGACGCTGGCGAGTGCCGCACCCTGCGGGTGATCGCCGAACGGCTGCGCGACGCAGGCATGCGGGTCGAGGTCCGCTGCAACGACGCCAATCTCGGCTTCGCCCGCGCCATAAACGCCGTCATAGCCTCAGACCGGCGCGCTGGCGGCCATGCCTATTACTTGCTGCTGAACAACGACGCCCTTGTTCCGACCGGGGGCGTCGCCGGACTGCGTCGCAGCCTTCGTTCGGAACCGCCAGCGGCCATGGCCTCGCCGCGCATCCGCACCGATGGGCGTTGCGACTGCTGGCTATATTACTATTTATTGCCGGGCCACATCGCCCATCGGCCCTCGCGCCGGGCCATGCCCTACCTGACCGGTGCCTGCCTGCTGCTGGATGCGGCCTGGATCAGCGATGGTGGCCCGTTCGACGAGGGCTTTTTCTTCTACGGCGAAGACATCCTGCTCAACTGGCAGCTTCGTCGGCGTGGCGCGATGATCCGCTGCGCCGAGGACATCGTCGTTGAGCACATCGGTAGCGCCTCCTCAGGCGGGGGTTCGCGCTTCTACGAGACGGAGATCGTCCGCGGCCACCTGCTGCTGGCGAATCGGCTGGCTCGATCCACCCGGCAGCGCTACCAGTTGCTGCTCGGGCGCCTTGTCTACCTAGCTGCGCGGGCCGCGCTGCGCGCCATTCGTCTGCGCGACCCGATGCCGATCCGCGCCCTCGGCGGGGTCTGGCTCGACGGCCTGCGCGGCACGGCCGGGCCTTCGGCGTGCGGCAAGGGCAATGTCCCGAGGCGGCCGGGGGCTTGACGTGCGGCCTCGGAGCCCACAATCGATCAGGTCATCATCCCAGCACTCCTCTTCAGCTACGCCTCCCGACCCCATGCCTTCAAGCCCACGATCTCTCGCGCTCTCACTGCCTGCCTTGTCGTTGCTCTACCTGCTGATCTGGGCGCTTGCCGCGTCCGCGGCCCCTATCGACGACGCCGCCAAGGACTGGGCCTCCGGAGATGCTCGCAGCGCAACGAGGCGTCTGAAGCTGCTGTTGCAACAGTCGCCGGATGATCCCGCGGCGCGTATGCTGCTCGGGCAAATCCAACTGCAAAGCGGCGATGCCACGGCCGCCGAGTTCCAGCTTGAACGGGCAATTCGGCTTGGCGCCGCTGAAGCGGACGCGCTGCCGCTCCTGATCGAGGCATTGCTGGCGCAGGACAAGTACGAGCGCGCATTGCAACTGACTGAGCCGACCGCTGACCTGCCCGCCGCGATGCGCGCTCGGCTGCTGTTTCTGCGCGGCAAAATGTTGCTCGCCACTGATGACCCCGGGGCGGCACGCGCGGCCTTCAAGCAGGCGCGCGCGGTCGATGCCGGAGCGGTCGAGCCGCTGTTGGGCCTGGCACAGCTCGCGAGTAAAGCCGGAGACGCGGCACAAGCGCGCAGGTTCGTTGAGCAAGCCACGACATCGGCCCCCGAGAACGCCGATGCCTGGCGCACATTGGGAGACATTGAATACCACAACAAGAACTTCGATGCGGCGGTGGCCGCCTACGACAAGGCTCTAAAAGCAGCGCCGAAACACCGACGACTGCACTACCGACGCGGTCTCGCGCTGTTGGAGACGGAGCACGCAATCCGCGCCTGGAAAGACGTCGAGGCACTGACGTCGATCGACAAGCGATTCCCTGGGCGCTTCTATTTGCAAGGCCGTCTGCTGCTGAGGGAGAACAAGGCCGAGAGGGCGTTGATCAATTTAGAGCGCTACCTAGAGACCGCACCCGAGGACCCCGACGGCGCGTTCTACGTGGCACTGTCGCTGTACCGCCTGGGCCGCAACGCTCAAGCTGAGGACCACTTGGCGCGGCTCAACGCGCGCTACCCGGACAACGCCGACGTGGCGCTGCTGCTGGCACGTATTCGCATCGCCAATCATGACGCGGCGGGCGCGGAAGCGCTGCTTCGCCCATTCTCAGCCGCCAGCGACGCCAGCCTTCCCATACTCGAAGCCTTGCGCGCGGCGCTCGTGCAGCAGCGCAAGACAGAGGAAGCGGCTGCATTGACGGAGCGCGCCGCGCGCAGGTATCCGGAGAGCCCGTCCGCGCAAATGGCCTATGCCGAAATGCTGATGCGCCGCGGCGAACCCGATCTTGCCGTCAAGACCCTGCGTCCCCTGGTTAAGGGAGACCGGGAGGCAGACCGACCGCGCACGCTGCTTATCCGGGCGCTGTTGCTAGCGGGCAAGTCGGAGCAGGCCTCCGCGGTGGCAAACGCCATACTTAAGGCCTATCCCCAGTCTGCATCCGCGCATATGCTCACGGCCACCCTGCTGTCTCAGCAAGGCGACATCGACGGCGCGCGGGCCGCCTTCGAGCGCTCACGGGAGCTCGCCGGCGACGACATCGCACAGATGACATCGGCGGTGCTGGCCCAAGCCGCGCTTGAGATAATGGCCGATCGCACCGGCGCGGCACGCGCGCTGCTGCAAGAATTGCTCGCCCAGGAGCCGGGCCAGACCGAAGCCGCGCTGGCACTTGCGGCGCTTGCGCGTCGACAGGCGGAAACCGACGCGCAAGACATGGCGTCCCGCTCGGGCGCCGGAGATGCAGCATTTATAGAAGCGCTCACCCAGAGGCTCGAGGCGGCGCCGGACAACCTGGAGCTGCGCATCGCACTCGCGAACGCCGAACTCGGAGCCGGGCGAGCCGAAGCCGCGCTGGACACCCTGCGTCGAGCACCCGCCGCCCAAGCCGCGGCCCCGCAACAGCTCGCGCTGCGTGCGCAGACCGAGTTTGCCGCGGGCCATCCCGACCTGGCCAAGGTGACACTGGCGCGGTTGGCGGAGCAACAGCCCAACTCGGCGCAAGTGCGCTATCGTCAGGCGGATGTCAGCGCCGCGACAGGAGACATGCGCGCCACCCAGGTCCATTTGGCCGACGGCTTGCAGCTCGACCGAGGCGGCACGCTGGCTGCGAACCGCCTGGGAAGCATCGTCGCACGCCTGCCGAACTCCGACCAGCGCGAGGAGTTCCTGACAGAACTGCGTCGCGTGGCTCCGGACCATGCCGCCGTTCGTGCCGTCAACGCCGAGCATGCGCTCGCGCGACGCGATTTCGCGGCGGCCATCGGCACATTCGAGGCGCTGCGGCGAACTTACCCGGAGCAAGAGATATACAGGATGAAGCTGGCTGGTGCGCTGGATGCCGCCGGGCGCAATCGCCAGGCTGTTCGGGTACTGCAGGAGTGGGTCGACCAACACCCCGAGCAGATCGAGCCGCGCTTCCTGATGGCGCGACTTCAAACGTCCGGTGGCGAGCAACGGGCCGCGATCGAACAGTACCGGGCGATCATCGAGCTGCGGAACGATGATCCGGTGGCGCTAAACAGCCTCGCCAGGCTGCTGGCCGAGCAGAACCCGCGCGAGGCGCTTGCCTACGCCGAACGTGCACAGGCCTTGCGCCCCGACGACCCAGCCTACCTCGACACCATGGGCATGGTACTGCTGGCGCTAGGAGACGCCGAGCAGGCGCGCGACCTACTCGGCCGCGCCCACGCCAATTCACCGGCTCCCGGCACCGCCTTCCGCTACGCTAAGGCGCTCGCCGCCAGCGGCGATTCCGCCCGCGCACGGCGGATACTGTTGCGGCTGCAGACACGCAGTTTCCCGGAGCGATCGCAGGCCGAGGCGTTACTGCGGCAGCTAGCGCAGGCACGATGACAGGCCGCATCGCCTAGGAGCAGCCGGTCATGACACCATCCGCACGCGGCCTGCGGCTCGATCTGCCAGCACGGATCGACGCGCGTATACCGAGGATACCGCACCCGTGCGCAAAAGCATGCGCATTTTAGCCAAGGTTCTCTCGCAATATTGGCGGCGCCGGCCACAATTACGGAGAAGGAGCGAGGCTTCTCCGCGAGACGCGTGTCCAACACTTTTCGCGCTCATCAACGGGCGCTGGAGATCGATTTGAAACTGCTGTTACATGTCGGACTTGGAAAATGCGGATCAACGTCATTGCAAGGTTTCTGCGCCAAGCATTCCGGCATGTTGGCCCAGCAAGGCATCTGTTATCCGCCTTGGCATCCCCATTTCCATCATCATTACGCCCTGTTCGAGCACTTGCAAGCGGCGAAAGACTCGAAGGCGATTGCCTGGCTATCGGCGCAGTCACAAATCGCGACGCGCAGCGGAGCCCATACGCTGTTCATTTCCCAGGAGCAGCTAAACGTCTGTTTCTCGCAATCGCGACAGCCCGTATTTTCGGCGACCACGAGGTTTCTCTCTTGGGCACGCGAAACTTTCGACGACGTGGAGTTGGTTTGCATAACGAGAGAGTTTAGAGGCTACTACCGCTCCTATATCAAGCAGATGTTGAACAACACAGGCTCCTATAGGTGGGATCAGCAGTGCGGCTATGCGCGCTATCTTCTGAATATTTTGCGCAGACTGGAAGAGGAAGGCAGCATGTTTTTCTCTCTAGATGAGATGCGTGCGCAAGGTCCTTATCCGGCCGTCCTGCTTGAGGAATTGCTCGGCATCAGCATCCCGAGAAAGTACCGCAAAGAGTTGAGATTGAATACGAGCCAGGACCCGTTGATTACCAGTGCACTCGTCGGCACGCTGATCAGCATTGACGCAGCGATACAACAGTCTCACCCCAATTCAGCGCAGTCGACAACCCTGCGCGAGTCGCTGTCCAAGGACGTCGCGCTCATCTTGGCAAGCCCCGGTGGGGCCGCCCTTACCGCGGAGCTTGAGGCATTCTTCAGCGAGCGACTGGAGCAATTTATATCCGGAACAACAGCCTGTCTGGATTCAGCTGATCTGGACGCATTGCACCGGCTAATGCCCGGGACGCAAGCGCCCTGTTAGGCATGGTCTCCAAATCAGCCCAAAAGCCGCAACCATTCTATTCCGCCAAACCATGATGGGGACAACACCGTTGGACGAGAACCAGCAGATACGAAGTCGCCTCGGCATCGATCTCGAACCAATACCAGGATGGCTTGCACCAATGGCGGCCCTCTACACGACGGCGCTTGCCGCCGAACAGCGCACGCTGGGCGTCCAGGGCGCCGTGCTCGAGATCGGTGTGTTCAAGGGCAAGTACCTGGCAGTTCTCTACCACGCGTCACGGCAGGAAGAGGCGCAGGTCGTTGGCATCGACGCGTTCATAGGTTCCCGCGACACCAATGCGAACGAGCAGGAGGTCCACGACAATCTAGCGTCCGTGTGCGGTGATTCGCGACGCCTTAAGATAATCACCGCTGACAGCACAGCGTTGTCAACAGCAAGCATGCAAGAACTCGTCGGCGGCAGCGCAAGGCTGATCAGCATTGACGGGGGGCATACGCTCGAAGTTGTCTCGCGAGACTTGAGCAACTGCGTACCGCTGCTTTCTTCCGGCGGCGTCATCGCACTGGACGATTTTTTCAACCACGGAACGCCGGAGGTCACCGAGGCATTGCTAAGTCTGTTCCGAGAACAGCCGACGGTTGATCTTGTGCCCTTTGCGCACTGTTACAACAAACTGTTTCTGACGACGCGCGCCCACCACGGGGCGTATCTTGAGGGAACGAAGCGCTTTTTGCAGGCAAACGCCGACTTGTCGGGATGCGCACGGACGCTTACGAGACATCGCGAGAACACCCGGCTGGGGTTTAGGCCACAGCTGCTCGGTGCCGAAATCTGGCCCTTCTTCTGAGCGGCGATGCCAATGGCACCTCGACGCGTCTTCTTCACCAGCGCCGCCGCCAACTACCTACCCAAGGCACGGCTGCTGTTTCGCTCGCTCCGGCGCTTCCATCCGGATGCACGGCTGGTACTGGCGCTGCCGGACGCGGTGCCGGACTGGCTGGACCTGGACGCGGAACCCTTCGACGAGGTGATGGACCTCAGGCGCCTGGGTATCCCCGACGCCCACCGCTGGGCGTTTCAGCACAGCATCGTCGAGCTGGCAACGGCCATCAAGCCATTCTTTATCAAACATCTTTTGGCGTCTGAGGACGTCGACTCGGTGCTCTACTTCGACCCGGACATGGTCCTGTTCTCCAACCTGGACGACATCCTGGAGCGCTTGGACGCGGAGAATCTCGTGCTGACGCCGCACCAGACGCGGCCGGAGCAGACCATCGCGGCCATCATCGACAACGAGATCTGCAGCCTCAAGCACGGCATCTACAACCTAGGCTTCATCGGTGTGCGCAACACCGATGAGGGCCGTCGCTTCGCGGCGTGGTGGGCGGAGCGGACCTATCACTTCTGCCGCGCGGACATCTGCGCGGGCCTGTTCACCGATCAGCGCTGGATTGACTTCGCACCGGTGTTTTTCGACGGCGTCGGCATCCTCAAGTCGTCACGCCATAATCTCGCAACCTGGAATGTCACCACACGCCGGGTCGAGGGCAGCGTCGCCGACGGCATCCGCGTGGACGGCGAGCCGCTCGGTTTTTATCACTTCACCGGCTTCGACAGCGGCGACCATCAGACCATGGCGCACAAGAACGCCCCAGGCAACAAGGCCATGGCGGACCTGATCGGCTGGTACAAGGGAGCCGTCGAGTCGGACCGGGACCACCGCGCCGAGCATTCGGCCTGGGCCTTTGGCCGCTACGCCGACGGCGAGCCGATCCAACCCTGCCACCGGGTCATCTTCCGCGAGCGCAAAGACCTTCAGGGCGCGTTCGCGGACCCCTTCGCGGGCGCCGACGCTGGCGGCTATCTGCACTGGCTGAAGACCCAGGGGGTCATCGAATACCCAACCCTGCTGGACGACGGCGGCCATTGCAGACCAGACGCGCCCGCGGACTCGTTCGAACTCAGCCACGGTTGCAAATGGTGGCTCAAGCGGCTGTTGAGCCTGAAGACCTTCCTGCCGACGGCGGCCTATATCACCCGGCGTCTGGCCCAGGGGTTACGTTAAATGAATGCCGGGGCCGACCGTCCGGTGCTGATCTACCAGATGGGCAAGGTCGCCTCATCGGCGCTTTGCGCCGCGCTGAATGACGCCGGCATCGCCGCCGCGCAGACCCATTTCCTCGGCAACGCGGCGCTGACGGCGATCCTGCAACGCCTGCTGAATCCCGCGCTGGCCGACCACTTCGCGCATCACCTGCAGGGCCAGCTCGAACTCAACACCCGCCTCACCCGGCATCTGCTGCGCGCGCGCCAGGCCGTCGAGCAAGCCAGCGAAGGGGCAGACAAGATCAAGCTGATCAGCCTCACGCGCGAGCCGCTGAATTGGTACCTTGCCGAGTTCATCCAAAATTTCGATGGCTACATGCCGGCACTGCGTGCCTTCTGCGGCCGCGCTGCCGACGATCACCGCGACGACTCTGCCTGTATCCTTGAGGCCCATCACGCGATGCTTGCAACCTTGGCTCGGCTGCGACTACCCCCGAACATGCGCACCCACGCCGACATCGCGGGCATCCTGAAGCCGGCCCTGAGCGACGCGCACCAGGAGGCGTTGCTCCCCAACGCCCGTAACCTCTTCAAGCCCATCCTCTGGTTCCAGCGCCTGTTCGCGGAGCCGACCGGAATCGACGTGTTCGCACAGGAACCGCAAACTGTGGCGCAAGGGGCGCTGCGCTTCGAGAGCGCCTGCTGCGATGCACTGGTGATCCGCTACGAGGATCTGCACGTGGCACTGCCCGCGGTTGCTCGATTCGTCGGCTTGCCGTCGCTGACATTGCCGCGGACCAATCTTTCGTCGGACAAGCGCCAGTTCGCACTGGCGCGCGATACCTTGACCCAGCTCGAGATCCCCGAATCGCTCGCCCGTGCGCTCTATGGGAGCGACTACTGCCGGCTATTCGGCTACCCGGAGCGGCGGACGTTTGGGCAGGTCAGCGCCGGATGATATCGGGTCGGCCCGCCGCCGCCTCGGCCGTATCGATTTGCGACTCGACGGCAGCGAATGCATCGGCTACGTCTGGCCAGCACCCGGTTGCCGACGATATGATCTCGGCATCTTAAACAGCCGCAGCCCGCGGGCGGAAATCGCGCGCCGCGGCCACCACCTTGCATCCGCCCGACCAAACGCCGACCACAAGGCTCTTGATCAGGGTGCATCCTATCCCATTGCCGAAGAGCCATCGATGACAGCAGACGACACGCAGCCCATGCTGTTCTCCATCGATCGGGTCCGGGTCTCGCGCGGCCGTCTCGTCGCCTGGGGCTGGTGCCTGCACCCGGATGGCCCGTTAGCGGGGGTGGAGTTGCACCTGGTGGGCGCGGATCGGCCACTGCGTGCGCAGTATCCGCTGACGCGCGACGATGTAGCCGCGCACCACCCGGCGTTGCGCTCGGCACGAGCCAGCGGCTGGCTGCTACTTGGATGGCTGCCGGAGCAGGTCCGCGGCGCCAGCTTCTACGCGGTGGACGCGGCAGGCGAGCGTCACCTGCTGCACAGCTGCGAGAGCCTCGGCGGCGACCTGTCCCCGCGTCAGGCATCCGGCCGGCTTTTTCATCGCGCCCATGCCTATGTCAGAACCCGCCAGTTCCGGCGCCTGATGGCCGAAACCGCGACCTGGGGGCAGCGCTTGCTGCGGCGCCCCAGCCCGCCGCCGGACGCCCTGCTCACCGCGGTCAGCGCGGGCGAGACACCGCTGACCCTGGTAATCGACCACGCCATGGGCGGCGGCGCCAACGCCGCGCGTGACCGATTGATCGACGAGCGCCTGCGGCACGGCGAGGCGATGCTGCTGCTGACCATCGACCTGAGCACACTGTGCTACCACTGGCGGCTGCGCGCGGCCGAGTTGCAACGAGCCTTCGAGAGCGACGACCTGAGTCGGCTCCCGGCGCTGCTGGCCACGCCGAGGCTGCACGCCGTCATGCTGAACAACACTGTCGGTTTCGATGATCCTCTGGGTCTGAACCGCATGCTGGTCGATGCGGTCTCGCTCGGTCAGATCCGTTTGAGCTTCGCATTGCACGACTACTTCCCGCTCTGCCCGTCCTATGCGCTGATCGGCAGGCACGGACGGTTCTGCGATCTGCCGGACGCCGAGGAATGCGCGCACTGCATCGCCGAGAACGACCACCCCTTCATGCAGCTCGTACCGCGGCGGCCGATCCCGGAGTGGCGCCGATCCTGGGCCGCGCTGCTGGCGCACTGCGACGAAATCAGCACCTTCTCGGAGGCATCCGCGGCACTGTTGCGGCGGGCGTTTCCGGAGCTTCCCGAGCACAACATCAGGCCGCGGCCCCACGACCAAGCCGGCCCCGCCCTGCCGCCCGTGCCCGTCGATCCACGGGCACCGCTGCACATCGGCATCGTCGGCCACATCACCTACCTGAAGGGCGCCGAGTTGGTCGCCGACCTGGTGGCCGAGATCGAGCGCCGCGGTCTCGCTGTCCAGATCACACTGTTCGGAGAGCTGGACCATGCCGTCACCGCCGAGCACCTGCACGTTCTGGGTCCCTATCAACGCAAGGATCTGCCGCGGCTGATCCGCGACGGCGGCGCGAATCTGTTCCTGTTCCCCTCCATCTGGCCGGAGACCTTTTCCTTCGTCGTGCAGGAGTTGATGGCCATGCAACTGCCCATCGCGGCATTCCGCCTGGGCGCACCCGCCGAGCGCTTGGCACGCTATCATCGCGCCAAGCTGATCGGCACTCCCGATGCCGCCGAGACCCTCAATGCGCTGCTCGACTTCCACCGCGCGCTGCGCGACGAGCCGCCACTCGATGCCGAACGGAATGTAGTGTCAGGGCGGAACAGGTCGACGCGCACAGCTCACTACGACCCCGCCGAGCCGCTGTTCTTTATCCACATCCCGAAAACGGCGGGCACCAGCATTCGACGGCAGTTCTATGATTGGTTCGGTGACGGATTGCTGTATCACTACTTCGACGAGCAGACAGAGACCCCGCCAGCGCGCCACAGGCTGCGGGAGCCAGCCACCGGCGGCTACCTCCCTGGGCTCTGCGTCTTCGGGCATTTCAACCGCAAGCGCGGCGCCGGCCTGGAGGACTACTATTCTTCGGCGCGACAACGCATCACCTTTGTGCGCGACCCGTTCGAGCGCGCCGTCTCGACCTACTTCTACATCAACGCCAACGCGGAGCGCTGGGCGAACCGCAAGACCGCTATCGCCAGGGTCGGGCTCGCGGACTGGCTGCAACGACCGCCAGGAGATATGCCCGGTGCCTTCCTGGCAGAGGGGCTGAGCCTGGACAATCACCGCGCCGTCCTGACGGAGCGTTTCATCCATATCGGCGTCAGTGAAGCGGCCGAGGTGTCGCTGGAACACATCGCGCGCAAGCTGGGCAAGCCGTCGCCGGAGCGCCTGCCGCGGCTGAACGCGACCGAGCGCGCCGATGCGGTCCCCCAGGATCTGCGCGAGTCGTTCCTGGCGCAACGGCCACTGGAGACGGCGATTTATCGGTTCGCTCTGGAGCTGAACGGGCTGCCGATCCCGGCTTGGCTGCCGCCTGCCGCATCCCCATCCCAATCCAGGACGCCGCGCTGATGCCGGCCCGCGACGCCATGATCATCCTGGTGCTTGGTATGCACCGCTCCGGCACCTCGATGTTGACCGCGGGTCTGCCCGCGTTAGGTATCGACCTAGGCCCCAACCTGATGCCTCCCAGGCCCGGCGACAACGACAAGGGCTACTTCGAGAACCCCGACATCGTCGCGCTGAACGAACAGCTGCTCGCCATGGACGGCTATCACTGGTCGAGCCTCGCCTACGGCAGGCGCATCGATTATGGCGCCGAGCGCTACGCGGCGCAGCGTGCCGAGGCCGGCGAGATCCTCGCCACCCAGTTTGGCCCCGGCCCCATTGCGATCAAAGACCCGCGTCTGTGTCTGACACTGCCGTTCTGGCACCAGGTCATCGAGGCTGCGCGGCCCGGTGCCGAGATCCTGCATCTGCACCTGTTTCGCCATCCGACTGCGATCGCCGCCTCCTTTGCCGCCCGCGCTCTGCGCCCAGGAGCAGCGGCGCTGGTCGAGCCGATCGGCGACGACGCGGAGCAGGCCCTATTGTTGTGGCTGTCCTACAGCTACCAGGCACTGCGCAACAGTCGGGGTCGGAACAATTGCTGCCTGCAACAAGCGGCACTACTCGACGACCCCGCCGCCGCGCTGACGGCGTTGGCGATGGCCCATGATCTTGACCTTGACTCCGCGCGGCTGGCCGGGTTCGCGCGCGACTTTATCGACCCAAGGTTGACCCATCACCGTGGCGATACGCTGGTCGCGGCTCGGCATCCACGGCTCGGCTTCATCGATGCGTTGTGGTCGTCTTTCTCCGGCCTGTCCGGGCCTCTGGGCGCCGGGGCGCACGCTGCGTTGCTGGCAGGGTTTCCGGACCTGGAATTCGCCTACCTCTGGTCCGTGCAGGCACGTCACTGGCTCGACGAGCGCGAACGCGCCCAACGCCTGGAAGCCGAACTCGCGGCCAAGCAGCAGGTGATCGATGGCCGCGACGCGATCCTGCGCACGCTCTATGCCGAGCGCGATGCCGCCCGGACGGAGGCAGCCCGGCAGGCGGCGGAACGCAAGGCGCTGCAGACGGCGGTGGACGTGCGGGAGGCAAAGCTCCGCGCGCTCTATGCTGAGCGAGACCAGTTGAGCGCCGAGAGAGATCGACACGAGGTCACAGCCGAGAGTGCGGAGCGGCGTTTTCAGGAACTGCAACGCAAAATCGAGCGGCTACGCCCGGACTTGCAGCTAAAAAGGTTCTATCGCCGGCTGCGCGGCGGCTGAGGCCGCATGCCCCAACAGCTAGCGTTTGAGCTCGAGGTCGCTGGCATCGAACGCCGCGGTGACCGCATCACGGCCTGGGGCCGCTGCGCCGACGCGGACATGAACCGTCTCCACTTCGTCGACGATTCCTCGGGCGCGTCCGTACCCGCCCGCTATGGCTTTGCCTTCCCTGAACTCGACCTCGGCCCAGGCAACGGGTCCCCATCCGCTAACGGCTTCGTGCTCAGCGCCGGCGTTCCGACCTCGGCTACCGTGCTGCATCCGGTAGCGACCTCCGCTGACGGAACACGCTGCGTGGCAGCGCCGCTGCGGCTGCCCGCATCACTGCCCGAGCCTTTGAGCCCTGCCCACAGCCTCGGCATGACCGCCGCAGCGGCCATGGCGAGGCTGCTCCACGGCGACCTGCGCGGGTTTGTTCAGGATGCGCGGCGCCGGCTCGGGATTGGCGGCGATGGGCTCGGGCCGGCTCAGCGCGGCGGGCTCATCAAGGCGGTGGCTGCCCTCCGTACTGACGTGCTGTTGCTGGTGGATCACCAGCTCGGCGGCGGCTCCAAGATCTATCGCGACGCACTACTCGCCGAGGCCGCCGGCCAGGGCCAGCCGGCCTTGCTGCTGCAATACCACGAGTCCGCCGCCGCCTACCTCTGGACATTGCATACGCCAGGGGGCATCCGGCGCTTCGTCACCGAAAGCCTGGGCTCGCTGCTGGCGCTGCTCGACAGCGGGTACATCCACGCCCTGACGCTGAACAACTGCGTTTCCTACCCAAACCCGCTCGATCTGGTCGCCATCCTGGCGTTGTCCGCGCGCCGGCATGGGCTCACGGTCAGGGTACCGGTGCACGATTATTTCTGCATCTGCCCGTCGTTCCCCCTGCTGGACCACACCGGGCGCCATTGCGGTGTGCCGGTGCTTTCCGTCTGCGAGGGCTGCATGGCGCGGAATACGCTCCCGTTCATGAAGCGGAGCCCACGAACGGCGTTGACGCCCTGGCGACTGGTCTGGCGGGAGCTGCTGGCACGGAGCACGGTGATCACCTTCTGCCGGGACTCGGGCCGCCTGCTGCGCAGGGCCTATCCGAGCCTATCGCCGGAGCAGATCCGGATGCAGCCGCATGAGCCAACGCCGTTCTCCGCCGCAACGGCGCCACGCTCGAGGTCCCGGGCGACGAGCAAGGAAAAACAGGTGGCCATCGTTGGCCAGATCTCGTATCTGAAGGGCGCGGACATCGTCGCCGAACTGGTCCGGCTCATCGACGCGCGCCAGCTGCCGCTGCGGGTGACCGTCATCGGCGCCCTGGAGCGTCCCATCCGTTCGCGCCGGCTGCGCGTCACCGGGGCCTATCGTCGCGACGACCTGCCCGCGTTGCTCGCTCGCCATCACCCGGACTGCGTGCTGCTGCCGTCCATCTGGCCTGAGACCTACTCTTTGGTCACCGCCGAACTGATGGCGCTCGGGCTGCCCATCATCGCGTTCGACCTGGGCGCTCCGGCGGAGCGTCTGCGTGCCTATCACAGAGCCACGCTGGTGTCAGAGGTTAGCGCCGAGCGGATGCTGGATGCTATCCTTGCGTCTTTTGCTGGCAAGGCCATACACGACTCATCGATGTAGCCGCGCCGACCCTGAACAACGAGCACCGCGGTGAGCCGTCGTCGCAGGCTTTCCGCGAACCCATCCGGAGTGTGAACCCGCCTTGTTGTTGCAGCACCGCTTCCACTTCATCTCCCTGCCGCCGCCACGCTACCCCGCCTCGCGGCTTTCCGGAGCCGCTCCGGCATGAACACCCTGCAATTCACCACTGCCGTTGCGTTCAAGGCCTACGCGGAGCTGCGCTCCGAGGCGTCGCGCTATTTCCTCAGCATCTTCTGGTGGGTGCTGGACCCGGTCCTGTCCATGTCCGTTTACTACCTGATCTTCGGCGTGCTGATGCTGCGTGGCGGGCCGGATTTCGCGCCCTTTTTGCTCACCGGCATCGTCGTTTGGCAATGGCTGGAGCGCAGCGCGCTGCACGGCATGGGCTCCATCTACGGCAACGGCTATCTGATGAACCTGATCCAGGTGCCGAAGATCTACTTTCCGGTGGTAAAGATCGTCGTCGATACGGTCAAGTTCGGGATCGTGTTCCTGTTGTTGCTGGTTGCGCTATGGTCGCTCGGCTATGCGCCGAGTCTCGCCTATCTGGCACTGCCGGCTGTCATGCTCGTGCAGCTGCTGCTGATCGCCGGCGTCGCGTTTCTACTCGCAGGGCTAATGCCGTTGCTGCCGGACCTCAAGTATCTGGCGGAGGTGACCTTCCGACTCGGTTTCTTCGTCTCCGGCATCCTGTTCCCGCCGAGCCGCGTGCCCGATCAGTACCGGGACCTGTATCAGCTCAACCCGGTGGTGAACCTGATCGAAGCCTATCGCTCGATCCTGCTGCGCGGGGAGTGGCCGGACTGGGGCTGGCTGCTTGTCGTGGCCGCGATCGGCCTGCTGCTGCTTGCCGCCGGTCGGCTGGTCATCGCGCGTTTCGAATATGACTATCCACGCCTGTTGAGCCGCTGACTAACCCACTGATGCAGACCTTCGACCACGACCGCGAGCCGATCCTGTCCCTGCGCAACGTCGGCGTCACCTATCGCCGCCCGAGCCTGCTCGGACGGCGCTCCAGCTACACGGCGCTTGCGGATGTGAGCTTCGACCTGTACCACGGCGAATCCCTGGCCGTGATCGGCCGCAACGGCGCCGGCAAGAGCACACTGCTGAAACTGCTCGCCGGCATCATCCGCCCGGACCGGGGAGCGCTCCGCGATCGAGGCCTCAAGGCCGCCCTGCTGGCGCGCCAGGTGGGCTTCGACGGCGAGCTGACCGGCCGCGACAACATCGTGCTGAGCGCGCTGCTGCTCGGCTTCGACCGGGCCGAGATCCGCGCCCAAATGGCAGACATCATCGCCTTCGCCGAGCTGGGCGAGCACATCGATCAACCCCTGTCGACCTACTCCGCCGGCATGCGTGCACGCCTGGGCTTTGCGGTCAGCGCTCGGCTGGAGCCGGACATCCTGCTCATCGACGAGGCGCTGGGCGTCGGCGATGCCGGCTTCCAGGCCAAATCCACTCAGCTGATCGAGGACCGTCTGGCCTCCGACCGCACGGTGGTGCTGGTCACGCACAGCCCGCAGGTGGTGCGCCGACTCTGCAATCGCGCGGTTTGGATCGACAACGGCATGAGCCGCATGGAGGGCGAAGTGGACGCCGTGCTCAATGCGTATAGCGCGCAATATCCCCCCGCCGTGCCGCGCGGGGGGCCGGCGAGCCTCGCCGGCTGAGCCGCCGCGCCCGATGTCCGCGTCCACGCACCCCTGGCTGTCGTTCGTCGTGGTCTTCCACGCCATGCAGCGCGAGGCGCCGCGCACCCTATACTCGTTGAGCCGCACCTACCAGCGGGACAGCCGATACCCGGACTACGAGGTCATCGCACTCGATCACGGCTCGCCGATGCCGCTGGACCCGGCGATGGTTCGGGGCTTTGGTCCAGAGTTCCAGTTACGGCGGATCGACACCGATGCGGTCTCGCCGGTCGCCGCCATCAACGACGCGGTGCGCGCGGCGCGGGGCCGCTGCGTCGCAGTCCACATCGACGGCGCGCGCATCCTGTCGCCCGGCGTCATCAACGGCATGCGCGATGCATTTCGGCTGTATCCCAACGCCTTCGCGCATACGCTCGGATTTCATCTGGGGCCCGGCCCCCAGGGCCGGACCATGCTGGAGGGCTATGATCGAGCGACCGAGGATCGGCTGCTGGGGCGCAGCGGCTGGCGGGCCGACGGTTACCGGTTGTTCGACATCGCGGCGCTGGCGGTATCCAGCGAGGGCGGCTGGTTCTCCGACCTGCAGGAGAGCAACTGTTACGCGCTGCCACGCGAGACCTTTCTGGAGATGGGCGGCCTGCACCCGGGCTTCCGCTCCCCAGGCGGCGGACTGTGCAGCCTGGACTTCTACAACCGGGCCATGCAGCATCCAGGCTTGACGCCGGTGCGTCTGCTCGGTGAAGGCAGTTTTCACCAGATCCACGGCGGGGTCGCCACCAACGCGGCGCCGGAGGCGAGTCCCTGGGACGGATTCCAGCAGGAGCACGCCGCGCTCTACGGCCGCCCATGGGAACTGCTGCGGGACCAGGAGCCGGTCTGTCTCGGCAGACTGCACCGGCGCGCCCGCGCCTTCCCGTCGGGAATCGACGCCCCCCGGCTGAAGCAAGCTGACGGATCAGACTCTATGGTCTTACCGATTGCCACCTAACTGCCGTGCAACACCTATTTCTGCATATCGGCATGCCGAAGACTGCCACGACCAGTATCCAATGGTTTTGCGCCCGGCATGCGTCCTGGCTCCAGGCGCATGGGATCCTCTACCCGATTGCCGGGCGCGGATTGCGACCGGAGCAAGCCTGATGGACGGCACCATGCAAGCAACCGAGCTGTTGCAGACTGTATTGCGCATTCCTCCTGGGGTCCTCGCGATCAACCACCCGCTCGGCTTCGAGCCGCCTGGCGACCCGGCGGCCATTGCCCGCCCCACCTACGTCATCGCCATGACCGCGCGCAGCGGCAGCACGGCGCTGCGCTACCACCTTGCGCGCAGCGGCGTACTTGGTGACCCGCGCGAATGCCTGAACCCGCGCGGATTCATCAACAACCATCTCAACCGCTCAGGGGCCCGGAACATCTGGGACTTCCTTCGCTATGCGAAGGCCAAAACGGCCACCGACAACGGCTGCTTTGGCATCACGGCCACCTTCTGGGATCTGTGCCCGTTGATCGCCAACGGCCTGTTTCAAGACATGTTCGCTGAGACCCAGTTCATCCACCTGACCCGTCGCGACCTGCTGGCCCAGGCCATCTCGCTGTACATTGCCAAGACCTCGGGCCATTGGCACACCCGGGCCGACGGCACGGAGGTCGGTCGCCATGAGCGCAGCCCTATATCCTTCGACGCCGAAGCCATCGCCAGGCTCATGAGCGGCACCGCGCTGCAGGACGCCAACTGGCGCAGCCTGTTCGCCGCCGTGGGCATTGAGCCCCTGCCGCTGGTGTACGAGGACATCATCGGCGCCATGCCTGGGGCCGTCTCGCGCATTGCGGCCCACCTGGGCATCGACCTGCCGGCGGTGCCGGCCTCGGCGGACGGGTTCGTGCCGACCCCGCCGGGGCCGAGGCAGGCGTTCCATCGCCGCTTCCGCGCCGTCTGCGACACGCAGCGCGAGCGCTCTTGAGCAGTGGCAGTCACGCCATGCAACACCTCTTTCTACACATCGGCATCAACAAGACCGCGACCACCTTCATCCAGGGTTGCTGCGCCCGCAATCGCCACCTGCTACGCGCCCGCGGCATCGACTATCCCGAGACCGGCCGGCCGATGCTCCCTAACGGTCGGTCGTTGCCGGGCCATCATCGGCTCGCCTCCGCACTGACCGGCAATCGCTCACCGAACCCCCTGTTCCATTCCGAGCGATCCATTGAGGCGCTGCGCGACGCGCTGCTTGAGGAGACCGCGGGCCAGCCGCGCGTACTCCTCTCCAGCGAGATGCTCTGGCGGCTGCGAGGAGACGACGACCGCCGGGCCCTGTCGGTACTGCTGAACGCCTTCCATCAGGTCACGGTCATCGCCTATGTGCGGCGCCAAGACAGCTTTCTGAAATCCAGCTACAACCAGATCGTCAAGGCGGGCTGGACGAGCGTCGCCGCCAATTTCGCGGCGTGGGTCGAGACGCGGAGTGACAAGCCGGGCCTCGAATATGACTGCCGTATGCAGGATTGGGAAGAATACATCGGGAAGGGACGCATGATCGTACGGCCCTTCGTCGAGGCAGCCTGGGCCGGGCGGAACATCATCGAGGACTTCTTCGCGCAGATCGATCCCGAAATACCGGCGCCGCGCTTTGACAGCGTGGAGCGCAACCCATCCTTGCCATTGCAGGCGATAGACCTCCTGCGCCACCTATCCCCTGATGCGCTGCCCGATCGCAAGCGCCTGGTGCGCATCATCGCGGACGCCGCCCGGCGTTTGCCGCCGCGCACCGACGAGGGGCTGCTGACCCCGGAGTTGCAGCAGCGGGTGCTGGATCGGTATCGCGCATCCAACCGTCGGCTGGCCGAGCGCTGGTGGACAGCGGAGGAGGCCCGACTGTTCGACGCGCAGCAGGTCAGGACCTCGCCAAAGCCGTATTCCGGACTCACCGCGGAGGAGGCCGCGTGGATCATCGCCGCCGTCTGGCAGGCCCGTGTGGACGACCGGAACCAGCCGGACCAGCCCGCGGAGCCGCTGGCCGATGTCTGACATCGCCGAGCCTCGGGTGCGCGAACGCGCGCGGGCCGCGGCGGCAACACTGCGCGCCTTGTTCGCGGTCTGGTCGCCCTTCCTGCTCCGCGTGCTGGGCGTGCTGGTGCTGGGCGTGGCCGCGACGGAGATGCTGTTGCGTAGTGGGCCGGTGATCGAGCGCCTGCCCGTGCCATCGATCGGCGCTGGCTCCGAGATCCTGGATTTCAAAGTCGAGTACCTGGAGCGCTATCTGCGACGGCATGGGTCGATCGACTGCCTCTTCATCGGCCCGTCCACCGTCAACCGGGCCGTGGATCCCAACCTCGTCTCGGCAAGCTTCGAGGCAGTCTCCGGCCACCCGTTGCGTTGCTTCAACCTCGGTGTCGAGGGGCTGCGCCTATCGGTGGCGCTGCGGCTGATCCCCGGCCTGGTCGAGCATTACCGGCCGCGGCTGCTAGTGCTGTCCGAATTCCGGTCGGGGCGCGGGCGCTTCGGCAAGCTCATCGACGCCAACCCCTGGCTGGGACAGATGTCAGGGGAGCCGTCCCTCAATGGCTGGCTGATCCAACACGTCCGGCTCGTGCGCCATTTCCTGCGCCTGCGCATCTGGCTGCTGCAACCCGCGCTGGACCGACGGCTGTCGGGACGATTGTCGGAGCTGGAGTCGACGGGATTCATGCCAAAGGTGGCTGTGCCCGCTGCCCAGGACGACGCCTCAGGCCGGCGCGAACTGACACGCACGCTCGCCAATCTGCGCCGAATGCGACCATTGCCAGCATCGCTCGATGCCCTGAACGCGTTAGCGGCCAAACCGTCGATGCCGCCGGTGATGCTTGTGGAGATGCCGATCCATCCGCGGCTATGGGCGCAAGAGCTAGGTGGCCCCAACGGCTACCTCGCTACCTTGGATCGTGTCGCGGCCACCGGATTGCCGCTGCTGCGCAGCAGTCATCTCGATCTCGTCCCGGCGCAGGGTTGGAAGGACTTCCGCCACCTCAACGACCGTGGCGCCGCCCTTTTCAGCCGCTGGCTCGGCACCGCCCTTGGCGAGGCAGTGGCGCAGAGGCGTATCCCCGCCCCATCCGTCGCCGAGGACGACGGGAGCTAGCCCGGGCATGAACATCGATACACTCGGATTCGCGGGCTTCTGCGCACTGGTCCTGCTCGGCGCCCAACTGGTGCCGGTGCGTCGACGCAACGCCTCGCTGCTGGCGGCGTCTTACGCCTTCTACGCCAGCTGGTCACCGGGCTTCGTCGGGCTGCTGCTCGGTGTCACGGCGTTCAATTACGCGCTGGCGCCCCGGCTGCGCGACGGCAACGGGCGACCACGCCCGCTGCTGCTTTGGCTTGGCATCGGCGCCAACCTCGCGGTCCTGGCCGCGTTCCGCTATGCGGACTTCTTCGTCCCCGAGTTGCTCGCGCTGCTGGCCCGGTTGGGCTGGACCGGCGAGCACGGCGTGCTGCCAATCCTGATCCCGGTCGGCCTATCCTTCTACGCGTTGCAGGCCCTCGCCTATCTGGTGGACGTCTACCGCGGGCAGGTGCCGGCCTGCAAACGACCGGTGGACTTCGCGCTCTACCTGGCCTGGTTTCCGAAGCTCACGGCAGGCCCCATCGAACGGGCCGAGCCCTTCCTGAAGCAGCTGGCACGGCCGTCAGCAGTGGACGCCGATGCCATCAAGGCCGCCTTCACGCTGATCCTGATCGGCCTGGTGCGCAAACTGGTCATCGCCGACACCCTGCTCGGCGCGGTGCCGGAGGCATTGACCGAGGACCCGGGCAGCCTCGGCGCGCGCATGCTCCTTATCTGGCTCGCGGTCTTCGCCGTCGGGCTCTACAACGACTTCGCCGGCTACACCGCCATCGCCCGCGGAGTGAGCCGGCTGTTCGGCATCGAGCTCAGCCGCAACTTCGCCCAGCCGCTGTTCGCAACCAACTACGCGGCCTTCTGGAGCCGCTGGCACATGACGCTGTCGTTCTGGCTGCGGGACTACATCTACTTTCCCGTCAGCCGTGCCCTGCTGCGGCGCTGGCCCGGCCGCACGCATCCCGCCAACCTGCTCCTGCCGCCGGTGCTGACCATGGTCGCGAGCGGCTGGTGGCACGGGGTTGGCTGGAGCTTTTTGGTTTGGGGGCTGCTGATGGGCCTGTATCAGGTCGCCGAGCGGTTGATTACCATGAACCGCCCGATTTTGCCAGCGGCTCAACGGCCCTGGTGGCAACCCATCGCTGGCTGGGCTTTGACCTTCACGACCTTGATGATCGCCGTGCCGCTGTTCCTGGCGCCGGT
>JGI12048J13642_10716751_pt1 | contig 31444 bp, 19 predicted proteins | sample ElkSlonscriptome_16_FD_13642 | JGI IMG/M metagenome (IMG submission 13642)
TCGCCAGTTCGTCATCTAGCTGCCCCATCATGCGGAGTTCTTGATTTCCCAAAGAAGTTCCATGACGAATCAGTATGAACTTCAGCATTGGAAGCTCCCATAGCAATCTCAAATGATTTGTGAGGGGAGGGGACGGGCGCAACCCGCCCCCCTGATTGCCTGACACATCTCCTGAAATGAACAGGGATCGTAGGTTGCGATTGACTTAAGGAAACCCAACAATGCCATCAAAATCTGGCATTGTTGGGTTTCGGCAAGCTCAACCGCAACCTACATCATTAAATACTCTGACTACAAAATAAGATGTATCAGGCAGCCCGCCCGCCTCCTTCCTTAGCAGTTCACAAGCGATTTAGTATCGCTATAGATATTCGAGTAGAACTTAGAGCCAACGCAGTTCTATAGAGAAATGATCTCGAACAGGATGTCACAGCACCACTATCACAGCACCACTAAGAGTTGGGCTTGAAGGGCGATCGCTTCTTGCGGCGCTTTTCTCGCTGCTTTTGACGCTCGTACTCGATTTCTCTCAGCTTTTTCGTAATGCGCTCAAAGTACTCTTTCAAGTAGCTTTCAACGGTCGTGATCTCTTTGGACTCGATACCGAAGACTTCGTAAGTCTCGGTCATGTCTGCCGTAATAGGCTTTCCAGACGTGACCACTTCCGTAAAAGCGAGTCGATCAGCAATATTCCATCCCCACTCAAAAAATCGTAGAACACGTCGCATCACTCGCAACACACCTTTCGGCATTCGTGTGACTCGTGCTTCTTGTACCGAAAGCCGCTCACAGAGGCGAATAATTTCGTAGGCTCCCCAGGCACGATTGCCAACCATTGGAAACGTTTTTCCCTGAGTTTCAGGAACGCTCAGAGCTCGAATCGCAAATTTAGCAATATCTTGAGTGTTCATGTAGGCAATCGGAGAAGTGTCTCCCATGACCCAAACCGCCTGTTTTTCCAAAATCGGAATGGCGTATTGACCAACGAGACCTTGCATAAATCCACAAGGTCGCAGAATTGTGTAGTCTAACCCTGACTCGGCCAGAAATGTTTCTGTGCAGCGCTTGAATTCCATCAGCGGCACATCAGAATATTTCTCAGCATCGAGAATGGAGAAGAAAATGAAGCGTTTGACTCCAGCTGCGACACAAGCTTGAATCAACGACACTTTGCCTTCCCAATCGACGGCTTTCATGGTCTTGGGGTCAGTCGCACGAGTCGTGGAAGCGTCTATGACAGCGTCTATTCCGTCTAGTGCTGGAGGTAAAGACTCAGGCTCACATAAATCGCCACCAAATAGCTCAGCTCCCCATTCTTTGAGAAACGACGCCTTTCGTCGGCTGCGAACAAGACAACGAATGTCATGGCCCTCATCTAATGCTTGGCGGGCTACTTGCCGCCCCAATGTACCTGTTGCGCCAACGATGAGAAGTTTCATTAGGAATCTGATCTAAAACGTTAACTTTTCATAAGATTTTATCAGAAAAGATAGAGCATCCTCTCAATCCAGGTGAGGAAAACGGCAGATTAGGTTACTCGAAGCTACAGGGTGATCGGGGCCAAGCCCCTGTTACTCATAGGGCGGAGAGAGATTCAAAAATTAGGTGCGGAGCATGAATTTAGAAATATGGGGTAGTCTTACTCAAACTCACATCGGCAGCCTATTCACTGGCTTGAGCGGTCGATTGGCGATCGCCACTGTGTTGACTTGGGCGATCGCTCTTTCATGGTTAGCACTGGTCAATCAGCTGGCGGCCCAGGGCTGGCTGCAACCCACTCTGAGCCGAAAGCTTATCCATACAGGCACAGGACCTCTCTTCGTTTTATGTTGGCTACTCTTTCCAGATTCGGTTTTCAGTCGTTATCTAGCGGTTACGGTGCCCTTCGGACTGACCCTGATCTTCTTAGCGACAGGGCTGGGCTGGCTTGAGAATGCAGATTTAGTCAAGTCGAGTACGCGCCAAGGCCGTCCTGCTGAACTGTTACGCGGGCCGCTCTACTACGGAATTGCGTTCATTGTGTGTACTCTCATTTTCTGGCGAAACTCTCCAGCGGGCATTTTGGCGCTAATGGTCATGTGCGGTGGCGACGGCTTGGCTGATATTGTTGGCCGCAGATGGGGCGATCGCAAGCTTCCGTTCAGCTCAGATAAAAGCTGGGCGGGTTCCCTGGCAATGTTTTTGGGAAGTACCGCCTTCGGCATCACGTTCCTGATGATCTTCAGTCATTTAGGCTACGTTCAGCCCGCATTGAAGTGGGACGAAACGGTGAAAACTGTAGGGGCGATCGCCCTCATTGCGACTGGAGTAGAGGCTCTACCCTTCCCAGACATCGACAACGTGACATTGACGCTGACCGTCATCTTGCTCAGCTTATGGTGGTTCTGAAAGTTGGCGGTTATAGTGCTACGCGCTGATATAAAACCAATAGTTGATGGAGAAGCCGCGCGGTGTGCGGCTTCTCCATCAATATCTGTCCTAACCTGTCTGCGCATTGCTATATAAGTGTGAACTTGCGCCTAATGATGGTTTCAGCAATGCCCTAGCCAATTCTCGATCCCATTGATTTATGGGTGAGACCTATGGGTGACTTACGGGTTCTCAACAGCATCGCCAGAGACGACAATGTCATTTGCCCCAGAGGCCCCATTCGAAGAATCTGGGGTCGAAGCTGGAGCTGTGAAAGCTGCATCAGCCGCAGTGGCCGATTCTTCAAAGGTTTCTGCTTCAGATGCATTAACCTCATCGATATCGTCTGTTACGTCATCCAGTTCTAGAGGAGCCTCGTCTGAAGAGATCGTGTTGATGCCTCTGGCCTCAGAAGCCTCCTCGAGTTGAACCTGCCCTCTCTTAGGCTGAGAACCTTGAGTAGAGTCGGGCGCTACAGTCTCCAGGTTTTGAGTTTGCTCAGGGGCCGCAATCTCGGGTTTTGTTTGTTCTGGATCAGAGATGTCTTGAGTGTTCACCTCTTCCACATCATCTGGTGAATCAATTGGTGAATCAATGGTCGTGGTACCTGGAGCTTTCTGTTCAGGCGCTGGCTCAGTCTGGAGTGAATTAGTTTCAGCCTCAGAAGTGTTCTCGAGTTCCGGTTCGACCAGTTCGACGGGCAAGTCTGGTTGAGGCTGACTCTCTTCTTGCAGCTCTTGGACAGGCTCTTGCTCTTTTGGTTCTTCTGCTTCTTCAATATCTGTTACAGCAGAGGGATCGTAATCAGGGTCGATGATTTGAAAAAGCTGATCATTGGACAATTCCCCTCTCACGAGCTTGGACAGACTGTCACCGCCGCCAGGATGATATTGAATGATGCGAGCTGTGCCATTAAACGTGTTGTCAATCAAATCACCGTCTTCATTCAGCAGTTCTAGCTTGATCCAATTTAGACCTGGCTCAAACCCCGTCAGATAGATAGGTTCCCAGGTATCAAACGTAAAGCTTTGGCCGTTGACTGTGCCGCGAATTTGCCAATCTTGAAAATCATCTTCTGGATCTTCTTCCGCGATCACATGAAGAGGCGTATTGGCGAGGTAGAAGTCGAGCATGATGGGCTCTGCTCCATAGTCTCCTTTCGGGCGGCTATAGGTAATGAGAGGTTGCTGCAAATCTGCGTCGTTAGTCGGGGTTTTGGTAAAGACATAGAACTTAATTTGGTCATAGGCTCCAGCATTTTTGAAGCTCTCATGCCAGGGACGGGATGCGAAGACGCGTAGGGTATGGGTGCCTGGTTCCAAATCTTCAAAAACGACAGGACTACTAGTGTCATACACAGCCTGATACGGACGATTGTCCAAAATCAGATGGAGATGGGGCCCTAAGCCCAGATCCGCATCTTTAAAGAGGGGCAGATCGGTGGCAGAGAGGTTGACTTCAACCTGAGTATCGTCAAGCATCGCTTCAGCTTGAGGGCTCAAAATCTGCACCTGAGGTTGATATACCTCTAGCTCTGCTCTCATTTGCTGAATCGCAGCAGGGGGCGGCACTTCCACAATTTCTTTGACAAACCGCTTGGAGGGAGTCCTTGAGAGCTTTGTCGGGCGATCTGAGAAAGGGCGATCGCTGCAGCCAGTCAGCCCCATGGCTACGACTAAGAGCCCGATCAGGAGCCTCTGTAGGAGTGCTCTTCTCCAATATTTCGTCATTTCAATCTCCGGCTATTGGCTGTATACGAAAGTATGGTGGCGACATCGACACACGATGTCACGACATCCGAGGTCGTTATTGAAACAGTATCCGTCAGTATCAGTAGAAACGGTATCAGATATCTAGGGCTAAACGGGTAATACAGAGGATGTAAGCACGTCTAGATTTGCCTCAATCTACAAAATTTTCGTCCACGCTCATATTGGTACTGCGGCACCGGACAGACTTCGAACTTAAGTGAGTAGATCTCATAAGTAAAGACGAAAAAAGTGCTGTTAACGAAGAACGAGAACTCAACCTGGGTTGAATTAAATATTTCATGATTGAGATAAACATTTATCAATGCTTTTCGTTGAGAGGCTAAAGGAATAGGAGGGACTATTGCTCTGGTTTTGCCGCTATTCTTCGCGATCGGGTTCACAAATCGACAAAAATGCAGAACTTTATAACCGGGCGATCGCCCCACCAGTGGAGCTTACATCCCTTTTTAATAGCTTTCAAAATGTTGCGCTTTGTAAACTTGCGGCTACAGGGAACCTAAAATCTGCTGTCAGACAAAAGGCGCAAACATAGCTAGATCATTGGTTTTCACTCTTTGAATTATTGTTAACCTTGTCTCGGCTCGGACAAGATGCAGCACTATAATGCACGTAAAGACCGCAACCCAACAGAGGTAAAACTCTTTTCTGGCTTGTATCTCGGACTGTAAAGTGATCAAGTTTCTCCGAATGCGTAGCCTAATGTTCATCAAAGGGCAGCCTAGATCGTTTCGGAGATGCATGCTGACACTCGTCTCTGAGCTTGAAGCTTTGGGCCGGTCTATTTGATTCGTTCCTTGTCTAGAGAGAGGAGAGTCTCTAATGACAACTACCCCACGGGAGCGAGACGCGAAAGTTAAGGTGACGGTAGATAAGGATCCGGTTCCTACTTCTTTTGAGAAGTGGGGCAAGCCGGGGCACTTTGACCGCAACTTAGCGAAGGGACCAAAAACCACAACCTGGATTTGGAACCTGCACGCTGACGCTCACGATTTTGATAGTCATACCAATGACTTAGAAGATATATCGCGGAAAATTTTCAGTGCTCACTTCGGTCATCTGGCCGTTGTGTTTATCTGGTTAAGCGGCATGTACTTTCATGGCGCTAAGTTTTCTAATTACGAAGCATGGTTGACCAATCCCACTGGCATTAAGCCCAGTGCACAGGTGGTTTGGCCAATTGTTGGACAAGAAATTTTGAATGCGGATGTCGGTGGCGGATTCCAAGGGATTCAAATCACCTCTGGTTTCTTCCAACTCTGGCGTGCGTCTGGTATTACAAACGAATTTCAGCTCTACTGCACAGCGATTGGTGGCCTTGTAATGGCTGGCTTGATGCTGTTTGCAGGCTGGTTTCACTACCACAAACGGGCTCCTAAGCTTGAGTGGTTCCAAAATGTGGAATCGATGATGAACCACCACCTGGCAGGTTTGCTAGGTCTAGGTTCTCTAGGTTGGGCTGGGCACCAGATTCACGTATCTCTGCCTATCAATAAGCTTTTGGATGCAGGTGTTGCCCCTGGTGATATTCCTTTGCCCCATGAGTTCATTCTTGATAAGAGCTTGATGGCAGAGCTTTATCCCAGTTTTGCGAAAGGGCTGACCCCTTTCTTTACGCTCAACTGGGGTGCCTATGCTGATTTCTTGACTTTCAAAGGCGGCCTTAACCCAGTGACGGGAGGTCTGTGGCTTTCGGACACGGCGCATCACCATTTGGCGATCGCAGTCTTGTTCATTATTGCGGGTCACATGTACCGTACCAACTGGGGCATCGGCCACAGCATGAAAGAGATTTTAGATGGGCATCAAGGCGATCCACTGCTCTTTGGCGGAAAAGGTCATCAAGGCCTCTACGAGGTTCTGACCACGTCTTGGCACGCTCAGTTGGCCATTAACCTAGCTTTGCTTGGTTCATTGACCATCATCGTGGCACAGCATATGTACGCGATGCCGCCTTACCCTTACCTAGCGACAGATTATCCGACTCAGATTTCTCTCTTTACCCATCACATGTGGATTGGAGGATTTCTGATTGTAGGTGCAGGGGCTCACGGGGCGATCTTTATGGTGCGCGACTATGATCCCGCCAAGAATGTGAATAACGTTCTTGACCGAGTGATCCGCGTACGCGATGCAATCATTTCCCACCTGAACTGGGTTTGCATTTTCTTGGGATTCCACAGCTTTGGTCTGTACATCCACAACGACACCATGCGTGCGTTGGGACGTCCCCAAGATATGTTCTCTGATACTGCGATTCAGCTTCAGCCCATCTTTGCTCAGTGGGTGCAAAATCTGCATACCATGGCACCGGGCAACACGGCTCCCAATGCGCTCTCCACAGCGAGCGTTGCATTTGGTGGCGATGTTGTAGCAGTGGGCGGAAAAGTGGCCATGATGCCGATCACGCTTGGTACGGCTGACTTCATGGTTCACCACATCCACGCATTCACGATCCACGTCACCGTGCTGATCTTGCTGAAGGGTGTGCTCTTTGCTCGCAACTCTCGTCTGATTCCAGACAAGAGTGAGCTAGGCTTCCGTTTCCCTTGCGATGGTCCGGGACGGGGTGGTACTTGCCAGGTCTCTGGCTGGGATCATGTCTTCCTTGGTCTGTTCTGGATGTACAACTCCCTGTCGATTGTGATTTTCCACTTCAGTTGGAAGATGCAATCGGATGTCTGGGGCACCGTGAATGCAGATGGCTCTGTCTCTCATATCACGGCTGGAAACTTTGCTCAGAGTGCGATCACCATCAACGGTTGGTTGCGTGACTTCCTCTGGGCTCAGGCAGTGAATGTAATTGGATCCTATGGTTCCGCACTGTCGGCCTATGGCCTGCTGTTCTTGGGTGCTCACTTTGTTTGGGCATTCAGTTTAATGTTCCTGTTCAGCGGTCGTGGCTACTGGCAAGAGTTGATTGAGTCCATTGTTTGGGCTCACAACAAGTTAAAGGTTGCTCCTGCAATTCAACCTCGCGCTCTGAGTATTATTCAGGGACGTGCTGTAGGAGTCGCTCACTACCTCCTTGGAGGGATTGTGACCACCTGGGCATTCTTCCTAGCCCGAATCATTGCAGTCTCAGGTTGAGCATGAGGAGGACTCTTTAGGACTTATGGCAACCAAATTCCCAAAATTTAGCCAGGATTTGGCTCAAGATCCGACTACACGTCGGATTTGGTACGGGATTGCCACGGCCCACGACTTTGAAAGCCACGATGGCATGACTGAGGAGAATCTTTATCAGAAGATCTTCGCGTCTCACTTTGGACATCTGGCAATCATCTTCTTGTGGACCTCTGGGCACCTATTCCACGTCGCCTGGCAAGGTAACTTCGAGCAGTGGATCAAAGATCCACTCAACATCCGTCCCATTGCTCATGCAATCTGGGATCCTCACTTTGGTCAACCCGCAGTTGACGCGTTCACTCAAGCAGGCGCTTCTGGCCCCGTTAACATTGCATACTCTGGGGTCTACCACTGGTGGTACACCATCGGTATGCGGACAAACAATGACCTGTATTCAGGCGCAGTCTTCCTTCTAATCTTGTCGGCTGTGTTCTTGTTTGCAGGTTGGCTACACTTGCAGCCTAAGTTTCGTCCTAGCTTGTCTTGGTTTAAGAACGCTGAGTCGCGCCTCAACCACCACTTGGCTGGTTTGTTTGGTGTGAGCTCTCTCGCTTGGACCGGGCACTTGGTGCACGTCGCCATTCCCGAATCTCGTGGACAGCATGTCGGTTGGGACAACTTCTTGACGACCCCGCCTCATCCGGCTGGTTTGGCTCCCTTTTTCACTGGAAACTGGGGAGTTTACGCCGAGAATCCTGACACGGCTGGACACATTTTCAATAGTGCTGATGGTGCAGGGACAGCGATTCTCACGTTTTTGGGTGGATTCCATCCTCAGACTGAGTCTCTCTGGCTGACCGATATGGCGCACCACCATTTGGCGATCGCCGTCATCTTTATCGTGGCGGGCCACATGTATCGCACCAACTTCGGAATTGGTCACAGCATCAAGGAAATCTTGAGCACACATAAGCCACCCGAAGGCACTCCCTTTGGCGGTTTGTTGGGTGAGGGACACAAGGGTCTATATGACACGATCAACAACTCCCTCCACTTCCAGTTGGGCTTGGCACTAGCATCGTTAGGTGTGATCACCTCTTTGGTAGCGCAGCACATGTACTCGCTGCCTCCCTATGCTTTCATGGCGCGAGATTACACCACACAGGCGGCTCTTTACACTCATCACCAGTACATTGCTGGATTCCTGATGGTTGGAGCGTTTGCCCACGGTGCGATCTTCTTCGTTCGTGACTACGACCCTGCTGCAAACAAGAACAACGTTCTTTACCGAATGTTGGAGCACAAAGAGGCCATCATCTCTCACTTGAGTTGGGTATCTTTGTTCTTGGGCTTCCATACCCTAGGTCTGTATGTTCACAACGATGTCATGCAAGCCTTTGCAACGCCTGAAAAACAAATCCTAGTTGAGCCTGTGTTTGCTCAGTGGATTCAGGCGGCTCACGGTAAGATGCTCTACGGGTTTGATACGTTGTTGTCCAACCCTGACAGCATTGCTTCTACTGCATGGCCTAACAATGGCAACGTGTGGCTAGACGGCTGGTTGACTGCAATCAATAGCGGAGATAATTCTCTGTTCTTGACTATTGGCCCTGGCGATTTCTTGGTTCACCATGCGATCGCCCTAGGCTTGCACACCACTACCTTGATTCTTGTCAAAGGTGCTTTGGATGCACGCGGTTCTAAGCTGATGCCCGACAAAAAGGACTTCGGTTATAGCTTCCCTTGCGACGGCCCCGGTCGTGGCGGCACATGCGACATCTCTGCGTGGGATTCGTTCTACCTGGCGATGTTCTGGATGCTGAATACCATCGGTTGGGTAACCTTCTACTGGCACTGGAAACACTTAGGTATCTGGCAAGGCAATGTTTCACAGTTTAATGAGTCGTCGACTTATCTCATGGGATGGTTGCGTGACTATCTGTGGCTCAACTCGGCTCAGTTAATCAATGGGTACAACCCCTACGGCATGAGCAACCTGTCGGTTTGGGCTTGGATGTTCCTCTTTGGGCATCTGGTCTGGGCGACTGGCTTCATGTTCTTGATTAGCTGGCGTGGATACTGGCAAGAACTGATTGAGACTTTGGTTTGGGCGCACGAGCGGACTCCCCTAGCGAACCTAGTTCGTTGGAAGGACAAGCCTGTTGCAATGTCCATCGTTCAAGGTCGACTTATTGGTCTTGCCCACTTCACGGTTGGATACATTCTGACCTATGCGGCCTTCCTCATTGCCTCGACAGCGAGTCGATACGGTTAATGATCTTGGCTTAAAAGGTTGATTCCAGAAAATCCTCCACAAGTTGTGGAGGATTTTCTGTTTGGGACGACACTCTATTCACTGACAAGCAATCGCCCTTCTATTTACTTTTGTTGCTTGCTTAGAATTTCTGATGGAACACACTTCTCAACATATCCGTGCGATCGCTCTCGGCTGGATTAGAAAAGGCGATCGCCTTTTTCTATCCGAAGGATACGATGAGGTAGAGCAATCCCATTTTTACCGCTCCTTAGGCGGCGGAATTGACTTTGGAGAAAGTAGTATCGACGCCCTGAGGCGAGAGTTTAGAGAAGAGATCGGAGCAGAGCTAGAAAACGTGACGCTGCTAGACTGCATTGAAAACATTTTTGAATTAGATGGAAAACTTGGGCACGAAATCGTATTCCTTTATCAATGCAGTTTTGTGGACGAAGCTTTTTATAACCGTGAAGAGATTCACTTCGAAGACGGATATCGATGGTACACTGCTCGATGGATTGAGTGCGATCGCCTCTGTTCCGGAGAACTTCGGCTTGTTCCTCCAGCCTGCCTTGCGTATCTTTAATCGAATGAATAATTAGCCCCGCATTTATTGCCGCTATCTACTGCTAGACCTAGCGCTTTGCCTTCTCGCCTGTAGAGATCGGGAGAGGCATCTAAATCGAGGTCACGTGAGTCGCAGAATCGTAGCAAAGGAGCGGACAACAATAGACCGCCGGAGTATTCTAGTTCACATGTAGTGATAGGGATAAGGGCTGTCTTAGCGATAGATTATGGGTAAGAAATCAGTACACAGACAAAAGCCTCAATTGAAGAAGCCTTTGCTGCGGCAAGGAGACAGGATGTCGAATACAGAACACATTTAGAGTTTGATCAGCTATGGAAATTCAATAGCCAAATCAAACTTTATTAAACCTAAAGTGCCTGAACAACTTGTGGACGATAGTCAGAAGGCTTGATCTGGTATTTTACGAGGTGTGCCAACTCTTGCAGCTGACTGATGGCTTCTGCACCCTCTAGTTTCATCAACTCGCGATCATCACGCATTTCTGTCCAGGTAATGCCGTAGTCAGACACCAAAAAGCGAATGAGATGGTTTTCTCCAAGGCTCACCATGAACGATGCGCTGTTCATCTGGTCGCCGCACGTGTAGCAGGACGCCAGATATCCACGCCCCTCAAGCACGGTGGCAAGCGCCTGCAGATTCATAACCAGATCTTGAACAAATCGCCGATGCTGTTCAGCAAGTCTAAAAAACATACTCCATTCTCCTGTGACCGATCTCATTGTAAAGCTTTCTAAGATTTTCTTAATATTTTATTCTTACTCATTCTTGTCGATTCATTAGCAGAAGATATTACTCCGGACAACTCACATCTAAGTTCAGAAGCTGAGTTACATTTTCCAGGACAGATAGACAGGTTATTGGTACGGTGAGCTTCATAAACAAGAACGAACGATTGTCTCCATTGTCGCTCTATGAGCCTAACCTAGATATCTGCCCTAGACTATACAAACTCTTTGGCTCGCGAAGTATTAGCTATAACACTATTCGAACTGTCCCTGAGCGAGTGCGGCTTTATCGAGAAGGAAATTTGGCGATCGCTCTATCTTTCGTTCCAAATGGATTTATTAGACAAATTGATCCACATCACGTTTGCGATGCAAGCATTCATGAAAGTTTTCACTAGCGTCCATCATTGTGACTTTTTCTTTCACTGTCGTCATCCAATACGTTGAACTCACGAGTTAGTCTTTCAGTCTGAGGATAGATGTGTTGATGATCTAGGCTGAAGAAAGCCTCTTTTAGAGAGACAGCATCTTTGGATTCTGCTGTAGCTTACCGAGGGGAGCGCGATCGCCACAAAAAAGCCCTTCCGTGCAAAGAAGGGCTCAAAACAGAAAACCTCACGGTGATTCGTGTCAACGCACTGGCTGAAGACAAGCCATAAGAGTAATGTCTCTTATGACCGGATTAGAAAACTCGTCAGCCTCAAATTTAGTTAGTAAGTTGCCACCAGCCCAGCGTCGGGCCAATAAACCGAACCGTTACCCAAAGAACAATGAGAGAACCAATCCCGATCCAGGCTCCGCGAGTGCTGAGTTTAACAAATTGTTGGGCTTGAGATTTTTTGATGGGTAACCAACGAGAAATGTTGGGTTCTTTTCCGTACTGGTCACCTAAGAGATCCTTTCGGCGCTTTGCGTCACCCATAGTCAAGTCGTAAGAATAAGTTTGGCACGATGGTAAGACCATCTTGAGTCGATGATACTACCCTCCTGCGAGCATCTGACGCCGTCGGTCTTAGTCTGAAAGAATTCTATGCAAACAGCTCAGCATCTACATAGTTGATTCGGGCATGAGGACTCAGGGCGGAAAGCACCTGCTTTCCATAGCTCCGATGGTTGACGCGACTGTCGAGTAACGCGACCACGCCTTGAGATTCGCGAATAGGGGCGATCGCCCGGTGCAATTCGTTGAGCGTCACAGGCAATAAATAAAGCTGAAACCAATTTTGGCGGTGTCGTTTGTAGTAGGCAACCCGCCCAGCGACAAGGGGATGTTCCAATGATGGGATCGGCAATGTGGCGATCGCCAACAAATGAGGCGCAGGCAAAACCGCCTGATGCTGCTGCCAAAACTCCCATCCGGTTACCAAAATGCCGTTTTCTTCTAAACAAGTTTTCTCGACCTGAACCCGTGAGCCAAATTCAGAGGCTAGCTGAGCTGCCGTTTGGCGCTTTAGAGGCGTATCGCCAACCAGAACAACCGTCAATCCTTGCACGGAAGCGCTGACCCCTAGTAATACTCGCAGCTCATTGAGCAATGCGTGCTGAAACTGGGGCGTATTCGGCATCGGCATCCGATCGGGAAGATACAGCTGAATCAGTTCATTTTGGCGATCGGGAGAAAATTTGATGCAGGTCAGATCCTTCAGGCCCAGACGCTGCCGAAATGTTGTTGCTTCAGCTTCCAGATCGAGCAAGCCCCCAATTAAAACGATGGGCTGCTTATCCCAAACCGGCTGCAACACTGGAGCCACATCGATTGGACTGCAATAGAGAGAAAACTGCCCCTGCTGACGATCAACAGTAGTCCAAACCATCTGGTGAGGCTGCTGCACTTGTTTCAGAAACTGTCTCCATGTCTCCGTCAGGCAAGAAGCTGTGACTGGGACTTGTAATTTCTTTTCTGGTGTAAATAATGTTGAATCCTGAGGCTGATGTTGAGAAGAGACTGCACTCAGCTGCAACACAAGCTGAGACAGCAACGCTTGGTCAGATGACTCGATTAGATGGCATTCATAGGGGTTAACCGGATGTTGAAATACCGATCGCGTTAGCTGAACGCGTACATCTCGAATCGTATCCCGATGGTCTGGACAGGCCAGCATCAGATGTTCCCAGTCAATAGGCTCAAGGGAAACGGTCAACTGCTGCCGGGCATAAGCCTCTAAATCATCGACACCATCAACAATTGTCAAAACCTCGTCGGGAATCGTCCCACTATCGCTCAGGCGATCGGCCAACCAATGTTCAGGGGAAGTCAGCCAAATGCCTTGATAGCCCTCACCCGGCCAGCGATCGCCCATCTGAATCGGCTTAGGGATCTCAATCCATTGTTGGAGCCGGGGAATCTCCACCATCATGAGCCGCTGTCGAAGGGAGTCAGGCACAACCAAGACGACTGGGCCAGACCAAATCAGCGCGGGCATTAGGTAGCTCAGCCGATATCGACCAAAGTAGCCAGAGGGCGTACCTGCCTGTATTAGCGCACTGCGATTCATCCGCAACGCACGTGCGACCAACCGAGCCATCGTTAAATGATGGGGCCAGTAGGGTTCGCCTTGCTCTTTGAGAAAGGCGCGTAGCCGTTGGTGGACTTCGACTTCAATCACAGATTTTTATCAAAGAGACTATGTCTTTGCCCAGAGTATCTATTCAAAACTGTTGTTCCCTACAGTTTCCCAAGATCCGTGTACCTAGACGTAGAGCACTCAAAAATGGATCACCCAAAATTGAATGACCTTCATTGTTACATAAACGGTCGAGCAACATTGAAGAGAGGCACTAGCCAATCATGACAAGATTGGCTAGAGAGAATACAGCGTTGACAGAACCCTCTACATTCGTTACTCGTGAGTTCTGTTGAGGTAAAAAGCTCTTTGTCCACGAAGCATTCACGAGTCGATTCAGAGTGACGAAGAAATGACCAAAACCCGACTGAAATTCAGATAGAATCTTGCTGAACATCTGACTGCGCTCAGCGCCTCATACATCTTGTGACAACGATTGGACTGATTGGACTGGGGCTAATTGGCGGCTCACTCGGCTTAGATCTGAAAGCCATGCAGCATCATGTCATTGGGGTAAGCCGTAAGCCCAAAACCTGCGATCGCGCTCTAGAGCGTGGAGCTGTAGACCGCGCTAGCACGGATTTAACGCAGGTTGCCCAAGCCGATGTGATTTTCGTTTGCACGCCAATTGGCCTAATTCAGCCAACGATGGAACAGCTCGTGCCCCGTCTCGCCAGCCATAGTATTGTGACCGATGTGGGATCGGTCAAAGCACCTGTCGTCCAAGCCGCAGAAGCCCTGTGGCCTAACTTCGTGGGGGGGCATCCGATGGCAGGCACCTCCGAAAGTGGGATTGACGCCGCTCTAACTCATCTATTTGTCGATCGCCCGTATGTCATTACGCCTACCGAAAAGACACCCCAAGCAGCGACCCGCGCTGTTGCAGATCTAGCGCGATCGCTTCAGTCCCGTGTCTACGAATGCAGCCCCGAAGAACACGATCAAGCCGTTGCTTGGATTTCTCATCTACCCGTCATGGTCAGTGCTAGCTTGCTCGCAGCTTGCGATCGCGAAGACAATCTACAGGTTCACGAGCTGGCGAAAACGTTAGCGAGTTCAGGCTTCCGCGACACCAGTCGTGTAGGGGGCGGCAATCCCGAGCTAGGACGCATGATGGCGCAATACAATCAGGCAGCTCTGCTGCGATCGCTCCAAGGCTACCAAGACCAGCTCGATCAAGTGCGATCGCTCGTCCAACATAGCCAATGGGATGAGCTGGAAAACTTGCTCCGGAAAAACCAGGGCGATCGCCCTGGTTATTTATAAACTCAATGACGCTTTTCAAGACGCTCGTTGCAGCTCATCCAAGCGGGCAAGCACCTCATAACTGTGAATTGCAGGCCGCACTTTCAGGAAGATGTCGCGCAACCGTCCATCAGGATCAATCAAGTACGTGTGCCGGAGCGAGGCAATGCCCAGCCAAGAGCCATAGGAACGGCTGACCGAGCCATCTTCATCCGCCAACAACGGAAATCGCAAGCCTTCTGAGTCGCAAAATTCTCGGTGAGAATCCACATCATCGACGCTGACGCCGACAATCTGAGCATTGCGATCCTGATATTTTGCCAAATCACGCTGAAATCTTTGAGCTTCTAACGTACAGCCGGGAGTGAAATCTCTGGGATAGAAATAGAGCACAACCCACTCTCCTCGATAGTCTTCGAGCGAGACTTCTCCGTCGCCCGTATTGGTCGGCAGCGTGAACGTGGGAGCTGCTTCATCTAGAGGAGGCTGAGGCCCTCCTAGAGCCAGTGCCGACGGAGCACCCACGAGAAAGATCCAACTCGCAACAACCAGTGCAACAGCCCAGGAAAACACTACTGTCCGTCTAGCAACTCTCTGTCTAGAATGATGTGAGATTTGGGGCTGAAGATTTCTCATGCCTAACTCTCCCTTTGAATGAGGAACAACAATAGCGGAAAAAAAGCGAAAAAAATGGAGGGAGATTTGAGACGAGTTTTACTTAGGTATCAATCAAAAAATTTTGCTTGAGAGCCAATCAAAACAATCCCCTTCGACTCCATTTTTCTGTTTCTACGCACGATCCGCGCGCTTTTACATAAATTAACATTATTATTTATCGAACTTTATCCCAAAAGCTCTACCCGGTGACATAGCGCGAACAGCGTAGAGGAATTGCATTCTAAGCCAGCTCTCAGAAGCTGTTTTAGTAGAACTGCTTTTTCTGCTAAAGAATTTGCACAAGGTCTTTCTAGCTCCGTCATTCAAACTGTTCCAAGACGATCTTGAGCATTCAATTCTGCTCTCTATCATTTTGAGAAGGGGTGAACGAAAAAGTTTTCATGGGGCAGGACTCAAGGAAGAACCAGCGCTCGGTTACTTTTGTCAAGCTAGAAAACTCTGAAAATGAGAAGAAGTACGCTCTGTTTGATTTGTAGCGATATGTAGGCAACCGATCTGCACTCCAGCAAACATCAGTTAAGATGTTGTACCAACAGGACTCTTGAATCATTTTCAAGTTATCGAGATTCTCATTGGAGAAACATTTCTCCGAAAAAGTTCTAAAAGCTGAGGTTTACTTCAAGTTCTGTTTGAGTGGCGATCGCCAAATATCGCGGTAGGAAAAGAGACCTCGCTCGATATCAAAAACAGTTCTGTAAAAAGGTTCGAACCTGTTCTAATCCTTGTTCTCGTTGAAGATTCAATTTCTCTGCTGTACTCTGTATCACTCTGGTCAGGGATATCATCGTGACTTCTCCAAAGACACAAATTCAGGCGCTGATTAACAAGATTGATGAAGTATTGGATGATTCCAATGCACCTCGCTCATCAACCCAACCTGCTGAGGGTATTCCTCAACAACAGGTCTTGGAGCAAGCGCGAAATTATTTGGCATCCCTACAAGGGAGTTCGATTTCTCCCATATCACCAGAGCGCCCTCGACCAGAAATCGCTCAGCAAGAATGGTGGCGCGATCGCCCACCAACAACCAGCATTCGTCCTGCAAACCCAGTAGCGACGGGAGAAGTCGCATCACCCTCTGAATCTGCCCAGCAAGTGCTGCAAGCGATCGTTCAGGAAATGAACTATCTGCGCGTCAACATGATGCAGCCCATGCGCGAAGAATTAATGGGTCTATATCAACAACGTCAGTTTCTGACCGCTGATATTCAGAGACTAGAACAGCAGCGACATCAGCTCTTGCTCTCCCAACAGCAAATCAACCAACAGCAGGTGATCAACGACTTTACGCAGTCTCTGATGGGACGGCTGCAAGAGCAACTGGCGGCGCAGATCACACAGTCATTCGAAAATGCGCAGTTTCAGGCCAGCCAAAATGCAGGGTTGATGCCAGAGGCTCCTGTTCCTCAGCTCAATTCGGGCGACAGCGTCGGTCAAACGCTGACTCCAAGCCAGCGTTTTCAGCAAATGCAGCTATTGCAGTCTCGATCGGATGAAATGCTGACGAAGCTAGACTCGACGCTGCGGGTAGTCTTCGAGTCACTTCAGAACAATCTCGACAGCTATCAAGATTCTCTAGGACAAGGGCTTAGTAAGATGCATGGGCTAGGCCAACAAGGCGAGGCCATGTTTTCAGCTCTTGTGAACCGCTTAGCTGAGCAGCTGGGACGTGGTGCATCTCAATACATTCAGACCTCGATCAGTCCAGAGTGGGAGTTGCCCGGTCTCCAGAGTGGAGACAATGCGAGCGCTAGTAAGGTGTCACCTCGAGCATCGTCACCTAGCAACGCGGCTTCAGTTCCCGATGAGCTACCAGAAGATCAGATCGACCGCATGTTGAACTCACTGGAACCTGGGAATTTCAAATCCAGCGAGTCAGAGTCAAAACAGTCCGATGATCTTCTGATTGATGATTTGCTGGCTGAACTGCCCCAAAGCACTGGGTCTGAGTCAGTTGACTTCAACTTGGATGATTTGCAGTTGCCCATTGACGATAACTTGATGGGGGCGATCGCCAATGCCGATGAGTCTGCTTCCTCTGAAAACGAACCAGGCAGTTCCTTTGCAAATGACGAAATGGTAACGCTCTTCGCTATCGAAGAGGACGGTGTTGTTGACCAGGTGGATGACCAGCGCCTCAATCAGCTCGAAGAGAATGACACTGACTTGTTCTTACACGAACTGAATGAATTGACCAGCAGTTCTGAAGCGGATCGTGCAGAAGGCGCTACGGCTTCTGAGTCATGGAATGAAACGACAATGTCTGCTTTTGATGCAGGCAATATCCCTAGCGACTTAGACCGTTCACAGGCTTTAGACCAGGGTGGAGCTTTCTCGATTTCGAATGATTCCGATGAAGCGTTAGCCTTTCTCGATCAGATCGCAACAGATATCGAGTCTGATTTGACTTCAGAGTCAGTGGAAGAAACGACTGAAGAAGGTTTTTCTGACAGCGCAGACTCTTATTCTGCTCAATCGAGCATAGACGAAAGCAGTGCGCCGACAGACGAAATCGACAACGTCTATCAGATGTTTGACGAAGCTGTGACGCCAGGGTTGTCGCCCAATTCTGATTTAGATTGGCAGACGGACGAAGAGAGTCTGTCTGATGCGGATACTTTAGAGATGTCTCCGCCACGAGAAAATTCAGCAGATCCGGACGATGATGCTATTGCGCCTGCTTTCCTAGATGATTTGCTGTTCGAGGATGTTGCCAGTGTTGAACAGCCTTCAGAGGCAGAGTTGAACTCAGAAACAACCTATTCAGCGGCGGAAGACCAGATAAGGAGCGGTGAAAACCCATTTCCTGAATTGGGCATTACCACACAGGAAAATGTTGACGACTCCTCTGAGATGGACTCTGAGCAGATCGAGACGATTCGTACCTTAAGCGAATTGGGTCGTCTCGATCAACCCGATGCAACTCAAAAGAATGATGATTGGGTGGAGGAGCCTTCTGACAGTCTTCAAGCCGAGAGCAATCCTGCGGGAGCGGATTTTGAGCGCTATGTCATGGCTTCGCCGAATGAAGACTTGCTAGCGTCTGATGACTCAGATGCGGTTGCTGGCTCAAATCTCAAGCTCGATTCGACCACTATGCAGCGACTCGCTTCTGATTTGTCAGGATTTGAAGGCATTGATGAATCGGAAGTGCTGCTGCCCTCTGAAGAGGATTTAGATGAGTCTTTTACAGAAGATATTGGTCAGGATGAGCGATCGCCTGATTCAGAGTTAGACGATTCAGAGTTAGATACAGAAAATCCAAACCAAAATCAGCAAAATCCGGCTGATACCGAAGCATCCTTTGACGAGATGCAAACTGATGGCTTCGAATTTGACATTTTCGAATCAATTGAGTCATCTGACTCAGATTCCAGTGACATTGAATCTGAGATGTCAGCCTGGGATGACTTAGACGCTGACAACTCCATGTCGGACTCGCTCTTCACGTTTAGCGAAGACGAAGACGAAGGAGATTTCACATCGGGATTTTCAGAAGCCGACGCTACAACTGACGAACAGGTTGAGTCCGAACCTTCCGTAACTGTAGATGATCTGTTTTCGACGGCTCCTTCAGATTCGACTTCGACAGACGATGGCTTTGAAGAACAGCTTGATCCGCTCGATTCGGATGAACTCCGACAAATCTTCGAAGATCTGAAAGCTTTAGATAATGATGAGATTGAGCCGAGCCCTGGAACGCAAGAGCAGACACTGGTCGATCTGCTGAAAGGAGTCAACCCGCCTAGCTTACCTGAGCAGTCCGAGGCAGGAGGAGAGCCGACATCCTCAGCGGAAACCGATACATCGTGGTCTATCTTCGATGATCTGAACACCTCCGGTTCATCCACTGAATCTGATCAAAAAAAAAATAGCGACAGCGTCTAAATCCCCTAGTTCCACAGCGGCTACAGCATCTACTTCAGATTTTTCCACCCCGAACAATCTCAATCTCGTCCACCAGTCTCGTGATTCAGAAGCGCTGAACGAGACTCTAGACTCTATTTCTGCATGGTTTGGAGCAGAATCTTTGCGTAGTGAGACCTTGGCCTCTGCTTCGAGTTGGTTGAGCGATCGCCTCGGTCAGGGCGACAACTTGACTGCTCTGGAGGAAGTCCTAGACGCTCCATCCCAAACACCAACAAACAACAGCTCAAACACCTCTTCTCGCTCAACGCCGCAACCTCTAGAGCGGTTGATTCTCGATCCAGAGCCATCCCCCTCTCAACCTCAGCTCTCCGAGGTCGCAGAGCCTCTGGCTGAGGAAACGCTTCAATCTATAGCGGACTGGTTAGGAGATGAGAGTTCGGAGCATGAGCGGTTCTGGCAGAACAGTTTGGAACAGGAAAATCTCGAAGCACCAGATCTTGAGGAACATGATTTTGAGGCAGATCGCTCCGAGTCCCACCAAACAAGACAAGACAACGGCTGGGATATAACAGATTCTGACACACATGACTCAGTTGAAAATGAGCAGCTTCAACAGCCAAACTCTCGTGACAATCAATCAAGGAACGACCGAGAGCAAGACAATCGACAGCAGAGAGAGCCTGAACCTCAGCAATCGATCGCTCTACCCATGTTGCGGTTGGGAATTGCTCCGGCACTCCATGCCAAAGCGTCTCATCCATACGAGACGCCTCCGCTTTCCCCTGCGTCTCGTTCTCACTCTCCGGTATGGTTCTTAGGCATCGACATCGGCACATCAGGAATTTCGGCTGTATTGCTCAATCGCCTGACTCGCCGTCTCTATCCGATTTACTGGCGAGTCACTCCAACACAACTTTCACAGCCGAAAGCTCCGGAAGAAGAAGCCCAACCCTTTACGCTGGACGCGACGCCTTCTAGTTTACCGAGTAGCGATCGCTGGTTTCGATTGCCTGTGCGGGTGCTGTTTGATCCCCAAAAGTATGAGCCGTCTGATCGTTCTGGTTCGCCACAGTCTCAAAGCTCCGAGCAAGCGATCGCCCTAGCGGACTTGAAGCCCTTGCTAAATCTGGGAATTCCTCATTTCTCGTCTCACACAGGAGTGTGGGAGCCCACCGTGAAGTGGTCTTCTCGTCACACACTTTCGCTCAGAGCAGTCCAGCAGGGCATTCAAACTCTACTCACGACCCTGACTCGTTCTTCGACGGGAGCTGAAGTGATCACAACCATCCCTTCCCCTGTTGAACTTTCAGATGACAACGGCAAGGGGCTGATCTGCGGTGCCGTAGGGTTAGGCGACGAGCAGCTTCAGGCTGCCTTACGAAATCTTTCACAAGTCGTGCTGAGTATCCCCTCTGGGTGGCCTGACGAATATGTTTTCAATCTGCAAAACATCGTGTTGCGGCTTGATTTGGTGCGGGAAGCCTCTCAGATTCGATGGGTCGATGAGGCGATCGCCACCGTGCTGTCTGAGCTAGAACCCGCCGACGGATTACCCATCGAGATGCCCCCACGGCTCACCCCCCAGCAGCGAGCCCGGCAGCGTCAATGTCAAGGAACAACGCTGATTCTCAATGCGGGGGCAGCCATGACTCATTTGGCGATCGCCCACGTACCTGAGCAAACATCAGACCTGCGACCTCAGCATTTCACCACCCAGGGCGTGCCCTATGGGGGCTATGCCATCGACCAAGACATCATCAGCCAGATCCTTTACCCAATATGGGTTCAGGCGATTTCACTAACCACAAAAGAAAAAGCAATCATCTCTACTCGGCTGAGTCGAGGCGAAGTGCCGATTGCGGTCATTTCCAGTACTGGATGGCAGCACCTGTCCCTCAACCAAATTAAGTTACCTGTTCCAGGAAAAGAAAACTTAGACGATCGCCATCACTTCCAGCAACATCTGTACCGTTCTGCCGCCGGATATCAGTTGCTCGATCTGGCACGGCTGATCAAAGTCGCGTTGCAACATCGAGAAGTCGTTGTCATCGTTGTCGATCAAGTTCCCTATCGCCTATCTCGAAATATCCTGGGCGATCGCGTTTTGATCCCCTATGTGCGGATGCTCAACCAGCAAATTGAATCGCTGATGCAGCGATCTGCCCAGTCTCGGGCTGACTCCTCTCATCCTGCTGCTCAATCATCTGCGGCTTCCATTCAGCACATTGTTTGTTCAGGAGGCACGGCATCCCTGCGCATTCTTGCCTTGTGGTTGCGGAAGCAATTTCCGAATGCCACGATTACCCAAGATACCTATAGCCCTCCCGCCAAGGTGATGAAGGCGATCGCCAATCCAAGCAAAGCCCACACAGCCAATTCCGATCTCTGGCAGCAACAATCTCGACAGGTATACACCACTCCAACCTGTAGCCGAGTTGCCTATGGACTCGCTCTATTGCCGCTGCATCCAGCGTTGGCTCAGGCAAAGCCACGTCCCTATGCAGACTATTTTCTTTTGTCAGAGCTTCTTCAAGTCATGCCCGACTGCTCGCTATCGCTCAAGTCAATTTTATCTAGACTGGCTCAAAGAGGCATCGACGTTGAGTTAGGACAAGAACAAATTTTGGCCTTACTCAAAGGAGAACTACCCGCAGGATTGCAGTCGGGAGGAGAGTATCACGCCTGGTTGTCTAGCCCGAATCAGCCGTATGGAGAGGCTCTTAGCAACATGACTCTAACAGGAACCCGACTCGAACTGTTTGAGCAACTCAAATCGAAAACCTATCGTGTCATTCCAGAACAGCGAGTCGCCTTCCAACGCTATCTCAGTACCTTGTTTGTCGCGCCAGAACCTCGATCTCAAGTGCGATCGCCTTCGCTTTTCGAATAATAGACCTTGTCCCCTTACAATTCGCTCCTGTCATGGTCAATTCTGAATCGTCAATTTTGAATTTGAGTATTCAGAACAGGATTTAGATCGGGCTTTCAGTAAGATAAGATTGAAGGCTTCGCAACTAGCGCTATGCACCTTTCAACGGAAACCTTACACTGAGTATCATCAGACTGAGTATCATCAGGAAAGTACCGCTCAAAAGGCATGTAGAGTGTGTTTTGAGGAGAGAACCGTCCCTTTGCCGACTAGCTCAACCGATAGGATAGTCCAATGAAGCGTCAGACCCTTGATTTGTTTGCGTGGGTATCTCGCAGCAGCCTTTTTTTGTTCGTCGCACTGCTCCTGGTTGAAGTGGCAAGGACTCAACCCGCACAAGCATCGTCCGTTGTGAGATCGCTATCCCATCCCTCATCTCTACCCTTGGGTTTCTTGCTTGCCCAAGGGACTGCCAATCCGGCCACAGAGCTAGAGCTTCGACTTCAGCAAATTGACCGCACCACCACGTTATTTAATGTCATGCTCGTGGTTTTAGCGATGCTGTTGGCCGTGGCGATCGCAGGGTTATGGCTATTGCGGCGATCGGTGCTGCGAGAAGTGACCGAAATCGTGCAGGCGCATTTGCAAGAACTGGGAGATCTGAAGGGCAAAATCGAGAGTGGCAAAAAGGATGTCGATGTCATCATTCGAGAGTTCGAAGAATTCGCTGACGATTTGGGCGAAGAATCGGAAGAATTTCAGCGGGAAGTCGATGCCCGTCGAGACAATCTCACCAAACTATCCGCAGAACTAGACACGGTTCGACAAAACACGCTGGGCACTCTAGAGCAGTATCTTGAGACCGCCGAGAAAAAGCTGGCTGATGTCGAGGCTCGGTTTGCGGGTACCGCGTCAAAATTAGAATCCGAACTTGTCCAGCAAAAAGAAGCCACGGTTCATAGCTTAGGCGAGTCAACGTCGAGCTTTAACCAGCGACTAGAAGAACTTACTCAAGGGGTTGCAAGCCGCAAAGACGAGGTGTTGCAAACCTTGGAAGGGGCAGACGAAGACTTTGCAGAGCAGCTCAAAGCGTTGTTTGCCAATATTAATCGACGGCGAGACGAGGTGTTTGATGAGCTGCAAAAGCTGGAAGGCCAGTTGACCCCTACCTTGGACGAAATGCGCCGAGAGGCTCAGGCTCAAGTGCGGCAACAGCGCGATCGCGTCGTTGAAACCATGGAGCGGTTAGAGAGTGAGTTCAACAAAGAGTTAGAATCCCTCCGTACTGGCACACACGATCGCCGCGACGATACTGTTGATGTGCTCCAACAGCTCGAAGCTGACTACCGATCCCATTTGAACACACTCAAATCTGGAGCAGATTCAGAGAAGCAGCAGGTGTTTGACCATCTGAAAACTGTTGAATCTGACCTAACAGGCCAAGTCAACGAGCTGAAAGAAGAGCTGGAACGGCGACAGCAGGAAGCTCGCCGCAGCTTAGACAATCTGGAAGCTGAGCTGGGCGATCGCATCGCTGAGATGAAGAGTAAGACTGAAACCCAGCGCTCGTCTATTGAGAAAACGATGGCAACGCTGGAAGCAGAGTTTCAGAAGCAGATGGAGGTGCTAAGCGCCAATGCAGACAAGCAGCGAGAAGGCATCGAAGCAAATCTGGAGCGGTTGGAAGCTATATTTGAAGAACAAAAGTCTGCATTAGAGGCAAACACAGGAGAACATCAGGAAGAGATTCGCAAGACGCTCAAAAAGCTAGAAGCAGAATTTGCAGGTCAGCTCCAGCTGTTAAAAGAGCGATCTGAGGAGCGGGGTGAATCGATATTTGGCAATCTCGAACGTGCCGACTCGGCCATTGCTGAACAGCTTGCTGATATTAAGGCGGCAGTCAAAGACCAAAAAGACCGTCTGCGTCAAAATGTCGAATCCTTGGAATCTCGATTTGCAGATAAGCTGTCTTCGTTGGAATCGGGGGCGGGCGATCGCCAATCGAAGCTGTTCGAGTCCTTTAGCTCCTTAGAGACAAAGCTTGAGCAGCAGTTATCTGAGCTAGAATCGGATGCCCAAAGCCGCAAAGATAGCATTCTCAAGAATCTAGCCGACCTCACCCCCGAAGCCTTGTCGGACACCTTTATTGCTGAGGCGGAAAACCGCATTCGAGTGTTGGCCGATCAGCTCCAGGTGCTGAAATCCAATCGTCCCGATCTGTTCATGACGATTGATGAGTATGTGGGAGCCGCAGACTCAGCGATGGCTTCTGGACAACAGGCTGAGGCGATCGCCAACTATGACAAAGCCTTAGAGGTGCAGCCGCAAAACGTTAGTCTGTTGATCAAGCGAGGATTGGCTCAAGAAGCGATGCAGCGCTATGAAGAGGCGATCGCCACCTACGATCAGGCCATTGATCTCAATCCTGATGAGCCCGCTCCCTGGTATCACCGAGGACTGGTACTCAAGGATTTGAAGCAGTATGAAGCAGCCCTTGCCGCCTTTGAAGAAACCACTCAAATTGAACCCGAAGAACCCAAAGGCTGGCTCAACCGAGGCATTGTGCTCAACCGCTTAAAGCGACGAGAAGAAGCACTCGAATCCTATGCCCGCGCGGTCGATCTCAATCCTAACTACCACGAAGCTTGGGTCAATCGCGGCGTGGCTCTAGGCGCGTTGCAGCGACACGAAGAAGCCTATGAGTCTTTCGATAAAGCCGCCCAAGCCGAGCCGGGTGATGCTGTAGCCTGGTTTAACCGAGGACTTGCCCTCGAAGAACTCGACCGCTACGAAGCCGCCATCGAGTCTTTTGATCGGGTACTCGAAATCAATCCTCGTTCCTTCAAAGCAATGGTCAATAAAGGCCAGGGGTTTGTGAGGCTGAAGAAGTTTTCGGAGGCGATCGCCAGTTTCGATCAAGCCCTCGACTTTCAGCCAGACTATGCCCCAGCCCACTATCACAAAGCGGTCTGCTACGTCTCTCAGGGAGACATTGATCTAGGTTTGGAAACGTTACAGCGAGCCGTAAAGTTAGACTCTAAGTATCAAGCGGAAGCCAAAACGGACGAGACCTTCAGTCGTCTGCAGCGAGATGACTGGTTCCGACAGATCATCGGAGAGTTGTAGGTTATTGCCCCTTAGCTAATGACGCTGATAGGCCCATCGAGACTGGCGCTGAAAAATTGCCGCACGGCAGGATTGTCGGTGCTATCAATATCATGAATGGCACCATCCCATTGGATTTGGCCTTTGTGCATGAAAACCACTCGATCTGCAGTGCGGCGGATGGTGCTGTCTTGGTGGGTCACAATCACATAGGTTCCACACCCTTCTGCATTTTTCTGAATATTTCGAATCAGATCTTCAATCACTGTTGAAGCGATTGGATCAAGACCTGCTGTCGGTTCGTCATAGAGCAAAATTTCAGGAATTGCGGTCGTTTCGGGATTAGAAATAATCGCTCGGGCAAAGCTGACTCGCTTGCGCATCCCCCCCGATAGCTCAGCCGGAAAGCGATCGCCAATTTTGCCCAGACCCACCATTTCTAAACTCTGGTCTACCAGCTCTCGAATGTGAGAACGCGACAGATTGGAATGCTCGTAGAGTAAAAAGCCTACGTTTTGGTCAACAGTTAGAGAGTCAAACAGTGCGGCCTGTTGAAATACCATCCCGATTGCTACTGGGTCGGCACTTTCCTCTAGCAATCCTTCCCGTTTACGACCCTCCACATAGACCTCACCCGAATCCGGCAACAGCAGTCCCGCCATGATTCTCAAGATGGTCGACTTTCCTGTGCCAGATGGACCAATGACAGCAAGACCTTCGCCTTTGTAAACGGTCAGATCAAGATTATCCAACACCAGGTTGGAGCCAAATCGTTTTGAAACGCCCTTAAGTTCAATGAGGGGTTTACTCATATCTTTGGTTTCAACTATGCAGACGAGTATTCAAAACTTGTAACGTTCAGGGATGGAGAACAATGCAGATGAGCATGATGAAATTGCCATGCTCGATACTCTAGCGCAAAATTTCAAACGCTTGTGAAAATTCGGCGATCGCTCTCCATCCTAAATCTCATTCCAAATATTCATTAATTTGACGTGAAACGCGGATTAAAAAAACGGCGTTGCACAGCATGGAATGATGCGGAAAGATTCAGCTCATGGATGACCTGCGGTAGGGGCATCGCAATGCGATGCCCCTACCAAAATCATTTTTCGAATGTGCAACGCCAAAAAAACTCTAGCCATAACGTTTTATTGCCTATCCGGGATCGGGTTCAGCTAGTTTGTAACGTATGGGAGTGCCTTCGGACTACTCGTTTCTATATGATTCTGACGATTAATCCGAAGAAACAAGACACTTCCCTCGCCAACTTCTGGAGAGGAAATCGGCGACATCAAATTTCATGACAGCATATCAATAGAGTAGGATAGCGGAGATGTGAATGCTGCAAGAGTTTGGAGTCATCTCCTTCTCGGTTAAAGAGAATTGTCTCTTCTAGGCCGATTTAGAGCATCGAAAAGTTTAGCGACCCCATCTTTGCTCTGATCAAAATTCTAAAGGCGATCGCCATATTTCTAATCGGTTGCCGTTCAGAATCGAACCTCTGAATTTTTGCTGCTTATCAGGCAATGTTGAAGTCGAACAAAAAGTCAAAGCGACCCCTGAAAAAGTCCCTCGACCGAATTGGGCAAGGAACGATAAAACGCTCTCCTCGCCCAGTCAATCGGTGGATCAAGTGGATGGCTCCCGGACTGTTTATCAAGCGCTGGATGCTGTTGAGCATCGCTGGCGTCGTGATGACCACTCTAGGACTCGCAATCTGGGCCAATCGCACTCCTGTTTTTTACATTGGTCGATTCATTAGTGAGTTTCTCTCTCTAGTGACCGAACTGGTTCCTAACTACGTAAGTGGCCCAGGCGTTTTAGTCGTGGGGGTCTTGTTGCTAGTCTGGGGTCAAGCTCGGGCACTCAACTCCATCACCGAAGTGTTGCTTCAGGATGGGGAAGAGGAGTTGATCGATCGGCTGGTGAATTATCGTCGGCTCAACCGAGGCGCAAAAGTTGTGGCTCTCGGAGGGGGAACGGGACTATCAACCCTCCTCCGGGGATTGAGAACCTATAGCGCCAACATCACAGCGATTGTGACCGTTGCAGATGATGGTGGATCTTCAGGTCGGCTGCGACGAGAAATCGGCGTGCTGCCACCGGGAGACATTCGCAATTGTCTTGCGGCACTGGCTGATGAAGAAAAGCTAATTACGGAACTGTTTCAATATCGGTTTCAGGCGGGCAACGGACTCACAGGTCACAGCTTCGGAAACTTGTTTCTAACGGCGATGGGAGAAGTCACGGGAGACTTAGAGCAGGCGATCGCCGCGATTTCGAAAGTGTTAGCGGTGCGGGGGCAAGTGCTGCCTGCAACCCTGAGCGACGTTCGCCTCTGGGCAGAACTATCAGATGGCCGTCGCATTGAAGGAGAGTCCAACATTACCGAAGCCAAGGGACAGATTGTCCGCATTGGCTGCGATCCTGCCGAACCTCCCGCTCTGCCTCGGGTATTGCGGGCGATCGAGGAGGCGGATTACATCATCATCGGCCCTGGCAGTCTCTACACCAGCATTATCCCCAATCTACTAGTGCCTGAAATTGTTGAAGCGATCGCCAATCGTCCGGTTCCCCGCATCTATGTCTGCAACATCATGACTCAGATGGGAGAAACCGAAGACTACACCGTTTCCGATCACATTCGGGCAATCGATGAAGCCTGCGGACGCCAAATTTTTGATGCGGTGCTGGTTCATCGACGGACTCCCTCTGCCAAAAGTCTAATTCGCTATGCTCAAGAGGGATCTCACCCGGTTGCCTTCGACCGGAACGACGTGATTCGCCTGGGGCGACGCATCGTCATCGCCAACATCATGCAGGAAGATCTCGAAACCGGACGGCTCCGCCACAGCTCTGAGCAATTGGCTGGAGTTTTGATGCGCTGGTATGGCCGTCATTAATTCTTGATTTGAGGCAAAGCTCTCAAAACATGAGTTGTGGAACGAGAATCTCAACAGAATGCTAGTCTTAGAAACGGTGTTTTCCTACCCAGTTCGATACTACGGACACCTGTGTCATAGGTACGGACACCTGTGTCTTAGGTAATCGCCCTCCCACCTTACGATGTTTTTTATCCCTGTAACGCTGCCACCATGAGCCAAGACCTTTTGCGATCGCTCGTTTGGACTGACTATCGCCTTGCGGTAATTTTCACAGTCATTTTGCCCCTCATCCTTCTGATTTGGGCGTTCGTTCGGCGTGCCGATACCATTCAAACCTTGCTCATGATTTACTGGCGCGTTTCCAGCCTGCTAGCGGTCACAGTTTATTTGATGATTGGGGGTTTTCCCTTCAGCTTTTTGACGGCTTTCTTCGCCCAAATTCTGATCCCGATTGGCCTATGGTTTTGGGCTGACCTCAATGAAGAAATTGCTGATTCGACAAAAACGCCCCTGAAAATCGTATTTACATCTTGGCGCTGGGCGGTGTCAGTCTATTGCGTGTTGGGGGCGATCGCCACCCTTCCGTTTCTCAACTGCGCTCTATCTGAAGCAGCCTTCTCAACAGCATCGTGTCAGGTCTGGACTGAGGCTCCCCTACTCTTCAGAGAGTATTTTCATGCCGGACTGAATCCCTCTTTCCTAGGTTTTACCCTTGGGATTCCGGGACTGGTGATTTATGTTGTCTATCTAGCGTATTTTGTCTTTGTGCGATTGGGTAAGCAAGGACGCACCGCCATTCAGCAGTAATGTAAGCGTAAACCAAAGGTAATTTCTAAGAAATAAAAATCCCTGCTGTAGGGTGCTGCTAGCGCAGCGTAACTCACCGCCAATCGGTCATTCTATTTCTAGAAATCGCCTAAGCTTTCGCACATAACACTCGCCTCATTTTCTGCAAGTCAAGCCCCAGAAAAATCTGATGAATCCTCACGCGATCGCCCATCGGCTAGAGCAATACACCCTAAAACGAACTCAGGAAGCGCTGTTGGTCACAGCTAAGATTGAAGACGAGGAAGATCAAGTGGTTGTCTTTCGGGGCTTCTCTAGTTCACTGATGCGGCCCACGGCATTCGATCCCGATATTCCTGTTCTGACCGAAGCAGCAGAAATTCTCAGCATCGATCGCCTTGAAGGGCCATTTATCCCAGACCAACCTCGCTACATTCAGAAAAGCCTGACGCTGCAAGAAACAGAAGCTCTATTGTCAGCAGCGGGGGTTTGACTGAGTTCGTCCCAAGTGAGCTTACAGAGCTGAAAAGTGTCCGGATTCGAGACAATCCGGTTCAATCCGCTTAAACTTTGTAGGACATAGGAAGACAAGAGCTAGAACTCTAGTCTCTTTATCTTCGGAATAAAGGCTGGCCTTGCGATTCATGCCAACCTAGCAACGCTAAAACTTCGATACAGACTTCTTCCGGGTGCGTTTGAATTGACATAGACCTCAGCGAAACGCTGGGTTTCGTCATGATTCTTTAGGCTTCTTTATAGAAATGATATGCTCCTTTGTGTGTGAGTGTGTGGAGTGTTTAAAGTATGGTTATCTCTTCAGTGCGGTTTCAGTCGTCGGCTCAGTCGGTTCAGGCTGAAACAATTCCCTCTCGGCTAGTGAGTCAACTTCAACTGTCTACATCATCCCTGTGGAAGCCGCTACCGCTCCCCTCAGGACGTTTGTTTGGCACCGATGGCATTCGAGGGTGTGCCGATCGTCTCTTGACGCCAGCTCTCGCAGCCCAGGTTGGCTACTGCGCCGGACATGTGTTGGTCGAAGCAGCAGGAGCAGCCAAGCCCATTCTTCTTGGACAGGATTCGCGCAATTCGAGTGATTGTTTGGCGATCGCCCTCGCGGCAGGTCTAACGGCGGCAGGACTGGATGTTTTGCATCTAGGTCTCTGTCCAACCCCAGCTGTTGCTTATCTCACCTCGACCATCGATGCCCTGGGGGGGGTGATGATATCGGCCAGCCACAACCCTCCTAACGACAACGGCATCAAGTTCTTTGGCAGTCAGGGTCACAAGCTTCCTTTGTCTGTCCAGGCCACGATTGAGACCATGCTGCGCCAGTCGAGCTATCTGGGTTCAAATCACTCATTCCCAGCCCCTCAATGGAATCGATACAGCCTCTGCCCCGAGATGCTGATGAACTATCTCGATGCAGTTCACGCGCCGCTCTTGCCTCACGGCAGTCTCAGTGGGCTTAAAGTCATACTTGACTTAGCTTGGGGAGCCGCCGTCAACCTCGCACCCATCGCATTTACAGAATTAGGCGCTGAAGTCATCTGTCTACACAATCAAGCCGATGGCGATCGCATCAATGTAGGCTGTGGCTCGACTCATCTTTCGCCCCTACAAGCGGCGGTGAAATCTCATGGCGCTGACATGGGGTTTGCCTTCGATGGCGATGCTGACCGAGTGATTGCCATTGATGGTCAAGGGCGTGTCGTCGATGGAGACTACATTCTCTATCTATGGGGACAAGCCCTGAAACAGCAGAATGCACTACCCGACAACACGATCGTAGCAACAGTTATGTCGAATCTCGGGTTTGAGCGAGCCTGGAATCAGCAGGGCGGAACCCTAACCAGAACGGCAGTCGGAGATCAGTACGTCCATGCTGAGATGATGGAGCACGGCGCGGCCTTAGGCGGCGAACAATCGGGACACATTCTCTGCCCTCGCTACAGTGTGTCTGGGGACGGAATGCTGACAGCACTTCACGTCGCAAATCTTGTCAAACAGTCTGGGCGATCGCTCAGCGAGTTAGTGACCGCAAGCTTTGAAACCTATCCACAGCAACTGCAAAACGTGCGAGTCGAAGATGCCGACTGCCGTCGCAATTGGGGCAACTCAGAAAGCCTCCAACGGGCGATCGCGCAAGCCGAAGCTGACATGGGCAACCAAGGACGAGTGCTAATTCGCGCATCAGGGACTGAGCCGGTCATTCGAGTGATGGTTGAAGCCGCAACCGACGAGATGGTCAGCCACTGGACTGCTTATTTGGTCGATGCCGTAAAGCGCTATTCGGATACTGCCAAAACTTAACTCTCTCCGGCTGATGGAACGCTTCATTTAAAGTTTTTTCTATCGTTGGATTATTCTATAGCAATGCGCAGATAGGTTAGGACAGATATTTATGGAGAAGCCGCACACCGCGCGGCCTCTCCATCAACTATTGGTTTTATATGAGCGCGTAGCACTATAGTTTGGGAGAGGATTTCTGCCTCTTCCAAGCTGCGTTCAGGCTAAGACTTTGACGGCAAGATGAAGCACTAACAAAGCTTCGAATCGCTTGATGCTATAGTCATCCTAGTATCGAAATGGGGCGTTGCACAGCATGGAATGATGCGGAAAAATTC
>JGI12048J13642_10006630_pt1 | contig 31359 bp, 23 predicted proteins | sample ElkSlonscriptome_16_FD_13642 | JGI IMG/M metagenome (IMG submission 13642)
AGGCGATCGATTTGGCAGTACTTCCTTGTACTGCGTTAGTGTCCATCAAAAACTAGCGTTTCTGGATGAACACTAACTAAACATGCCCACCATCAGACACGTCTTCACTGTAACCGGAGGCATAGTACCATTAGCTATCAAAATAATATCAGCTACCATAGTCCTATCATTTCAGAACTATCATTTCAGAACCGTCATTTCAGTGCGATTATTCAGGCCCGGCTACGCTTAGCGATATCGTCATTGAGCTTTTGCATAAATTCAGGCATCGATAGTGACCCGAGGTCTTCCCCGCGCCTGGTTCTTATTGCCAGAGTCTGCGCCTCAACCTCTTTATCTCCGATAACCACCAAGTAGGGTATACGGTTTACAGTATGCTCGCGAATTTTAAAGCCGATTTTCTCGTTTCTCAAGTCCAGATGTACCCGATAGCCGCTATCAGTGAGGATTTTCGACGCATTTTGACAGTATTCCTGCTGCCGATCGGTAATATTCAATATGGCGATCTGTTTTGGTGCTAACCAAGTGGGAAAAGCACCTTCGTAGTTCTCGATAAGTATTCCGATAAAACGTTCGAATGAGCCCAAAATGGCCCGGTGCAACATCACCGGTGTACGCCTTTCCTGAGTTTCAGATACGTACTCCGCCTCCAACCGCTCAGGCATTGAAAAATCCACCTGGATGGTGCCGCACTGCCATACCCTACCTAAACAGTCTTTCAATGAAAATTCAATTTTGGGTCCATAAAAAGCGCCCTCCCCCGGTAGTTCTTTCCAGCTCAACTGTTTTGCATCAAGAGCCTGAGCTAAGGCTTGCTCTGATTTATCCCATATTTCATCAGAACCCACTCTTTTTTCCGGTCGCGTGGACAAACAGTAGATAATTTCTGTGAAGCCAAAGTCTGCGTAAACCTCGTGCAAAAAGTCGATAAATTCACTGACTTCACTCTGGATCTGGTCTTCAGAACAAAAGGTATGACCATCATCCTGGACAAAGCCTCTCACCCGCATTAATCCATGCAAAGCTCCAGACGCTTCGTTGCGATGACACGAGCCAAATTCGGCTAATCGAAGTGGTAGATCCCGGTAACTTCGCAATCCCTGGTTGAAGATCTGCACATGACAAGGACAGTTCATTGGTTTAATGGCAAAATCACGACTCTCGGATTCAGTAGTAAACATATCATCCCTGAATTTTTCCCAATGACCCGACTTTTCCCACAGTGATCTCTCCACTACCTGAGGCGTTCTGATTTCCCGATATCCACGCGCTAATTGCTGTTGCCTCATGTACTGCTCAACCACCTGGTACAGAGTCCAGCCATCAGCATGCCAAAACACCATGCCCGGCGCTTCTTCCTGCAAATGAAAAAGTCCGAGTTTTTTACCCAATTTCCGGTGATCTCGTTTTTCTGCTTCTTCTATGCGGCGCAAATAAGCCTTCAGTTCCTTTTTATTAGGCCAGGCCGTTCCGTAAATTCTCTGCAATACCGCTTTGTTCGAATCGCCCCGCCAATAGGCACCAGCTACCTTAGTGAGTTTGAACGCTTTAATACAAGAAGTTCTCGGTACATGCGGACCACGACAAAGGTCTATAAAGTTGCCTTGACTGTAAAACGAAAGATCTTCTTCTGAAGGAATACTCTCAATAATCTCTACTTTGTATTCTTCACCCATACCCCTAAAGAGTTCTGCTGCTTGTGGGCGACTCATCAACGCTCTGGTCACCGGCAGATCGGCTTTGGCAAACTCGGCCATTTTGGTTTCTATCAGAGCAAGATCTTCTGGTGTGAACGCTCTTTCAAAGGCAAAATCATAGTAGAAACCATCCTCAATAACCGGGCCAATAGTGACCTGAGCAGAGGGAAACAATTCCTTCACTGCCATCGCCAACAAATGGGCACAGGAGTGACGAATAATCTCTAAACCATCCTCATCCCGCTCCGTAATGATGGCTAAAGAACAATCATTTTCGATTGCAAAAGAGGTGTCAACCAGTTCACCATCTATCTTTCCTCCCAAAGCCGCTTTTCCCAGTCCGGGTCCGATATCGCAAGCAACCTGGTGGACGGAAACAGACGCGTCGTATTCTCGTTGACTACCATCTGGCAGGGTAATCACTGACATGCTTTCATCCTCAGTCTCAAAATTCGTATAAGCAACAGATTGGAGTACGCGGGTCACACCAAACTGGCGCGACAGTTTAGCAAGTTCGCCCCAAGGTTACTATGTCCAGTCGACAGCAAAAAGCGTTTAAAACAAGGCTGTCAGGACGAATTTAACAGGTTTGGATTTACAATCTACGGAGGGACTTATCAAATTAGAAGCTTCAGCATAGCATCAAAACAGAAATAGCTCGGAACCATTCGGGTTGACAGATCAATTCAAGAGATCTTTTTGTCTGAAGTATTTTTTTGCTCCGGGGTGTAAAGGAGCAATGAGGCTATCAAATACCATATTTTCTTTTTTTAACTCAGCCAAAGCTGGATGGAGCTTCTTAAACTGATCCAGATTCTCGAGTACCGCTTTGACCACGGCGTAGACTACATGGTCAGGCAGCGAACTCACGGTAACCAAGGTCGCACCCACACCAAAAGTTTCTACTGAATCTGGATTATTACGGTACATTCCAGCCGGTATCAGGGAACGATGATAAAAGGAATTCCCTTTTACTAGTTGATCAATTATGTTCCCTTTGACCTCCAATAATCTGGTATTGCATAACGTAGTTGCTTCTTTAATTGCTCCACTGGGATGTCCAACAATATACAACATCACATCAATGTCGCCGAAACAAAGCGCACGGGGTTGGTCAATCGCCTTTATCTCACTGGCCTCTGAAAAATCACTGAGACCCCAACCATAAGCCTGCAAGAGAATTTCCATAGTCCCTCTCTGACCAGAACCAGTAGCACCCACATTGACGCGACGCCCCTTAATATCAGCGAACTGAGTGATACCAGAGACCTCACTAACCAGCACCGTAAATGCCTCAGAATGCAGCGATAGGACTGACCTTAATTCCTTATGCGGCCCTTGTTCAGAAAATATACTGGAACCATTATAGGCATGATATTGCCAATCCGACTGCACCACTGCAAAATCGACAGCACCTTCGCGCAATGCCTGCAGGTTATAGGTCGATCCTTCTGTACTTTCCACCAGACAACGAAAGCCATTTTGCTTTAGTGTTTTATTGGTCAAGCGGCAAATGGCTCCACCAGCCGGGAAATAGACTCCGGTTTCATTGCCTGTGGCGATGCTAACATGGTGACGCAGGTCCGCATTTCTATTGATGCCATGGACCCACGTACAAAGCGAGAGCAAGCTAACTAAAACCAAATATTTCATGCGGCTTTGACTGTCCTGTCTTGCTCTACCATGGTTTCAGGTTTGAGCAAGAACCTGGCGATTGCTGGCAGCAACCACAAGGCACCGACCATATTCCAAAGGAACATAAAGAATAGCAACAGCCCCATATTGGCCTGGAACTTAATCGGCGAGAAGATCCACGTCACCACTCCAATCGCCAGGGTGACACCCGTAAACATCACCGCTTTACCGGTGCCACGCAAGGTCTCAAAGTAGGCATCCTGAAGTTCTTTTCCTTGCCTTAAAAAATGTTCGAATTTAGTGTAGATATAGATACCATAATCCACACCAATACCCACACCTAAGGCGATGACTGGCAAAGTTTCTACCTTAATTCCTATGCCGATTTGAGCCATCAGTGCCTCACAAAGAATGGAAGTGAGTCCAAGCGGAATAACAATGCAACATACGGCACGCCAGGAGCGAAAAGTAATAAAAACAAGGAAGCTAACCACAGAGTAAACAAAAATCAGCATCATGTCTTTGGCTTTAGAAATCACCTGATTGGTCGCCGCATCCACACCTGCATTACCAGCACCGAGCAAGAAGCTGAAACCGTCGGTTGGATTTTCATTCACAAAAGTTTCCACTGTGTCCACGACTCGCTGCAGCGTTTCCGCTTTGTGGTCCTCCAAATAGGCCAGCAGTGGTGTCAGGCTGCAGTCTGTATTAACCAGGCCGGAAGGGGCCCGTTGAATGGATGAATTCAGTATTTGTTGGTTGCGGGATATCTCATACCATTTGAAATTTCCTTCATTAAGCGCTTTGGTGACGATCTTCGACACCGTGACCAGCGAAGCAGTAGATTCCACGCCCTTGGTGTTTTCCAACACCCACTGCAGATTATCCATGGCCCTCATAACCGGGTAACTGGAGCACTCCTCGACTCCGGTCTTGACCATAACCACTAATATATCTGAACTGGTACTGTAATTGTTAATGATGAAGTCATTATCCAGATTGTATCGACTGTCCGGGCGTAACTCCGGAGCCCCCCGATCCAGATCACCTACTTTCAAATCTTGTTTGAAATAAAAACCCAATCCCGTTCCAATGACAGCAATCAGCAAGGAGATGGGAGCCACTTTTGGGTGAGCCACATTAGACAGCCAACGCCATTTCCGATTGGTCTCTTCTCCCACATTCTGGGCATGCTTGACGCCACTTTTGGATATCCCCACATAAGATAGAATGATGGGATGTAACACCAGGTTAGTCACGATGATGACAGCAACGCCGATACTGGCGGCAATCGCAAGGTCCCGGATAACGTCGATCTTAATAAACAGTAAGGTGAGGAAGCCCAGACCATCACTTAGTAAGGCAATCATGCCGGGAATATAAAGCCCACGGAAAGCCAACCGTGCGGAGGTGATGGCGTCAAATCCTTTCGCGGACTCGTTGGCCATGGCATTAACAATCTGGACGCCATGGCTTATCCCGATCGCGAACACCAGAAAAGGCACCAACACTGAATAGGGGTCGAGTCCAAATCCCAGTAATTTCAAGATGCCCAACTGCCAGAACACGGCCACGATGGATGAGATGATTGGTGTTAAGGTACCGGACCAGCAGCGTGAATACCAAAGCAGTAGAGTCAAAGTCAGAGCAACGGTAATCAACGCAAACATGGCAATGGATTTGATACCATCGATCAAATCACCAACCTTCTTTGCAAAACCAATTACATGGATGGAGATATTTGGATTCTGAGCATGGAACTGATCACGGATTTTTTCTTCCAGCTCCGCTGAAAACTGTGCATAGTCCAGCGGCAGGCCGGTTTCTGGATTGGTTTCCAGTAGCGGAGCGTAAATAACGGAAGATTGAAAGTTGTCGGCAACCAGACTGCCGACCTGGCCCGACCGCAGAATATTTTGCCGCAGTTTTTCAAGGCTGGTGCTATCACCATTGTAGCCGTCCGGGATAACAGTACCGCCCTGAAATCCCTCCTCTGTCACTTCAACCCAACGCACATTGGGCGTCCAAATAGATTTCACACCCGCTCTGTCCACACCAGGCAGGAAAAACACTTCGTCAGTGATTTGCTGCAGCGTATCCATATACTGCTGGTCGAATATCGTACCCTCTTTAGCCGCCACGGCAATACGAATGGAATTCCCCAGATTCTCCAGCGAATCCCGGTTGTCCATCATATTTTGAATATAAGGATGCTCTAAAGGAATCAGCCGCTCAAAACTGGCATCAGGTTTTATCTTGAGTGCATTGAAGACCAAAAAAGCCGTGATCAACAGAAAGGCGACCAAAATGACTAGTCGATTATTGAAAATCAGTCGCTCCAACAAAGGCTCTGTTTTTGGCAAAGCTATATTATAAGCCCCTTCACCATGCGATTTTTCAGACATTCAACGTCCCCTGCCACTGTTATTGTTATTATTGCTATTGCTATTGCTAGGATACAGACCGTATTTTTTCCTGCTTAATCTTCACTACTTGCCCAATTGCCCTGCTAAATTAAAATTTCAGGTCGCTCACGATATTGGCACCATTTTCCCCAACTAACAGGAGCTTTTCGTCGGCAAGAAATCCGGCGGCAAGAATCGCTAAGCGATCTTCTCGAGCCTTTAGTTTGAAGCTATTACCATGGTCAGCGCTAAGCAACATAACGCCGGAATTACCGACCAACATTAATTTACCGCCACTACCTATGGCTGAAGACATCAAGGATTGCTGTGCTCCGCTGTCTATGCTGCTCCACGTTGATCCCATATCGTCAGAAAAAAACACATTGCCCCGCAAACCGAACACTAATACCTGTCCGGCCAAGCCATTACCGCTGACTCCAAAGAGTGAGCCCTCATAGGGACTTTCCAGGGTTTCCCAACTATCACCTGAATCCGTGGAGCGAAAAACATAGCCCGCCTCTCCTGCGATAAATAGTGTGCCATCGGAGATTTGAGTCATTCCATTGAGATGAAAGCGATCCGTGTTTTCTACTTTATTACCCCAATTGACCCAGGTTTTGCCACCATCAATGGTTTTAAAAAAGAAACCATAGGCGCCAATGACGAAACCGGTTGTCTGATCTTTGAACCAAACGTCCAGTAAGGGGTTACTTGGACCGACTTCTGCATCGGCGATAGCATCTTCCAACGCAAACTGGGCATCTTCAAGAGCATATTCCAGGTCTTCAACCACATCAGGTGTGGCACTGGCCAGCGCCTGTTCAGCCAGTGCTACCCGTTGTTCGGCTTGCTCGACGACCATTTGGTTGGCTGAAGTACCATCCATTTGCTTCTGCCAGGATTTTCCACCATCTTCTGAATATAAGACCACCGCCCCATGTCCTACCGCCCAGCCATGACGGTCATCCACAAAGTCAACAGCAGTCAGCAGCGTGGCAACAGGCACAGAGGCCTGAGACCAACTTTGGCCTTGATCATCAGAATAGATAATATGCCCCCGCTCACCCACCGCGACTATACGGTTTCCGGCCTTGTCGAGGTCTACTAATAGAGACTGAGGCGCCAAAGCACTTTGCATTGCGGGGGTTTCAAGTACTTCTGCTGAAACAACAGCAGAATACCCAGACAGCAGGACAAAAAACCCAATGACAGACGCAGTGATGCCAGCTGAGGTGTTAACAGAAGGTGAAGTAATGGCAGAACAGCAGAGTCGCTTTTTGATTTTCATTATTATTTTCTTCTTAAATTAACGCTTCTCTATAACGCAGACTCATTAGCTACGTATTATCAGAGTTTGCCAATTAGAACGGGATTAGGGCCGCCAGATAGAAAAATTTGCACTCAGAGAAGCCTGGTGGGCAAGTGTCAGTTTTCTTTTTTTGTCTGACTCAATCTTTAACCCCATGATTTGACCTAAAGACCCTATTAAGCAAGGTAAGGCAAGGGGACAGGAACTATGGAGTCACGCCATCATAATCGACCAGACCTATGTCGGGCATTAGCACTGTCCGTAATAGGTTAGCTGCACCTGCAGGGTGCTAAAAGTGCTCGCCAGACTCAATACTTTAGCACTATACCTCGTCAGAAATCGCTGCGTCTACCATCCCCGACAATAACTTAAGACATTGCCCACTTCTCTTTAAACCTGTAGTGGCCGAATGAAGAAACGAATGGTTTAAGAATAAAACCCCACCTTACGACTTACGGCGACAGCAAGAGCCGACAAGCATTATTCAAACAGAAATGATATTGGCAGCTTCAGCTAGTGGATTAAAGCAATCGGCTTAAATTGTAATGTTTATATTCGTAACGTCCGTCCCAATTCGCGCTCAAACCAACGACCTCTCACTGCAGACTTTTCATCACGACTTCATAGACATCTTTAGAGAGATTGCTATGACGTTTAATCTGTGTCAGACATTCCTGTAATTGCTGTTTTCTCTCGCCTGCAAATTTTCTCCAACGAGTCATGGGTGTGACCAGGCGAGCGGCAATCTGAGGATTGATGTTGTCAAGAATCAACACCCATTCTTTAAGAAACTGATAACCCATACCATCGGCCTGGTGAAACTGTTTCCAGTTTTGACCTGCAAATGCACCGATCACAGAGCGTACTTTGTTTGGATTTTTTTCTGAAAACAGGGAGTGCTGTGTCAGTCGTCTAATACGCTCAAGATCACCAAAAACAGGGCTACTCGCTTGCAGACCAAACCAGCTATCCATAACAAGGGAATCCTGACGCCATTTATCATGGAAATAATCCACAGCATCTTTAGCCGCTTCCTCATTACTGCTATTGACCAGAGTTTGCATCGCTCCCAATTCATCGGTCATATTGCTGGCTTGCTGTAACTGCACTTCAGCCAGATTGACAGCAAATTCACTATCTCCTTGAACCAACAATGACAAACAAGCGTTCCGGCAGGCCCGCAAACCCATTGCCTCACTACTGCGTGTGTCCAACCCGGTGCGGCTTAACTGTTCGGTCATGCGCTGGTAGTTGCTTATCAACAAGCTCTCATTGGCAGCAACTAAAGCGCTCATTAATGCTTCCCTTGCCGCCAAAATTGCATCAATATCGATCACCTCTGCCCGTTCTGCCAGCAGTGATATTGTGGGTACTGCCAACAACTTGGCCAGCATCGAATATTCAATCTGTTGCTGTTGATCAAGCTGGGTGGCAAAGGCGGAAAGATAGATTTCATCCACAGCCAGTAAGCGATCAGCCTGATATTCGCTTACTAATTCCTCTAAAATATCCAACGCCAGATTCTGACCCGCATCCCAGCGGTTAAAACCATCGCTGTCATGCACCGAAAGAAACCTTAGCTGCTCGCGAGTGTATGGAAAGTTAGCCTTCACTGGGGCAGAAAAACCTCTGAACAATGAAGGTACTGGTGGTTCATCCACGTGGTAAAAGTGAAAGCTCTGTTGTTGCTGAGTGAGTTCCAATACAGTTTCAGCGACCAGTTTTTCCTCATCGGCCGCCAGTGAGAAATCTTTTCCTTTTCCGTCTGCACCTAACAGTCCGACTTTAACTGGAATAACATAGGGTTCTTTAGTTACCTGACCAGTGCTTGGTAATCCCTTCTGCTGGAAGTGAAGAGTATAAGTTTTGGTTGCCGGGTCATACTCGTCATTCACATTAACCCGGGGTGTACCGGCCTGACTGTACCAGCGTTTGAATTGACCAAGATCCCGGCCACTGACCTCTTCCATGCAAAGAACGAAATCATCAGTAGTGACTGCTTGACCATCGTGGCGGGAGAAGTAGAGATCGGTACCTAGCCTGAACGTTTCAGCACCCAACAAAGTATGAATCATGCGCACCACTTCGGCCCCTTTTTCATACACGGTCAGGGTATAAAAATTGGAAATTTCGATATAACTGTCAGGCCTGACCGGATGAGCCATAGGGCCTGCATCTTCTGCAAATTGGGCTGTTCTCAACACTTCAACATCTTCAATTCGTTTTACCGCTCTTGAGTGCATATCCGCTGAAAACTCGGCGTCCCGGAATACGGTAAACCCTTCCTTTAAACTAAGCTGAAACCAATCCCGGCAAGTAACCCGATTGCCTGACCAATTATGAAAATATTCATGGGCGACGATTGCTTCCACCCGCTGAAAAGTGGCATCGGTGGCGGTTTCAATATTGGCCAGCACACAAGAGGAATTGAATATATTCAAACCCTTATTTTCCATCGCACCCATATTGAAATCACTGACAGCGACGATATTAAAAATATCCAAATCATACTCGCGGCCATAGACCTCTTCATCCCATTTCATGGAACGCTTAAGCGAATCCATGGCATGATCACACTTATCAAGATCATGGGCTGCCACATAGATGCGCAGGCGAATATCACGCCTACTCTGGGTTTGGTACCAGGACTCAACGTATTGCAAGTCTCCCGCTACCAAGGCAAACAAATAGCAGGGCTTTTTAAAAGGATCATGCCAGGTAATCCAGTGGCGGTCTCCAAGATCACCCTCTTCAATGGGATTACCATTAGACAGCAAGACCGGGTAGCGGGCTTTGTCCGCTTCCACCGTAGTGGTGAACACAGACATCACGTCTGGCCTGTCCAGATAATAAGTAATACGCCGGAAACCTTCCGCCTCGCACTGGGTACAAAACATGGTATTAGAACGATACAGACCTTCCAAACAGGTATTTTCCTGAGGCAAAATCCAAGTCACAATACTGAGCTGGAATTGAGCCGGCAGGTTCTCAATCACCAGCCCGTCACCACTCAAAACATACTCATTCGCCTGCAACTCCCGGCCATCTAGCACCACATGCTCAAGTTGCAGTTCCAGCCCATCGAGTGAGAGTATGTTGTTAAACGAATCAGCCTCAGGATTGCGCCGCAGATGCAGGTTAGACGTCACTCTCGCTCCATCTTCGTAGAGTTGAAAGCGCAAATGGGTCTCATCAATAACGAAATCAGGACAAGAATAATCCTTCAAATAAATAGTTTGAGGCTGATTGTCTTTCATAACTTTGAGTTCCAAACTTTGATCGCTTTAAGTTTCAAATTGGGAGACCGCCCGGCCAACATGCGGCAGCTTGATCCATCTAAATCGCCAGTGATGCTTCATAGGCTGTATATTTGCGGATATTGATACAGCCCGTATCGAGTATCAAATACTGACCTTTAATGCCCTGCAATTGCCCTTCGATAACGGGTTGCTTCTCTGCATTCAAACTGGTTATTTTGCTCGGGTATGTGGCCACTGGATACTGAATGTGAACCACGTCCGCATTTGTTATCACGGTAAAATCCTCTTGTTCTTCCCGCATCAACAAAGCGAGACGGTCATTTAACTCTACTAACAAACTATCTCTGGCAGCCAACATATCGACCGCTTCAACCTGACCTTTTAACATAGCCCGCCAGTTGGTTCGATCTGTTATTAAATCGCGGAACAACACTTCTACCAGACCGGATAAACGACGACTACTAACAGCAAACACAGGCAAAGCCTGAATGGCTCCTTGGTCTATCCAACGGGTAGGGACCTGAGTATGGCGGGTAATGCCCACTTTTAAGCCTGACGAATTGGCCAGATAAACATAGTGCGTAATCATACAGTTTGCCCGCCCCCACTCTGGCTCCCGGCAAGTGCCCGCGCTGAAATGACATTTCTCTGGGCTCATAATACAGCTGTCACACTGGGCTAATTTCTTCATGCAGGGAAAACAATAGCCTTGATTAAAACTCTTCTTGGTCTTGCGGCCACAATGGCAACAATGAATTTCGCCAGTAAATGTAAGCTGGAGGGTCTGGCCGATAAACTCATTAAGAGGAATTTCCTCTGAGCCTAGCACCATATTGTACGTAACGGGAGACGCCAGGCGGTGACTCATTTTACTCAAATTACCCAAGGCAACGGTTTTCAAATTTTAATCCACCGGGTTGAATACGGATCGGTCCATAAAATAGACAAGGGGCAAGCCTTTTTGGTTTGCCAATCGACCAGAAGAACGAAGTCCAAAAGTGAACGCTAACCAATGACAGGATGGCACTGGTTTATTTCAAGAGGAAACGAAGGTCCCATCAGGACGCACAAGGGGTTGGGCGATCCCGATCCAGATAACCGACTCGTTCAGTTTCAGGAATTTGGTTGGCGACCTCATAGGTAAGAATGGCTTCCATACAGATGACTTTCTGCTCTTTCGTCAGCTCTTTACCGTCTGGCCACTTGCCAACCTGTAACGATTGTTTCAGGTTAAGATAGACTTCTGGAGTGAGATTTTGCGCTACTTGCTGAAATGACACTGGACCTCCTGATTTAACTTGATCTTCACTGTTGAGGAATCGCTGACTATCCCTGACTATCCCTGACTATCCCTACATTAAGGCTTAACTAACCATGCCTGATTCCTTTACTAGACTAGCCCTACCCCCCCCTTTACTAACCTTACTTGATCCCTTTATTAACCTGACTTAACCATGGCTTTGTTTGCCTGCCGATCGGGCCTGCCAGGCTAAGGTAACACCGATCCAAATAGCGCCTGCAATAAAACCCATGAAATGAGCCGTGTTAGCCACATGAACGCCAAACCATTCCGTTACCCCCACCATGGCAGCCACCATCCAAATAACCGACATTCCGACAATACCCCGATGTGCCCAGCAGTCTTTTTCAGGTGCCACTAAAATGCCGATCGCATGAGCCCCAACAAGAGCAAAAACAACACCGGAGAAACCACCAAAGCCAGCACCGCTCACAATAAATTGGCCGATGTTAGCAATCAGCGCACTAAATAGCACCATCAGCAATAAAACCATGGAACCCAGATACTGCTCCAACGAGCGCCCCAATATCCAGAGACCGAGAGAGTTAAACAACCAATGAAATACGCTCCAGTGTAACCATGCCGGAGCTAACAAACGATAAGCCTCGCCATCCATGATCAACTGTTTAAGCAAGGTAAACACAGTACCCGATTCGGGAAAGTCGAAGCGGTAACGATCGAGAATCAGAAAATCCCGGTAGCTGTCAAACTGGCCAAAGCCAGTCCAAACGGCAACAAAAAGCAAACTGAACAATAATAATGAAACCATCGGTGTGGCCAATAGTACGGGCCAAATCTGCAGTTGACTTGACTGTTCAGACGAGGATTGCCGCCAGTATTGATGTACCTGCTGATTGACGTTTTGATCATCGCGGTAAGCACGGTAAGCCTCGTGCACGGCGCTGGCATGAGCTTCGTCTTCTGCATAGAGTACTTGCTCACCACCTTCTTCTACCACTAACAACCGAATGCCCCTGGACTGCAATAACCGATACAAGTCTTGGATATTCTCACTAAGAGGAATTGAAATTATTCTTACCATCAGTTATTCCATAGAGACTGTATTTTCAGCCCTTTTATTAAAAGCTGAATGGTGCACAAGCATTTATGTAGCAGAAAGATGCACAAGCCAAGGAGGACTTGATCATTGGGTGGGATTGGCATCACAATTTAACCACTTCATTGGACACTCTTTCCCATACATACTTGCGTTGATCCAATTGCTTTTCTGTGTCCATTCGATAGGCGACCAACTTACCATTCTTTACTGCACTGTAGTCCAGACATCCCACGTTACCCCGCACCGGTGCTGGCGTACCTTTTAACCAATAGTGGCCGACAAACACCGGAATTTCATCTGCTCCATAACTGACCAGGCGTTTTTTTTCCTCTTGGCTAATCGCTTGCTGTTGCAGCGACAATGGCAACTGATCCGGCTGATAAACCACATCGTTATAGGTTTGTGGGTCAATGGACCAGAATTTGGTGCGGAAAAACGAACGCCGGTAGCCATCGTCACTGGTGATGGTCACTCCAGCAGGTAGTGGCATATCAGTGCCACGCAACAGACGATCCATCACCCGGCTGGCAAAGCTTCGGCGCACCGCTGACGCCAACAAAAATTCTTCATCAATCACTCCATCCGGATAGGCCTTGCGAAACTCACTGATCAGTTGATCATCCCAACAAGCATGCACCACCCGGAAATGATCTTCTTCAATAAATACGGGCATTTCTCTAAACCATTGCAGAAACTCGTGCCATTCCTGTTGGTAATGGGCAAACTGCTCCAAAGTCTCATGGAGAATGCGCTCGTTGCGCCGATTATGTTCCCGCAAATACTGGGGAGGGTCAGTTTTGGGTTGGGAGCGTGTGCAATAAAGCAGAGCGTTATACTCATGGTTACCCATCACAGTCCTTGCCGATCCACGATCCACCATGTCCCGGACCAGATGCAAGGCCTCCCGGATATGCGGCCCCCGGTCAATAATATCGCCTATAAAAACAGCCTTGCGGCTACGGTGCTCAAAAACTCCGTTGACTTTTTGGTAATCCATTTTTTTTAGCAGCTTTTGCAGGGTATTAACACAACCGTGTACATCACCAATAATATCGAATCCATGCGCGCCAAGGTGCCCATCTGACATACCTTAACTACCTCTCGTCCGACTGCCAGACCAACCCAGCTTGTCCCGACAAATTTGATAAAAGTTATGATTGATTGGATGAATAAGCCTCAACTTCTGGGGCTTTTTACCAATGGTGACCGAGTCTCCAGGAGCAGTAGCAATATGACTCTGACCATCGCAGCTCACTTGAGGGTAGATTTCGTTACGCTCGTCAATCATCACTTTGATTTCACTGCTGCCATCAACCACAATGGGACGATTACTCAGGGAGTGGGGAAACATGGGGACTAATACCACCGCATCCAGCCGGGGATGCATGATCGGCCCACCGGCTGACAGTGCATAAGCCGTTGATCCTGTAGGTGTGGCAACAATCAAACCGTCAGCCCGTTGACTGTGCACAAACTGGCCTTCTACGTACAGATCAAAACTAATCATTCGAGTCGATCGGCCGGGATGCAAAACCACATCATTGAGCGCACTCCCATAACCAATGGGATCACCATTTCGCTTGACGAAAACATCCAACAAAAACCTGGACTCCTCTAAGTACTTTCCTGTTAACACATCTCCTACCTGAACCTCGATCTCCGTGGGAGTGATGTCGGTCAAAAAACCTAATCGGCCGCGGTTAACGCCCAAGACCGGCACATTAGAACCGGCTAGCGCACGAGCTACGCCGAGCAGGCTACCATCGCCACCAACCACAATAACCAGATCACACGTTTCTCCCAACAATTTGCTACCAGAAGTTTGTGACTGATGTCCCGGGATAAGCTCCGCGGTAGCCTCCTCCAGAATCACACCACAATCCCGGGAACCCAAAAACTTGATCAAGCGTTTCAGGGTTTCTACTACTCTCAGACTTCCCATACGACCGACAAGTCCGACATTTCTAAATTGATCCATACCCGCCCTTTAGCTGACTTGATTCTTATATTTAGTGGAGTAACTAAATTTACGGTTTGCAGTTTGTATTGGGGTTACTTGTTAAGGTTAATAGTAACCTGGATTAACGAGTGAGTACCCGACAAATAGCCTTCAATGAGAACCACTGAGTTAATAATTCTAAGTGCAGATAGGTGATTAAGGCATTGAACCCAAATCTGAAAGCATTTGACCCACATAAATTATAGACTGTTGGCAGATAACTTACTGAGCCAAAAGCTGCGCTGAAGTTTTGCTGGCAGGCGGGTATAACTAAGTGCAGGTCATCAGTCCTTTCTTGACTTTAATGACTCTAATCACATTCATCACATTCATCACATTCATCACCCACAGCCATCATGACTATGTCTTCAGCAACAACCAGGGTCACCTATCAACAATGGCGCTCGGATCTGCTCTGGTCATTGACCAGTCCGCTAATGACGGTTCTGGAAAAGTATCATCCCACCCTACCCCAATTGATGCCATATCAATCACCTGAGCAATCCCATTGGCAAACCGTTAACACCGTCACTGGACTCGATGATTGCTTCTGCAATGAAACACCCCCTCGCCTTAGCAGCCATTTTCTCGGCCCTTACTTTGAACAATGTTGGCTGCGCCTGATTAATAAAAGCAATAACCTGAATTTGCTGGCTCACAACCTACAAATCCACCATGCCGGTGTGACCTTGGGGGAATTTGATTTTTTAGTCAGAGAGACCATTACAGAGCGTGTCATTCATCAGGAGCTAGCGATAAAATTCTATCTTGGTTTGCCCGTTAGTACAGCCGATGGGCTGCGCTCGGTCTGGTTTGGACCCAATCAAATGGATCGACTCGATCTTAAGCTTAACGCCATGATCAACAGGCAAGTGCAACTATCGAAGCAGGTGCAAGCCAGAAAATTTTTATCTGAAATGAATTCTTCACCGATAGCGCCATCCACCTCCATCAGCACAGAGATTGTCTGCAAGGGCTACCTATTTCAACCCTATCAGCAATCGCTCCCTTTGCCTGCCTATGTTAATCCCGATTCATTGAGCGGAGAATGGCTGCCACGCTCTCTAATGCCAGCGTTAATGGGCCGGTATGATGGCTGGGTCATCTTACCAAAGCTACAGTGGCTGGCTGTTGGTAACCATCACCAGCGGATCAAAACGGATGCCGAACTAATCAAAATAACGTCTTTTGAAACTGGCTTTCGCCCGCTACTGGTTGCCGCATTGATCAGAGTCGCTGACAATAAATTCAGAGAGATTAAAAGATATTTCATTGTTGGTGATGACTGGCAATCCCAAGCTCTCGGGCATTTGGCTCGAACACCAATAAAAGCAATCCACAGTTAATCTTCCTTAATGAACCTGCACCTTAAACCTCGCACCCATCCATTACTTACACCAGCAACTGGCCATGGGCAGATTAGGCCACCTTATCCAGCCAAGGAGGGGCTCTTGGTTTTATTATGGTTTTTTATTCCCTGCAATACTTCGTGCAAATCAACAAATTGCTGAGTTAGCGGGTGTTTGCGGGCGAAATGAACCAATGGCTCATAGGCCTGATGAGATTCTTTCATTTTCACCGATGCATTCAACTGTACCGGCAACACGGGCAAGCCTTCAGCCAGCATCTCATCAATAATTCTCTGTGGCAAACTTGCCCTTGGCTGAAACTGGTTGGCCAGTATGCCCTCCACTTGCAACTGTTCGTTATGATCTTGTTGAATTTCTTGTATCTCGCCCAAAAGAGAATAGAGGGCTTGGCGGGCAAAATCATCACAATCGAAAGGAATCAAACAACGGTCAGCGGCAATTAGAGCGGAACGAGTATAAAAATTCATTGCTGGAGCGGTATCGAGGTAAATACTGTCAAAGCTCTCCTCTAAGGCTACCAGTGCATCGCGTAGTTTATAGATTTTGTGCCGGGCTTCTAATTTGCGCTCAATATATTCTAATTCAGAACTTGCAGGGATCACGAAAAGACCTGGAAATCGGGTGGCATGAATAAAGTCTTCTGGTTTTTTGGTGAACAAATTAAAGGCAAGTGTTTGCTCAAAAAAATCAGCCGCTGTGTCTTTCAGTTCTGCCGCACCCTTGCCCATTAAATAGAGAGTTGAATTGGCTTGAGGATCAAGATCAACCACCAGCGTTTTTTTTCCTTGTTCTGCACTGATAGCGGCCAGGTTACAGGTAATGCTGGACTTGCCAACGCCCCCCTTCTGATTAAAAATTACTCGCCTCATTCAAAGTCTCCCTTCGTTAACTTGCCGTTGTATGCCTGTTAAATGATCACCAGGGTCATGCACCATCATATGCTTTTATCGCCCAATGGAGACTGCAAATAATCCATTAATAACAATAAGCAACCCTCACCAACCCATTTGGTTTTTTATAAAGCGGATGCTGATTGGTTTCTGCTCCTGTAATGAAGCCTGCTCCAAACGATATAGCAGCTCGGTTAGACTACTCAAATCCCTGGGCGCTCTTTTGATAATAAACTGCTTCACTTCATTCGATAACTTCAAACCAAAATGCTGGGCCTGCTGATCCACCACCCTTAGGCTTTGCTCGTCTGCCAACCGGGGTAACTTAACCGTAATACCCCATGCTAAACGGGAGCGAAGATCGGCTAATTCAATAGGAAGATTCAGCGGGGTCTGCCGACCAGCTACAACCCATTTACTCTGGTTCGTCTGACAGCGGTTAAACAAATGAAACAAGGCCTGCTCCCAGCGTTCATTAGCAGCGATAGCATCAATATCATCAAGGCAGATAACTGGGGTTTTCTCAAGGCCTTCCAAAATCTCTGGTGGTTTTGCCACTAACTCTTGCAGAGGTAAATACTGAGCCTGCCCGCCTTTTTTCTCCGCTACGACAGCCATTAATAGATGAGTTTTGCCAAAGGCCCGGTCACCGCTAAGATAAATAACGGTTTCGTCCGGGTCAGACAGAAACTCCCTTAGCAGGCGAATCACGTGGCCGCTATTGACCTGTTGATCATTGCCTTCTACGAAGTCAGCAAAAGTTGGTTTTGGCAGAGAAGAGATACCAAGAGGAAGCTGCCGCGGCGACAAGCTTACTTCTCTTAAGTTTTTGCTCACTTGTTTAACGGAATCACTCATCGTTTAGTTTCTGCTTTTGCCTGCCAGATGGTATCACTATTGAAAAAGAACCAGCCCTAACAACACCTGGTCTTAACAAAATCTATGGCTGCGGTCGGCCTCGTGATCCCAATGCGGTAAAAAACTTCACACCCCAGATCAACATATAATGGACTCCGCTGATGCAAGTGACTCCAGCCACAGCCCACAAGCCGCCAACTATTGACCACCAAGGCATATTTATCAAAGCCAAATCAACCACCAGAATAAGAATGTAGGTGATCTGCACAAAAGTACTCAGCTTGCCCCATATACTGGGATGCATTGTATAGCGACCAATCACCATATGGTAGACCAGTGCTCCAGCCAGAATGATCAAATCACGGGCAAGTACCAGAACAAGAATCCAACCCGGCAAATAGCCGTTGACCGTTAGGGTAATATAAACAGCTACCAGCAAGGCCTTATCAGCCAAAGGGTCGGTAATTGCGCCAAAGCGACTGGACCAATTAAATGCACGGGCAAGATAGCCATCGAGGGCATCAGACACACCGGCAACAATAAACAAAATTAATCCTTCAAGATAAGCCTCTTTAGCGAGACAGTATACGATGGGGGCTACCAAAAGAATGCGTAGCACAGTGATCATATTGGGGATTTGCTGCAAGGGGAAAGTCAATAGCTAACCCCGGCCAGACGGCTGCTGAAGCTTACCAATCTATTGATGACTCCTTCCGAAACATAAAACCAAGCATCCTGAACAGAACATTGACCAACCATAAATACTGTCTAAGCATTATGCCACTGACGTTACAAAATACCTTTTTCGCTCCATGCACGACGCTCTGTTACTTATGGTTGCCATCGATAAACCAACTGAGATTCAACATCTGCCGATTCGTCCACCAAGGTCGCCACCAGGGATTGGTGCAAAGCTAAATGCTCAACCACTTGTTGCTGTTGGCCACTGAGTAACAAATCAAACTGAACCAAACTTTGGGAAACTTTCACCGGCAATGTGTCTTTCACTGGCGCCATATTGCTCAGCAAGCGATAGACATCAGCATAGTCCCTAAAGGTATTAATACCTTTCACGGTGAGTTGCAAGCGCTCTTCCTGCGCAGAGTCCAGGCTTACCGCATAAACCCGGGCGAGCCGAGCCGACACCTCACCAAGCAGGCTGTCAACCCATGCCTGAGTTGAACGAGCTTCCAACTGCCCTTGTTCAATGGTTTCTCCTTCCATCCTGAGTTGCCAGAGCACATTCCAGCGTCCTGCTACATCACGGTTGACTCTTGCCATCACAATAGCATCACTGTCGTACCGGCGGGAGGCTGCTTCCACTGGGTTAACAAAGAAACCCCATAAATCAGAAACATTCAAATTTGCCGTATCTTTAATATCCATTAGCGGTAATAAACCAGGAATGCCCCAATAACCCATAGCCTTTTCCAATCGATCGACCAGGGAAGGCAGCGTGTTTTCGGAAACAACCATGCGGCGATTACCAGATTCCCTGGCAATCCAGAACAGAACTCTGGGGCGAACTTTTCCCCACACCGCTGCATTGGATTGTGACAATAAATCATTAATGGCGGCTCCCGAAAAATGGATATCCAATAATAATTCGGAATTAGCACCTTGTTGCAAATAACCGAACTGTTCCAACATGGACTGGCTGGCATCGTTCAACAATTCCGGATCAACCTGTTCACGCCACTGAGAAGTGCCGGTAACGCGATCTAAAACAATGGCTAAGCCACGCTCAATGGCCTCAGCCCGAACCTCCGGTGACTGATCGGCCACAGGAACCTTGACTCGATACAAGTCAACCGATCTGGCTGCGTTTATATCATCTGATACAAAAATAAAAGCGAGTAAAAACAAAAAGGATGAATAATTTTTTTGCGCATTCCCAAGTTGAAACATCGGGGCGAGACAAGCTCTGATTGCGAACAATGACGACATCTGTAGGAGGCCCAACTGGTCTGTTAATATCACTATCTAATTTTTATCCTGAAACGCCATCCATGGCGTTTCGCGTCCAGGCAAACTGAAAATGTGATTTTCACTTTGCTCACAATATCAAAAACTCAGGTTTTTGATATTGGCAGTGCCTCCATGGACTGCATAAGTTTTCATCCAAAAACCTGCGTTTCTGGATTAAAACTATCTAATCTTTTTCTTAAAAAAAGTCACGCCTGGTTTATTTTCAAGTTTAAAGTAAGCTCTCGCACAGCATCAAAGCTAGCGCAAATTTCGAATTGGGTTGAGCTGTCACCAATCTCATTGGCTTTCAGCTACCAGGCAATCGCCTCTGGTTTAAGAGCCTAGGCTCTGACTTGCACTTTATCAGCTCGAATGAAGAAGTGGCTAAGCATACACCATTTAGTGCTACGCCACCATTTGCCAGCGGGCCTGGCAGAGGCCAGAACAGCCTGTTAAACTACGCCGGTTTTGAGAGTGCATTTAGCTGATACTTGGTTTACCTGCTAATAGATAAGATATCCCGGGGCTTGGCTAAGCCCTTGCCTTTTTACAATCGCTCCCTCACTAATCTATTAACTCGTTTCGTGTTATTTACGCTTGTTCGCTGCCGTTTAATACAGTGAATCCTGAGAGAAATTGTGATGAATGATAAACAAGTAAAGCCAGGACTGAGTTACCGTGATGCAGGTGTCGATATTGATGCCGGGAATGCCTTGGTACATCGAATAAAAAAAGCCGCTCTGGCAACCAGGCGCCCGGAGGTACTGGCTGGACTAGGTGGATTTGGTGCGATGTTTGAGCTTCCAAAGGGGTATCAGGAACCTGTATTGGTGGCGGGAACAGATGGTGTAGGAACAAAGCTTAAACTCGCCATAGAAACTGGTCAGCATGATTCGATAGGCATTGACTTGGTCGCCATGTGCGTTAATGATCTGATCGTTCAAGGTGCGGAACCCCTGTTTTTTCTCGACTACTATGCCACGGGTCAATTGAATTTGGCCACAGCCGAAGCGGTGGTTGCCGGCATTGGCAAGGGTTGTCAATTGGCTGGCTGCTCACTAATTGGTGGAGAAACAGCCGAAATGCCCGGCATGTACAGTAATGAAGAGTACGACCTTGCTGGATTCTGTGTGGGCATTGTAGAAAAATCCAAAATTATTGATGGTCAACTGATTAAAGCTGGCGATACTTTGTTGGGCCTGACCTCTTCTGGAGTCCATTCTAACGGCTATTCTCTGGTAAGAAAGGTGCTTGAACTCTCCGAAGCAGACCTGAACGCCCGTTTTGAAGTTGATGACTCTACATCGGAAAACAGTGCAGATAAAGACTCTAAGCTTGAACCCACACTTATTAATAGTCTGCTAGTGCCAACCAGAATATACGTAAAGTCAATTTTGGAATTAATCAGGCAAACTCCAGTACACGCCATCTCACACATCACAGGTGGCGGTTTACTGGAAAATATTCCGAGAGTTCTGCCCGCACACACCCATGCGCAGATCGACCTGAATTCTTATCAGCTACCCGCCATATTCAACTGGTTACGGGACCATGGCAATATCGCCATGACAGAAATGCTAAGAACCTTTAACTGTGGCATCGGCATGGTTGTGGTTGTGCCCCAGAACAGCAAAAGTGACGCTATTTCATTGTTGGAAAATGCGGGTGAAACCGTCATCGAATTAGGTCAGATTGAAGCACAAAACGAAGCAACGCCCACGGTTCATTTTATGGGTTTAACTGACTAATTCACTTGAGTTGTTCTCTGCTGGATTCGACACGACCGAGGTTTAAAAGTGACTGAGTCATTCAAAAAGCAAGAATCCGAGTCAACGCGAATCGTGGTGCTGATTTCAGGTAATGGCAGCAATCTACAAGCAATGATCGACCAAATACACCTGAGCGAAGCGGCAGGTGAAATCGTTGGCGTGATTAGTAACGTGAGCGATGCTTACGGTTTGCAACGAGCAAAAGAGGCCGGTATTGATCAGCTAACGCTGGACCACAAACCCTTTACCAACCGGGCAGACTTTGATAACGAACTGACTCGGATAATCGATCGATTTCAACCCGACCTACTGGTGTTGGCTGGTTTTATGCGAATTTTGACGGCTGATTTTGTTAAGCATTTTGAAGGCAGAATGCTCAACATCCACCCTTCGCTGCTACCTGACTATCCCGGTTTGAATACCCATCAGCGGGTGCTGGATGCTAAAGACAACATCCACGGAGCATCGGTTCACTTCGTTACTGAAGAATTGGACGGAGGCCCAACCATATTGCAGGCCAGCGTACCTGTGCTAGAGGGAGATGATGCGGACATACTGGCACAACGGGTCCATGTTCAGGAACATCAAGTATACCCAGAAGTGGTGCGTTGGTTCTGCGAGGGGCGCCTGCAGTTATGCGATGGGGTTGCCCGCTTGGACAGCCGAGCACTACCTGTTGGAGGGATACGGATTAGTAACGCGTTTGCTGACTAACTCTAGCCATTAAATTCGCGCCAGACAAAAACAAGAAACCCCGCAGAAGCGGGGTTTTTGATCAATCAGACCAAGTAATTACACTCTTTCCCACACTGTGGCAATACCCTGACCGAGACCAACACACATAGTGGACACACCCAAGGTACCATCGTTTTCTTCCATTACATTTAACAATGTGGTGGAAATTCGGGTACCGGAACATCCTAGTGGATGACCCAGTGCAATCGCACCGCCTTTGAGGTTGATCTTCTCATCTAACACGTCAAGGATTTTCAGATCTTTAGCACATGGTATGGCTTGCGCAGCAAAGGCTTCGTTTAGCTCCCAATAGTCGATATCTTCTGATTTCAAACCAGCACGCTTCAGAGCTTTACGAGTAGAGGGAACCGGACCGTAACCCATAATTGCAGGATCACAACCAGCCACCGCCATACCGCGGATCTTAGCACGTGGGGTCACACCCAAAGCCTGAGCACGCTCAGCAGACATTAACAACATGGCGGAGGCGCCATCGGTTAATTGTGATGAAGTGCCTGCGGTTACCGTTCCAGTCTTGGGATCAAAGGCTGGACGCAATTGACTCAAGCTTTCAACGGTAGTCTCTGGACGAATGGTTTCATCGTCTTCGATCAGTTTCGAATAACCATTATCATCATGACCCATCACAGGCACGATTTCATTCTTGAAGCGTCCTTCTACCGTCGCCTGGTGGGCTAAACGGTGAGAGCGAGCGCCGAACTCGTCCTGTTGCTGACGGGTAATACTGTGCATTTTTGACAGCATTTCTGCCGTCAAACCCATCATATTAGAGGCTTTAGCACTGTATTTACTGGCAGCGGGGTTATGATCGAAACCCTGAGTCATGGGTACATGCCCCATGTGCTCAACACCACCAACGATAAAGGCTTCGCCCTGGTTCGTCATAATTGCCTGGGCCGCCGTATGAACGGCTGACATGGCAGAACCACACAGACGATTCACTGTTTGTGCAGCGCTGTCATGTGGCAAACGAGTGAGCAAGGAAATTTGACGTGCTACGTTAAAACCCTGTTCCAGAGTTTGGTTAACGCAACCCCAAATCAAATCTTCAATTTCCTTGGGATCGACTTTCTCATTACGATCTAACAAGGCATCAACTAAAACTGCCGACAAAGTTTCCGCACGAACGTGCTTAAAACAACCGTTTCTGGATCGCCCCATAGGCGTTCGTACACAGTCGACAACAACAACGTCTCTTGGATTAAGACTCATATCTTTTTCTCCGTTATCTATTACCGATCAGTGCTTAACCAAAAAACTTCTTGCCGGCTTTCGCCATTTCACGCAAGCCGTCAGTTGGATGATACAGCGGACCGAGATCAGCATACTTGTCAGCCATGGCGCAGAAGTTATCCAAGCCCATGGAATCTATGTAACGCAACGCACCACCGCGGAATGGAGGGAATCCAATACCGAAGATCAACCCCATATCGGCTTCAGCGGCCGTGTTTACAATGCCATCTTCAAGACAACGAACGGTTTCGATACACAGTGGTAACATCATTCGCTCAATGATGACCTCTTCGTCGTAATCGGTCGGGTCCTCTTGTTGTACGGACTTGATCAATGCATCGACGTCGGGATCAGGTTGTCGCTGAATACGGCCCTTTTTGTCAGGCGCATAAGCATAGAATCCCTTGTTGTTCTTTTGACCATAGCGATCAGCTTCGAACAAGACTTCAACAGCCGTCTTTTCTTCATACTTCATGCGATCTGGGAAACCGTCAGCCATCACGTCACTGGCGTGCTTGGCAGTATCCATGCCGACCACGTCAAGCAGATAGGCTGGACCCATAGGCCAACCGAACTTAGCCATCACCTTATCGACCTTCTGGAAATCCGCACCATCACGAATCAGCTTAGTTAAGCCACCGAAATAGGGGAACAGAATACGATTCACCAAAAATCCTGGGCAATCGTTAACCACAATAGGTGTCTTGCCCATGGATTGAGCATAAGCAACTGTGGTTGCAACCGCCTTCTCGCTGGACTTCTCTCCACGAATAACTTCTACCAGAGGCATCATGCTAACTGGGTTAAAGAAGTGCATACCGCAGAAATTTTCAGGACGCTTGAGGTTTTGCGCCATAGAGGTGATAGAGATAGTCGAAGTATTTGAAGTAATAATGCAGTCTTCGCGAACCTGATCTTCCAATTCGCGCAATACCATATCTTTCACTTTCAGGTTTTCCACAACCGCCTCAACCACCAAATCAACGGATTTGAAATCACCGTAGTTTAAGGTCGGAGTGATCGCGTTGAGTACGTCCGCCATCTTGTCCGCTTTCATGCGACCTTTGGAGACGCGTTTGGACAACAATTTTTTTGCTTCAGACAGACCGAGCGCAATACCATTCGGATCAATATCCTTCATGATAATGGGCGTACCCTTCAGGGCTGACTGATAAGCTACACCGCCACCCATGATACCAGCTCCCAAAACGGCGGCCTGCTTCACTTCAGCCGCAGCGGGTTGGAGAGCTTTAGCCGCTTTCTTAAGCGCCTGATCATTCAAGAACAAACCGATCAAAGAGGAAGACTGAGGCGTCTTCGCCATTTTAGCGAAGCCCTTAGCTTCCACTTCAAGGGCCTTATCACGAGTCATTCCAGCATGCTTTTGCATTACGTTGATCGCTTCGATCGGTGCTGGGTAGTGACGACCGGCTTGCTGACTAACGAAGGCTTTACAGGTGCTAAATGCCATGGCGTTTTCCATTGCATTCAGTTTCAATTTGCCTTTCTTTTCTTCACGACGGGCCAGATAGTCAAACTTGCCGTCAATCGCTTGCTGTAAGATATCCTTGGCGGCTTCCATCAACTGACCTGAATCCACAACCGCATCAACAACCCCTTCTTTCAGGGCCGCATCTGCACGCTTTTCTGCACCAGCGCATATCCACTCTACAGCATAATCAACACCTATTAACCGAGGCATGCGCACGGTTCCACCGAAACCGGGAAACAGCCCAAGTTTAACTTCGGGCAATCCTACTTTGGCTTTTGAATCCAGCACGCGGTAATCGGTGGCAAGACAGGCTTCTAAACCGCCGCCCAGTGCCGTGCCGTTGATAGCGGTCACGGTTGGGAATGGCAGGTCTTCCAGTGCAGAAAATACCGCACTTGACTTCATAATGCCCGCTACAATTTCTTCTTCCGGATTTTGGAAAGAACCTACAAATTCCGTGATATCGGCGCCCACTATAAATACGCCTTTTTTACCACTAGTGACAATGAGGCCTTTAATACCTGATTGATTATTGAGTTTATCAACCGCCTGACCCAATTCTTCTAAGGTCAATTGGTCGAATTTGTTTACAGATTCGCCTTGCAAATCGAAGGTTAGTAATGCGATACCATCCTCGATCTCCTTCACTGTGATGGCTTTACCTTCGTAAATCATCAAAGGATCTCCAAGCTTCTTAGCATTGGTTTATTATTAACTGCCAGATCCATTTTGATCATTCAGACATGACATGTCTGAATTAGATCGGATCAACAGCGCCTGTTACCCGGAGCGATGAACTGCATTCCAACAATCGACTAAACGGCTCAACAATTCATACACTCGTTTGAAATGGTGACGGTAACATGGACAAAATTATCCGGCTTGTCAATTGTAAAAGCCATTAAACTTTAGACCGAGAAAACGCAAACCAATAAGTAATATTTTGTCGCGCTAAATTAGCTCTTGGATTTCAGCCGGATAGCAGGGTCGTAGAGGGGTACTGGACACAATGTATACCAGCAAATTGAATGCAGCAGACAAAGTTGGGCCTGATATTGGCGCTTACAGAAAACCAACGTGCTTTAATCATTCGTTTTTAAACAGAGAGAACTGGCTGTTTATTTACAAGACAGCCATTGAGGTAATGAAAGATAGCGGCCGCAAACCCAATCTTCACTGATAAACAAACCTTAACGCTGATGCTAACCAAGGCTCGGTTAGCATCGATATAATCAGAATTTATTAACACCAAGTTTTAGCGGCGCAGGAGATAATTCGTTTGCTCTGTCAGCACTCGTCAAACCATTACGGCCTAACTAGTTTTTATCCTGAAACGGCTTCCATGCCGTTTCGCGGTGTCGCAAAGTAAAATGTCGATTTTACTTTGCTCGCAAAATCAATCGCTTAGGCGATCGATTTTGGCAGCACTTCCTTGTACTGTGTTAGTGCCCATCAAAAACTGGCGTTTCTGGATGAGCACCAACTATAAAATACTGATATTTAACCAGCATCAACCCCTTGCAAGTCGGCTAATGCGGAGAGCAATTGCTCCACCTCATCCGCTGTGGCTTGTTCGCGCCAAAGCACGCCCACTTCACTGCCACCTACCACAAGGCAGACCATGGATGACAACAGGGGGATCTGAGCCAAGGCCTGCTGCCATTCCGCTGACATAGTAGTGGCCGTGTTGTCACTCTGGTTTTGCCAGCAATCGCCATTATGAACCGCTATTAATGTACCGCTGGGCTCTCGATTCGAGCGGCGATGATCTCGCTGGAAGTAATAACTCAAGCCCACCGCTTCTGTATCTAATTTAAACCGGGTTTTCAATTCTTCTGGATTGATCAAGCGCACTTGAAACCCGGTCTGCATCGCCTGCTGCCTGAGCAACATCCGCTGGCGATCCCTTTGGCTTGGTAACAACCAGGTGACGGAACCCATGACGACCACCATAGAAGACAAAACAATCAGCCAGACAGGCATTATATATCACCTCAATAAACACTCACCTCAGAACACCCATTTCAATCCAGGTTCTGCATTTCTTCCAACTCCAGCCAACGCTCCATCAAAGCATCCAATTCGCTTTCTCCTTGAGTCAACAAGCTAAGCCGTTCGCTAACGAATTCATGGGACTGCTGATAGAATTCCGGTGTGGCCACTTCTTTCTGCAAGGCCGCTATTTCCAGCTCCAAATATTCCAGGCGAGCAGGCAGCCCATCATATTCTCTTTGCAACTTATAGCTTAACTTCTTTTTAACGGACTTAGTCGGCATATCCTTGAAATTACTATCTCCCTTATTTCTACTATGTCCTTTCTTACCACTCCCCCCTCTGTTACCACTAACACCGTGGTTACCAATATCACCTTTATCCAGACTACTAATGGAGCCAGCCGCTTGATGGCCTTTTTGGCGAGCGCTGGAGACGGAGTCCGTGCGCTGCAGCAGCCAATCCGAATAGCCTCCGGCATACTCAGTTATTACCCCGTCACCTTCAAACACCAGGGTACTGGATACTACATTGTCGATAAAGGTGCGGTCATGGGACACCAGAATAATCGAACCATCAAAATTCAGGAGTAATTGCTCAAGCACATCCAGAGTGTCCATATCCAGATCGTTGGTGGGCTCATCCAACACCAAAAAGTTGGCTGGCTGGGTGAATAGTTTGGCCAGCAACAAGCGATTGATCTCCCCACCTGATAAAGCCGATGCTGGGGTTCTGAGGCGTTCCGCAGCAAATAGAAAATTCTGCAAATAGCCGGTAACATGTATTTCACGACCACCAACGGAGACGAAATCCTTGCCCTTTGCCACATTGTCCCAAACAGTGGCCTGTAAATCGATTTGCTGACGCATTTGATCGAAATAGGCGACCTGTTGCTTAGTACCCCGCTTGATTTGTCCTGCTGCAGGTTCCAATTGCCCAAGCACTAGTTTGATTAAGGTGGATTTGCCGCAGCCATTGGGGCCTAGCAAACCGACACGGTCACCCCTTAGCATGACCCAATCTAAATCTTTGATTAGCGGAGTCGCAGCATCTGACCAACTAAAACCGAGCTGTTTAAACTCCACCAGCAACTTACCAGATGGCAGATCTTCTCCCACTTTCACGTTCACCCGACCCACTTGCTGGCGTCTTTCGTTGCGCTCTTTACGCAGCGCTTTCAGCGCACGAACCCGACCTTCGTTGCGAGTGCGCCTGGCTTTGATACCTTGCCGAATCCAAGCCTCTTCTTCGCTTAGTTTTTTATCAAAGCGGGCCCACTCTTTTTCTTCCGCCTGTAAAAAGGCCTCTTTCTTCTCAAGGTAAGCACTAAAAGGTGCAGGCCAAGAGGACAGCTTACCCCGGTCAAGCTCGATGATGCGGGTGGCTAGCCGATCAATAAACATACGATCGTGTGAAATAAACAAAATACATCCAGCAAATCTCAGCAGCTCTTCCTCTAGCCACTGGATCATGTCAATATCAAGATGGTTGGTGGGTTCGTCCAGCAGCAGCAGATTCGGTTCTGCCACTAAGGCCCGGGCCAGATACACCCGGCGGCGCCAGCCACCGGAGAGTTCCTCCATCAGCGCCTGTTCAGGGATATGTAAACGCTGCAAAACGGTCGCCACTAATTGCTGCAAACGCCAACCATCGTGGGCCTCAATCCGCTCTTGCAGCGCTTCCATACGGCGTAAATCAACTTCCTTATGGGAAGCTGTGAGCCGCTCATACTCCTGCAACCAGCCACCGGTTTGTTCCAGCCCCTGAGCAACCACGTCATAAGCTGTCAAACCTTCAGGCTTGGGCAATTCCTGAGGCAGCACGGCCACTTTCAGCCCGTTGCCACGAACAACCTCCCCTTCATCTGGCAACAACTGCCCTTCTAACACCTTCAACAGCGTCGACTTGCCCGCCCCATTGCGACCGATCAGCGACACCCGCTCACCCACTTCCAGCACCAGCTCAGCCTGATCTAACAGAGGAGCCAAACCATAAGCCAAAGATACATCTTTCAGTCTGCACAGACTCACGCTAAAATTTCCACCTCATCACCCACCCGCAGAACACCATATTCCAGATGCACCAGATTTTGGCCGAAAATAATACCAGAATCAGTGCGTCTATATGTCCCCAACGTTTTTAATGGCTCCTTTGAAGGAGCCAATGTGTCCACATCAAAAGTTGTCATAATGCAACGACTACAAGGTTTGACCACAGCAAAGTTTAGTCCACCGATACGGAGTTTTTGCCAACGATCTTCTGCCCAGGGAGCATCGCCATCAATCACGATGTTGGGCCGGAAACGACTCATTGGTAATGGCGTTGGCAGGCGCTGATTCAATTCGTCTAATGAGTTCTGGTGGGTCAATAGAAAGGGAAAACTATCAGCGAAACTCACTCGCTGTTGCTGAGAAAAATAGTCTGGGTCAACTTGCCGGTAGTGAGTTTCTGGCATAAAGACCAGTTGAGCCGGACACTGCAATAGTTCGGAAAACCATTGGTCGGCTGCCCGGCTTATCCTCTGCGCCTCTACTTGATCCCGCCAAACCTTAGTATCGATGCGGCCCACCGTATCATCTTTTTCCACTGGCAAATCTATAGTTAAAGAACTCTTGCCTGGAACTGACAGCATCAGACCCTGCATACGGATGGCCGTTCTCACCTGCAGAAGTTGCGGGTATTTGCGCGCCGTCAAAAAAGCTCCTTCAGAGTCTGTCACCATCATACGACGGTCCCACTCTGGGCCCCATTCATTAATAGCCAGTGTTGACAAACTGATCCCTGCACAGGATTTAACAGGGTAAATATTGAGCTGGGTGACCGTTAGAGATGCCATCTGTTACTCGCTCGCCTGCTGAGTGGAGGAAACCGGCGGAGTATAATCCGACCGATAGAAAGACGGCAGTCTATGCAGTGGGTGAGGGAAGTACAAGCGTGGGATTTTGCGAGCAACGTAAAATCGACATTTTACTTTGCAACTCCGCGAAACGGCATGGAAGCCGTTTCAGGATGAAATCCAGATAGTAAGGACAGCGAATTCAGAATGGTGCGCAGAACTAACAGGGCCTAGCGCGCCGTTTCTCTCAGCTTTTTTTCAACTGCCTTGGCTAGTTCATCGGGCTGAAACTTAGATAGGAATTGATCACAACCCACTTTCTTAACCATGGCCTTGTTAAAGTTTCCACTCAATGATGTATGCAGTACCACATGGAGGTCTTTCAGGCGGGGATCATCGCGAATCTCAGTGGTTAAACGATATCCGTCCATGGCGGGCATTTCTGCATCTGTGATCACCATGAGCAACTTCTCAACCACATTCACGCCTTCGTCAGCCCATCCCTTAAGCAGATTGTAGGCTTCGAGTCCATTCTTTGCTGTGATCACGTTCACCCCCAATTGGGCCAAGGTGCCACTTGCCTGAGAAATCGCTACTGGAGAATCATCAACCAGCAATATTTCTCTTCCTTCGGCAACTTGTAGCAAATCTTCTGTGAGTATATCGCTGGAAACATCCAGATTATAGGGACGAATATCTGCCAGCACCCGTTCCACATCGATGATTTCAACGATGGAGTCGCCATGGTAGGTAATTGCTGTCATGTAGTGGGCGCGGCCTGTTCCCATCGGCGGCGGTAAAATCTGGTCCCAGTTCATGTTGACAATCCGGTCCACGTTGCCGACCAGGAATGCCTGCACCGTGCGATTGTATTCCGTTATAATAATCGTGGCGTTATCCGTCAGAGGCGTGGGTGTAAAGCCAATCGCTTGCGCCAGATTGATCACTGGAACGGTGTGATCTCTGATATGACTAACGCCCACCACACAAGGATGTCGGTAAGGCATTTTGCTTAGGTTAGGTAACTTAAGAACCTCTTGGATTTTAAACACATTGAGCGCAAAGGTTTGCTCAGCTCCAAAATTGAACAGCAGCAATTCAAGGCGATTTTCACCCACTAGCTTGGTACGCTGATCTACATTATGCAAAACACCCGACATAGTCTTTACTCCGATCAGGTTAACCCAGGAATTTGGTCTCACATATGAATGGTGAAATTAGCTCAATCTAAGCATGATCTTGTGCTATTTCTATTTGGCTTTAGCACTCTGACTTTAGGATTAGCCTGCAAAACAAAGTATTTTCGAGCTGTTCAGCACTGACTATGGTTGTGTCGGCCAACTAATGCCCAGCAATAAAATATCTGACCGGTCAGCCAGTGCGCTAACTAGTTTTCATCCTGAAACGGCTTCCATGCCGTTTCGCAGAGTCGCAAAGTAAAATGTCAATTTTACGTTGCTCGCAAAATCAATCGCTTAGGCGATCGATTTTGGCAGTAGTTCCATGTTATGCGTTAGTGCCCATCAAAAA
>JGI12048J13642_10508768_pt1 | contig 31327 bp, 27 predicted proteins | sample ElkSlonscriptome_16_FD_13642 | JGI IMG/M metagenome (IMG submission 13642)
CACGTAGATCGGGCTTCCTTTGCTGTTAGTGAAAGTCTGCTGGGTTCGCGTCATTCGCACTCAAATAGGCTGCAAGCCCAACAAATGCCAATGTCCGCTTCCACCCCCAACACCGGTCATAAGCGAAGCCGATGCGCCGATCCGAAACCTGCCGGGCAGCTTCAATCGTTTTTCCGCCGATACCGGACCTTCGGCTAACGGCCCAAAAGAGGTCGGAAATCTCGATCCTCCGAATGTCTGCTTTCACCCCCAGAAGCGGACCTAGCTAGCCACCCGCCCCTCAATCGCGTCCCAGATCATCCCCGCCAGATCCGTCCCGTCAAAGTCGCTGATCGCGACGATCCCGGTGGGTGAGGTTACGTTAATCTCAGTCAGCCATTTGCCGCCGATTACGTCGATCCCAACAAATGTCAGCCCAAGGCGCTTCAATTCCGGCCCCATCGCCTCGCAAATCTCAACCTCGTGCTCGGTCAGCCCGCTGGCCTCTGCACTGCCGCCCATGGCGAGGTTGCTGCGAAACTCGCCCTCCCCCGGTATTCGATTGATCGCGCCTGCGATTTCGCCGTCGATCAGGACGATACGTTTGTCGCCTTCGGCCACTTCGGGAAGGAAGGGCTGAATCATATGCGGCTCTGGCCATGTCTGGTTGAACACTTCGAACAGTGCGGTCAGGTTGTCGCCGTCTGCGGGAATGCGGAAGATTGCCTTACCGCCATTGCCGTGGATCGGTTTCATCACCACCGCGCCATGCTCGGCCATGAAACGGCGCGCTTCGTCGACGCTGCGCGTCACCAGCGTGGGCGGCATAAAGCGGCGGTAATTCAGCACCATCACCTTTTCCGGCGCGTTGCGGACATTGGCGGGATCATTAACCACCAGCGTCTCGCCCTGAATACGCTCCAACATGTGGGTCGCGGTGATGTAGCCCATGTGAAACGGCGGGTCCTGCCGCATCAGGATAACGTCGATATCCTTGCCCAGATCGAGCCGGACAGCTTCGCCTTTTTCAAAGTGATCGCCTTCTACGCGGCGCACTGTAACCGGAAACCCTTGCGCAAACAGGCGGTCATCCGCGTCCAGCGTCAGGCTCTCAACGTGATACTCATACACGGAATGCCCCCGCTCCTGCGCGGCGAGCATCAGCGCGAAAGAGCTGTCGCCCTTGATATTGATATCTTCGATAGGGTCCATCTGGACCGCGATGCGTAATGACATTCGGGTTTCCTAAGGCATCCAGGCGTTTTCGATGTGGCGAGGCATGGCGCCGGGTGCAAGCAGGATGACATCGACGCGGATGTCATCGCCGTCCTGCACGTATTCATGGGCGACCATCTCCACCGCTGCGGCCACGCGGGCAAGCCTGCGTTCGTCAATCGCGATAGCAAGATCGGCGCTGCGACGACGCCATTTGACTTCGATAAAGGCGACAAGCGTGTCGCGCCTCGCGATCAGGTCAATCTCTCCCGATTTGGTCTTCACGCGGCTCGCGAGTACCTGCCAGCCCTGTCCCTGCAACCACCTTGCTGCTTCAGCCTCGCCTTCGCGGCCCTTGCGGTCTGCGATTATCCGTTTCTCGTTCATGATTTCAGCTCAATCGCGCGTGCATAAAGCGTCTGGCGGTCGAGACCCGTCGCCTTGGCGACACGCGCTGCCGCTTTGCTGGGGGAAACTTCGGCGAGCGCTTCTCGCAGAAGAATGTCGGGATCGGCGTCTGAGAGAGCCTGCTGCGGCGGGCCGATGAGCAGAACGATCTCACCCTTGGGCGGGTGCGCGCGGTAATGCTCGGCAAGCTCGCCTGCGCCGCCCCTCCGACATTCCTCGTGCAGCTTCGACAATTCGCGCGCCACGGCAATTTCGCGGGTCGGCCACATATCGTGCAGCGTATCAAGCGAGCGGACCAGCCTAGGCCCTGTTTCATAGAAGATCAGTGTCGCCGCAAGCGGGGCCAGCTCCATCAGGACATCACGACGCGCCTTGTCCTTGACCGGCAAAAAACCTGCAAATAAAAAACGGTCGTTGGGCAGTCCCGCCAGAGTGAGCCCGGCAATTGCGGCGCAGGCTCCGGGCAGGGTGGTGACGGGAATGCCAACGTCACGCGCATCGCGCACCAGTCTGTGGCCGGGATCGGAGACAAGCGGCGTGCCCGCATCGCTGACCAGAGCCACCGCTTCTGACCGCGCACGATCCAGCAGGCGGGCACGCTGATCTTCGGAGGCGTGGTCATCATAACGCTGCATTCGTGTGGAAATTCCAAGATGCGACAATAGCTTTCCCGTCACGCGAGTATCTTCGCAGGCGATCACATCGCACCGTTTCAAAGTGTCGATTGCCCGCAGAGTAATATCGCCAAGATTGCCAATCGGCGTCGCCACAATATAGAGACCCGCTGCGAGAGAGTCATAGGGGTCCGATTCAGGCGCGCTGGTAGTCACACCAGCGTCTTTGGACCAGCGATCAGAGGTCGGCAAGAATGAAGCGTGTTATCAATTGGATTTCGGGTAAACGGGCGTTGACGATCGCGGGCGCTGCTGCGCTGCTTAGCGGCTGTCAGGTCATCCCAAAGACGGAAACCGTCTCCACCGGGCCTGAGGCGGGCCCTACCCCTGATCCCACAGCGACCGCCCTGCCCAGCGACGGGACGCGGCACCGGGTAGCCTTGCTGGTCCCGATGTCAGGCAGCACAGCTGCGGTTGGCCAGTCACTCGCCAATGCGACCACGATGGCCCTGCTCGACACCAATGCAGAGAATATCCGTATCACGACTTACGACACAGGGCGCGGGGCAGGCGAAGCGGCGCGGCAAGCGATTGTGGACGGCAACAAACTGATCCTCGGGCCCCTGCTCGCCAGCAATGTACCCGCTGTGCAAGCGCAGGCGCGGCCCGCCAGTGTGCCTGCCATCGCCTTTTCAAACGACACCAAGGTGGCGGCGGCGGATGTGTTCCTGATGGGCCACGTACCCGAACAATCCATCCGGCGTTCCGTTAAATATGCCCGTGCAAGCGGCTCCAATTCCTTCGCGGCGCTGCTCCCCAGCGGGGATTATGGCCAGCGATCCTTCAGTGCGCTGAAAAACGCTTTGGCCGACTATGGCGGCAGTCTGATCGCGAGCGAGAGCTATGCGCGCGGCAACACATCAATTGTCAGTGCATCGCAGCGCCTGCGCTCAAAGGGTGGCTATGACACGGTCCTGATCGCCGATGGCGCGCGCCTCGCCACACGAGCAGCGGGCGAATTGCGCCGGAGCGGAGCGGAAGGCACGCGCATTCTGGGCACCGAACTGTGGAGCGGTGAGGCATCGCTTGCCCGCTCCCCTTCGGTTGAAGGTGCACTGTTCTCCGCCGTTTCTGACAGCCGGTTCAAACGCTTTGCAGACAGTTATGAGGCGCGCTTCGGATCGAAGCCCTACCGCATCGCAACACTCGGATACGATTCGGTCTTGCTAACCCTGCGGGTGGCGCGCGATTGGCGTGCGGGCAGCAACTTTCCCGTGAAGCAATTGTATGACCGTGGCGGCTTCCTCGGTGTGGATGGCCCGTTTCGCTTTGGCCGCGATGGCATCGCCGAACGTGCTCTGGAGGTGCGTCAGGTAACCAGCGGCGCGGTCAAGCAAGTGGATGCAGCGCCCAAGAGTTTCGGTAACTAGGCCAGCTTTGACAATTAGCGGCGTAAAAGGAGTCTCCCCGCCTTGGCAGGTGCGCCTGCGCGCGCCATATCTTGACCATGTCCGATGACCTTTTTGAAAACCCGCCCACATCCAGCGGCGATTACGACTCCTCATCAATCGAAGTTCTTGAAGGGCTGGAACCGGTTCGCCGCCGTCCCGGCATGTATATCGGCGGGACCGATGACCGCGCTCTGCACCATCTCGCGGCCGAGGTGCTCGACAACTCCATGGACGAGGCTGTGGCAGGGCACGCCAACCGGATCGAGATGCGCCTTGAGGAAGGCAACCGGCTGAGCATTTCGGACAATGGTCGCGGCATTCCGGTGGATGAGCATCCGAAGTTTCCGGGTAAATCCACGCTCGAAGTCATCCTGTCTACGCTGCATTCGGGCGGGAAGTTTTCGGGCAAGGCCTATGCCACCAGTGGCGGGCTGCACGGCGTCGGCGTCAGCGTGGTCAACGCGCTGTCGTCTGACACGCGCGTCGAAGTGGCGCGCGACAAACAGCTCTACGCGCAAAATTTCTCCAAGGGGATCACGCAGGGGCCAATTGAAACTGTCGGCGCAGCACCAAACCGGCGCGGCACGACCGTCACCTTCACGCCTGACATCGAGATTTTCGGCGACCGCCAATTCAAACCGCATCGCCTGTTCAAACTTGCCCGATCAAAGGCGTATCTGTTCGCCGGTGTGGAAATACGCTGGAAATGCGCCGAGAGCCTGACAAGCGATGATGTGCCCGCAGAGGCCGTCTTCAAGTTTCCCGGCGGCCTTGCCGATCATCTGGCAGAGCAGGTGGGCGCGCGCGAATGTGTCACCGCTGAACCGTTTACCGGCAAACAGGACTTTCCCGATGATGATGCCGGAAACGGTCAGGGCCGCGTCGAATGGGCGATTGCATGGCCGCTGTATTCGGACGGCTCGACAAGCTGGTATTGCAACACGGTGCCCACGCCCGATGGCGGAACTCACGAACAGGGTCTGCGCGCCGCGCTTACAAAGGGGCTGCGGGCCTTTGGTGAGCTGACCGGCACCAAGAAAGCAAAGGATATAACCGCCGATGATGTGATGACCGGCTCTGAGGTTATGCTCAGCGTCTTCATCCGCGATCCACAATTCCAATCACAAACGAAAGACCGCCTTACCTCTCCCGAAGCCGCGCGGCTCGTAGAGAACGCAATGCGCGACCATTTCGACCATTTCCTCACCGACAACATGGATCGCGGCAAGGCTCTGTTGGGCGAGGTGATGGAGCGCATGGATGAGCGCCTGCGCCGCAAACAGGAGCGGGAGATCAAGCGCAAGACTGCGACCAATGCGAAGAAGCTGCGGCTGCCCGGAAAGCTGACCGATTGTTCAGGTGAAGGTGACAAGGAAACAGAGCTTTTTATCGTTGAGGGGGATTCTGCGGGTGGCAGCGCCAAACAGGCGCGCGATCGCAAGACGCAGGCGATCCTGCCGATCCGGGGCAAGATCCTGAACGTCGCCTCTGCCAGTGCAGACAAGATCCGCGCCAATTCCGAAATCGCCGATCTCAGCCTTGCCATGGGATGTGGTACGCGCAAGGACTGCGATGCTGAAACATTGCGTTACGATCGCATTATCATCATGACCGATGCCGATGTCGACGGCGCGCATATCGCGACGCTGCTGATGACGTTCTTCTTTCAGGAAATGCCCGATATTGTGCGCAAGGGCCATCTCTTCCTCGCCCAACCCCCGCTCTATCGCCTGACAGCGGGAAAAGAGAGCCGCTATGCCCGCGACGATGCGCATCGCGCTGAACTGGAAGCGACCGTGTTCAAGGGCAAGAAGGTTGAAGTGGGCCGCTTCAAGGGCCTCGGCGAAATGAATCCGGGCCAACTGCGCGAAACCACGATGAACCCCGATACACGCTCGCTCATCCGCATCACGCTGCCGCCGGAATTTGAACAACGCGCGGCGGTAAAGGAACTGGTCGACCAACTGATGGGCCGCAATCCGGAACACCGTTTCAACTTTATCCAGAACCGCGCGGGCGAAATGGACCGCGACATGATCGATGCGTGAGGACAGTTCGGAGGATCGGGAAAAACCCGAATACCCCAACCCGCGCGAGGAAGACATCATGGCGGGCGACCGGCGCATATCGCGCCCCGATGTCTCGCTCCCGGACTGGTATGTCTCCGATGCAAGTTACCGCCCTATCCCGATCGCGTGGTTTACCGCCGCAATCCTGATGCAGACCGTCATCATGACGGCGCTGTTTTTCGTTCTGCTGGGCGCAAGTGGTTGGATCACCATCGCCATGTGCGGGCTTGCTTCACTCGGCATCGGTTTCTGGTCATGGGACCGCGGCATTGGCACGGCGGCAATGGGATGGCGCATCGCGACCGTTGTCGTCTTGTCGGCGCAATTTGCGCTCGTCTCGCTGGGGGTAAGCGACCGGATCTGAGAGGCAAAAGGGAGATGGTATGAATTATCTGGCACTGATCGCGTTGTTCCTTTCGCCATTGCCAGCTGTAGCGGCGGCTCAGGGTGATGCCGTGACGGCCAAGGCGAACGAAGACGAACAGACGGCGCTCGAAATGCGCAGCGCTCAGGTCGTCGCGCTGGTCAATGGCGAGCTTGATGTTCCGCTGGATGAGGTGTTTACGCAGAGCTTCCTCGCTGCTGTGCCCGAGGCGCAATTGAGAGCTATCTTCACGCAGCTGACCGGGCAGTTCGGCGCGGCGCTTTTGGTCGAACGCCTCGATACGCCAATCGCTACCCGCTCCGCGCTGGCCATACGCATGGAACAGGCGATTGCGCGCGGTGCGATTTCGATCGACCCGAGTAGCGGTAACCGGATCAGCGAATTGCTGTTCCAGACCTTTGAGCCGATTGACGACGATGCGGCGAAAATTCGCGCCGACCTCTCTGCGCTGCCTGGCACAACCAATGCCCTATTTGCGCGTCTGGGCGATGACGGCGCACTCGATCCGGTGTTTGCGCACAATGCGGACCGGCAACTGGCGCTGGGTTCGGCGTTCAAGCTTTACGTGCTATCCGCGCTGGAGCAATCGGTCGAGGCGAGGGAGCGATCGTGGGACGACGTGACGCCGCTAACGCAGCGCTCCTTTCCCAGCGGGCAGATGCAGGACTGGCCACAAGGCGCACCGGTCACGTTCCAGACTCTGGCGACGATGATGATATCGATCAGCGATAACACAGCGACCGATCAACTCATTGCAACTTTGGGGCGTGAGGCGGTTGAGGAAGAACTGATCGCGAGCGGCAATGCCGATCCCTCACGCACCCTCCCCTTTCTCACCACGCGGGAATTGTTCGCGATGCGCGGCGTGTCCGACGAACTGATTGACCGCTACCGCGCCGCCGACGATGCGGGGCAGCGGGCAATCCTCGCGGAATTGCGCGAGGAGGATGTGTCCCAAGAGAAAGTTCAGCAGGTTTTTACCTCAGAAAGGCCTGGTGCGATCGATATCGAATGGTTCGCCTCGCCGCAGGATCTGGCGCGGTTACTGCACAGGTTGACGGATCCGGGCAGCGAGACGGCCCGCAATGTGATGGCGGTCAACCTCCACATGGCGGCACCAGCCGCGGCGCGATGGAATTACGTGGGCTATAAGGGCGGTTCGGAGCCGGGCGTTCTCAATTTGACATGGCTGCTGCGCGATGAAGCCGGCGCATACTGGATTGCAACCGTGGGATGGAACAATCCCGAACAGGCAGTGACCCTGCCGGCGCTGGATGCGATTGCCCAACGCATCCTTTCGCTCCGGCAATAGGCTCCCGATCCAGCGCCACTGCGCAGCACCCTCTTGCGCGCTTCCCGCTCGCCTCCTATCGCGGCGTCAAGCGAATTTGAGTTTTAGAGGAAAACCGATGAGCAATGAAGTACCGGGCCAGCAGCGCTTTGAGGGCACCAGCAATTATATCGCGACCGAGGATCTGAAAGTGGCCGTGAACGCCGCTGTGACCCTGCGCCGTCCGCTGCTTGTCAAAGGGGAGCCGGGCACGGGCAAAACCGTTCTGGCGCACGAGATTTCCAAGGCCTTGGGCGCGCCCATGATCGAATGGAACATCAAATCTTCGACCAAGGCGCAGCAGGGCCTGTATGAATACGACGCGGTGGCGCGCCTGCGCGATGGCCAGCTTGGCGAAGAGCGCGTGCACGATATTCGCAATTACATCAAAAAGGGCAAATTGTGGGAGGCTTTCACCTCGCCCGAACTGCCCATCTTGCTGATTGACGAGATCGACAAAGCTGACATCGAGTTCCCGAACGATCTGTTGCAAGAACTCGACCGGATGAGCTTCGACGTCTACGAAACGCAAGAGCGTGTGGAGGCCAAAGAGCGTCCCATCGTTGTCATCACGTCAAACAACGAAAAGGAACTGCCCGATGCTTTTCTGCGCCGCTGTTTCTTCCACTATATCAAGTTTCCTGATCGCGACACGATGCAGGACATCATCAACGTGCACTTCCCCGACATCCAGAAGACCCTGGTAAAGAAGGCGATGGATATCTTTTACGAGCTGCGCGAAGTGCCCGGCCTTAAGAAAAAGCCCTCCACGAGCGAACTGCTCGACTGGCTCAAGCTGCTGTTGAACGAAGACATGCCGCTGGAGACGTTGCAGGATGCGAACCCGAATAACGCCATCCCGCCGCTACATGGCGCACTACTCAAGAATGAGCAGGACGTGATGATGTTCGAACGCCTCGCATTCATGGCGCGCCGTAACCCGACCTGACCTGCCGAGCGGCGTGCCCGCGATGCTTGCGCAGGCATAGACGCCGTGTATGCTCTCATCTCTACCAAGAGGGGTGTCGGGATTGTCTGTTATTGTTGGTAAATTCGTTAAAACCGCCATTGCTGCGGCGTTCTGCGCTGCGTCTGTTTCAGCGTTCGCCCAGCCCGTCGAACTCACCATAGGATCAGACGATGACTGGTCGCATGACTGGACGAATATGCGCTTTCCCGCGCGCATTAACGGATTTCAGCGCAACCGGCTGATCCAGTTTGAGGATCGCCAAACCAACATGGCGGCTAATTACGAAGACCGCAAAACAGGCTCGGTACTGACGATCTATATATACCGGCCGATCGTGCCCGACGCGCAAATCTGGTTTGACCGCGCGTTGCAGGCAATCGGGGCACGGCAAATCGCATATGGAAAAGTGGATCTGTCAAAGGTCTCAATCGCCAGCTTCGCACCCAACGGTGCCGAGGCGAAGAGCGGTCAACTTGCTGTGCTTGAACCGGAGTCAGGATATCGCAGCACGTCAGTCGCGATGTTTCGCGCGGATCAGTGGCTCATTAAAGTGCGCATCAGTTCGCAAAAGCTCTCCAAATCCGGGCTCAAAGACCTGACAAGCGAGATTGCGTCTGAGCTTCCAGCGCTCGACGGTGTTTCATCCGATCCTGCCTATCTGGTCGAAGAGTGCAAAACCCCGATGGAGCTTGATACGGCTGTCGCCTTCACCTCCAGCAAGGGCGATGCAGCGATAGCATTGGAAGCAAGCGCCTCTCTTATGGCTGCGTCCACCAAGAGCGGTCGGGACGAAGGCACCGACGAGGCACCGGTTGGCACGGAGTCTGAGCCGGTCCGATATTGCCGTGCCGGGATGCGCCGCGACCAGTTCAATCAGTATCGCCCGAATGAAGCGACCGATCGCTACATCCTCGCCATTGGCGATGCCGGAAACGCGATTTCGGTGTTTCCCGGACAACTGTTTGGCGCTGAGCCGGGTGGCGAGAGTGCTCGTATGATAACACGGGTACATTCTGGAACCGGCCTTGAAACCGTTGTGCACCGACCATTTATCGGGGTGCCTGATATTCAGGCTGCTGCGGACTCCGTGTTTAGATCACCGGCCTTGGCGAAAGTCAGTCGCCCCCTCGGAAATGAAGGCGGCAAGATTACCCTTCTGGTTGCACCGGACGATGAGCAAGAAACCGTTGACGATAAGAGCAACTAGCCGCTTCTTCTAAGACCCCTCGTATTCCTCGTCACTTGCGCCGAACATATAGGCGCATTTCAGATCGCCCCAGCGCCGACCGTCAAAGCGGAGCGGTACGTACACGCTGCGGACCACATAATACTGCTGCTCATCGCCCGGCTGCCGGAATACGGCAAGGCGATAAGGCGCCTCGCTCTTGCTGGCGACGCGGTCCGCTTCGTCCATCAGAATCAGACCGTTGCGGCAAAACTGCGTGTCATGCTTCGCGTCACCCGTCGGCTGTTGAGAGAAGCGGTCTATATGGGTTGGCATGAAGCCGTTTTCGTCGGCGCACACAGTGGCCACGCATTCCTCGACGGAATCGGTGGAGTAATTGAGGATCGGCTTCCATGCGCTGTCCGCGAAGCGGGTAAGACCGGTGGTAAAGCGCTCCGGATCTGATCCCGGCATAGGGGTGTAATCACGGTCGAACAGGGCCGCTGAGCTCAATGCCCCGCTCTCCAATGCGCTCTGTGTGACATCGATCAACTGTTTGGCAACTGTCATCGCGTGGTCCACCATGACCCCGTCGCGTGGAGACAATCCGGCCCGTACCAGACCATCGAACATATCGTTTGCGACTTTTTCTAGCCCGGTCACTTCGGCCTGCGCCTCGGCCAGCTGCTTTTCGTTTTGACGAGTCACGCTGTCATAGCGGGTCAGCACGGTTTGCACCGCGTTCACATGGGTGCTGATCGTGCCGGTGGAGCGGGCAATCATGTCGTTCTGCTTATCGACTTCCTCGACCAGCTCGCTCACACTGTCCATCGTGCCTTCGATCCGCGCAACGGAGGCTTTGGCCTGTCCGCTGGCCTCGCTGCCCTGCTCGATCCGGTTGATGACGACGCTGGCTTCTGCTCCCAGCGCATTAATCGTCTGAGCAATTTCCTCGGTCGCTCTGCGGGTGTCATTGGCCAGGCTCTTCACCTCGCTTGCCACCACGGCAAAGGTGCGGCCTGCATCCCCTGCCCGCATCGCCTCAATCGTGGCATTGAGTGCAAGAATGTTGGTCGTCTCAGCAATATTGTCGATATCCTGAGCGCTGCGGCGCACCTGTTCCATCGCGGCGGAAAAGCTGGTGACGTGCTGTCCCAGAGTTTCCACCAATTCTAGCAGGTCGTTGATCTGGCCAAGCGAGGACCGGATCAGCGAAGTGCCCTCGCTTAGTTTCTCAATTGCGCGCTCTGACAAAAGGCGCGCTTCATCGCTGGCTTCGGCGACCTTTTCCTGATCCGCCTCCAGCGCGGCAACGGTGCCCTGAAGTGCGGTATGTTCGGCGCGCAGCGTTTCGGATGAACGGATGACGGCATCTACGACACCGGCCACTTCGGCACACCCAACAGTGACGGCGCCGCAGCTTTCGGGAATCTGTTCAAGCGCTACAGCGTCCTGTGTGTCGATTGCAGTCGGCTTCATAGTTGTAGCGCCTTGTTACGTGCCGCAAGATACAAATGGGGTTCGTTCATAGGCTGGCCTAAGCAAAGGTGGTTAGCAAAGGCTTAAAATTGCACGCATTGACGCACGCTGCGCAGCGTACTTTTCAGGGGCTAGCGCGGCTGTGTTTGGGAGGCTAAGCAACACCCATGTTTTTCAACTTTACAGAAGAGCTGCGCAGCGCGGGCATCGGCGCGAGCTTCAAGGAACATCTGACGCTTCTCGAGGCGCTGGATAAAGACGTGATCGAGCAGACGCCTGAGGCGTTCTATTACCTCTCCCGTGCGACCTTTGTGAAAGATGAAGGGCTGCTGGACCGGTTCGATCAGGTGTTCCACAAGGTTTTTAAAGGCGTGATGTCCGATTACGGACAAAATCCGGTCGAAGTGCCCGAGGACTGGCTGAAAGCGGTCGCCGAGAAATTCCTTTCCGAAGAAGAAATGGCCGAGATTGAGAAAATCGGCGATTGGGACGAGCTAATGGAAAAGCTCAAGGCACGCCTGGCTGAGCAGGAGAAGAAGCACGAAGGCGGCAACAAGTGGATTGGCACCGGCGGTACTTCGCCATTCGGCAATTCCGGCTACAACCCCGAAGGCGTGCGGATCGGCGGCGAAGGCAAGCACAAGAAAGCTGTCAAAGTCTGGGAAAAGCGCGAGTTCAAGAACCTCGACAACACCAAGGAACTGGGCACCCGCAATATCAAAATGGCGCTGCGCCGCCTGCGCCGGTTCGCGCGAGAGGGGAACCCCGACCAGCTTGATCTGGATGCGACCATCGAGGGCACGGCAAAGCAGGGCTGGCTCGATATTCACATGCGCCCGGAACGCCGTAACGCGGTGAAATTGCTGTTATTCCTTGATGTGGGAGGGTCAATGGACCCCTTCATCAAACTAGTCGAAGAATTGTTCAGCGCCGCCACGGCGGAATTCAAGAACCTCGAATTCTTCTACTTCCACAATTGCCTGTATGAAGGCGTGTGGAAAGACAACAAGCGCCGCTGGCAGGAACGCACCAAGACCTGGGACGTGCTCCACAAATATGGCCATGATTACAAGGTCGTATTCGTCGGGGATGCGGCGATGAGTCCCTATGAGATCACCCATGCCGGCGGCAGCGTCGAGCATATGAACGAGGAAGCGGGCGCCACATGGATGCAGCGCGTCACCAACACATACCCCGCGACCGTATGGCTAAATCCCGTACCCGAAAAGCAATGGGGCTATTCACAATCGACCAAGATGCTGAAGCAACTGGTCGATGACCGCATGTACGCGTTAACGCTTGACGGGCTGGATGATGCAATGCGGGAGCTAAGTCGCAAGCAAGGGCATTGAGCCGAATGCGAACGCTTATCGCTCAATTTAACAAGACTACCATGCTTGTAATGATTGTTGCGCTTTGCGGATGCGCCTCCACTGAGGAAAATCAACGCCGCGTTGTCGCGCCAGATCCCGCCAATTGGGCCGCCGACTTTTACTGGGCGAGCGCAGCAGTGCGAGGATCTCGCTATTGCGATCCGGACTTCGGAAAAGAGCTTGCCAGCAGGTTTGATCGTCGCTTTGGCAGCCGCTTCCGCAGGCTAAACGAAGACTACACCAAACGATTTGGAGAGCCGAAAGAATTCATAATCGTTGGCGGATGCCGTATGTCAAAAGGTAAAGAACAACGAGAACGCATTCGACATCGCAAAAATATGACGTGGTTCGCGGACTGGATTGCGATGGCCGAACAACAGGTCGCAATCCAAAAGGATCAATAAAGCAAATGCCCGCGCACCATCTGGACCCATGCGGCCTCATCATGCGCAGCGGCCATGTCCAGATCGTCGGGCCTTGAGGCTGGGTCATCGACCCACTCGCGCAATCCCGGCCCGCCATTGATCACGTCGATGGCTAGGCGGTCCAGCTCGTACTCATAGGGAAAATCGCGCCACAGATCATAGTCCGGATACAGCGTGCGGATTGCTTTGAAGGCGAGCGCCTGCAATCGCCACGGCTTGAACGCATTGTGATCGTAATCCGGCCCTTCTGCGTGCATCATCAGCGCGTTGCACAGTTTTCCTGAGTGTTTGTGGAAGGTCGGCTCAAACCAGCATTCTCGCACAGCGACGCCCGCGCACCATTCGGGCGCCATCTTGCGCATCAGCTTCCACACGCCCTTCGCGTCCACATCGGGCGCACCGAACAGCACTTCGAGCGGTCGCGTGGTGCCCCGCCCCTCGCTCAAAGTCGCACCCTCGATCATCACCGTCCCGGCATAACAGCGGGCCATGTTGACACTGGCCGCATTGGGCGAAGGGTTGATCCAGATGCGATCTGCGGGCCAGCCATAGCCGCTGGAGACAGAGCCTGAAGCCTTGTCCGGTTGCCAGCTTTCCATCGTAACCACCTGATATTCAACGTCCAGATTAAAATGCTCGACAAACCAGCGCCCCATCTCGCCCATCGTCAGTCCGTGGCGCATTGGCATGGGAGCCGCGCCTACAAAGCTTTCTTGTCCCGGAACTAGCATCGTCCCCTCAACCGGGCGACCAGCAGGGTTCGGACGATCCAATACCCACACGCTCTTGCCCGCCTTTGCGCCTTCCTCAAGCAGATAGAGCAGCGTCGTGACAAAGGTATAAATGCGGCATCCAAGATCCTGAAGATCAAACAGAAAAATATCTGCGCTCGACATCATTTGGCCCGTGGGGCGACGCACTTCGCCGTAAAGCGAGAAGACCGGAATGCCGTATTGCGCATCCACCTCGTCACCGCTTTCGACCATATTGTCCTGCTTATCCCCCTTCAGCCCGTGCTGCGGGCCAAACGCGCTCGTCACATTGACCCCAGCCGCGATCAGGGCGTCGAGAGAATGTGTGAGATCGGCAGTCACACTGGCAGGATGCGCGATCAATGCGACGCGTTTGCCATTGAGTTGATCCAGACGCGCAGGATCAGTGAGGAGACGGTCGATACCGAAGAGTGTTTTGGCGGTCATGCACTCTCGGTTGGAACAGCCGCTCGTCAAAGGCAAGAGTGACGTTCTAATGGGCTTGATTGAGGGTGTTTTTCAACGGCACGCGACGAATGGATGGAACAGACACGCGTGCGAGACGCTATAGGGATATGGATTACACCGCACTCACCGTCGCATTGCTTTACGGCATCGGGCTGAACATCGCCGGGGGCCTGTTGACCAATATCGGCGAGTGGTACCAGAACCTGAAGAAGCCTTGGTTTCAGCCGCCAGGCTGGGCGTTTGGACCGGCATGGACAATTATTCTGGGACTTGCAGGCTGGGCGCTTTATATCGGGTGGACCGAGGCAAGCACTCCCTCGGCGTTCAACGCAGTAGTCATCGCTTTTGGTGTGAACGCGGTGCTGCACTTCCTCTGGTCGCCGCTGTTTTTTACCTTCAAACGGCCTGACTGGTCCTTTATCGAAAACTTTGCCCTGATCGCTTCGTGCGCAGCTTTGATCGCGGTCTTGGCCCCTGTGTCGAGCTTTGCTGCATGGTTGGTCGCGCCCTATCTCGTGTGGACGATCTTTGCGCAGGCCATTAATTACTCTGTGCTGAAGCTCAACGGGCCTTTCGGAAAATCGTCACCCACCACATCCTGAGCGAATGCTCAGCGCTGGACGATCATCTGGCGGCAGGCCTCAGAATGGAATTCGGGCGGCCCCGGCGGGAATGCCAGCGCCCAGAATTGCAGCCCGCCATCCTCATGTTCAACAATCGCATTAAGCGCGACCTGCGCGGGCACAGGCAGATTGGCGGCAATACTCGCTTTGAGGACCAATTCGCCAGACCCGTTGCTGGACTGATGCGAGCAGGCGAGTGAGATCGCATCGACCGGCGCATCGCGCATCCCCTCACGAAAGGCGTCGAAGTCGTACGAGGCCCACTTGCCAGAGGGTGACAGGTTAAACTCGACATAGCCAGGCTGGCCGATGGGCTGCCAGAAAACCTCGAAACAGGTTGTCTTCCACAGATTGTCCTGCCGCACCGACGGGACAAGGTCCGGCATGCGAATGGCATCCAAACAGCCATCCATCCGAAATTCCGCCTCGCAGCCCATATCGGTAGGTCTGATCGCAGCGGTGACTGAACGGATCGGGCCAAGATCGCAGGATCGATGCAGCATCAATGGTATCATGCATGATGCTATCGCGAAGCGCAGGCTTTCGGGCAAGCCCCAAGAAACAGCACGCAACAACATCTTCCCCGGCTGCAAACACGCTGATAGATGCGCCCGCATGACTGACACCGCCCACGCATTCGATTCCGCCCTGCTCCAACTCCTTTCAGAGCGTGGACACCTGCATCAGATTACAGATGCGGGGGCGCTGGATGCACTGGCCCAGAAGCAGGTGGTGACGGGCTATGTCGGGTTCGATCCGACCGCGCCCTCGCTGCACATCGGTAATCTTGCTTCGATCATGCTGCTGCGTCGTTTGCAGCAAGCAGGCCATCGCCCGATTGTGATCATGGGTGGCGGCACGGCAAAGGTTGGCGATCCTTCCGGCAAGGATGAGACGCGCCAGATGCTGACCGAGGAACGGCTTGCCAGAAACGTCGCCTCGATCAAGGGCAGCTTCGAAAAGATCCTGCGTTTTGATGATAGCGAAAGCGGTGCGCTGCTAATCGATAATGACGACTGGCTGAGCAAGCTGGGCTACATCGAGATGCTGCGCACGGTCGGTCCGCACTTTACGCTGAACCGGATGCTCACATTCGATTCTGTGAAGTTGCGTCTGGACCGGGAACAGCCGCTGAGCTTCCTCGAATTCAATTATATGATCATGCAGGCGTATGATTTTCTGGTGTTGGCGCGCGAGTATGATTGCCGTTTGCAACTGGGCGGCAGCGATCAATGGGGCAATATCGTCAACGGTATTGAGCTGAACCGGCGAATCGACGGGCGCGAGGTCTATGGCTTTACCGCGCCGCTGATCACGCGGGCGGACGGGGCCAAAATGGGCAAATCGGTGGACGGCGCGGTCTGGCTTAATGAAGGGTCCCTGCCCGGCTATGATTTCTGGCAATATTGGCGCAACACTGATGATCGTGATGTGGGCCGGTTCCTGCGCTTGTTCACCGATATACCGCTGGATGAAATCGCCCGGCTAGAAAAGCTGGAAGGCGCAGAGATCAACGATGCCAAGGTGGTGCTCGCCAATGCCGTTACCGAGTTGGTGCGCGGGGCCGATGCGGCAAGCACAGCCGAGGCCACCGCGCGCGACACCTTTGCAGGCGGCGGCGCGGGCGAAGATTTGCCCACGCTGGGCGTAGGCGCAGACGGAATGCGCGTGGGCGCGGTGCTGACCGATCTCGGTTTCACGGCATCCAATGGCGAGGCAAAGCGCAAGCTGGCCGAAGGCGCGGTCAAGCTGAATGGAAAGACCATCAGTGACCCCGGGTTTGTGATTGAAGCGGCCAAAGGTGCGTCGCTCAAGCTCAGCCTAGGTAAGAAGCGCCATGCCATAATCACACGGTAATCCTGTTTCGGGGCGGCGAAAGCCCGTTTTATCGTGGGTTTAACCAGTTGCGTCGCAATTCTTTCGACGCGTTCACCTTCGCACTTTACCAAATGTCAGCCTTTATGACCCATTAGGGACAGCGCAGGATCGCAATCGGAGGACGTCGCATAGTGTCGGCAGGAGCAAATCTTAGTGTTACTGACATGCGCCGCGCGGCGCGTCATCCGGTCGATTTTCCGGTAATCGTAGAGCATTTTTTGCGCGGTGATATCAATCTTCATGTCAGCAATCTTTCCGCGCATGGCTTTATGGTCGATGATGCGAGTGATCTGGCGCGCGGTGATCGCGTGATCATTCGGCTCCCCGTGGTTGGCCGGATCGAGGCCTATGTGATCTGGACCAGAGACGAGCGTGCTGGCTTTCAGTTTGAGCGTATCATCCGGCTCGACGATTTCGTGTCGATTATCGACACGCTACAGCCAAACCCGCGCCTGCGCCGCAACCGCTAAGCGGTTTTTCTCGACTTAGGCGCTGTTCCCACGACGCGAGTGCTTGGCAGCCCGCATTAGCGATGCCATGGCGCAGCCGTGAACGAACCCGCCTCCCCACAACTGCTTCCTTCCCAACCGGACACCGGCAAACAGCCGACACATCCGGTCCAGATTCACAACTTCCGCGCATATTGGCTCAGCCGTCTCGCAATGACGCTGGCACAGTATGCGATGGTGTTGATCATTGGCTGGCAGGTTTATAATCTGGCGCGCGATGCGGGAATGAGCATCGCCGAGGCGTCGGGCCAACTCGCATTGATCGGCCTGTTGCAATTTACCCCGCTATTTCTGCTCAGCCCTTTTACAGGGCTGGCCGCGGACCGGTTTGACCGCCGAATGCTGGCGCGCATTACCGTGGTGCTGCAACTTGGTTGTGCGGCGGTGCTCGCATGGGTCACCTCGCAGGGAGCAATTACACTCAGCGTATTGTATGGCGTCGCCGTGGTGCTGGGCATCGCGCGCGGCTTTGCTGGGCCAGCGTTTTCCGCACTCGCGCCCAATCTTGTGCCTGTCGCGCTGTTGCCGACGGCCATCGCGATATCGACGATCGCGTGGCAAGTGGGCTCAATCGTCGGGGCGGCGATGGGCGGATACCTGTACTCGATTGGCGCCGCCCTTCCCTACACTGTCTCGGTCGCGTTGTTCGCTGTGTCAATCATTGCGCTCAGCACGATAGGCAAAGTGCCCCAGCCCGCCCTGCGCAAGGATCAGCGTCCCCTCGGCCAGATCGTCGACGGCCTGCGCTATGTTGTGCGCAACAAGATGGTGCTGGGCGCCATCACGCTTGATTTGTTTGCGGTCTTTCTTGCCGGAGCGAACGCTTTGCTACCTGTATTTGCGCGCGACATTCTGCAGACCGGTGAGACTGGACTGGCACAACTCGCCATGGCTCCCGGGATTGGAGCGGTGCTGACGGCAGCGTGGTTTTCCTATCGCCCGCTCCGGCATAATGTCGGGCCAAAGATGCTCGGCGCGGTGCTGGTCTTCGGGATCGCGACGATTGTCTTCGCCTTCTCACGATCCATGGTGCTGAGCCTGGCGATGCTGTTCGTCATTGGGTCGGCTGATATGTTCAGCGTCTATGTGCGTCAGTCGCTGATCCAGTTGCACACACCCGATGATAAACGCGGGCGGGTCTCCTCGGTCAGCATGCTTACCATCAGCGCTTCGAATGAAGGAGGCGATGCCTTCTCAGGAATGCTGGCGTTTTTCATCGGGCCTATCGCGGCTTTGGTGGCTGGCGGAGCGGGTGCGGTGCTTACGGTGATCGTGTGGGCGCGCATCTTTCCTGCGCTTCGCACAACGAAGACCTTCGATCCTCCGGCAGACCTGCTAGAAGAGCCTCATAAAACATCTGCCTGAAGGAGAGTGACATGAGAGCGGCCAACATTCTGGAAACCATCGGCACCACGCCGCATATCCGTATGGCGAAACTGTTTCCCGACCATGAAGTATGGATCAAATCGGAACGCGCAAATCCCGGCGGATCGATAAAAGACCGCATCGCGCTTGCGATGGTGGAGGATGCAGAGGCCTCCGGTGCGTTGAAACGCGGCGGTACGATTGTGGAGCCCACAAGTGGCAACACGGGCATCGGCCTTGCCATGGTGGCGGCGGTCAAGGGCTATTCGCTCGTACTGGTCATGCCCGAATCGATGTCGATTGAGAGACGGCGGCTGATGCTGGCCTATGGCGCGACTTTTGATCTGACTCCCAAGGAAAAGGGCATGAAGGGCGCAATTGAGCGCGCAGCGGAACTGGTTGCCAGCACGCCGGGTGCATGGAGCCCGGCGCAGTTTGAAAACCCCGCAAATGTCGCAGTGCATGTGCGCACGACCGCACTTGAAATCCTTCAGGACTTTGCCGAAGACCCGGTGCATGTGATGATTACCGGCGTTGGCACAGGCGGTCACCTGACCGGCTGTGCAGAGGAATTGAAGCGCCACTGGCCCACGCTCAAAGCGTATGGTGTCGAGCCTGATGCATCCCCCGTGATCAACGGTGGCCAGCCCGGCCCGCATCCCATCCAGGGGATTGGCGCAGGCTTTATTCCGGGCAACTTACACACTGATGCGATTGACGGCGCGATCACCGTAGACGCCGAAGATGCACGCGAAATGGCCCGCCGTGCTGCACGCGAGGAAGGAATGCTGGTGGGCATATCATCAGGCGCGACACTGGCCGCGATTGCGAAAAAGCTGCCTGAGCTGGAGGCGGAAACCCGCGTGCTGGGCTTCAACTACGATACAGGTGAGCGGTACCTATCGGTCCCAGACTTTCTGCCGATGGAGTGACCGCGCGCATGCAATGAGTGAGATCACGCTCCACACCACAGATACAGCCAGCGACCTCGAAGAGACCGCCGCGCTTGATATCCTGCGGACCTTCACTCGTGGCAGCGTCCCGGCGCTCGACAACTGCGATTTCGCGCCGTTGCTCAAGGGCGAAAACGGAGGTCTGGTGAGTTGTCTCATCGCCCAATCGCGGTGGGGCGGGCTCCACGTCCATAGCCTCGCCGTTTCGGAGAGCTTGCGAAAGTAAGGCTGGGGCGCAAGTCTTCTTGAACAAGCCGATGCTGAAGCCCGGCGGCGCAACACCCATCACATGCGGCTTGATACCTACGCTTTTCAGGCGAAAGCATTTTACGAGAGCCAAGGTTTCGAGGTGTACGGCCAGATCGATGGACCTGAACCGTACTACCCACATTACTTTATGATGAAGCCACTTTAGCGGTCATTCCGACAGCTTCAGCGTCTCACCAATCCTTTCCGCTTCGATCTCCTTGTCGGAGAATGGCAAACGGTGCCATTTTTTGGCCGCGTAATTGCGAGTTTGGTCAGCGTAGTGGCGGGAGGTGGGATTGGTGGATTGCGAATAACTCAGGATAGCATCAGCCACAGGCCCGTCCTTATCAAAGCCGACAATCTGGATATAACTTGATCCGTGCACGGGCGTGATCCCGCCTGCGATCTTGCGGCTGCGCTGCATGTTGAGAACGCCTGCTGTGCCTGGTCCGCCATGCACCGCAATCCGGTCATCCCCATCAATGCGCACTTGCACCTCACCCCAAGGGGCATCGAGTGCGATGCCTTCATCCTGAATCTCCGCAGCAGCCTCAAGCAGTTTTTCACGCAAGGCCATCGGCAACAGGTTATCGGTTACGAGGTTGCGGGGGGTTTCGATCGGGTTGGCGGGATCAAACGGCACGGACCACAAATCATCGCGCCGCCGGACTTTGTTCCAGAAGGTGACGAACAGATAGGCCCCCTTGCTGTCCGCCTCAAACCGCCGGTCCCATTTCGCGAGAACCGTACAAGCGTGCGGAATTGCCGCCATGCCAAAGCAGTCTTTAACCAATCCATCTAACACCATATCCGCAGCCAGGCTCTCATTACCAAACACCAGCCTTCGCGCCGCAGCATGGTTCATCTTCCCTGCGGCCAATGCAGCTTCGGTCTCGATAAAATTGGACCGCGTGCGCAGAGACAGCGCTTTGGAATGCTCGCCCAGAATTGGCGACAGTTCTTTCCACGGATTGCGCGGATTGCTGATCCAGTAACTGTCATTGCTGTTGGTCACATAGTCGCGCCGTGTGCGGGCGGCTTGCTCTGAGGCAGGCAGCAAACCCGATTTTGGATTATCTGACGCTGTGTTCCAATCGCATTCAGCCCGAGAACCATCCAGCAACGTCACCCGGCTTGCGACCAATCCCGAGAACGGGGTCGAGCAGTTCGCAATCAGATCCGCTGTCACATTGGGCACCGCCGTAACATCGGCATGCAGGGCGTCACCATTGCGGTCAGCTGCAATCGTGTTGACCCAGGGAATGCCCAGCGTATCGCTCACCGCAGCTTCAATCTCGCCCACATCGCTGGCCTGTCCAATCTTTAGCCAGGCGTCAATCGCGCGCTGGTTGCCCGAATTGGCATCGCGCAGCGCAAAGGCAAGCTGCTTGGTCCATTGGACGCCGCTGCCCGGCACTGTGACGACCGGACCGAATTCGGTGTTGTACAGCGTTCGCACCACCGGCTCGCGCCCCGCGGGCATCGGTACGCTGATCTCACGTGCTTCCATCTCAACCGGCTTGCCATCAAGCATGTATGTCGTGGAGCTTTCCGGTGAAAGGGCCAGAGCATAGACTGTAAAGTGGCGCGCGGCGGTGACGGTGTGCGTCCACGCGACATTGCGGTTAAAACCGAGCGTCGGGATCGGGGTGCCAGCAATACCGACGCCCATCACATCGTAGCCTTCCGGTCCCTGTACATGCATTTGCCAGAATCGCGCTGGCCCTTCCCATGGAAAATGCGGATTGCCGATGACCATGCCGCGCCCGTCTGCCGTCACATCACCGCCAAATGCCCAGCCATTGCTGCCATATTTCGGCTCTTCTTTTTCAGGAAATTTGAGATCCAACTGAGCGGTTTGCTGTTCTGGAGGCGCAGCAGTGGCGATCCCCGCCGCGAGTGCAAGCGAGCTTGCCAGCAGCATCTGTTTCTCATTCAGGCGCAGCATATCATCGGTGGAAATGGGGCGGACCCAATCCTTGTCACGACACGCTTCGGGCAGGTTATCGATACCAGTGTCGCGCAGATAGCGATTGTACCCGGCAACATAACCATTGAGCAGGCCGAGCGCGGCATCGCTTTGTTCAGTCATCCCTTCGCGCAAAGTGGGCAAATCAATCTGGCTGCGGAAGAACAGGTCAGAGGTCAGATTGTCCGAGCGCCCAAGCCCCAGAAGCGTCTTGCCCTCCGGCCCGAAATACTTGGAGCGCTCTCCGGCCACGGTCGTGAATTCTTCTGCCAGCATGCAGAGATTGTCCTGCGCATAGGCATAGGCGACACCGTATCCCACGCCGCGCCACGTGTCAGACGTGATATGCGGAATCGCATGCGTGGTGCGGGTGATGGTGGTATCATATGTGCTCTCGACCGAAGCGGGCGTGGATGCGCATGCGCTCGCCAAAAGTGTCATCGCCGAAATCGCAGGGATGTTTGCCCGAATACGCATGTCTGTCTCTCCCGATCTGTTCTTGTTTGATCCGACGCTACGGGCGGGATCAGGCGATGACAAGCCAATGAGGGCGGGCGAGCACGATAGACGCAAAAAGACCCGGCAAGCGGTGGCCTGCCGGGTCTTTTATTGTGTGCTGATCCGCTTGCTTTAGGCGGCCGTTGCGAAGGCCTCTTCAGCCAGCTTCATCATGTTCTCACTGCCCGCTTCCAGCTTGCGACGAAGCGCGCCAGCATCGGGAAGGAAGCGTTCGGCGTAATACGCCGCTGAAGTCATCTTGGCTTCATAGAACGCAGCATCAGCCGGGTCATTCGCCAGCGCGTCGTGTGCGACCTTCGCCATCTTCAGCCAGAAAAATCCGAGCGTCACGATACCCATCATGTGCATGTAATGATGCGCGCCCGCGCCAAGGTGGTTCGGGTTCTGCATGGCGTTCTGCATGAACCACATGGTCGCAGCTTTCTGTTCGCCCAATGCCTTTTCAAGCTTGGCAGCCATGTCAGCGAGCGCTTCATTGTCCTTCGCAGCGGCGATTTCCTCATCCAGCATTGCAAAGAACGCCTGGATTGCCCGACCGCCCTTGGAGGCAAGCTTACGACCGCAAAGGTCCATCGCCTGCACGCCGTTGGTGCCTTCGTAGATCATGGCGATGCGGCTATCGCGGACGAATTGCTCCATGCCCCATTCCTTGACGTAGCCGTGCCCCCCATAGACCTGTTGCATGTTGTTCGCGATGTCATAGCCCTTGTCAGTGCCATAGCCCTTGATGACGGGGGTCATAAGTCCGATGAGATCGTCGGCCAGCTGGCGTTCTTCCTCGGTCTGGGCCTTGTGCGTCAAGTCTACCTGAAGCGCGCCCCACAGGCACAGCGCCCGCATACCTTCGTTAAAGACCTTCGCATCCATCAGCATACGCCGCACGTCGGGGTGCACAAAGATCGGATCGGCCTGCTTTTCGGGCTCAGCCGGTCCAGCAAGCGCGCGGCCCTGACGGCGGTCCAGCGCATAAGTCACAGCGTTCTGATAGGCGACTTCAGCTTGTGCCAGACCCTGCAGCCCAACGCCCAGACGCGCAGCGTTCATCATAACGAACATCGCGGCGAGGCCCCGGTTCTCTTCGCCCACCATAAAGCCTGTGGCTTCGTCATAGTTGAGCACGCAGGTCGCATTACCGTGGATGCCCATCTTCTTCTCGATGGAGCCGCATGACACACCATTGCGCTCACCCGGCTCACCATTTTCGTCTAGAATGAACTTGGGCACGATGAAGAGCGAGATACCCTTGGAACTGTCAGGTGCACCGGGCGTCTTGGCCAGCACTAGGTGAATGATGTTGCTCGTCAGGTCGTGCTCGCCCGCCGAGATGAAAATCTTCGTCCCGCTGATCTTGTAAGAGCCATCAGGCTGCGGCTCGGCCTTGGTGCGGATCATGCCAAGGTCGGTGCCGCAATGCGGCTCTGTCAGGTTCATGGTGCCCGACCATTCGCCAGAGATCATCTTGGGCAGATACATCTCTTTTTGTTCTTGCGAACCCGCGGCTTCAATGGCTGCGGTGGCGCCATTGGTCAGACCCGGATACATCGCAAAAGCCTGATTGGCAGTACCGGTGAATTCCTCAACAGTGAACCCGAGGACATGCGGAAGGCCCTGTCCGCCAAACTCTTCCGGCTTTGCCAGTGTTCCCCAACCGCTTTCGACATACGCATCGTAGGCTTCCTTGAAACCATCGGGTGTCGTGACCGAGCCGTCTTCGTGCCGGGTACAGCCCTGTTCGTCGCCGATCTGGTTGATGGGGGCGAGGACTTCCGAGCAGAATTTGCCCGCTTCGTTCACGACTGTATCGATCATGTCCTGCGTGGCGTTTTCGAAACCCGGCAGATTGCCGTAGCTGGCGAGGTCGAGCATTTCGTTGATAACGAAACGAGCATCGCGGGTGGGTGCTGTATAGGTTGGCATCACAAGATCCCTTTTGTGGTGTTTGTCGTTTTTTAGTGGTCGGTTATTGGAGTATCTGGTCCGAATTACCCCAGATCGAGATTTTGAATCTCGGTCACAAAATCGGTCAGTTCCTTGATTGAAGAATCAATGTCAGCGCGCTGCGCTTTCAGTTTTGCGATATGCGCCCGGCACTTCTCGACGGTGACGCGGCGTTGTTCCACGCGTCCGTCATCCAAATCGTAAAGATCGATCATCTCGCGGATTTCGGTGAGGCTGAACCCGACATTCTTGGCCCGCATGATCCATGCAAGGCGAGCCCGGTCACGTTTTGAATAGACGCGGGTCAGACCGACGCGGGCCGGACTGATCAGCCCCTCGTCTTCGTAGAATCTGAGGGCGCGTGCTGTGCATCCAAATTCTGATGTAAGGTCCGAAATCGTAAACTGTTCACGCGCCTGCGCGTCGGGCGTGTCGAGATGCGCGCCATTGCGCCGATGCTCGGATGCGCCCCTGATTGCGGGTGGGGTTTCATCGCGGGTCTGCTCGGGTGCTGTAGCCATGCCCTGTCAGATACCTTACCTTTACGTGAGCGTCAAGTCTTGACCTTTACGGGAATGGGAGCCCGTATTCGCGATCACTTGACCAGGTCTAAAGCAACGTCATCATCGGCCGCCGGATCAAGCGTCCGGTAAAAACATGATACCGCTCCGGTATGGCAAGTCGGCCCTGCAGGATTGGCATAGATGATCAGCGCATCCTGATCACAGTCCACCCGAATTTCCTCAACATGCAGGACATGCCCACTCGTCTCACCCTTCATCCAGAGCTTGCTGCGCGAGCGTGACCAGAAATGCACGTTGCCGGTCGCCCGGGTCGCAGCGATTGCCTCGGCATTCATGAACGCGACGACCAGAACTTCTTTCGTTTTGGCATCCAGTACAACCGCGCTGAGCAGGCCAGCATCATCGAACTTGGGCGCAAAGATGCGGCCATGCTCACGATCTTGAATGGACAGGGTGGACGATGTCATTCCGATTTCTCCAAGCGCGCGAGCGGCGCAGCGTGCGACACACAATGCTAGAGATGCTGTGTATCAGGGGATCGCGCCAACCTCGACCCTCAAACGCTCGGGATAGCGCGCTTTAAATTCCGCCAGAGCGTGGGTGACATGCGATGATTTGTTGCAAGAAGACAACATATGATAATCAAAATCGCAACGTTAAGCGGTTTCACCTTCCCGATCGGTAGCTGGAATGGAACAAGGTTGCTGCAGGCCTCTTTTGAGGTTTGCCCACCAGACACCGACACGCAGTGTCAGGTTCAGGGGGTTAATCGGCCAGCAGCCAACAGCGGGGTGTTGGAGCGGTCGATTGAACGATGAAGGATAAGTTCCTGATGGCGAATTAGGGGTCGCCATCTGAGCTCAACTGAGCGGTACTAACCATTTCGTCACGTGGCGCCCGGGGTCTAACGACCTCGGGCGTTTCACTTTCTGGGTTTCTCCCGGCTAGGAAAGTTCAGCTGTCGATGACCCTCGCAAAGCACACGATCTTCACAGACGCAGCACCTGATTCGAGCAAGGCATCAACGCATGCGCCAGTGGTCGCGCCGCTGGTCAGCACGTCATCGACCAACAGGATATCGCTGCCAGTCATCCTGCTGCGCCGGCCTTCCCGAATCCTGATTGCGTCCTTTAGCATGGTGCGGCGGGCCTCGCGGCCTAGTCCGCCAAGGCTCGGTGTCCGTTTGTGCCGGACCAGCGCATCGACGACCAGTTCGCCCTTCCCCCGCTTTTCCAATTCGCGCGCCAGCAATGCCGACTGGTTGAAACCGCGGTCCCAGATCCTGGTGCGATGAAGGGGCACCGGGACAAGCAATGGAGGCTGATCGGAGGACGTATCGGAAGGAGAATCCGGCAGATGCCCGGCCATCATTCCGCCCAGCAGCGCGGCAAGCGACAGTTTGCCACCATGTTTGAACCGTAGTATCAATTGGCGCGAGGCATCATTGTAAACGCTCGCCGCGATCACGCCAGAATGGCGCGGGGGCTCCGCACGGCAATGCAAGCACCGTGAATCACCATTATCCATCGCACTGACTGGTCGCGCGCACGATGAACAAGCAGGCTCTCCCGGGGCTTCGATTTCGCTCCAGCACTCAACACACAAACCGCCATGCGTTGCGAGAGCCTCCCCGCAAACCGGACAGCGCGGCGGATAGACGAGGTCGACTAGCGGCCTCAGCCCATGTTTGATTTCCGCACCCCAGTCCATCGCCCAATCTTTCGCATGTCTTGCGCTCCACTGGCAAGAGAGGCAGGGCGCGCACCATGACATCACCCGCTGCTCCCCCACCTGCTCCCCCGACTGTACCACGTATATTTGATCCGCTGCGCCGGTCGCAGCGATCGACGCGTGCTCTTGCCCATTCATCGCGGCGTGATGCGGCCCGATTCGTCTGGGATGAGATGGCCGAGGATATGCTGGAGCGGCTCGCCTTTGTTCGTCACGAACCGATGCGACCGTTGTTGATCGGGGCGACTACAGATGGACTGTCCGACCGTTTTGGCGCGGCTGAGACTGATCTTGATCTGGAAGCGCCCTACCCCGAGAGCGGCTTTGACTTCATCGGTGTGCTTGGCCTTCTTGATGCGGTGAATGATCTGCCCGGCGCGCTCATCCATATCCGCGACGCGCTGGAGCCAGGCGGACTTGCCATCGCCAGCTTCATTGGAGGCGAGAGCTTGCCTCGGCTTCGCGGTGCGATGCTGGCTGCAGAGCCTGACCGCCCCTTTGCGCGCATGCATCCGCTGGTCGATCCGCGCGCCGCCCCTGCTCTGTTGCAGCGTGCTGGCTGGAAGGACCCGGTGGTCGATACGCACAGGATGAAAGTGCGCTATCCCTCGCTCGACCGGCTCGTGCAGGATCTGCGCGATCAGGGCTTCAACAGTGCTTTGGCGGATCGACCACCAGCGCTGAATCGCGCGGCCTATGACCGCGCCAGAGCCGCCTTTGCCAAGAACGCCGAGGAAGACGGCAAGGTCACCGAAATCTTCGAGATCGTCACCCTCACCGGACGTCGTTCGCTCGCGGGCACATAGTCTCGAAACCTAATCCGCCAGGGACGCCTGAGCCGCCGCAAGCCGCGCAATCGGCACCCGGTATGGCGAGGCGCTGACATAATCGAGGCCAACACTTTCGCAAAATGCGATGCTGGCCGGATCGCCGCCATGCTCCCCGCAAATGCCTAGTTTGATGTCGCCCCGCGTTGCGCGCCCGCGCTCTGCTGCCAACTCGACCAACTGGCCCACGCCTTCGATGTCGAGGCTGACAAACGGATCGCGCGCGAAAATCCCTTTGTCGACATACGGCGCAAGAAAGCGCGCCGAATCGTCGCGGCTCACGCCGAGCGTGGTCTGCGTCAGATCGTTGGTTCCGAAGCTGAAGAATTCGCCTTCCTCTGCGATCTCGCCCGCCATCAGAGCTGCACGCGGTAGCTCGATCATGGTGCCGACGAGGTAATCGAGGCTGGCGTCCTGCTCTTCGAACACTTCTTTGGCCACCCGGTCGACAAGCGCCCGCAGCAGCTGCAGCTCGCGCTTGGTCGCTACCAGGGGGATCATGATTTCAGGCAGCGGCGCTTCACCGCTTTCCTTCTTCACGGCACACACCGCTTCAAAGATCGCGCGAGCCTGCATCTCGTAAATTTCGGGGAATGTGATGCCCAGCCTGCACCCGCGATGGCCGAGCATCGGGTTGAACTCGTGCAATTCGCCCGCCCGCCGCTTGAGGTGATCGACGCCCAGCCCGGTCGCATCGGCCAGTTCGGCAAATTCGGCATCGGCGTGGGGGAGAAATTCATGCAGGGGCGGATCAAGCAACCGTATCGTACATGGCAGGCCAGCCATGACCTCAAAAATGGCGGTGAAATCTTTCCGCTGTTCGGGCAGCAGCAATTCCAGCGCCTTGCGCCGTCCTGCTTCGTCCTCGGCAAGGATCATCTGGCGCACCGCACTGATGCGGGAGGCGTCGAAGAACATGTGCTCCGTGCGGCACAGACCGATGCCCTCGGCCCCAAACTGACGCGCCATCTTACAGTCCGCCGGCGTTTCCGCATTGGTGCGCACTTTCATGCGGCGGTTTGCGTCGGCCCATTCCATCAGGGTGGCGAAATCACCCACAAGCTCGGGCTCAATCGTCGGCACAATGCCCAGCATCACTTGCCCGTTTGCGCCGTCCAGAGTGATCTCGTCACCCTCTTTCAGCTCTTGAGTGCCGATGCGCAGCGTCCGCGCTGTCCGGTCAATCGAAACGCCGCTCGCTCCAGAAACACAGGGGCGACCCATGCCGCGCGCCACCACGGCTGCGTGGCTCGTCATGCCGCCGCGCGCGGTCAGGATGCCTTGTGCTGCGTGCATTCCGTGAATATCCTCGGGCGAGGTTTCGACGCGGCACAGGATAACCTTGTCTCCCCGGTTTGCCCATAGCTCTGCTGTATCTGCATCCAGCACGATCTTACCGGCAGCCGCTCCCGGCGATGCGGGCAAGCCCACGGTCAGGACATTGCGCGCAGCTTCGGGGTCAAGCGTCGGGTGCAGCAATTGGTCGAGCGCCATCGGATCAATCCGCTTCACCGCCTCACGCTCTGTAATCAGGCCTTCGCCGACCATATCGACCGCCATTTTCAGCGCCGCTTTCGCCGTCCGCTTGCCCGATCGGGTTTGCAGCATCCACAGCTTGCCGCGTTCTACGGTAAATTCGATGTCCTGCATGTCGCGATAATGCGCTTCCAAAAGGTCAAACACGCGCGCCAACTCGGTGTAAGCCTCGGGCAGCGACTCTTCCATTGATAGCGGCTTTGCACCCGCTTCCTCGCGCGCGGCCTTCGTCAGATATTGCGGCGTGCGGATGCCCGCAACCACGTCCTCGCCCTGTGCGTTGATCAGGTATTCGCCGTAATAGGAGCGGCGCCCCGTGGCCGGATCGCGGGTGAAGGCAACGCCGGTCGCGCTTGTCTCGCCCATATTGCCGAATACCATCGCTTGCACATTGACCGCAGTGCCCCAGTCGGCGGGAATGTCATTCAGGCGGCGATAGATTTTGGCCCGGTCGCTATCCCAGCTGCCAAATACGGCCGCGATTGCGCCCCACAATTGCTCGGAGACATCCTGCGGGAACGGCGCGCCCTGCTCGTCTTCTACAATCGCTTTGAACTGCGCCACCAAAGCCCGCCAATCATCGGCGGACAGCTCTGTATCAGCGTAGAAGCCGTTGTCTTCCTTGACGATTTCCAACGCTTCTTCAAACAGGCCGTGATCCAGACCAAGCACCACGTCGGAATACATTTGAATAAACCGGCGATAGCTGTCCCAGGCAAAGCGATCATCGCCGCTTGTTATGGCCAACCCTTCAACCGTGGCATCGTTCAGGCCGAGGTTCAGCACGGTGTCCATCATGCCGGGCATCGAAACCCGCGCGCCTGATCGGACGGAGACGAGCAGCGGGTCTGCCGCATCGCCAAAGCTCTTGCCAACCGCGCGCTCGATATGCGTCAGCGCGGCGGTTACTTCGGTGCGTAGTTCCTCGCGGAAGGCCTCGCCCGCCTGCAGATAGCGTACGCATTCCTCGGTCGTGATCGTGAAGCCCGGGGGCACTGGCAGTCCGATGCTCGCCATCTCGGCCAGGTTCGATCCCTTGCCTCCGGTGACGGTCTTGTCCTTTTGCCGTGCATCATCATGCGGGGCGTCTCCGCCGAAAGTGTAGACCGTTTGCAAGGACATAAAATTTCCTGTTTCGCTTGACACTTGTGACGGTTTTTCTGCCGCCGAAACCCGCCCAGATGGCTGATATTAAACGGATAAGGCCCGAGCAGGTGTGACTTTACGCATTGTCGACCCGGCTCACCCTTCGATCCGACTGAAATCTGCAACCTGATGGACCGCATCGCGCAACCTTGCAAGAAGCGCAAGACGGGCAACGCGCTTGTCCGCCTCTTCGGCGTTCACAACAACATCTTCAAAGAACCGGTCGACCGCTGACCGCAGGCCGGACAAGGCCGACATCGCGCCCTCGAAGTCTTCAGCTTCGATAGCAGCGGCGGCTTTAGGCTCGGCTGCGTCCAGCGCATCGATCAGAGCCTTTTCGGCCGGTTCCGGCGTGTAGGAAAGGTCTTTACCAGACGGGTGACTGGTTGAGCGGAACGCGTCGTCGAATTCTGGCTTGCCGGCGAGCGCGAGCGGGTCCTCCTCGCCTGTGCTAGCGATGCCCTCGTCCTGAGCCCCTTCTCTTGAGGGAAGGGGAGCTTCGTAGCCCTCTTTCTTCAGAATATTCGCCGCACGCTTGTAGCTAGCGAGCAGGTTGGTGCCCTCCTCGGTCTCGATGAAGGATTGCAGCGCCTTCACACGGGCGAGCAGGCGAACGAGATCATCCTCGCCACCAAGCGCGAAGACTGCGTCGATCAGGTCGTGGCGGACGCCTGCTTCGCGTTGTTGGACTTTGAGGCGGTCGGCGAAGAAGTTGAGGAGCGGTTCCTCGAAAACATATGCGGCGAGGCCTTCACTGCGAGAATGCAGTGCTGTTTCCAAAAAGCGGCCAGCGAGTTCCTTCTGGACACCTAGCTCTTTCGTTGCAGCCTGAATTCGATCTCCGTGGCCTTGCATCTCAGCATTGGCTTCCATGGAAGCAAACTCACCCATGGCTGCTACTATCACTTCTCTAAGCGACAGTCTGAGGCCAGTATTGAAGATCGTAAGAATAACGCTGATTGATGCGCGTCTCAGCGCAAACGGGTCTTTCGATCCCGTGGGCGACATTTCGTGATAGAAAAATCCTGCGAGCGTATCCAGCTTATCCGCCAAACTCACAGCCACCGTCACAGGCGCAGTCGGCACATCGTCCCCCTGCCCCACGGGTTTGTAGTGGTCGCGGATCGCGTCGGAGACTTCGCGCGGAAGGCCTTCCTTCTCGGCGTAATATCCGCCCATCAGGCCTTGGAGCTCAGGGAATTCGCCCACCATTTCGGTGACGAGATCGGCTTTGCATAGCTGCGCCGCTTGTTCGGCCAGTGCGGGGTCAGCTTTTACAATCCCCTCCTCGCACAACCACCGCGCCAACTTGGCAACCCGTTCAACCTTGTCGGCGACCGTGCCCAGCTTCTCATGAAAGGTAATCCGCTCCAGACCCTCAGCGTGCTGAGCCAACGTCTTCTTCTGGTCCAGTTCCCAGAAGAACCGCGCATCTGCCAAACCTTGCGGCCAGCACCTTGCGGTTTCCGTCCACGAC
>JGI12048J13642_10175324_pt1 | contig 31268 bp, 28 predicted proteins | sample ElkSlonscriptome_16_FD_13642 | JGI IMG/M metagenome (IMG submission 13642)
GAAGTCAAGATCTCCCCATCTCCTCCAATTGACAATTAAAAGGTGTGATAGCAGGTTAATATAAGGGTGGAATTCCCGCCACATCTAAAATTTTAGAAATCAAATCTTCTCGTTTAACTGCCATCAAATGAACACCCCGACAAAGTTGACGGGCTGTTTTCACTTGTTCGGCGGCAATTGTTACCCCTTCTTCTAGCGGTTTGGGGGCTTTTTCTAAGCGTTCTATTGTTGATTCGGGAATCTTAACACCGGGAACATACTTATTAATAAATCGGGCATTTTTAGCAGATTTCAATAAAAATATTCCGGCTAAAATCGGTTGGTCAATGCCTGCTGCAACTTCGGTCATAAACTTATCAAGGCGGTCAAAATCTGTGATTAATTGACTTTGAAAAAACTGCGCCCCGGCTTTTAATTTGCGTTCAAATCGACTTTTTAAGCCGGACAAACTGGGAGATTGGGGATCAACCGCCGCCCCCGCAAATAAATCTGTCGCCCCATCAGATAAGGCTTTATCATTCCAATTTGTACCGTTATTTAACTTTTGAATTGCGGTTAATAATCGTACTGATTCAAAATCAAAAACAGACTTTGCTTTGGGATGATCACCGACTTTGACAGGATCACCTGTGAGGGCTAAAACATTGCGAATTCCCAACGCATCTGCCCCCAATAAATCGGCTTGTAAACCAATTCGATTGCGATCGCGACAAGCCATTTGACAAATGGGTTCAATGCCATGACTTTTTAAAATAATCGCAGATGCCAACGAACTCATACCCAAAACCGCCCGACTACCATCAGTAATATTAACTGCATGAACCCGACCTTTTAGGGTGTTTGCCATCTCAATCATGTGAGTCGGATTTGCCCCTTTTGGCGGTGCAATTTCTGCGGTAATAATAAATTCTCCGGGGGTTGAACAAGCTGTACGAAAATAATTCATTAATTGATTGTGAATGTTAGATTAATTAGGGTTTGATTGTTTACTCAAAACTCAGCTTCACCTCTAAAATTATCGAGATGCTTCCTATTTGATCAACTTATTGGTTTGAGTCTGTTTCCACTTAAAGCGGAGTTGAATAACCCAATGCTTTTTTAACTCGGGCTAACGTTGCATTCGCCACCGCTTCTGCTTTTTCTCGACCGTCTTTGAGGACAGATTCTAAATAAGCGCGATCGCCCATTACTGCTTTATACTTTTCTTGAATGGGTTTGAGGGCCTCAATTGTTGTTTCCGTTAATAGGGGTTTAAATTGACCCCAACCCATATCCTGACATTGAATTTTAACTTCGTCTTTAGTTTGACCAGAAAGAATAGCATAAAGCATTAAAAGGTTATGACATTCGGGGCGTTCAGAATTATCAAATTCTAAACCCCTTACCGAGTCCGTTTTACAACGCTTAATTTTTTTAGTGATGGTTTCTGGAGGATCAAGTAAATTAATCCGACTCAATTCAGAAGGGTCTGATTTTGACATTTTGCGGGTACCATCGGTTAAACTCATCACCCTAGCGCCTTCTGTTCTAATCATCGGTTCAGGGATTTTGAGAATTTCTTCTTCTTCCTGACCAAACATATGATTAAACCGCGCGGCGATATCCCGAGTTAATTCTAAATGTTGTTTTTGGTCTTCTCCAACCGGAACTTGATCCGCATCATAGAGTAAAATATCGGCAGCCATTAACACCGGATAATCCAGTAAACCCGTACTGACATTTTCACCTTGTTTGATGGCTTTTTCCTTAAACTGGATCATATCTTGTAGCCAGTTAATCGGCGTAATACAATTGAGCAACCACGTTAACTCGCTATGAGCGCTAATGTGAGACTGAACAAAAATAGTAGAATGCTCTAGATCAATGCCACAAGCCAAATACAAAGCTGCTATGGTGTAGGTATCAGCCGCTAAGGTGGCGGGGTTGTGCGGTACGGTAATGGCGTGTAAATCGACCACACAGAAGAAATTATCATACTGACTTTGACCTTCAACCCAGTTGCGAATTGCGCCTAAGTAGTTGCCGAGATGAAGGTTTCCGGTTGGTTGAACGCCTGAGAGAACTCGCTGTTTACCCATAATCGGTCAATTTCGGACTGGACTTATACTATATTGGCACGTTATGCTCACACCTGAGTGGTGAATTCCTCGGAATCAAGGTAAATTGTAGTCTATTCTCTCTATAATCTCATTGATCACAGAGCAGTTTGCAGAACGTTACCCAAATGTTTAGGGTTAACTGGCAGGATCATGAGAATCTTCTTAAAATAAAGATCAGTAAAAACCAGGAGAAATCACCCGTGTTCCGGTTTAAAAACTCACTACGCCAAACAAAGAAGTCTGTAGTGCGAAGATTTAAACTTCTTTATCGATATTGTGGACGATGGCTGCGCCGTCTCTATCGACGTGTGATGGCGATGAAGGGAACACCGGAATATTTGGCGAGAGGGCTAGCGTTAGGCGTGTTTGCGGGATGTTTTCCTTTCTTTGGCTTACAGATTTTGATGGGTGTCTCCTTCGCCGTGGTGTTTCGAGGTCACAAACTCTTAGCCGCAGCCGGAACTTGGGTGAGTAATCCTTTAACTTACGTGCCGATTTTTCTATTTAACTACAAAATTGGACGATTGTTGCTCGGTTCTCAACAACCCTTATTTGAGGATTGGGGAAGTTTACACTCAATTGAAGATATTTTAGCGGTTGGGGCAGAATTTGCGATCTGTTTATTATTTGGATGTTGTGTCATCGGGACAATGAGTGGGATTTCGACCTATTTGGCTAGCCTAAAAATTATTCGACATTGGCGCAAACAACAAGTTAAACAAGTTTGGAATCTTCATAAAATTTCGAGTAAAATTCCTCCCAAACGTAGAAAGCAGGAACTCGGAGAAAGTTAGGTTAAAACTTCTATAAAAGACTTAAAGATTTACTCCCCGTGCTTTCTCTCCCCTCGCCCTGCTTTGAAACTGGGGAATCAGAATATAAAAAGTCCCCCGCCCCCCCGTGACCCCCAATTCTGGGGGTATTTCTGAGGGGAATTAAACTGGGGCGGTTTTTGATGATGTTTCGTTGTCCGATGTCGGTTGAATTTCATCCAAAATTGCAATCACTTCTCGTTCAAACACAACTTTAGCACGATTGGTTTTTCCGCCCAGATACAAACGGTTATCGGCTTCTAAAACCCAAATTTGGGAGTGAGAAACATAACTCATTAATACACTCACCATCAACAACCCAAACCCTAAATAAACAATCGGAATTCCGGGGTCTGCTTTAATTTGGAGTCCGGTACTTCCAACGACTTCATCGATAAATAACGTGACGCCATTGACTTCGGTAGACATTCCGGGGCGCAACGTTGATACCAGTTGACCTTCATTATCATACAATAATAAAGTTCCTTGTAAATCCCTCGCTAACAGGGAAACACCCGCACTCAAATCAGGTTTTGTGGGAATCCAAGTTCCCCAAATTCGCCCATTTCCGCCTGTATCTAATTGTGCCATTGGCAGTTGTAAAACAGGGCTTCTATTCATCCGAATCTTAATTCCAGCAATTCCCCAATCTGCTTGATAAAAGGTCACACCATTGTGTTTGAGGGGTTTGTTGACGTGAATAGTTTGACGGTCAACTTCTGAACCCTGATTATCGAGAACGGATAAGTCGGAATAAAATTGATCAATGGTTCCGTCTGGAGTATAATCAATCCAAAATCTATTGACTCTAACTGACCAATCTTGAGGAACTTGAGAGGCAGCAAATGGCCCTGCATCAATAATCCGTTTAACTTGAAAGGTTTCTCCACTGGGAACGATTTCTTGGGCGATAAACCCGGTTAAAGAACCCACTAAAGAACCGATTAAAATCAAAATCATACTAGCATGAACAATAATCGGCCCGATACGTCCCATTAATCCTTTTCTGGCATAGAGTTTATGGTCTTCTTCAAAGATACGATAACGACGTTTTTGTAATAGCGTTTTCAGCGTTTCTAGAGAACCTGTTTCTATTTCTGCACTTAATGCGAGGTTTTTAAATTGTTTCGGACTTTGATAATAATTCCAGCGGCGAGCAGATTTCAAGTTGGGGAGTTGTCGGGTAAACGTACAAGCAATTAAGCTACTCCCAAACAGTAATAACAGCGTCAAAAACCACCAAGTTCGATAAACATGATCTAAGCCAACTAATGCAATTATTTTCCAGGTCAGAAACCCAAATAAAGCAGGATTTTCTGGATAATTCGCTTGATAAAATTCCAGAGATTCACCCTGTTCTATAACGGTTCCAGATACACTAAAAATCGCAATCACGAGTAATAATACAATCGCTAATCTTAAGTTTGCTAGAATCGGTAAAATTTCCTTCTGCAAAACTTTTATAGGCGTTGTTCCCCAGTCAGAAAGTTTAGATAAAAATAATTCTTTTGCTGTCATTTTATGAGATTTTTTCTATATTTTAATATCGGTCTAGGTTATTGGAACAAATCGAGATAACAGCGAAAACACACCAAATCCGACTAATAACGCCCCACTCACGGGAGTAATCCAACCTGACCATTGTCGTAGAGAAAGCAGTTTTTTGATGCTAGCTGTAAAGGTTCCGGCTAAGACTAAAGGGGCGACATATCCAGCCGCATAAGCCAGGAGAAAAACCCCACCTAAGACCCAATCTTTTGAAGTCGAAACCCAAGCTAATAATGTTGCTAAAACGGGAGTGCTACAGGGAGAAGCGACTAAACCAAAAGTCAGTCCTAAAAAGTAGGAACGAACACCATTGGGAATGTTTTTAGGAATCCATTCCATCGTATCAAGAGCAGGTAGGGGAATGGGTAAAGCTTCCAATAAATTTAACCCCATTAAAATCGCAACAATACTGACAATTATCGGTAAGCCAATACCAATCTGACCATAAACTTGTCCGACGACTGTTGCTAGAATTCCTAAACCTGCTAAAGTTGTCGCTAATCCCAATGCAAACCAAGTCGATTGGGCTGCGGCTTGTAGACGATTTTGGGTTTCATAGCCGCCAATATAGCCAATGGTAATCGGTAGCATAGATAGCATACAAGGAGTGAGGCTAGTCAGCAAGCCCGCTAAGAAAATAATCCCCACACTCACCCAACTGAGTTGCGTTAATTGGGTTTTGACGAGGGTGTTGGCATATTGAGCAATTTCATACAGTTGAGTTTGGAGGCTATCGAGCATGAGTTCCGATACAGTTCACGTTCATCACAAATTGTAACGTTTTCTCAGTCTGACTAGAGTTATACGTCCCTATTCGTTAATATGACCATCGGGCATGATTGTACCTCGCATGAGAACACCTTTCAAATTTGTATCTTTTAAATTAGCGCCTTCTAAGTTAGCATTACTGAGATTTGTGATGTTTTGAGATTCTCTAAAATAATAGCTATGCAGGTCAGCATTACTGAGGTTACTGTGTGCTAAATTAGCATATTGAAGATTAGTGCCGTGTAAACTGGCTTGCTTTAAATTAGCTTTGGTTAGGTTCGTTCCCCACAGTTTTGCTTGTAATAAATTAGCATTTTCTAAGTTAACGTTGGTGAGATTTGCTAAGGTTAAATCTGCCGCCCACAACCCGGCTTCTCGTAAATCTGCCCCTTCTAAATTAGCCCGACGTAAATTCGCTCTAAATAAGTTCGCTTTTGTGAGTTTAGCATCTCTTAAATCAGCCCCGGATAAATCAGCAGATTTAAGGATGGCATTTCTTAAGTCTGCCCCTCTCAAATTGGCGCCTGAAAGTTTGACTTCAGATAATGCTAAACCTCGCAAATCGGCATTTCTAAAATCACAGGTTTTCCAAAGAAATGTTTTACAAGACTTGCTTTTCATCAGTCGATTGAGAGCTTGAGAATTTGAGGCTTGAACCGGAGTTGTTCCCCCGAATATCAATCCAATTACTAAGAATAGGATGATGACCAATTTCTGAAGATTCATACCTTTTCTCAATCCTCTTTATGGACGACAACCGATTTCGATATCTGATGATTGCACCTAATTTCTTGTGATAATCAGTCATCTGACTCCAACCCACAGATGTAGATTGAAGTCAAACCAAAGCAAAAAATTATCAACTTAGATGTGATTTTAAATCTATACTAAGTTTACCCAATCTCTATCCAATTGTCAAACCTAAATCATTAGGAGAAACGACAACAACTGAGTTTTGAACCGCATCCGGAAGAACATTCTGGACGATGCCCAAAAAGTCGCCATTGGTGCGGAAAATATAGGTATCTTGCCGGACAATATTATAACTAAGTTCTGAAGCACTAATATCGCCAATAATCGCAATGCGATCGCCTTCACCGATGTTAAAATCAGTAATCCGATCAACAGCATTAAAATCTCTGACTCCTGCCGATTCATCGACTCTCAACATAAACGTATCTGCACCGACTCCTCCTGTCATTGTATCTGATCCTAAATCCCCAATTAAATAATCATTTCCTCCGTCTCCATTTAAAACATCATTGTCTTGTCCTCCGCGAATAAAGTCATCTCCGTTCCCCCCAGAAATCACATCTTGTCCGCGATTTCCATTAATAATATCATTGCCATCACCACCATTAATGAGATCATTATCTTGACCCCCAAAAATATAGTCATCTCCGGCTTCTCCAGTAATCGTGTCATTACCTTGATTGCCATTAATCACATCAGCAATCGATGAACCTGTCGCCTGATCATTACCCCCTCGCAACAAAATCCCTGAAGTCGCTTGTTGAGCATCTTCCGGGGTAATTGTCACTTGATTATCGGCATCAAAGTCACTCGGAAACAAGGAAAAATTCAGAGGTAAACTGGTAAGATTAACCGTATTAATAAAGTTGTTTAACAATAGAGGATCGTCAATAACAGCAGACTCTCGACTAGGAACAATTCCCGCAACAACTTCTGCATCTTGAATGCGATCGCCTTGTTGAATTTGATCGACAACTGCAAACCCTTGAATGACCTCACCAAAAACGGCATAATTCCCATCTAAGAAGTCAGAATCCGATAAATTAATAAAAAATTGTGAGGAGGCAGAATTCGGGTCATTTGTACGCGCCATGGCGATAGTTCCCTGAGTATTTGGTAATACCGGAGGAACAGTTATTCCAGCTTGTTCAAAGGTTTGACCATAAATCGGTTCTGTAGCACCTTGAGGTAAAATTTCTAAAGGAATTGTCCGTTCTTGACCTGTTGTCGGATCAATAAAACCCCCACTTCCCAGTTGATTTTCTGGAAAATTGGGGTCAAGACTATTGGGATCACCCGCTTGAACAACAAAGGGATTGGGTTCACGAGCAACACGATGAAATGAAATCCCATCATAAAAATCTCGCTCAACTAAATCAATAAAATTTCCAGCCGTAATTGGGGCATTATCGCCATTAACTTGAATAACAACGGGTTGTCCATTAATAATCATAATCGCAACCGCAGAGCCAGTTAATACAGGTAGATCTTCCATTTTTTGAGGTAAATTGTTTGCAATAAAAGTCGTCAATTTGTTTAGCCTTCAGAAGTTGTAAAAAAGTTCAACTGACCGAGGTTAACGCCTTCATCTTGACCCGAACTAGAGCAATTAAGTTCCTTCAATCATCTAAAGACGAGATCAGGATCAACCGCAAAATTAGGATTGAGTCTATTTTTCTAAATTGTGTAAACTTATGTAAAGTACCTTCCCATTTTAAGTCATCATGTCCCGTCGAACCTTGATCCGTTTATTTCTAGCCGCTTGTTTGGCGGTCTTGAGTTTCAACCTAACTTCCCCGGCGTTGGCATTGGGGGGAACCCTACCGACCTTAAACCAACCCGCTCCTGAGTTTACATTACCGACGAATACCGGAGATGGAGAAATTTCGCTTTCTGATTATCAAGGTCAGTGGGTAGTTGTGTATTTTTATCCTCAAGATTTTACCTCGGGATGTACATTAGAAGCCCGAAGATTTCAACAAGATTTGCCCAAATATTTAGATCGAAATGTACAAATTTTAGGAATTAGTGCAGATGATGTTGATTCTCATGCTGAGTTTTGTGATTCAGAAGGGTTGAAATTTCCCTTGCTTGCAGATACAGACGGTACTGTGAGTAAAACTTACGGTTCTTGGTTGAACTTTTACTCGACGCGACATAGTTTTATTATTGATCCTGAAGGTCAATTACGAGAAACTTTTGTAAATGTTCGACCTGCAATTCATAGTCAAGAAGTTTTAGCACGTTTGGATGAATTGCAAGCCGATTCCTAATGTTTTGAAAAAGAGTCATTGACTATAAAAAACAGTCTATCTTTTTAGGTAGGCTTTTTTATGAGATATTTTTTTCCGTACCAAATAAACCAAATACAGGGAACTAAAATTACAATTTCCTGTAAAACAAAAATCAGATTTTGGAAGCTAAAAAGGGAAAATAAAAAGCCAAATAATCCAGAACCTCCATAGTTAAAACCGCCAAAAATAGTCAAGGGAAAAATGAAATAATCAGAAGTAAACGGCCAAAACAATTGTACTCCAGAAGGAGGGGCATCATCTGCGACCATTAAATCCAGAAAAATGTGACCTGCATAAAGTCCCCCTATCCATAAACTGAACCAATTCCAGTGTTTAAATTTTATTGATTTAGCGATCAAAGCTGTTAAGACACCAACAATAATTGCTAAAATCAAACTATGAGTTGCTTGACGATGAAAAATTCCAGGTTCTCCTCGCAATAAAATTCCTGCTAAGATATCTACATCGGGTGCATTGGCAATAAAAACGGACGTAAATAAGCAAGAAAGCCGCTGATATTTAGGGATATGGGGTTGAACGAGAATATACCCACAAATGCCTGCAAGTGAATGTCCGACGGGTGATGGCATGGGAAAGTTAGAAAATAGATAAACAACAAAACAGTCAGATTATTTCTACTCTCAATACTGTGAACTTTAAGCAGCGATTACATTTAGGGCGTAAGGCTTACGCCCCCTGATGAATAATCCTATAACTCGATCAATCTTTTCAGTGATTAACTGGGTTCAGGAATGCTAATATCAATCGCTGTAATTTTAGTTTCACTATCTAAAGTCGATAGCGGGGGCTGAATTTCGGCTTCATTTCCAACCACTAAAGTCACGATTTTGTCAAGCTTGAGATACTTTTGAGCAACTCGTTGAATATCCTCAATCGTTGTGGCTTCTACTTGACGTTGATAGTCAAAGATAAAATCTTGAGGATAATCATAAAATTCATACAACATTAAGCGAGACAAGGTTTGATCGGGAGATTCAAAATTGAAGATAAAGGAGTTTAGGGTTGACTCTTTAGCATAGGATAATTCTTCCGGTTTAACGGGTTCACGTTGAACTCGAGAAAGCTCAGTTTGAACGGCTTTAAGAAAGTCAACAGTCGCATCAGATCGAGTTTGTCCACCTGCAATAAAAACACCGGGATAATCATAATTAGCATTCCAAATCCCATAGACGGTATAAGCTAACCCTTGATAGGTGCGAATTTGGTTAAATAACCGTCCACCAAACCCATTTAATACCCCATTTAACACCATTAATTCGGGATAGTCCGGATTATTTCGTTCACCTCCGATGTGACCCATTTCAATATAACTTTGAGTCAATTGAGGTTGATTAATAAAATAGATTCCGCCTTGATGAACTTGATTTGTGTTAGGTTCAGGTGGAATTTCTAGCGTTCTTGCAGGTTTCCAGGTGCCAAATTTTTCAGCAATTAATGCTTTCATTTTATCAGTTTCAAAGTCACCCGAAATGCCTAAAATCATATTTTTGGGGTGAAAATATTTCTGATAAAACTCTACTAAATCTTCTCGCTGAATGTTATTGAGTGTCTGATATTCAACAGTACGAGCATAAGGACTATCTTTGCCATAAATTAACTTCTGAAACTCTCGTCCTGCGATCCGTTCAGGACTATCATTTCGCCGAGCAATTCCACCTTTTTCTTGAGTTTTAGCCAATTCCAATTTTTGAGCATCAAAAACAGGTTCTTGGACAACTTCTGCAAACAGTCCAAAAACTTCTTCTAAATCTTCACTCAATGCACTAAAACCTGCACTTCCGGCTGTTGTACCAATTCCAGTTTCGACGGCTGCCGCTTTTTGTTCAAGAATTTGATTTAACTCATCTGCGGTATGATCGGCTGTTCCTCCGGTTCGCATGACTTCTCCAGTTAAGCTGGCCAGTCCGACTTGATCGGCGGGTTCATATCGACTTCCAGTGTGAAATAATGCGGTTCCTCCAATTAAAGGAAGTTCCCGATCTTCCATTAGATAAACGATGATTCCATTATCAAGTTGATAGCGGGTATATTCGGGTAATTGAATTTCAGGTAAAGGCGGAAAATCCAGTTCAGTGTAATGTTTGGCGGTCGAGGCAACTGCCGGAGAACGCCAGGTGATAATTAATAACATCGTGGCGAATAGCAGTCCGAATAGAGATCGTTTTGATTTTCTCAGGTTAAATTTGGCTTGAGCTTGCATAATTGATGAATCGTCGAAATCGTTTAGAGAGGTGATAGATGGATGAATGAGAGTAACTTTTGGCAGTTAAAGCCTAAGACTCTTGGGATAATAATTTGCCAATGGTGCGATTTTCTGGGCGGAATGTTTCTTGAGCAACCCGTTGAATATCAGCCGGAGTAATCTTAGAAATGGCATCCAATTGTTTGAATAAATTCATCCAATTTCCGGTTTTTACCTCATATTCTAGTAAAGCAAAAGCCATCCCCATATTAGAATCTAACGATCGCAATAAATTCGCCCTGGCCTGGGTTTTTACCTGTTCTAATTCCGTTTGAGAAACAGGTTCGGTTTTCAATTTTTCGATCTGGTTTCGCAAGGCAACCGCCACCTCTTCGACAGAGTGACCCGGAGCAGTCAGAGCGTAAAATAATATTAAATTGGGATATTTATCACCCGGATAACCACTAAACCCTTCTGCCGCTAAAGCCACTTGTTGATCTTCGACTAAAGTTTGATAAAGGCGAGAGGTGCGACCATTACTCAAAATACTCGCGATCGTTTCATAAATCACATGATCGGGGTGAGACAGTGCCGGCCGATGATAACCCTCAAAATACCAGGGTTGAGACGGCAATTTCATCGTTACTTCTCGCGTTTCCTGTTGAGGCGGTTCAACGAGTTGTATTTTTGGCGGTTCAGGTTTGGCGGTGTAGCGTCCGAAATAAGTTTGAGCGAGTTGTTTAACTTGAGTGGGATAAACATCACCCACAATCGCAACGGTGAGATTATTAGGAACGTAGTAACTCTCAAAGAAATCCTCTACATTGTCTCGATCAAGTGTCTTTAAGTCTTCTACATAACCAATGACCGGACGACCATAAGGATGAACTTTAAACGCCTCTGCGGTGAAGTTTTCAATCATTTGACCGACAGGCGAATTATCAGTTCGGAGTCGTCTTTCTTCTAAAATCACCTGTTTTTCTTTAAAAAATTCTCGGAAAACGGGTTCAAGAAAACGTTCAGATTCTAGAGACATCCATAATTCCAGTTTGTTGGCGGGTAAACTGTAAAAATAAACAGTTGAATCGGTAGAAGTTGCGGCATTTAATCCCACTCCCCCCGCTCGTTCGACAATTTGAGAAAATTCATTCGGTTTAACAAACTTTGAAGCTTCAGTTTGCACCGTTTCAAATTCAGCCACTAACTGAGAAACCTGTTCAGATTTTCCTTGTTTTTCAGCCGCTTGAATCTGTTCAAAAAGCTGATCCATGCGTTCAAGTAAAGGCTTTTCTTGTTGATAATTCGTTGTTCCGATGCGCTTTGTTCCCTTAAAAGCTAAATGTTCTAAATAATGAGCCACTCCTGTTTGACCTGTCGGTTCATTGGCGCCGCCCACATCGGCATAAATGAGAAACGAAACAACAGGGGCTTTATGGCGTTCGAGAACAATAAATTTCATCCCATTATCGAGGCGAAATTCACTCACCTCATCCATCACCTGATCAAGATAAGGCTGAATGGAAGCACTGGAACGGGTGGGATTTTCATCAGCAAGCAAAGGGGTTATAGACAATCCCCACAATAAACCAATCAATAGGGTGCCAACAAATCCCCGCCAAATTCGGCCGCTTGGGATATGCTGAATACAAAGGGGAACACGCCAACTCGGAAACATAGGCTTCAGTCTCGTAAGGAAATACTTTCAGACGAATTTTAACATTCAAAGCATGAAGAGTTTTGTCATTTAAGCAATTTGCTCAATCACAAATGATAGGCTAATACAGCAAACTCAGGCTTTGAGAATACAGAACCCATTGGCTGAATGTGGGAACGGTATCATGCGATCTAGACTTACCGCCACTGATAACGGTTCCAAATCTCTCTTTCGACAAATCATCAGATATTTAACGATTAAACGATGAAAACTTTAAATCATACTCCTCAGTTGGAAACAGAAACTTCGGCTCGGATTTTAAAAGCGGCACAGCGATTATTTGCCCATAAAGGTTATGATGGCACAACAACTCGGGATTTAGCACAGGCGGCGGGTATTGCTGAAGGAACGATCTTCCGCCATTTTCCCAACAAAAAGGCGATTTTAATTGAAGTGGCGACGGAAGGATGGATTGAAATACTCACCGACTTGTTGACTGAATTGAGTGAAATGGGCAGTTATAAAGCCGTCGCGCAAGTGATGCGCCATCGAATGTTAAGTTTACACGAAAATACGGATTTAATGCGGGTTTGCTTTTTAGAGGCTCAATTTCACCCGGAATTGCGGGATCGCATTCAGTCGGAAGTGATTGCTAAAATGACGGATGTTGCCGAAGCATTTTTTGAGACGGCGATGGAAAAAGGGGCTTATCGTCCGATGAATCCTCGAATTGTCGCTCAGGTGTTTTTAGGAATGTTTGCGGTGGCTGGATTTAGTTACACGACGTTAATTGAACCCGGAGCAAATCCTAAAGCAATGCAGGAAATTGCCGAAGGTTTAGCAGATATTTTTCTCAATGGGGTCTTAAATACAGAAGCCAGTTCTTAAGAGATTTTTGGATCGCGAAAGTTAGGAAAAAGAGAATAAAAAATCGGATCAATTGTGGGCTACCCAAACGCGAAAAATTTGGCTTTACTCAAGTCGAATGTGTTGGGTTAGCCCCTTTTTATCGATCTAAAACGACTGCGCTTCCTGCACCCATCGTTGCACCACGGCTACAGACGGACACAAATCGCGCCGTTGCAAGGTGATGACGTGCAGACGGAGAACTTGTTGGTGGAGTCGGTGAACAGGCATTTGCGCTAACTGAGTGACTGAGCCAATTCCGGCATGAAGCAACAGTCCACAATATTTACATCCAACACTTGGAATTCGTGATAAATCAGCCATCGCCACCCATTTACTGACTTCTCGTAGGGTGGTTTGCAAAACATTTGCGAGCATCATTTTTTGGGCTTGGGTGCGGCCTTTTTGCAGAAGTTCAGTCGTTGTGGTAATTTCACATTTCTGACTGAGAAGTTGTTGATTGTTTGAGGTTAACCCTGGAAGTTCAGCAATCGGCCAATCACAAGCTTGTATTGAACGTTGAGGTTTGGATGGAGAGACAGCCATAGGAGCATAGATGAATTTAGAGTACAACAAATTTCTGAACAGACAGCTTTCACAAATGTGTTCTTGATGTCCGTTCAGTTTTAGCATCATAACCTTTAAATCTCGAACCGAGTTCTTTTAGATCGTGATGCGGGTTCTTTATTGTAGCAGTCTATTCTCGGAAATTCAGGTATAGGAAGGCACTGGAAATTGTTACAATTATTAGCATAATTTTAATCTTATTTGTCTAGATGAGTTTTTGCTATTTTTCTTCGCTACAGGACGGGGTTTCCGCCCCAATTTTTCTAGGGATAGACTGAAAGTAAATTAATCCGGTCTATTGTACGTTGATTTTCTTCAGGTGTCCCTACAGTAATGCGTAATCCCCCCCCAGTCTGACGAATTAATGTTCCTTGAGACTTGAGTGTTTGCAGAACTTGATCTAGAATTTTATCAGTATCGCGAGCCAAATCTTCAGACTCTAAAGATTTCGGACGAACATAAACAAAATTTGCGTTACTCGGCCAAACTTTTAACTGGGGATGTTGAATAATTGCATCCACTAACAAACGACGTTGAGCAAGAATTTCAGGAATAACAGTTAATAACTGGTCTTGATAACTTAACGCCAATTCAGCCGCAAGTAAAGAGAAACTGGGGAGATTATAAGGAAGTCTAACTTTCTCTAAAATCGCAATAAAATCAGGATGCGCGATCGCATATCCCACCCGTAACCCCGCCAACCGAAACGCCTTAGAAAAAGTTCGTAAAATTACCCAATTTGGATGTTGAAGAAGTTCACCCAAGAGAGTTGTTTGACTAAACTCAAAATAAGCTTCATCAATCACGACTAAAACTTCTCGGGGTAAGCTTTTTAACCAGTTGATTTCGGCTTCTGTTAAAGCATTCGCTGTTGGGGAATTGGGATGAACCACAAATACAACTCGAATCGGTGCTTTTTCTGGGTGTTCAATTGCATTTTGAGCGGCGGCTAAGTCCATTTCAAAATTGTCTTCACAACGCCCAATTTGGACAACCGGAATTCCTAACGTTTCTGCTAAAATTCCATACATTGAGAACGTCGGATTTGCAACTAAAATTGAACCTTCTCCTCCTAAACAAGTTGCAATTAATAGAGATCGAATTAATTCATCTGAACCATTTCCTACACAAAGATTAGCAGAATGAACAGGAATTTCAGCATCGGAAATCCCCCGATTGACATAATTAACAATCGCATCTTTTAGTGTAGTATGAGAACCATCGGGATAACGATTGGTTTCAATTTCATGCTGATACGTCCAAGCCAGCTTTTGTTTTAACTCCAAGGGGAGATCATAAGGACATTCGTTGGTATCTAAACGATCTAAAATAATCTCAGATGCGACTGGACTCCCAGAGTCTCCACCCGGATGAGGAGCATAAGCTTGAAATTGAGCCAGATCATTGCGAATGAAGGGAAGCATAGGGCTAAAAACAGTGAACAGGTTACAGATGTTAGGTGACTAAATCCTAACCCCTAATCCTCTAATCCTACAAAATCGTAACTTGAATATTGGACAAACTCTAGATTCTTATGGTTTCTCTTAAACTTGATATTGGTTATCTTCCCACACCACCGGAATTAGTCACTGCGATGCTGGATAGACTCCGGTTAAACAATCAGGATGTATTGTATGATCTCGGCTGTGGAGATGGACGAATTGCGATCGCTGCGGCCGGGCGTTATAGTGTTAGAGCAGTCGGAATCGATATCGATCCAGAACGAATAGAAGAAGCAAACCGGAATGCTAAAATAGCCGGAGTTAGTCAGCGAGTAGAGTTTCGTTTGCAAAATTTGTTTGAAAGTGAGATTGGGGAAGCAACAGTCGTTTATATTTATCTATTACCTCACCTCAACCTCAAACTCAAACCTCAGTTTGACCAACTCCAACCGGGAACTCGTATTATTTCACGAGATTTTGAGATCGGAGACTGGAAACCTGATCAGCAGTTTCATATTAAAGGCGCAGAAGAAGAATCAACCTTTTATTTTTGGCAAACCTGACGAAATAATTCGGCTAACTTGTTGGCTTCTGTGGTAATATTATGCTGATTAGCAACTTGTTCTGCTCCATATCGACCCATTTCTTCAAGTTGTTCACGAGGAGTTTGTAAAACAGTTTTCAGCCCTGCTGTCAGTGCTTCAGTCGAACCGGATGGAACCAGCCAACCGCTTTTATTCGGTTCAACCAATTCCGGAATTCCAGCAATATAAGTGGTTAAAGCCGGACGTCCTAGAGCCAGCGCTTCCATCAACACCACCGGGAGTCCTTCTGCAAAACTCGGTAAAACGAGGGCTTGAGCGGCTAAAATTTGTTCTCGAACTTGTGTATTGGTTGCCCAACCTGTAATTTCAATGTAATCTTTGAGATTGAGTTGAGCGATCAGAGTTTCCATTCGTTGGCGAAATGGCCCATCTCCGACAAATACCAGCTTAAATTGAATTCCTTGGGCTGCAAGTTGACTAACCGCTTCAAGGAGGACTAAATGACCTTTTTGTTCGCTCAAACGCCCGATACAAACTAAGCGCGGTTCATCAGGAATGGGAACGTGAGGTTGGTCTAGAAACAAGTGATCAACTCCACAGCGAACGACCTGAATTTTAGACCATTGTTTGTAGTCACACCAGCGATACAGTTGACTTTTTCCAAAAGAACTAATAGCGACAACAAAACTAGCTCGATTGATTTTTTCGGTTAAATTAATGGCTTGAGGTTGATCAAATTCTTCAGGGCCATGAACAGTAAAGCTATAAGTTGGCCCTCCTAAAGCGTGACAAAACATCGCAACAGTGGTGGAATTTGTCCCAAAGTGAACGTGAATATGTTCAACCTGTGACTCTAAAACCCATCGTAACATCACACAGGCTTCTGCCAGATAGATCAGATGATACAGGATACCCCGTTCAGATTTTTGACCGACTTGGAAAGCGAGTCTGAGGGCGGAAAAGAAACGAAAGGGACGAGTGACAATTCCCCACAATACACTTAAAAATAAACCGATTGCTCCCACTTTGAGAATAAATCGAGTTTTGGTAAATTCCTGTTTATCCGCTTCGTCTACTAATTGACTTTCTAAAGAACGAACAGAAAATCTCTGAACTTCAATTCCTGTGGCTTCAACCGCCAAGATTTCCCGACGAATGAAGCTATGGCTAACTTTAGGATATTGGTTAACAAGATAGGCAATTTTCATGGTTTTAAAAGTGACAGGTTTCAGGGGTGAGATTTCGGAAGAGGGGGAAATATTAACTGTTCCCTAATCACAATTAATCAGTCAGGAGTTTGGTAGACCCGTCAATATTGTTGATGAGGAAATAGAACCCATCCCTACTTTAAATTAGCCCCGACTTGATCTCGTTCCGTTCTTACCCATTCTTTCTCCCGTTTAACAAGAAAACCGAAATAAAGCGGAATTTTCCAGAGGATATACACAGGTACACTGAGTAAAGTCCAGCCTGAAATTCGCTCTCGACCGTATTTTGCCCAAGCTGCTACAATTGCTACTAGCATTAGTCCACCTGTAATACTATTGAAAATAGCAGGTTGCCAAGATAAACCCAAAATTCCGACGATTGTACTAATAACTGTTATCCCTAACCATAGCATCACCAGCAAGGACAGAGGCGGTACAAACAGGTCTAAAGCCATTACCAATAAGTCGAGACGTTTTTGCTGAAGGGAGGCTTTTAGGAGTCGTGGAACTTGAGTTAGGATGGTTTGGAGATGGCCATGTTCCCAACGGGTTCTTTGTTTGGTAGCGGCTTGTTGCTGTTGAGGGAGAATACCTGTGACTCGCCCTTGGGGACAGTATAAAGGCGGATGACCTGCGATCGCTAAATCGACACCAAGCTGCATATCTTCGACAATATTACCACTGGCAACGCTGATTTGACGCAAAATTGACCAGGGAAAAGCCATTCCCGTTCCAGTTAAAGCACAAGGGAAATTGAGGCGTTCAAGTCCTTGAGGACGAACTTGATTTTTGACTAAAAAGGCTAAGGCTGAGATCGAGTCTTTGGGTGTAGGTTGATCGGGAATTTCCATTAAGTATAAAGCTTGTACGGGTCTTCCGGTAGCGATCGCTTTTTGAGTAATTTGTTCTAGGGTTCCCGGTTCGACTCTACTATCGGCATCAACCATCACTAAAACATCGGGCGGATCAGTTTCTAAGAAGCGCAAACCATAGTCTAAAGCGTAACCTTTTCCGCGTTGATCGGGGTTTTGACGTTCTAAAACGGTGACTCCGGTTTGACGGGCAATGTCGGCTGTTTTATCGGTACAGTTATCGGCAATTACGATTATTTTATCCTGGTTTTTTAATTGAGGTAATAAAGATTTAATTGTAGCTATAATTCCCAATTCTTCATTATGAGCTGGAATTAAAATTGTCACTCGTGGCTGGAAGTTATTTAGGGATGAATCTTTAGATAAGTCAGGAAAGACAGCGAAAATACATTCAAAAACAAAGACCAAAATTGGAATGGCTAATCCTAGCGCTATTCCCAAAATAAAAAGAATTAAGAATCCGCTCATACTTGACCTCTAATTTCCGCCTATCTCTTAAAATTTTATCAGGTCAAATTGGTGATGACAAGATAAATTTTTGTCCGGAATCTTAAATTGTATAATAAAGTTCACATTTTTTGTCTCTATAAATCGATAGATCTAGGTCTAACTTTTGGAAATGCTGGCCCGTATAATTTTAACTCTCCTGCCCCCGAATCACCGATTGAAGTGGCGAATAGTAGAACTTTACAAAAACTTTAATAAACTCGAAAAAATTTTACACAGTCTTTCCCTCGTGGGAGTCTAAGCTTGATAGGATCGCAAAAGTAGCTCAGTTAAATTCTAGATTAATCCAGATGCGATCGCTCCGGGTCAGAAGATTGCTGTAACTGACACTGTAGAAATACCACAACAAAGGGCTGACGATCACTAAAGAGAAGGATTATACTGGATTCGATAGAAATTCATTATAAAGTGAGGACTGCCTGATGTCTCTGTCAGATTTCAGAGTGAGGCTGATATTAGTTCAGCAGATGTGCAGAATGATTGACCGACGATTTAATTTGGACGTGTATCAACAGGTCAAAGCCTAATTTAGTAAAAATAGGGGTGTAGACTTCAAATTATTTTTTGAAACGAAGAACAATGCAAATCCAATCGATTGGGATATCTGTCACCAACTTAACCCTATATACGATTCTCAGTCTGAATCTACAATTACCCGTTTTTGCCCAAAATCGACCGTTGATTCCTCCCGTAAATCAGACTCCGAATGCGACAGAGTTACCCCAACTCGATAGTACCTATAATCTGGGTACTGGTGATCGACTGCGGTTGGATGTATTTGGAGTTGAAAAGTATAGCGGGGAGTATCTGGTTTCAACGGATGGAACACTGAACTTACCCGGAATTGGTACGGTTCCAGTACAAGGACTGACGTTACCCCAAGCCCAAGCCCGCATCTCTGAGCGATATCGTGCTTTATTGAAACAGCCTGTAATCACTCTGAGTTTGATTGAATTTCGTCCAGTACAGATTGCGATTTCAGGAGAAGTGAAGCGTCCGGGGTCTTATCGGATGGCGGGAGTTCCAGGTCAAGCAGGGGGGGGTGATGGACAACTTCCCCGAGTCACACAAGCGATTCAGTTGGCTGGAGGTTTAACAAAGGCGGCCGATTTAAGTCGTATTCAGCTTCGACGGACGACACCCAATGGTTCAGTCGTGACCTTAAACCTACAAGAGTTGCTAGAACAGGGAAGTTTGAACCAAGACCCAATTTTACTCGATGGGGATAGTATTTATGTTCCGACAGCAGTGAGTATTGATTCCTCCCAGATTCGTCAAATTGTTTCATCGGGTTTGGTTTCAGCAGAAAATGAACCGTTACAAGTGGTTGTCGTTGGCCAAGTATTTCGTCCGGGAGCTTACACGGTAAGTGCAGAAAATGATAACTCCAATCCGCCGACAGTGACCCAAGCGATTCAAATTGCGGGAGGAATTACCAACTCAGCCGATATTCGGAATGTAGAAGTTCGTCGAATTACAAGAACAGGCTTACAAACGACTGAGATTAATTTGTGGGAACTGCTTCAGTCTGGTGATATCAATCAAGATCCTTTTCTGCAAGAAGGGGATACAATTGTAATTCCGACAGCTTCAGAGATAGATCCAGAGGAAGTAGAAGCTTTAGCAACTGCCAGTTTCTCACCAGAAACGATTAATGTTAATGTCGTTGGAGAGGTGGTAGACCCCGGTATTTTGCAAGTTCCTCCTAATACGCCTCTCAATCAGGCTATACTCGCAGCAGGGGGATTTGATAGTATTCGCGCTCGTAAACAAGAGGTAGAATTAATTCGCCTAAATCCGGATGGTTCAGTGACTCAGGAGAATCTTACTATTGATCTAGCCCAAGGAATCAACGATCAAAATAATCCGATCTTACGGAATAACGATATTGTTGTGGTTAGCCGATCAGGTTTAAGTCGTTTTGGAGATGCCACATCAGAATTTTTTAGACCTGTAAGGGATATTATCACTCTAGGTGCAGTTTTGAGATTATTTGGAGGTAATTAATTATTCGGTTTGATGAGAAAGTTTTTATTGAGAGACGCTTTGAATTGTAATGGGTAATCCCCGCAAGATTGTGGGGAGCTTTGGGAATCTCAAGCTTCCAACCTGCATCCTTTGATGCTGTCATTCAAATGCTCAATGATTAAGATAGAGTAAGACTATTTAAAGTTATAGGTAATTATGCAGCGCGATACTGTAGCAATTGACTCAGATGATCTAAAGGGTTCACAATTTGCCGATGAGACGGAGGAGTTGACAGCTTCTTCGACTGGCGGCGGGTTGAGTTTAGGCCCAGTGTTAAGAACCGTTCAGCGAAAAATTATTTTGATTGCTGGGGTAGCTGGAATTGCCACCATTGCAGCCAACAGGTTTATTGAAGACCCACCTCCAACTTACGTGGGCAATTTTCAGATGTTGGTTGAACCTGTGACTTCAACCGATAAGTTGACTGATCCTTTAACCCTTAACCGCACCCAAGGAAACCCCAACGATAATTTATTTAATTTAGATTATCCCACTCAGCTAGAGATTTTGCAAAGTCCAGAAGTTTTAGATGAAATTGTTGCGAAGGTTCAAACGCAATATCCAGACTTTAATCTGAAAAAAATTCAAAAGAACTTAGTCGTTGAGCGTTTAATTGGAGAAAACAGGAGATTTGATATAACTAAAATTCTAGAAATTAAATACGAAGGCTTAGATCCGGGTTTGATTGAGCTAGTCTTACAAGAAACGGCTGAACGGTATTTGACATATAGTGTAGAGGAGCGCAGTAGTGGTCTTCGCGAAGGGATAAAATATATTGATACTCAACTCCCGGACTTAGAAAAACGGGTGAATAGCTATCAAAATCAACTCCAAAACTTGCAACAAGATTATCAACTCTTTAATCCCCAAACTCGGGGAGAAGAACTCTATGAACAAATTCGCCAACTTGAGGCTCAACGAAATGAAACTCAAAGACAACTTCAAGAATTAACAACTCAGTACAATAATCTGCAAGCTAAACTGAATTTAACCCCCGATGAAGCGATTGCGGCTTCGAGCTTGAGTGAAGCTCCTAACCGAACTCAATTATTAGCCAGTTTAGCAGGAATTGAAAACGAAATTGCTAAACAGTCTGCGGTTTATAATAATAATACGCCGGAGATGCAATTACTCCTGCAACAACGAGCCAATATTCAGCAATTACTAGATCAAGAAACCCAAAGAGTTTTAGGTGAAAATTCCTCAACAATTTCGCCAAGTTCTTCAGTTTTAGGATTTCAAAGTTCAATTCGTCAGCAACTGATTGGACAGCTTGTGGAAGTCAGCAATCAAATCCAAATGCTCGAAGTTCGTTTAGCTGGATTAGAGCAATCTCAATCCCAGTTAGAGCAACAAGCGGTAGTTTTCCCGAGTATTTCTCGTCGATATGCAGAATTACAACAACAACTTGAACTCGCCAATGGAAACCTCAGGCGACTGCTCGAACAGCGAGAAAGACTGCTCCTAGACACGGCTCAAGATAACGTTCCTTGGGAAGTAATTTCTCAACCTCAAGTTACAGAAGGTGAAAGTGATGGGGGATCGAAAAAGTTAATTATGGGTCTAGGTGGCGGTTTAGCGGTGGGATTGGCTCTGGCTCTTTTAATCGAGAAACTCCACAATATTTTCTACAGCATTGATGATCTCAAGGATGCGATCAAGCAGCCGATTTTAGGGATTATTCCCCGCCAGAAACGACAATCTACTCTGAGCTTATTTGGGAGTTCTCAACAAAAGCTCTCTCAATTTATGGATGCTTTTGATGCGCTTTATGCAAATATCCGCTTTCTCTATGGAGATTCTCCAATACGTTCCTTAGCAGTTTGTTCGGCTGAGTCTGGAGATGGAAAATCCATGGTAGCTTTACATCTGGCTCAAACCATTGCGAGTATGGGTCAAAAAGTATTAATTGTTGATGCTAACTTACGTCATCCGCAACTCCATCAAAGCTTAGGTTTACCCAACCAAAAAGGACTCAGCAATCTTCTGACTGATAGCCGCATTGCTCCGAGTATTCTGATTCAACAGTCGGCAATGGCAGATAACCTATTTGCCTTAACTGCGGGAGTGCCAACCGCCGCAGCAATTAAACTTTTAGGGTCAGCTCAGATGCGGCATATCGTCGATGAACTTCAGAAGACATTTGACCTGGTAATTTACGATACACCTCAGTTAAAAGACTATACCGATGCAACTTTTCTCACCGGACATCTCGATGGTTTGATTATGGTGGTCGGAATTGCCAAAACCCATCAATCTGTGACTGAAAATGTACTCGCTCAACTCAATAAGTTTCATCTCCCCTGTTTAGGTGTGGTGGCTAACCATACCCAGCGTTACTCCGACCGTAAAAATGCTCCTTACTTAGCACAGACAATTTCTGTTCAGAACACAACAGAAGAGATGGAACCGTTGATCTAAGTCTGACTTTCAGCGAGTTATCGGTGAAACCGCAACAATAGAAAGTCCTGACTTCCTGATGAAACATTGAACTTAATTTAAGAAAACATCAGGGTAGCCATCTTCACAATAGACTTGAGAGGTTAGGTCGTGTATTCGGCATTAATCTTCACATAGTCATAACTCAAATCACATCCCCAAGCTTTCCCTACGCCTGAACCATTTCCTAACTTGACTTGAATTAAAACAGTATCACTTTTGAGATATTCTCCCGCCGATGCTTGTGTCAAATACTGACTGGCTGCGGCTCGATCAAACGGTAAAGGTTGACCCTTTTCCATCAGAACAAACTCTCCCAATTGAATCCGTAGATCTTCTTGCTTAAAGTTGACCCCGGCCCGTCCGGCAGCGGCGGCAATTCTTCCCCAATTGGGATCATGGCCAAAAATTGCTGATTTCACCAGTGATGATCCGACAATCGTTTTCGCCACTTGACGAGCATCAGGTTCATCGGGAGCGCCACTGACTTGCACTTCAATCAAACAAGTCGCTCCTTCACCATCGCGAGCGATCGCTTTGGCTAAATGTTCACAAACTGCGGTGAGCATAGCTTCAAGTTGATCGGCTTCTGGCCCTTTCCCTGTAATTGCAGGAGTACGAGATTGACCATTAGCCAATGCAATCAAAGTATCGTTGGTGCTGGTATCACCATCAACGGTAATCTGATTAAAACTGCGATTAGTGGCTCGACTTAACATTTCTTGCCATAACGGGGGTGAAACGGCCGCATCACAAGTGACAAACCCTAGCATCGTCGCCATATTGGGATGAATCATTCCAGACCCTTTAGAAATTCCCCCAATCCGAACAGGGCGATCGCCAAACGTTGTTTCTAAAGCAATGGATTTTGTGACTAAATCGGTGGTAATAATGGCACGGGATGCGGCTTCTCCTCCCGACTCTGAAGCTTGTGCCACTAACTGCGGAATAGCGGCTTTGAGGGCATCCATTTTTATGCGTTGACCGATTACCCCTGTCGAAGCCAGTAAGACCGATTCTGGTGCGATATTCAAGGCCTTAGCTAAGACTTCGGAGCTTTCGACGGCATCGAGCCAACCCTGTTCTCCGGTCGCCGCATTTGCCTGTCCCGCATTACATAAAATCGCCCTCGCACTAGATCGAGCTTGTAGTTGTTGACGACAATAATCGACACAGGCTGCTCGGACTTGCGAGGTTGTAAAGACTCCGGCGGCGATCGCATCGACATCTGACAAGATTAATGCCAAATCGGGTGCGCCCGATGGTTTTAATCCCGCAACGATACCGGAGGCTTGATATCCTCTGGGTGCGGTTATACCCCCTGAAATCTCAGTCCAATCTGACATGATTTACCCTCCCCCCTGTCACTTTCTACAGAGGTAATTAGCGTTTCAAGCCCTTTATTGTAACCTACCTCTGCCTAAAGGCAATAGGCTTTTAGTCGCCCTTTGGAAGTTGGGGAGAGGAGGAGTTGGGGAAATTTTGACCTCACGACTTTTGATCAGGAATTAGTCGGGGCAATTTATGAACTGCCCTTGTTTTCGGTGATTGAAGAATCATCTACAGCCCTAAATCGAGCTTCCACTGTTTTAATTGCCCGATATTTCCGGGGGCGCAGTCAATCACCAACAGTTGCCAACTCCCTTGAGGTGAAAGATTAAGAAACTGCCTTAAATAGGGTGTTGTTTGCAGTGAATAAGTCTTTTGTAACTGCGTTTGACGACCCAACATCCGATTTTGGAGTAACACTTTCTCCCCATTCGGTGCTACCAACCACACCTCAAGATCTCCCAAAAAGCTATGTTCGATTTCTAAGGTGACTTGAATATCTTGCAGGGGAGAGGTTTCAGAAATGACGATCGAGCTTTTAATGCCTTGAGGCTGATCATCGGGAATTTCCAGGGTTCGATTATTGGTTTCGACCAGACGCCGAGAAGGTTTTTGAAAAGTTACTCGTTGACTTTGTGCCATTCTCACGGCTTGATAAGCATTCACTTTACCATAGCCAAACCACTGAGAATAACCATTTCGATCATAACTTCCCAGACGAACCCCTAATTGTGGATCGGGGTCAGGATCAATCACTTTATCGGCTGTTTGTTCGAGAATGCGTCGGACTTCTTGAGCGGTGAGATCGGGGTTCGCGGACAAGACTAAAGCCGCCACTCCAGCGACAACAGGCGTAGCACTAGAAGTTCCCCCAAAATAGGGGGTAAAATCTGATTGGTCATAACCTGCGGCACCCATGCGATCGGTGGTAAACACTCCTAACCCTTGCAAAGAAGTCCGAATGGTCGGGGGAGTACCAATGTATCCGGTTTCGGGTAGCCACATTCCGGGAGGGGCGTTATTACTGGGCGCACAGACAGAAATTCCGGTTCCCCAGTTACTATAAGCTGACTTTTTATTAAGACTATTACAAGCTGAAACTGCAATCACATCAGGGTGAACTGCAAATCCGGCTAACCATTTAACCTGACCTTTAATCACATCATTTGGCCAGCCTTGTTCATTAAGAAGACCATTAATCGGACGGTTAGCGTTTCCTGCCGCGAAGATAATCACACACCCTTTACCCTTGCGCCCTTGTTTAGCGGCTTTGGTCATTGCAGCACTTTGTCGCAGGGATAGGGGAAAATAGACAGCACTTGCCCCCCAACTACAGGAAACCACCGACGCACCTCTTTGAATCGCCCAGTTAAAAATTTGTTCAACAGATTCATCATCAAGATAACCCGTTGTCCGAATTGCCATTAATGCACAACCGGGCGCAACCCCCACAACTCCGCGACCATTTTCTTCGGCGAGGGCGACTCCAGCACAAGCTGTACCATGATTATCAGAGGCGGCCTCCGGCATGGGAAGCAGATCACGGCCTTTCAAGTCGAGGGGGGCGACAATTTTACCCATGCCTTGAAAGTCGGGATGATTTAAGTCTACAGAATCATCAGCGATCGCAATCACGATAGATCTCACGCCTCGGGTAATATCCCAAGCTTGTTCGACACCAATATGAGAGTTAACGCCGAGTTGGGAAGAACCGCCATTATGATTGAGATACCATTGTTTGGTGTAGAGCGAATCGCCTGGGCGATAGTAGGATTGAGAACGGACGATAATATTGGGTTCAGCGATTAAAACTTCCGGATTCCACTTGAGATAATTAGAAATCTTGATTGGATTTTCACTCGCTTTGGAAGTGACTCGATAAACAAAAGCGTTATTCACTCCGTCTACTGGTTTGAGGTATTCTAAGCCGACAGCAGAGGCGATTGAGTTGCGTTTCGCCTCCTCTACAGACTCATCAAATTGAATCGTCACTTGATCGCTGAGGTAAAAGACCATACCCGGATCGTTGTCTACTCGGTAGACATGACTGGCAAAGGCGACTTTATCGGACTGTCGCACCAGTTCCATGGCTTGATCAAGTTGATCGGGGGCGACTTCGATTTCTTCTAGTTCCGGGAGAGTGTTGCTGGTATAAACCATCGGAATTGCGCCTCGTGAGAAATCCTCTAAGACTCGTCCATCCATAGACAGTTGCACGGTGAAGCGATTGGGCAGTTTCTCAACGCTCAGTTCTTCGCCTCCTCGCTGTAAAATCGAACCGATCTTTTCTTCTGAAACTCCTATGCCTTGGTGTTCTCGGGTGCTGATATTCAATGAGTTCTCCGGTGATGTCATAATGAAGTAACCTTTTTTAAACCTAAATTCTCATTCACCACCTAGACTGATGGAATCTGGATGGTTAGCGGTTGGCGTTGGAGAAAATCCGGAGCCACTCAAAACTATAACTTGTGCGGGTTGAGCGTAGACAATCTAAAAAAATCTTAAAATGGGAAGCTAAAATGATAAAATTCTTTAAACTTATTCACTTGCCGTTGCGCGATCGCGCTCACTCAGCCATGGAATCTTCCGCAACTGTCTACCCTCTCCGCTTTACAGCCCATTGGTCTGTTTGGGTTTGGGCGATCGGGATGATGTTGATGCCGATCAATGTTCTGGCTCAGGAGTCTCTGCCAGAAAACCTAGATGAGAGTTCAACGATGGATGAATCTGTCGAATTTTCTAATCCGGTTTCAGGTGAAGGAGTTCAGCCCATGGACCCCAATGAGATGCGTCCTCTGGCATTAGAGGATAGTTTTCTGAGTATACAGGGTGGTAAGCGTTTGCTGGAAGAAGCTAGCCAAGCTGTTGCTAGAGAAAATTACACTGAAGCGGCCACCAAATTACAAGAAGCTCGTCAGGTTTTTAATCAGTTGTCTAATTTTTATCAACAGTTAGCGACTAGCTTTTCAGGAATTGATAACCGCGTTGCGGATCAACATCGTAATAATGCTCGACAGACGGCTCAGATGCGGGATGATGCGACTTATCAACTGGCTTTAGTGCATCGCGCTCAAAATCAACCGGAACTTGCAGTGCCTTTGTTGATTCAAATTATTCGTTCTCAAGCCCCGACTCGGGACTTAGGGAAGAAGGCTTATCAGCAGTTGTTGGAGTTGGGATTTGTGGATTCTCCTCTACCCGGAGGTGAACCGACTGAACAATCGACGTCTTCTGCTCAGTAATTTTTAGATAAAATAAAGCATACGGTCGTCTATTGAGAAAGTGTATGCTCACTTTAGGTCAGGTCGAGGCAATGATTCAATCGAAATTGCCAGGTTCTATGGTTCAGGTTCAAGATTTGACAGGAGGTGGCGATCACCTTCAGGCGGTTGTGGTTTCTTCTGAGTTTGAGGGAAAAACGCTGGTTAAACAGCATCAAATGGTTTATAGTGCAGTGAAAGAGGCGATGGATACAGAAGTGATCCATGCTCTGGCCTTAAAAACCTACACTCCCTCAGAGTGGGAAAAAGCTAACCAAGTCGCTTAATTAATATCTAACAGTGATCTGAGCGGTTAGGTATTGAGGAGAAAGAATCCCTAACCCAAGTGTCTTAATTTTCTTTCTCAAAAACGATTGCTCTCAGCTACTTCAGGAAAAACAATGACTCCAGAACTACAAGCTAGAATTGACAACATGGTCAATAGCCAGAAAATTTTCGTGTTTATCAAAGGCACTAAGTTGATGCCCATGTGTGGCTTCTCTAACAATGTTGTGGGGATTTTAAATAGCTTAGGTGTTCCCTTTGAAACTTGTGATGTCTTAGAAGATCCTGATATTCGTCAAGGAATCAAAGAATACTCAAGTTGGCCCACGATTCCCCAAGTTTATATCAATGGTGAATTTGTGGGTGGATCTGATGTGGTGATCGAACTGTATCAAAAGGGCGAGTTACAACAAATGGTTGAGGTGGCTCTCGCATCATAAGACTAGCTAAAAGGCTGTTTTCACATTTTAGGCGCGCCTTTACCTTCTGAGCCGACTCCCGCCCTTCAAGAGTCGGCTTCACTGAGTCTGAGATCATCGAAAAATCCTCAGACTCATGCTAGCCTGGCTAATAGTAGTCAACTTCAGGCTGAACCATCGGCATCGCCATCTCAAAGTTAGAGGGGTCATTGAGATATCGAAACGTTTCTTCCTCTAAACGATGTACTAAATGGGGTTCTAAGACGCTGGAATGTCTCAGAGCCGCTAAATAACCATCGATATACATTCTTAAATCATCATAGCGATAACCACGATTCCACATTTCGACTAGGGAGTCGGTCAGCTTTTGATAGTGGCGAATAGTAGGAGCGTCTTGCAGCATAGTTACCAATGTATTTAGAGTGTGGGCAGAAAGTCAATGATAGGACTGGACGATTTAACGGGAGATTTTCCTCATTTTGGGCCAATTTCCTGCATCCAAGCCTTTTAGATTTTAGATTTTAGCTCAATCTTCTCAGTATCGGGGGAATTACCCTTAAATATGAAGCTCTTGAATGGATTTATGTCCTCGACACCGAAGCATCAACCCTGAGCTTCGTCAATCTCAATAGGAGAGTTGTGCTATAAGCTACGCTAGTCAGTTCAACTCTACTTGTATCACTCCAATAATCAGTGTCAAAGGCAGAACACTCGATAGATGCGAGTTAAGTTAGGCTTTAAAAGGGTTCACAACTAGATGATTTAAAGGACAGGTTAACCGACTCCGGTTGATTGAGTCTTTCTATTGTGATCATAACCTGTCTGTCAAGAGTCTGATTCTGACTCAATGGGTTGAGATCCGAATAATGTTATTTACGCGACATAAAATACAGAAAGTTCCCAGATAAATAAGAACTTGATTGAGGGTAACATCGGTTACAAAATATATCGGATTGGCTCTGTTAACCTGTAATCCAATAATAATAAGGATAACTAAACACTCGTGGGATCTGTTTGCATTTCTATTATTGAAGGAAATCCTCATTTAAGATCACTGTTGGGTTGGCATTTACAACAAGTTGGCTACTCCGTTTGGCAGTCAGCCGATTTTCACCATGCCAGAGAGATATTCCATACTCATCAACCCAATTTGGTCATTCTCGATGTTGAATTGCCTGGGGGAAACGCTTTAGAATTTTGTCGTTGGCTCCGACAGCAACAGTCATTGATTTTAATGCTGTCTTCTCGGAAAACAGAAGCCGATATTGTCCGAGGTTTGAAAGCGGGGGCTGATGATTATTTAACAAAACCTTTTGGAATGCAAGAGTTTTTAGCTCGGACTGAAGCTCTGATGCGACGCACTCATACTGCTGCTCCCCCTGCAAGTTTAGACTATGGCATTCTCAAAATTGATTTAGTGCAGCGTCGGGTAAGACTACGCGGACAACTGATTGAATTAACCCCTCAAGAATATAGCTTACTGTATGTTTTAGCTCAAGCGGACGGAGAACCTCTGAGTCGTTCGGAACTACTGCGACGGGCTTGGCCAGACTCGATTGATAATCCACGTACCATTGATACTCACGTTTTATCATTGCGGAAAAAAGTGGAAGTAGACCCTCGCCAACCCATTCTGATTCAAACCGTAAGAAACGTCGGATATCGGCTCAATTTGGAAATGCTAAAGCCTGATTCTTGGAATCCTCGAATGAATGGCAAACCTCCGACAATACCAGTCAGAGCTAGCAGTTAATTTGAGTGGATTGAACAGTCAGTAAAATCTTAGTTAATCTTCTGATTCCCACTCCTGGATATCCTGTTGTTGAGTGATCATCAATTGCTGTTTTAAAGCTTGCCAGTCTATCTGTCGAGTTGGATAATCTTGAACTAATTTTCCTTGTAATAAATACCATAATCGATTTCCCCAGTCTTGAATTAGATCGAGGTGATGAGTCGCAAAAATTACGGTCATCCCATCGCTGCTTAATGTTTGTAAAATGTTGAGTATCTTTTTCTGACTAGCAACATCTAACGCCGTTATTGGTTCATCCAGTAATAAAATTTGCGGTTGAATCACTAATGCTCGGGCGATTGCTATTTTTTGGCGTTGTCCCGTTGATAGTTGCACTTCTGTTCGATTTAACCAATCAGAGGGAATCTCTAAACGTTCTGTCCATTGGGTTAACTGTTGACTAATATCATCCTCAGATAAACCCCGCAACTGGAGAGGATAGGAAATCGCCTCTCGCACCGTCATTCCTAATAGTTTGGAGTCGGATAAAACGAAGGTGATTTGTTGTCGGAGTTGAACAACCGGAATCTGCGTGTAATTTTTTTCTTCAAAAAATATCTCCCCGTTTGAGGGACTATTTAAGCGATTCAATAACCGCAACAGTGACGTTTTTCCCGCTCCCGAAATTCCAATCAAAGCAATGCGATCGCCTCGTTGTACCTCTAGCGAAATCTCCTGCAAGATCGGCTGAAAACCAATTTTTGATTGTAAGGAGACGTTAGTTAACCGCAGTTGGGGATTTGAGGGAGGGTTAGAACTCAAGTTAGTGGCTATAGGTTGGCTTCACTTCCAACTTTAGATTATCGCAAACGGGGGAAATTTTGTCGAGTTCAATCAGAAGACTGTTGAGCATGGAACGGACAACCGCTTGTGAGTTTTTGCAGAAATGCACTATTATCAAAAAAATGTTCTAAAGAAACGATTTTTAAATCATCCGTCACCCGAGCAATACTCATCCCGACAATTTCTAGCATTTCTCCGGTGGGTGCGTGGTCTTTGAACGGGCCGTTAAAGGTTCCCCAATGGCGCCACTTAAAGGTAACATTCGGAGGCCCTGCTAAGACTTCTGTGACTTCCCAAAGAAAACCATTTGGAAAGGCTTTATGAAATACTTGAAAAGAAGATTCAAAGCTTTCTGCTGCTGAACTGTAATGCTCAGTTTCTCCCATGAATAAATTATAAGTTCCGGCTCGGGAAACGTCTTCTGCGGTGTATTCTGGCCCGCCGTTGGCTCTCATTCTAAACTGATCTTGAACAATTGATAACCACTGTTGAGGGTTAACTTTATTTGTGGCTTCTAACTCAAAAGTTCGGACTAAGTTTTCCGCAATTGCAGCTAAAGATCCTTGTTGATGATTGTATTGACTTTCTTTGTAGAGATATTGATTGGTATGAGAATAGTCTGGTCGTTCTCCGCCTCGCCATTCAACTCCGGTATCGTTAGCAATTACGGTTTCTCGGTCATTAACCCACAGGGGAAGATCGGAAGATTGGTTAGAACTCATGGAATCGGTTAATTCTTTTTTAGTCAAAACGTC
>JGI12048J13642_10110015_pt1 | contig 31248 bp, 21 predicted proteins | sample ElkSlonscriptome_16_FD_13642 | JGI IMG/M metagenome (IMG submission 13642)
ACCGAGTCAGTGGCAAGGAGGCTGGAGGTGAAGGGTGGAACAGGTAAGCGGAATCGGAGAGCATGAAAGACCGTGAGACCGAGATCAGCCCATTTGAGGAGCCGCTCGCCAGGCCGAGACGTAAACACCGGCGGTACAGCGTCCGCGCAGATCGACGAAGGTCCTACGCAAAGGGAGGGACATGCATTCTACACCTGATTGGGCCGCGTGATGGCCATACCGCGTAGCAAGTATGGATAGACCTTGTGCGCGGGGTGCGCCTTGCTGGTGGCCGGCCCCGGCGCTATGCCTGCTAGTCCCAGCAACCGCATCAGCCGCTGCACCCGCTTGCGATTGACCAGATGCCCTTGTGTGCTCAAGTAGACGACCATCCGCCGGGTCCCGCAGAAGGGCCGCCGCGTGTATTGGGCGTCGATCAGCCGCAACAGCATCAGCTCCTCCTCGTCCACCACGCCCGCGTCACGCCGCGCGTAGACCCAAGAGCGACCAACACCAGCCAGCACGCACTTACCGGCTCACCGGTACCGACATCCCGTCACCCTCGATCCACGAGCGCCGAGCGCCGAGTACTCACAGGCTCAGCCCGGACTTCTTTTTAGCCAGTCCAACTCAACTTCCATATCGCCCGATGTTGCTGTAGAGCTGCTCCGTGTCACCAGGACCCTCTGCCTTCTTCGGCCCGCGCTTGATCGTGAACAGCGTCTCCGCTTGGTTCTGAATCTCGCGCCTCCACTGACCAACCTGCACCGGGTGCACACCGGAGGTCTGCCCGATCTCGTTGACCGCCTTCACCCCTCTGATTGCCTCGAGGCCCACTTTCGCCTTGAATTCCGCTGTGTAGGTCTTGCGCTTCCCTTCGCCCATTTCTTTCTACCTCTTTCAGTTGGGCGCAAGCTTAAACTTGTGTCAATTTTTGGGTCCACTATAACGCGCCGGCGATTCTGACCTCGATCCGTCACCTGTGCATTAATCTGTTCGAACAAGAGCCCTCCAAGCTGCACATGGCGCAGAAGCGCCGCAAGGCAGCTTGGAATGACGACTACCGCGCTAAGGTCGTCTTCGGCTGAAGATTTATATGCGCCCGCCCTGGATTGCCGGCCTTCAGAGCTGACTCTTTTCAGAGAACATGCTACGCTGTGTTATTCGCTTGGGCTGCTCAAGCTATATGGCTAGTATGAGCGTATACGCTACCCATTTGCCTTTGCGTCGTCTAACCCCCGGTAGTCGCAACTACGGCGCTTGGAACTCCTCAGTGCCTATAACCACCCCGACAGCTGGCACCGCGTGGCACGCAGCGTCAAGCGGCAATATTGCCTTGTAACTTCTAGCGGCAGCGCCGAACACGAAATGGCTATGAATGGTTTTTCGCTGAACGCCCAGCTTAAGGCAGGGCTTAAATCATCGAGTTTTCAGAAGGCAATTTTAGATATCGTCGACGGCTGGCGCAGTCGCAATCTCTGGCTTGCGATGGGCATTCAAGACATCCGGAAGCGCTATCGTCGCTCGGTCCTGGGGCCATTTTGGCTGACGATCTCAATGGGGGTCATGATCGCCGCCATGGGTTTGGTCTGGGGCGTCATTTTTAACCAGCAGATGGACGAATATTTACCCTATCTGTGCGCGGGCTTCGTGTTATGGGGCTTCATTTCCCCATTGTTGCTTGAGGGCGCAACTGCGTTCATCGTCGCTGAAGGCATGATTAAACAGCTAAATGCGCCGTTGTCCATTTATGTATACGGGGTCGTGTGGAGAAACTTCGTTATTTTGCTACACAATGTCTGGATACTCTTTCTGGTGCAGATGTGGTACGGCAAGTTGCCGGGGTGGGTGGCCCTGACGAGTGTTCCCGGAATCGCTCTGCTCGCGCTAAACGGGATGTGGGTGGGCTTGCTGCTCGGCGTGTTGAGCGCGCGATTCCGAGACGTTCCCCAGATAGTGGCAAATATCATTCAGGTGATGTTCTTCGTGACTCCCATTATCTGGAAGCCGAGCATGATGCCGGACCGCGCGATCATCCTTGACGTCAACCCGTTTTACTATGCGCTGAGCATCGTGCGCGACCCCTTGCTGGGCAGGGCACCGAGCATTGAGCATTGGCTTATCATGATCGCAATTACAATCTGCGGATGGGCGTGTGCGCTAGTCGCCTATTCAGTTTACCGCTGGCGCTTAGCTTATTGGGTATGAGGATCGCCGCATGGCCTCGGTCTCGCTTACAGACGTATCTGTTTCCTTCCCGATCTACGACGCGAGCAACACGTCGCTGAAGAAGCGCCTTCTCCCGACGCTGACGGGGGGTAGGATTGGGGCGGCCGACACCCACGTGCCAGTAGTCCAAGCATTGGAAGACGTGACGCTATCGATTGAGCACGGAGATCGCGTTGGTCTGGTTGGGCACAATGGGGCTGGAAAAACGACCCTGCTGCGGGTGCTGGCAGGTATCTTTGAGCCAGCACAGGGACAGGTCAGCATCTGCGGTCGCGCCGTGCCTTTGTTCGATATCGGGCTGGGTATGGATTCTGAGGGTACCGGCTATGAGAACATCTATCTTCGAGGCCTATTTCTTGGCATGCCAAGGAAAGACATCAGCGAGCGCCTCGACGACATAGCCAGCTTTACCCAACTAGGCGATTTCCTCCGCCTGCCCATCCGCACCTACTCCACCGGCATGCGGATGAGACTGGCCTTTGCCATTTCGACCTCAGTAGAGCCCGATATCCTGCTGCTCGACGAGGGCATCGGCGCTGGCGACGCGGCCTTTGTCGAGCAGGCGAATCAGCGCATTCAGAGCTTCGCGGATAGCGCGGGGATCATCGTACTTGCGTCACATTCGGAGGCGCTTATCCGGCGTCTTTGCAGCACTGCTGTCCTGATGGAGCGAGGGCGCGTTGTCGAGGTTGGAGACGTGGAAACCATCCTAGAGCACTACCGCACACAAGCAACCGCCTAGACTACTGATACTACTCGGTCAGGTCGCGCGGCCTCTGCGGCCCTTTGGGATTAGCCGCTGCATACGCCGGGCTTCTTCGATGCAACCCTGCGCTTCGCGCGCAGCCAGCACTGCCGCGCATGGGCTGGCAAAGGCCGCTAGCCGCCTTTCGGTTTAACACCCAGATACTCAAAGCCAGCTGCCACCCGAGCCTGGGCGTTTTGCGGCAGCGTTGCAAGGTATTCCCACACCGGACCCTCTCGAGACTCCGAGTCTCTCCAATATCTTGCAGTATCGGCCAACGAAGTTCGCGAGAAAGCATCCGCTGCTTCCTGCCCGCGATGCTGGAGAATTAGCCGCTCTAAGTCGGAAACGATCCAAGAAATCGTGTACCCACCAGTTAGGTTCTCGGAGACGCGCAGGTCGATCTTCTGAAAATCTTTAAACCACTCGGCCAATCCATACTCGGTGCAGTTAAAAAAATGGTAGGGCTCTTCGTGCAGTGGCTGCAGGAACGCCGTGTGAAGAAAAACCCTGCCGCCAGGAACAAGCACGCGCCACAACTCTTGCACGACATCTGTGGGCGATCGGTAGTGCTCAAAGGCATTCATAGCGATCACCAATTCAAATGATGCCTCTTTAAACGGGAGATGGTGGGCATCCGCAACGACGTCAGTGTGGCGGAAAAGAGAGGCCTCGACCTCAACGACGTTGTCGTTGCGGCGATGCGTGCCTCCCGCACTTAAATTCAGCACTCGACCCGTCGCCTCATCAATGAGATCTGCGGCGCGCTGACAGATAGGATTGCTCAAGTGCGCATCGTCGTGCACAAGAACCCGCTCCATGCCCTCGAAAAGAATTGGGCGTCCGTCCTTGAGCGGCCATTTACGAGAGCCGCTGGCGGTCATCAGTGCCCGGCCTTGGTCTATCAATTTCAACGGCTCACCGGTGATCGGGCAGACAAGGACACCCAATAGTTCTTCCAGCCGCTTTATCCGCTCGATAGTACCGCCAGCAGAAGGTGCTCTTGCCGCCATACCATCCGTCGTCTCCTGACTGGGCGCTTGGCAGGGCGCCTGCGCCACCCTCGCCTCTGCTTGCGGATGGGTCGCCGTGTCTTGAGCATCAACCCCTTCATTGCGATCTTCCCCTATCGCAGGAAGGCGCAACCATGGATGCCTGGCACTCATCTCACGAAATAGCCGCTGCTCCCGCTCCGTCTCGTGCGTGTGCACCCGCAGCATAGATGATGCATGGACTCTGTACTTGGCCAACACCTCACCTGCATTTGCGCCCCATAACCCGCACTCCGCAAACTTGCACCATAGATCATAGTCTTCCCATCCATAAATGTTTTCATAACCGCCTACATGTGCCCAGGCCGATCTTCGGACCATTGCCATGGCGTCAATGTAGTTGCCTGTGGCAAGTCGGGAAGGGCTCCAGGGCAAAATACCCATGACGCCGTCGCCGTCCCCAAACTGCTGGATTTTCGGATAGACCATGGCCGAGTGCTCGCGCTTGATGACCTGTAAACATTTTGATAGACAGGCGGGGAGCAGCATATTATCCGGGTCTAACGGCATCACGTATTGCGCTTCAGCGTATGAGAATCCAACGTTTCTCGCGCTCCCCAGAAAAGAGTTGTTTAGGTTTTGCACCAGGGCGACGCGAGTAAACCTGCGCACGTGGCGTTCCATCCAGGACCTGACCACCGACACCGAGTCATCGCTTGAGCAGTCGTCGACGACGATCAACTCGAGCGAGGTAAGCGTTTGGTCTTTAACCGAGTCAAGCGCTTCCTCCACGTAATGAGCGTAATTGTATACCGGCATGACGACCGCGGCGTCGGCAACCGGGGCCGCTTCGTGCAGATACAAAACCCTGTATTCTGGTATCGTAATAGGCCGTCGGCCGGGACCGGTAATGCGATACCAATCCGTTTCGAAGGTCTTGTCGCTTGAAGTTGTCCACGGCGCGAGACTGCGGAGCAATGAACGAAAAACTTCGACTCGGTGCTCCGGCCCGTATTTCCAGATCACATCAAGCAAGGCCGCTCGCGCGATCCTTGAGCGTAGCAACTTATCCTCGATCAAGCTTCGCATAGCTCGATACCAGTCATCTTCCGTCTCCGCCAAAAGACCGGTTTCTCCATCGGTGATCGCTGATGCGAACGGCTGGGTTGGCGATGCCACAGTAGGCACAGACACCAACGCAGCCTCAAAGTATTTAAGCTCGCTTTTGGCCTCGCAGTATGGGTTGCCCAACTGGAGCGGAGCCAGATTGATATCGAATCGCGCAAGCTCCTCTGGAAGCAGCTCTGGAGCGACGAGACGCCGCCATTCAATCTGATGTTCAAATGCCAAGAGCTCTGGGAATTCTCGAATATCGACGGTTGCATTGGTGACCGATGGCGTGTCTCCGGCGTAAAAAAGCACCAATCGGCAGTCATCGTGCTCGCGGAGTATCCTGGCGACGGCGCCGCTTGCAATTGCAAAATCCATTTGATGAGTCCTCGTACCGGCGGCGTAGCCGATGCGTATGACGGCGTCTTGGTCTTCCGTTCGTTTGCGCAGCGCGACCGTCCGCGACAGATCATAGGCGCGTTCGCTGAACCCGTTGCGCATGACCTGCGTTGGCTTATTCCTTCGACGGGCCGCATCGGCGAGCGCCTCGGTCGGACAGGTGCATACGTCAGCGGCGTCGAGGGCTGTCATTATCGACGAATAGTGTTCGCGTACCGCGTCTTCTGTCAATCCCTGAGTGCGAATGCCGTCGATATTGCCAATGGTTGCTACGTCCGGCTTAAACATTAGGTCATCGACGTCAAAGATGACTCGCGCGCGCCCGGAGCGAGCGGCGGTGATGATTCTGGCAAGGGCGTCGGACCAGGCGGCACGCCAGATAAAGACGAGGTCCGCATTTTGGATGCGGTTTAGCATCATCGCGCCGTCGGCCGGATGACAAATACATGCCGATGCTCCGACGGCCTCCGCGGCTTCGGCCAATCTGACAACACGGTATTGGTGCCCGGGTGTCTCGGGCTCTCCGCTTATCAAAATCACTTCTGGCCGCCGATCCAAAGGCTCTGTGTCGTTAGACGACGCATCACCGGTGCGAGCAGGAATGGCCTGCAACGCCGTCGTTTTTAGACTGGCTTGTTGGTCGACGCTACTCGTCCGCGCCCTCCCAAGCGGAGATCTCGGTTGCTTTCGCGCAAGCTGCAAAAGGTATTGAGGCTCCCGCCTGAGAACGCCGATGACCGCGCGGATTGGCCTCGTGACACGCCAGGATGAAGACGCGGCCATTGCGTCGTACAGATTTGATATAGCGCTGAGGCGTTGTTCCGATCGTTCACATTCGGCCGTAGCCATCGACAGTTGCTGCCTCAGCTGCTCGCTTTCCGCGACCATACGCGCTTGCCTAGCGACCAACTCATGGTTGCCGCGCTGTAATTCATGGCGATGCTCATCTGCTCGTTGTTTCTCGATACTCAAATCGCTGGCGGTTCGCTGCCAGCGCTCAGACCTGGCTTGCGCCTCCGCAAACGCGATATCTTTTTCTGCAAGTTGCGCGGAGAAGCCCTCGGACTGCGTCTTCAAAGCCACCAAAGCCTCTTGATGCTCTTTCAGCTCCCTACCGAGGCAAGAAAAAAAGTCCAGCACCGTTCTCTGTTCAGTCGAGTCGGGTTCAAGCCAAGCATCGTCGCGCTCCGCTTGTGCAAGCAATTTGATGACCCCGAGACCGCTGCAATGCCGAAACTCCAAATGCAAAGGATAGTCTGAAATTAATTCTCGCCAGAACTCCCAAACCCCGAAGCCGTCGCTATGAACGTTAGTATCATGGAATAGCACATAGGCACCTTCCGCCAATTTTGGCAGCCAGACATGGAAGTCGTGTGAAATCGACTGATAATCGTGTCGTCCATCAATATGGAGAAGATCAATCGACTTGTCACTGAAGCGATTCGCCGCCTGGTCAAAACTCATTTTCAACATGGAAGAGAAATGCTGATAGTGCTTTGCATTATGCTCAAGCACGTCTTCAAAGACGCTTGCCGAATAGAATCCGGTGTGGTCATCACCTATCCAGTTATCAACGGCAAAACAGGTAGCGTTCAGCTTTTCGTGTTTTATTGCACGGCAAATATTAAAATAGGATGTGCCATGATGGACGCCGAGTTCAACAAAGCAACTCGGTTTCGCAACCTGGACCAACCAACGCACAAAAGGGATATGCCCAACCCATGCGCTAGGGTATTCAAGGCGTTCAGCCCCGATCGCAACAGAGTGAAGAAGGGAAGAATAATCCATAGCTTTGTAGTGGTATTTGATGCGCAAACTACTGGTGCCGGATGAAAAGCCGCTAAAGGTTCCGCACGGCCGGATGCGAGGGGTATTTTCTCTACGAGCTTCGCTCTGGTACAGACTTGGCCCAATGCCTTAGCCAATTCCCGTGGCGACCTGCCTGAGCCATTGTTCAGGGCAAAGGCCAGTTCGCGCGTAGCTGTATGAAGAGATCGGCCCAGCAGGTCTCGATGGAGCGACTGTTAAGACGGCACCCTGTTTCAAAAAATGGCAATGTTGGAGCTTGTTAGAGCCAAACTGTTGACAGCCGAATTACTGGGAGGGCTCAAGACCGGTTCAAGCTGATGTCGTCGAGCGAGCGCTTCGGCACTTGGGCGTTCGTCGTCTCAGCTTCGTACCATGCAAAGGATCTATGCAAAGACATCGAACGAAAAACTACCTTGTCGTTTGTGCGAAGCAGCTTGACAGAACTCACCAAATCTCGCTGCCGTGAAAGCGTAACCGAAACTCGAGGATGAAGAAAGCCTAGATGCTGCCATAAAGGACCTGGGCCAGCAGCCTGTCTGTCGTCAGAAGCGCCAGCACCGAGCGGCCGAACAGCGTCAAGGGCACAGAGCGCGCCACATACGGGCTCGACACAGGGTCTATTGTCTAGGCGATGACGACCTTGGATCAGTCTCAGCGGACGACTGCTCAGCAACCGCAGGTGCCGCTCACACCCTTGAAACGGGTACAGCGGGCGCCCTGAAAACGGACGGGGCAGCGGACGCATACGCAGGACGGCGTGAACGACGAAGAAACCGGTGGCGAGTCGAGCCTGGACATTGTGCCGGGGTGGCGATCTGGAGCGTACTGATGACCAAAGGGCATCTGGCCGGGCCGACGCGAAAAGTGTTCATCGTTGGCCGATGCGCGCGGGCGATGGTACGCCAGGTACTCGGTGAGACCTTCCGCCCTTCTCGGTGATTCTCGATCATGCTGAACTGCCGTTGACGAGCAACGATGCCGAACGGGCGTTGCACCATTGGGTCATCGCCCGGCGCATAGGTACGGTCACGCACACCGACCCGGGTTCGCACGCCTTCGTCTTGCTCGCCAGCGTCATCGACACCAGCTACAAGCGCAACGTCTCGCCCTGGCCCTACCTCGACGAGATCTTGCGCAAACGCCGCAGGCGGCTACCGGCTCCGGCTCCGCCCCCGCCACGACCCGCCGCCTGATCCGGCGACTCCCCGCTGCCGCCAGATGGCAGAGGGGAGTAAAGGCTTACCATCGTGGATAACCTAGGACAATTTCTTGTGTATGCATCTAGGCCTGCTAGACTTGAGAGTTGGCAACAGTCAAGCGCAGTTGGCCGGAGATGCGCCGGCGGTCTGGTAGGAGGAGCAAGCCTGTACTTGCAATGGGTCGGTGACCGCTGAAGCAACTCTTCAAGGCATAAAACACGGGAAACCAGATTGAAGACAAACCAAGCGACGAGAGCAATCGCTGCCGACGAAGAAACCAGGCGAGATTGGAAAATCGAGAGGTATCTAAAGATGACGAGTTCTTGCAAACAGCAGCCGCGCCGCGGCTTCGATAATCTTGCGGCGAAGCGCCTAGGCCTCGCCGTCCTCGTCGCCTGCTCGCTATCGGCCACGGCGGGCTCCTATACCGTAACCAATACAAGCGGCAGCCGGAACACCACCAACTCCCTGCCCTGGGCCTTGCAGCAAGCGAACTACTTTAGTGCGGGCTTTGATCGTATCTTCTTTAATATTCCAGGGGCGTCTAGCGATGCACCTGTGACCATATCCCTAGACGACACTTTATACATCAACGAACAAGTTGCCATCGACGCAACAACGCAGCCTGGCTATATCGGCGGCAACGGAGATGACGGCCTCAACTTTCCAGCTGTCATCCTTGATGCGCGGGGGCTGCCGTCCGCAGTCTATTTCCAATATGGTGAAGTCAGTACCCTCGCTGGCGTTGGCATCATCAACTATACTTCAAACGGGATCACTATCGGACCTAATTCTGAGGCCAATTGGATTCGAGACAACTTTCTCGGCGCCATCAGCCGAGACTCAGGCGCTAGCTATGAGTTAAATTATGCGCCACCATACAACCGCATTGGTACTCGCGGGATCGGTATCGCCTCCAGCCGCAACGTGCTTCTTCGCAACCTAATCAGCGGTAACGACAACGCGGTTACCATCGGCGATGACATAGCCACGACGCAATCCGAGGAGCTTCGGTATCGAACCAACGCGCTGCAGTCAAACTATATCGGCACAGATGCCACCGGAATGTCAAGGCTGGGTAATACATCAGACGGACTTTTTCTCGGCGCCGGGGCTGGCGAGACCTGGATTGGTCCAGAAAATATCTTTTCCGGCAATGACTCCGCCGGCATTGAACTGCTGCATCCGTCCAACTATGGCAATGTCATCTTCGCCAACCATATTGGTGTAGACCGGGAGGGAGACGCAGTGATTGGAAACGGCGAAGTCGGCGTCTTGATTTCCAACGGCGCAAACTATAATGCGGTTGGCGGTTCTTGGGGTGGCAACATTATTTCTGGCAACGAGTTGGGCGGGGTCGTTGTGGGGCTTTCCGCCCCATCTCCGGACACGGACGGCTTCAGCAGACTGATCTGGGTGCAAAACAACCTAATTGGTACAGACAGAACCGCTACCGTACCGCTCGGCCGTCAGGACGTCGGAGTGTCGATTGAGGGCGGATCATCGGACGTTGCCGTTGAGCGTAATGTGATCGGAGGCAACAACACCCATGGAGTTCAGTGTTATAATTCACAGGGCAACTCCATTAGTTATAACTGGATTGGCTTGAACTATCTGGGCGGTCCACTTCCCAATTCCCTGGGCTTTGGTATCTTTTTGTCCAACTGCCCCAACAATTGGACCCTCGGCAACGCTTTCGGCGAAAGCGGCTTAGGCCCCGTCGGCCGGCAATGAGGCAAATGCCATCTGGTTTGCAAGCACCATAATGCTTTGTAAGCAACAGAGGCGCTTTGTCGAAGCAGCTTCAAGCCGCGATTCGGCCCGCGCCGCGGGCCTTGATTCCACTTCCGGACCGTCGCTTGCGCACGCGCCGCGCGAAACCGTTTACTCCCCCCGGCATCGGGCGATGGCCCAATTGCGCAACGCGTGTTCGGCCTCGTTATGCCGCATCCTCAGTTGTATTGTCTTGATCGACTCATGTCCAATCCACAGGGCGATTACAGCGGGGTCGACCCCATGCTGCGAGAGCGCGCGATCTCACGGCCCGATCCAGGTCGACAGATCCGGTGCCGCCTCAAGCGCGCCAGTTTCCTGCTCGTCGAGCAACTCGACCCAGCGCTTCCTGTGGCGCTTGGTTGGGATGGCCAGCACCTGCTGGCATTGCAGCGAACAGTGTGGTGCCTCATAGGAAACGGAGTGGAAAACCCATGCAGCTTGCAAGAACCTGATTTGCCTCCTACGCTCAATCTTGCGGTCAGGAGGGACGACGTGACTATCTCAAGCCCCGCCGATACCGACGTTTCTTGGTCCCAATTGCCCGCTGGGGGCCCGTTGGGAGCATAGGGTTTTGAAGGACCACCCTTGGGAAACTGTACTGGTTCGAGCAAGCCTCGATTAAACCGCCGGAGCCGGACCTAGTGCCCGAACATGATCCGACAGCTGGTGATCCATAGTTTATGCTAGGCTTGATCTGGTACCACCAGTGTTGAGCGTGAGCTCGAGTACTTGCCGAAATAGCGGGAGTCGCTGCTTGGGTTCGACATGTTCCACTCAAAACATGCCAATAAACGGCAAGGAGATTCGTCATGAAACCGACTAGTTTATCTTTCGCTCGCTTCCACTGTGGTACGGCACTGGTGGCCTGTGCGCTCCTGCCAGCTCTGACTTTCGCAGGCGATTTGACAGGCACCAACAATATCACTGGCTCTCTAAGTTCGGCCAATGGATTCGGTAACTTTGTGCCGGGAAATCAGGCCTTCGCAAGCGGCCAGCAGAACAGCGTTGGCGGCGATTTCAACGCCGCCTACGGCTTTGGGCATCTCATTGGCGGGAGCGCCCATCTCGTGTTCGGCACCCAGCACAGTGTCGATGGCGGCGGCAACGCGATTTTCGGTTTCCAGAATCAAGCCAGCTCGGCCAGCCTTTACAACTTTGTAACCGGCAGTTTTAACATAGCAAACGGCGCAAATGCATGGATTGGAGGCAGCAACAACACCTCCACGGGCAATCGCTCTTTGCTGTTCGGACAATTCCTAGACGATGGCGGCCAAGCCGGGAGCATGATGTTCTCAGATAGCAACCCTTTTGATCTGCGAACAGCCGCTGCGCCGTTCACAAACGTCACTCCAGATACCTTCAACGGCACCTTCGACCGCGGCTATTTCTTTTTCACCAACGACGGCCAGGGCGCAAACCCAGATGCGGGGCTTTTTGTTGTGCCTACCCCGGCAAACACTGCGACTACAAGCAATCCTGCTTTTGTCGGGATCAACCAACCAAGTCCGACCGCGGCCCTCGACGTCGTCGGCAACGCGGTCGTTGACGGAAACAGCGTCGCGGTCGGCGACGAGCAGCTGCGCATACTGCGCGGCAGTATAAGCGCCAGTGGCACCATCGCTGCGGGGTCTGGTTTTACCTCTGTACGGACTAACACCGGGATCTATCGCATCACCTTCGACACCGCATTCACGAGCAGACCATCCCCCGTGGCCACTGCCTTTCAAGCAGGGGCGCCTGCCGAGATCGCGATGATTTCGCAATTTAGCACCACATCATTTGAGGTGCGAATCCGAACCACGGCGGACACCTTAGTAAACTCCGACTGGTCTTTCACCGTCATTGGTCCGCGATAACGCGAGAGCGACGCAACCCCTGGAGAGGTCCAAACAATGCGCCGCCTGGTCGGTGGCGCTAAAATGCAGGGGAAGCTGTATGAGAACAAGTTCCGCGACCGGGGAGCGCGCGTTGTGATTTCCGATTCCAGATGAAATGCGAACGACTGTTGGTCAGCGGTACCATGCTCGGTATCGCCGCTGGCTGCTTTTTGCTTTGGTCGTTGGTCGTCACGCATGATCTGCCCGTCGGGCCGACGGCTCGGCAGGCCGTCAACCCGCAAACCTCACTCGACGCGCACATCACAGAGCGGCTTGGGGCGTCCGCGCGTGAAAACGGAGCTCGCGAAACACTTGCCAATGCTTCAGCACCGGAACTGATGCAATCGCGGCCAGGTCTTGAGGTATTGATCCGACATGCCGACAGCGTCGAAGGCGAGACCGCCCAACGGGACAACGCCGCACGCGTCGCCGAAACGATAGACGAGGCCTGGCACCAACTCGTTGCCGACCCGAATGCCGCACTCGCCTGGGCGTTGGATCAGGACCGCGACATGGCGCGCGTCGCATTGCGCGTCGTGCTGACCGAATGGGCACAGCACGACCCGGCGGCGGCGTTTGAGGCGATGACCCAAAGCGCTAACGTCAGCGCTGATACTCATCTGCGCGCCTACGGACTCGCGCTAGTGGTCGAATCCTGGGCGGTCGTCGACCCTGGCGCGGCATTGGACGCCGTCGACATCCTTCCCTCCTCCCTGGGTACGAACCTGCTCCGGAGCCGCATTCTCGCGGCATGGGCGCAAGATGATCCCGTCGAGGCCTCGACGGCGCTGCAAGCGCTAGTCAACCAGGCCGCGGATGCCGGCGCAGCGCCTCGGGGATTGGAGTCGACTGTTGCAAGCCTGGGCTATCGTCTCGCGCATCATTACGGAGCACAAGCCGCAGATTGGGCTCTGGAATTTCCTCCAGGAACGGATGCGCGAAACAACGCCCTAGCGGGTGTCGTCTCCGCATGGATGGACGATAATCCACAAGCCGTTGGCGACTGGCTTGACGGGATGGATCCTGGCCCGGGGCGGGACGCGGGTGTGCTTTCCTTGGTGCAAGCCTACGCGACCGAAGCCCCGAAGACCGCGCTGGCATGGGCGGCGACAATCTCAGACGAAGCGCAGCGCCTGAGCTTAGTGTCAATAACCGCCGCGCGGTGGTTGAGCGCAGCCCCAGAGGAGGCGGAGGCATGGATCCGCACTGCGACCCTAGTCAGCGACGAACAGCGAGAAGAGATTTTTGAAGCCCGTGCAAAGATTCCAAGACCTGGAAGGATTAGCAACTCACCGTAAGCGCGATGGGAACCTTGCCAAATGAGCCAGGCAGCGCAGAACACGATCCTCGTCACCGGTGGTGCCGGTTATATCGGCAGCCACACCTGCAAAGCCCTAGCGGCAGCCGGATATAAGCCGGTCAGCTATGACAATTTGATCTATGGCCACCCATGGGCGGCGCGCTGGGGCCCCCTTGAAGTGGGTGATCTCGCAGATCGCAATCGACTCAACGCGGTGTTCGAGCGCTTCCGCCCGGCGGCGGTCATGCACTTTGCGGCCTACGCCTATGTCGGCGAGTCCATGAACGACCCAGGCAAGTATTACCGTAACAATGTCGTCGGAACGCTCTCGCTGTTGGAGGCGATGCGCGACCACGACGTCGGCCAGATTGTCTTTTCCAGCACTTGCGCCACCTACGGGGTCCCGGCGCAGGAACTCATCGCTGAGGACCATCCGCAGCGCCCTATTAATCCCTATGGCGCCTCCAAGCTGATGGTCGAGCGTATGCTTCAGGACTTTGGCAAAGCCCACGGGCTGCGAGCCATCGTGCTGCGCTATTTCAATGCCGCGGGCGCCGACCCAGACGGCGAGATTGGAGAGGCCCACGACCCCGAGACGCATCTTATCCCACTGGTGCTAGACGCCGCGGCCGGTCGGCGACCCGCCGTCACGATTTTTGGCGACGACTACGCGACCACCGATGGCACCTGCATCCGCGACTATATCCACGTCACCGATCTGGCGCAGGCGCACGTGCTGGGGTTGCGTGCACTGGAACTGGGCGCAGCGAGCGCGGCTTATAACTTAGGCAACGGCCAGGGTTTCTCGGTGCGTGATGTCGTGGCCTGTGCCGAACGCGTAACGGGTCGTCCCGTGCCGACGCGGACAGGCGCGCGCCGACCGGGCGATCCGCTGCGACTCGTTGGTAGTGCTGCTCGCATCCAGGAGGAGCTTGGCTGGCGACCGGTGCATTCCGATCTTGAGACCATTATCGAGACGGCATGGCGCTGGAGCAACCGCGGCGATAACAGCTTTGGTTAAGACGCTCGACTGATTGAACAACCTTGCCTGCCCGGCCTCTATTCACCACTGCCAGCATGACCCAATGCAGACCTCCCAGGCGTCGGTCCACGGCGCTATCAATAGGCTCGGCCCGGCAAAATGCCTAAATACGAGCTTCTTTCGGGCTGTGGCATCAGAGGTCTATGGCGATCCGCGGCTTCAGCCACAGACGGAAACCCGTTGGTGTCAGGTCCATGAGCCAGGCCCGCGTTACCCTTAAGGCGAAGGTGCCAAGAGTGAAGGGCCGATAGGGCGAGGCTTCAGCAGGCCATAGGACGCCGTTCACAGATGCCCTGCTCAAGATTTGCCTGGGTAATGAGACGCCACAACTCTGCCTTCGGGTTGATATGCATTGATCGGAGGTAGCTGTAATAGCCCCCAGCGACATCATCGACTGGCTTTAGATGATCAACGACCACATCGTCAATAATCGCGACGTTTGAGCAGTCCGCCGATGCGACTTTCTTGCCAAACAACAGGTCGAGTCCGAAACCGCTGATACTTTGGATAAAATCGGCGCCAAAGATTCGCAGAGCGCGTTGCGAAAGGACCGGCATCATAATCTCAACGCTGCTTAAGTGCCGCAGCCCTGTTCGCCCACGTGCGTAGGCAAACTCCCAAACACAATGAGAACGGTCGGACAATGCCATCTGCGCCAGATCAAGATTGTTTTGCGCGCAGGCCCGAAACAGTGCATCCAGGGCCTCCATTGAAACCAGAATATCGTCATCAAGGAGCAACACATAGTCATAGTTGGCGAAGACTTCCGCATTCTGGCTCAGCAGCATATGAACCGCGGTAAACTTAGTTCCCGCTTGAAAGAACACGGCATCGCCGAAGCCTAGATCCAATCCTCGCTGGTCGTAATAGTTCACGACTAGGTCCCAACTCCGCGGCCCGTCGCCGTACCATCGGCGATGGGTACTTTGCGGACCGGCCTGCAGGAATACTAGGTTCTTTCGACGCGTCAGGGCTCGATCGTCACGGACTCGCGCGACGCAGATCGCGTCGAGAAAGGATTTTTGCGCCGTTTCGAGGTCATACCAATCGTCATACACGCCGAGCGCGATTGATCTTAACCCGTTCTGGATGGCTGCCAGTCGCTTCTCAGGAGGAATCTGATCTCCGACTAACTGGCCGAACCGCACCATATCGACCATTGGCGAGGGATCATAGTTTTTGAAGCGGCCTATCTCCCTGTAGTGATGGCCTGGCGAGTCGTGATGCGCTTGCCAATCAGGATGCTGCCATCCGTACCAGTCGGCGTCAAAAAACCTCGTTTCCGTAAGCATGATAGTTTTGGTAGACGATAGCTGGTGCCGCAGGAACACGATACTATCCGTCGACACTTCAGAGTTTGGACCGCGGTTAATATAGGGGCCGCAGAATTGCGCAAACGCTACTACTAGCCGACGACATTTACGACTTTATTTTGCAAACACTTGCTGATCAACGACGCTAATCAGCGCGCATCGGGGAAGGCTGCTCCATTTCTTCGAGCAGCTTGTAGTCGGCGGCGTAATACTGTTTCACCTCCTCCAGAAGTTCTGGCACGGAAAAACACGCCTTGTGCGGGTAGATGCCGGTTGTTATCCGAAACCCGTAGATGAAGTGACCGGGAACACCGTATAGAACCCGCCTAAAATCGCTCATGCTTGATGTGGCGTGGTTCAAAAAGACCCGAAGCTCAGACACGCTGTTTGACAAACCGAGTGCGTTCCAGTCCGACACCAAGGTTTCGACCCGCAGGATATAGTCATAGCTGTCAAAAGCAAGCATCGCGCTTTGATGACGCCAATGCGGATTCAGATTATCGCTTTGCTGTTGGCGCACCCAATGCCAAAATTGCCTGAGGGTAATGCTCTGCTCTCCAACACGTTCGCGTTCATACTCGGTCCTGTAAATCCAGTCAACGAGCTTAACCACATCAGGCTCGAGCGGTCTAATGACCTTATCAAGGTACGCGGAGATAAGTCGTTCAAAAGGGTCGCGCAAGATGACAAGCCGCTTCCACGAGCCGTCTATGTTGATTGGCTTTTGTCGGTATTTTGCGTCGAGTTGATGGGGCGTCTGCTCAAAAACAGAACCGTCATTGGCGAACGCAAGCGTGCTTTTAACTGTGCTACACGCGTTTTTTGGCATATAGTTATAAGCGATTCTTAAGGCATCATAATACAACACAAAGTCTTGCATTCGGATCTATTCTCCGTTGCTACAAAGATCAGACGGCCTTACCATTTTGGTCGCTTTCTCGTCAAAGCCAGTCTCTAGAATTGAATCAACCCGCATTTTCCACGGAACGCTAGGCCGATAGACTTCCGGCCTATCTTCCGTCAACGCGAACGCACTTCAGTACGCCGGTCGTAGTGGCGCTGTGCGATAGCCGCTCAGACATACCTCGGCTCGCGCGAAGACCGTCGTGATTCCAAGTCACTCTCATGGCTTCATTGGAAGCCACGGCCAACCATCGGCTTTAAGCCGGGAACTGCTCACGGCCCAGATGATCCGCGATGGCGGAAAACAATTCAGCGCTGAACCCGCGCCAGCCTCATAAATTCATCGCGATCGACCTTGGTAGCAGCGAGTTCTTGCCGCAACCGGGTCAACTCCTCCGAAACCTGACCCACGGCCTGTAACTGGCCTTCCTGCTGCTTGAGCGTGTGTCTCTTCATGAAGAGTTCGGTCGATTTCTGCGCGACCTCCTCGAAATGTTGTTGCAGAAGGTCTGCTGCCTCCGCTGATTCCGACATCAGCGAGATCAGCCGCTCTATCGGCTCGCCTCGCGGTGTTCCGACGTAAGCGACGCCGAGTCCATGACTATGACGAAACTCCATTGTCGGGTGTGCGTTTTTGACTTCCTTCCAGAATCGCCAGACGCCGAAATCCCTTTCGTGGACATTGATATCATGAAAGATGATCAGGCCGCGCTCCGACATCTTCGGGAGCCAAGTGGCGTAGTCTTCGCGAACCGCTTCATAAGTATGCAGACCATCAATGTGCAACAAGTCGATCGAAGCTTCTTCAAACCTGGTAGATGCCTCGTGAAAATACATACGCAGGTAAGAGCCGAAACGATCGTATTTCTTCAACAAGAATTTGAATTGATCAAAGACGGAGGTGTCATAATAGCCGACATGCTCATCACCTTCCCAACCGTCGATGGCAATTGCCTGCGTCGGGATAGCTCCGCGCTCAGCGGCCTGGCAGTAAGCGAGAAAACTTGCGCCATAATGGGTTCCAAGTTCTACGAAGCGCCTCGGATGCATGAGGGTCGCAAGACAGAACATGAACGGCAGATGCCCCGTCCAAGCCGACGGCGTCAGGTCATTAATGTCCCAGTATGACGGCCGGAGAAATTCGGCGATGAATCGCAAATCGGTCGATTGTGTTGATTGAATCTCCGGCGGTACCGGCAATCTGGCGAACTCGAATCCGCGATCATCGGCGGCTGCGTGTATTTCGTTGTCGCCTTGCAAGTCGAGACGTGCCGGCACGTGCTCCTGCTGCCCATCATCGACGGCGGGGGCGAGGTTCGAATTGTTCATTTGGAGCATGAGTTCGCTTGGATCAATATTGGGATCACGATTGGGCAGAATGACTTGGTCAAGCGGCTCAAAGGCCGCGGCTAGCGGTGTTTGCACATAGCCGTGTTCAGGGAGTGCGCTGGCCAGAATCGACTCGACCGCGGCGTCCTCTCCGTACCGCCGCACGACCCCGTTGAGCATCTCTTCGGAAGGGCCGGTACCCTTGATGGCCTCCCAAAGCTGGTTCCAATGAGTGCCTTGGGCCTCGTCGCGGTTCTTCCCCAGTTGCTGGTAAGCGGAAACGCCTTGGCGCAGTTTCAAGACGAACTGATCCGCGGAACGCACCGGAATATGAATGACGTGAAAGCCCGCGGCGGTTGCCTTCAATGGTTCGCCGCCACGGAAAGACAGCAGCGCATGGTTTCCTTGGTCTATCCAAATCGGCTTGTCGCGCAACAAGCGCGGCTGATAGGCGACCTTCTCGTACGGTGACGGATGCGTCGGGAGCCAAAATGGCGTTTCAGGCGTCAGGGTGACCCTGTACTCCCAATAGCGCGTTGGTACCGCGTTGATCCAGGGCATCTCGATAACGGGCGCGGGCGCAAGCTGCAAAAGGGCCTCGGCAAAGGACGCACGGTCGGCAAAGGGAAGGAATTCGTCTGCATCCAATAAGAAAAGCCAATCGACGTCGCGCAGCTGTTCGCTGCGCTCGGCGAGAAAATTCATCGTCAGCGCTTGAATGTAGCCTTTTACCTTGAGGTCGTAGATGCGCACATTGGGATAGCGATCAGCAACGTCGGCGAGGAATTCTCGCGTTCCGTCCGTTGAACCATGGTCGACGATTTCGATGACGTCGAATAGGGCGAGAAGATGGCTCACAAATGCGTCGATAATGTCGGCTTCGTTTTTCACCATCGCAGCCACGCCGGCTCTTAGCGCCTTAACCGGACCGTCGGAAACCTTGGGCGCAGGCTTTTCAAGCGAGTCCATCACCATTCTGCCCTCCAACCGACCGACGGACAGATAGTGTACAAAGGGGTTGATCCCGGCTCGGGCGACATCGGGATTCGCCGCCAGATAAAATGTCGTAGAGAAGCCTGCGCTTGGATCGCGGCCCTCCCGCCAGCCCTCGGACAGGAAGTGACCGAGCGAATCATCAACATGCACCTGGTCGAAATACACGGATCGGTAGAATGTTACGTCAAATTCAGCCTCAATCAGACTCCTCTCTGATGGCGGGAACTGAATCTGGGAGTCATTGAGCTGCAAGGATAGGGCTTGGTTTTCGGAAGCTTGCAGCGGTTTCCGCGCGCGGCCCTGCGCGGCGCCACTTTCAACATAATGGGCCAAGGGATTGAGATTGGCTTGCGCGACGTCCGGATTCGCCGCCAGATACCAATCGGTATCAAAAAGCGTACTGGGATCGCGGCCTTCCGCGGCGCCGTGCCTGAGGTAGTGAGCCAACGGGTTCATGCCAGCCTGGGCCACGTCCGGGTTTTGCTCCAGGTACCAATCAGTATCGAACAATGGGCTGGGATCCCGCCCTTGTATGGCACCTTGCGCGAGATAATGTATGAGAGGATTTAAGCCAGCTTGCGCAACAGCTGGATTCTGCTCTAGATACCAGTCGGTATAGAATAACGCATTGGGGTTTCGGCCCTCGGCAGCACCATAGGCCAGATAGTGTGCTAAAGCCCCCATGCCGGCGTTCGCAACGTCCGGATTTTGCTCCAGATACCAGGCGCTTTGGAACAACGCGTTGGGATCGCGGCCTTCCGCTGCGCCGTAGGCGATATAATGCGCCAGCGGGTTGATGCCGGCTTGCGCAACATCTGGATTTTGCTCCAAGTACCAAGGCGCATCGAACAACGGGCTGGGGTTTCGCCCCTCCGCTGCACCCTGTACGAGATAGTGCGCCAGCGGATTGAGGCCGGCGTGCGCGACATCCGGATTTTGCTCCAGGTACCAATCGGTATCGAACAATGCGCTAGGGTCGCAACCCGCCGCTACACCTGCGACAAGATAATGTAGCAGGGGGTTTGTGCTGGCTTGCACAAGATCCGGATATTGCTCCTGGTACCAATCGCTATCGAACAACGGGTTGGGATCTCGGCCTTGCTCGGCGCCCTGTGCTAAGTAGTGCACTAGCGGGTTTAGACCGGCTTGGGCAACATCCGGATTTTGCTGCAGGTACCAGTCGGTATCGAACAACGGGCTAGGATCGCACCCATACGCCGCACCCTGCGCCAGATAGTGCACGAGGGGGTTTAACTTGGCTTCGGTGACTTCAGGATTTTGGGCGAGATACCAGTCGACATCGAAGAGCGGAATGGGGTCGCGCCCCTTTTTCCAACCGACCAGCAGCCAATGGATGATAGGCGTTTCGCCGTTGAGGATGACATCTGGGTTCTGTTGCGCGTACCAGGCTTCATCGAAAAGCCCCTGAGCCAATAGCTCGAGAGCCTGTCGGCGGATGCGTAAACGTGCGGGGAGACGCAATGTCAGCGCCCACCAGAGGGCCTTTGGCAGCGTCGCAATGCCGCGAACCTGCCTTGGCCAGCGGGATTCTGCTGCGCGGATCGGACGCGCTAAGGCCCACGCGGCCGAGCTTTGTATACCGTTGAGACGAGCAATGAGTTGGTCGCGGTTTTCTATAGCCGCCTCAGCCTTTGCATGTAAAAGGCCAACCATTTGCTCGCGGTGGCCAGCCAGGTGCGTCCACTCCGAAATCAGCCCCTTGTGGTCCGTTGCTGCTGCTTCGAGCTCAGTGATCTGGCTGTCACGCTGGGCCAATGAAGTCGTCAGCTCGTTAATCCGGGCCATGTTCTGCGCCGCGGCCGCCTCTAGTTGCCTTGTCTGATCTTCGCGCCCGGCGGCATCGGATTCTAGTTGCTTCAGCTTTGCGGTACGCTGCTCCGCGGCCCCCCGCAACTCATCAATCAGCGCGTCGCGCCGTGCGGCATCGGACTCTAGGTCGTTAATCTGGGCGCGAAGCTGCGTCGCGGCCGTCTGCAATTCGCTGATCAACGCGTCTCGCTTTGCGGTATCGGTTTCGAGCTCGGCAATCCGGGCTGTACGCGCCGCCGCCGCCCCCTCTAGCTCGCGGATCAGAGCGTCACGCTTCGCCGCGTCCGACTCCAGGTCGGTGATGTATCTGGTGCGCTGCGCCGCGGCGCCCTCCAGCTCGCGAATACGCCTGTCACGCTCCGCCGCGTCGGACTCTAGGTCAGTGATGTACTTTGTGCGTTGCGCCGCGGCGCCTTCTAGTTCACGAATCGTCGCGTCGCGCTTCGCCGCGTCTGACTCCAGATCGCCAACGTAGGCATCACGCTGCGCCGCCTCGCCTTTTAACGCGCTAATATGCGCCGAAGAGGCTTGCGCGAGTTCTTCACGCGCCATCTCCTCCGCGCGCAAGACCGCACCGAGTGCGTCGCTGGCACGATCGAATTCGGCACGAACGTCGTCTAGCCGTTGCAGGGCATTTGCGTCATAGGGTTTGGCTTGCAAGCGTTGCAAAGACGCCATGGTCTCCGTCATCCATGCGAGCGCGTCTGGATGCGCCGCGATTGATTGCGGACTGCTGATATGGTGGCGATGACGATGATCCAGAAACCGGTCTATCTCGACATCAACGGTCGCGGATCGGCGGGGCCAGTCGAACTCCAGGGTCTGGGCGAGCGTGCTTACGCTGGCTCGCCAATCATCAATCAACTGGTCGTAAGCGACGAACGCCCGCGTCAACGCGCGCGTGTCATACTCCGCATCCAAGACGTAGCGCAGCCAGATCATGTGCGACTTTGCCGGACTGAAGCCGTCGCGCTTCCTCAGGGAGGCCGCGACGTCTAATGGACTGCGGACGGGCAGGACAAACATTGGCCGCGCTTCGAACTCGCGTAAGGCTTCCAGCCAGAAGGGCACGAGGCGGCAAATGCGCGGATCTTTGAGCACAAAAAGACTCGACTCAGAAAAGTCCTTGCTGAGAAGTTCGGCCGCACGGCGCTGGAAGGCTTGTTTCGCGGGGGAACTGTTCCAGCCCGAATTGAAACGTCGCCAGTCGTCCCAGCTAGAGCCAGCGCTGGCCAAGATGTCGTCATTGAGGGCATAGGCATCCAGCGACTCCCAGAAACCGGTTTCATTGTTGCCTGCGACCGCGGGCATTAGGTTTGATGGGAGGTCCGCGCCTAGGAGACTGATAACGCGGGTCAGGGCCGAGGTGCCGCTGCGGTGCATGCCAAGCACAAGGATCGCAACGCGGTCTGCCGGATGCGCCGCACTGCGTTGATCCAGGGTGGCCTGGGATTGCTCATGCCCCGGTGGCTTGTCTGCCGGCATCACGGTGGTGTCCGCGATGGCAGCTAAGGGGGTCTTCGATCGATCGGCCTTGGTCGCAGTCATCTGAGCCCTCATGGTGCTTTGCCGCGCGACGATGAGCGACCGGAATCGGCTGAGGGACGGTCCTGGCGGATGGCCGTGGGAGGCTAACCCAGCACCTTGTCGCGACTGCGCCCGCGGCGTCACCATCTCCGCTGCTGGCGGCTCCTTCGCTGGCCGACTGGACAGCGTTCGGGAGGCTAGAAAGGTTAACGGTTGGAGGTGACTGGGTCAATAGGGCGCGGCCGTTAGTACCTGACAGCCCGGCAGTCCCGTTAGACCAGCAAGACCCGGTCGGCTAGCGGGCAGCCCTGAGGGCCTGCACGAGCTGGCAGCGCGGGTGTTTGAGGACCAACTGAGGAGCGCCGATGGCGCCTGTGTCGTGGTCGCGAACCGAGTCGGAATTGAGGTAGCCCCGAGCAAAGGTTCGCACCTGATGCCTGTGCGAGTTGGGTGAGCATGGCCAGGGGCCGAACCAAATCTTATCGCCTCGCGCGTTCGGACAGCGGACGGTTCAGCATGGGTCGGATGAAGCATCAGTGGAGCGGATGAAGCATCAGTGGGCCGGATGCAAGCAGCACTCGCTGCTTGGGACCTCGGCAAGCTAACCGGCGGGCTTTGCGATGGGATAGCCGCAATACAGGAGGTCGTCTCTGATCGCGTTCAGATACTCGTCTGGAAAGTCGGGCGAAGTTGCCTTGAGGGTGTCAAATTTAGCATGTCGATATTCTGGCCGTAGCTTAGTGCTAGCAACGCCGGCCAACATCTCAGGTTCATAGGCAACCCCGAGAAAGGCACAGACGCTGCGCAAGGTCAGTGCTGGCTCGTACAGCAGGTCCTCGAAGCGGATGCAGAGGCTGTTGGCATGCTGTTCCCTAAAGAAACGGTAGCAAGTCACCGAGTAGCGCCAGCGCTCACAGGCCAAGTCATAAGTTCTGCCGGCTCGTTTGACCTTAGACAGCACACATGCCCGCCCATCCCTCAAGATGAAAACGACGCGCCGCTGGCGGAAATATTGGTTGAAAAAGGCATCCAAGACGTTGATCCTTGAGTTCGGATGGTCGAGATTGTGGTCTTCTAAGCCAAAGATTTGCTCCGTGGTGATTTTGTTGCCCCAGAACTTGGCTTCGGACGCAGCCACGTCCTGATTGCACGCGCAGACAAATGCGTTAACGCGCCTGTGCAGGCTGTCGCGATCTGGCGCCGACATCGCCTTGCCCATCAGGATGTCTTCTGCATGACGCTCAAAACCGACCTCGAGGTCCGAGTGCGTATCCAGCAACGCGGCGAGCAAACTGGTACCCCCGCGACCTGCCCCAACGAGGAGGAAGCGGAATCTCTCCGATGGGACAGGGTGCGGTTTTTCTTGCTGCCATTGTTCAAGCTCGCACGGCGGTGTCATTAGCGTCTTCTCCATGGAGGTCATGCGCGCGGTGCCTTGTTGATGTTGAAGCGTGTCGCTGCCGCGGCGCACGGCGGACGGCACAGAAAGTGCCGCCCGCCAGACTATCGGGCCTTGGGACCGATTGCTTACCGACTACGCTGGCCGACTCGTTTTGCGCCCGCCTTCGTGCTCGAACCGATAGCGCCTCAGGCTAGCCATGCTCGCCGGTGCGCCAATCAAGCGGGACACAATCCGGCGTCACCAAGTAGAAGATCGCCCGTTAGCCGCAGTCAGCGTGCAGCAACAACCTTAGGTAGCGAGGGCCGACGAGTGCAGCTGTTCGACCTGGTTCTGAAAAGGGCATTTGTCGGTTCTTAGTAAGGGGCAAATCAAAGTTGCGGCTTCTGAAACACCAGGGCGTCTTGAAAAAAAACGCCGGGGGCTTCTTTCCAATTACCCGGGTAGGGTGTCAAAAGGACCAATCCGGCGCTTGCGAGCAAGCGCTCAAGACCCGGGCGCGTGACACCGATCGCGACTTCCGGTATTCCGGCCCACCTTGGGCAAAACCAAGCGTCGGAGTCATAGGCCGGTCGGTCGAAAATCCACCGATCTTGCGGCGACATGTGGTACCGGCTGCTCTGCGCTGACCGCTGACTAACGCCGCGCTGATAGGTTACGTCAAGCAAGAAGAAGGTTATCAACGCTTTGCCGCCGGGCTTCAGCACGCGAGCGACTTCATTGAAATAGAAGGTCGCATCGGCTTCATTGAGGTGCGTCCAAACGGAGAGCGCGGTCACCATGTCGAACTGATCCGATGGCAAGGGCCATGCCGGTCGCTGGCGCTCCTGATCACCCGCGTAGGCGGCATTGTGGGCATCGAAATGGATAAATTCAAACCTTGGGGACCGATAGTGCTGAGTCCAAAACTGCCGATAATGTCTAATCACATCCAAACCGACATACTTCCCTGCCTCTCCCAGAAAGGGCTCCGCGGCAATACCCATCAAACCGGTCCCGCAGCCCACGTCCAGAATAAGATTGTCTACTTGCTTCTCCAGATGCAAACAGAGCAAGGTCTGGAATACGCCAACGACATGCGCCCACTCCGCGTAAGAGAACTTACCACCGGTGCGGTAACCCGCGGGCGGCAGGAGTTGGAGGTTGCGCGACCGGCGAACGAGCCGCCGATCGAGCGGGAGATAGAGACGGTCCAGCCAGCGGTACCAGATGGTCCTGGCCTTCTCGGCTGCGACTGTCAGCATGCTTTGAATGTGCATCATTGAATCGCGGCGCTTGTGGTCGTACGGCTCGGCCTTGATCATGACTCCGAGCCCTGTGGCGAGCCAACTGCTTAGTCAGTGCGTGGTCAGGGCATCTTGGCCTGAGATCGTCTGGGATACAAGCCGTGACAACGCGCGGATGCCGAGCGGCAAACCGCATTATGATCAAGGACTACGGGCCCTCGATGACGACAACGGCAAAGAGCATTCTTCGACGGTCTGTTGCAAACTGAACGGTCAGGGACTCATGGGTCAGGCGAGAGCATCTTTCTGGACGGAAGGACGACAGTTGGGCGGGCAAATGCCCGTGCCTGTCCAAATTGCGCCATCAGAGTAGAGGTTAGCATGCTCGGCGAAGCGCGGACAGCGCCTGTTCATAGAGCGTCATGTCCCGCGCGTTGAGGCTGGCGATGGTCTCGTACGCCTTGTCTCCAATCATAGCGCGGTAGCCGCTCCCGGGCTTGGCGCTGTTGGCGTTCGCGATTAGCGCCTGCCCGAGGTCCGTTCCGAAAGTGGCGTTAAAGCGCTGGATGCTCGGGCCAAAATGCTCGGTAATTCCAACAAAATCGAAGTCATCGAGGGGGATATCTCCAAGAAAAAAGCCCTGCAGGTCGCGCATCGCGTCTAAAGCGGCGAATGTCTCGATATCCATGTCTTCATCAATGAGCCGGCGACACAAGGGCTGATCAAGATAGGGCTCGCGCTTCCAAAAAAAGTAGTGGGAAATCAGTCGCTCGACGGGGTGGCGCAGCCAAACGGCGTAGCGTTGATTGGCGTCAACGGGGAGGCTGACGCGGTCGGCAACAAAGTGGCCATGCAGCACGGCGCAGGCGTAGGGCTCGGCCCGAGGCTCCACTTTGGTCAGGGCAGTGCCCTCAGCGCGGTTGCGCAGCGGTTTTTGGTCGTAGCTTAGGCAAACCTGGTCCCCGAGGGATTGAATCAAGAGATCCCTAAAACTGGACCCCGCGGTCTTGGGGATGTGGACGGAGACGATCATAGACGGGCCACTCGCTGCAAGCCGGACCTCAGCTGCGGTTTTCTCGCGCGAGCAAAGCGCGGATAACAACAACGGGCCATAAGGATATGGCCGGCGCTGCTAGCCCAATAGGTATCGACAGCACAGAGTGCGCCGCGTCGACCGGAGACGACGCTTAAGGTCGCGGCATCGCAAAAAACAAAGCCGGCTAACGCCGGCTTTGTTTGCTTTGCCGCTAGCCTTTCCTGACCATCAGGGGCGCTAGCTTCATGCAGTCAGGCAAGTTGATTGCCCTACTCGGCCATTTCGTCATCCGGCCGCACATATCCAGCGTCGTAGGCCTGACCGTCCTGGGTGCGATCGATGGCGCGTATCGCAAATGCTGTGACTGGAAGTGCCTGCAGCACAGGGTTGTTGACGGGCGACCCCGGCTCCAAAAACTCCAAATTCGCCCATCCACTCGGTGCGCCGTCCAATAAAGCGGAAGCGCTTTGTACCGCCGGGAAATTCGATCCCAACACGCTTTGATTGCTGAATTGGATCACATTTGCCTCATATTTCATCGTCGAGACTTCAATCTCTACGGGCGGTGCCGGCGAGATTGTGGTGCCGTCGGTTGTGACCTCCACTGACCCCTCTTCGCGATCGTAGAAGGTAAACTTCACTTCGATCTTGGAGTCGCCACGTTCGTCGATCGGGTCTAGGCCTTCAATTCCGAAGCCATAGACGAAGGGGGCAACCGTGATCGGAGTGTCAGTTGGCTCGCAGTTGGTGCGGTCTTCTTCGCAGGGCTCGTCAGCACCGGCATCCAGGTCGGTAACAACGGGACTCATGTCATTGCGGTATTTGTTGGAGGCCGCCTGGATCTGGTCGTTGAAGATGTCGACATGGAACGCCTTGGTTGGGAAGGTGACGACCCAGTCGGAGCGCGCGCCATTACTGGGGTTGTCGGCCCACTCGTTCATTGTCGCCTCGGCGCTGATCGTGGCTTCAAACTTCTCCAGCTGTTCCTGGCTCATACTCCAAAGCGATTCGGCGGTCGCGAAGGTCGGCTCCAGGAACCACGGATACTGCTGCGCGGTGACGAAGGTACCCTCTGCCCCTGTCGCCCAGTCTTCAACAGCGATCGCCTCAGACCCGGCACCAAAGCCGGTTGATGCGTTCAACCATCCAACGTTGCCCTTGAGCGGGTTGTCCTCGCCATCCATGGGTGCAGTGAAGTCGCAGACCGCAAGCGGATAGCCACTACCGTCAAGCCCGTCGTTGTCCTCGCAAGTGAGCCCTGGGTCTCCAAAAGCGGTCGGCAGGTTTGCCGGCGTATCTCCCGGTTGCCATTGGCCAGTTTGGGCGATAAAGGCGCGGTCGACGGTGGTGCAGTCGCGCGGCTCCCCGTCTACATGCTCGGCGTGGTAGGGTACGTAGAGCGTGTCTAGGTTATCGAAGTTCTCGTCTGCGTCGAACTCGGGATCTGTCGGCGGCTCCTCGATTTCGTCCGCAACGCCCATGACCAGCACCTCGACATAGCCTTCGCGCATACGATTGAGGCCGGTGCCACCGGTGTCGTCGCTGTCGCCCGTGTAGGCGATAGAACTTAAGCCCTGGCCGTCAATGACGGTCGGAGAAGTGCAGCTGTTGTCGACGGTGCGAACCGTTGGGCCGCTGGTACCCTCTTCGACCCAGCCAGACCAGGTGTCGAAGGGCGACATGACGATCACGAAGTCCAGCACATCGCGGCTGTTCTTGAGCTCGTGGAAACGCACCTTGACCGCCAATGTCTTTTCCGAGGTGTTTATCAGGTTCAGTGTCGTGATCCAACCGCCGTTCACCGTGTAGTACGGATAGATCAGGGCTTGGCCTGTGTTGGAGGTCGAGACCTCTTGGGCGAGAACTGATTCTGGGGTGACGGACGCGGCCCCAAACCCCATCAGACTGGCGGCCATCGCCATGCTGAGGTGCGATCTTTGCATTGCTTTCATGCTATCTCTCCTGATCAACGAAAATAGTGATGGGTTAGGTCGAAAACCTTAGGTTGAAAAAGTCACGGTTTGTGTGACGAGTTTTGTTACGACTGGGGTGACGACTTTTTTGGCGACTGGAGCAAAGAATTGGGTGGCGGTATAGATCTGGGTGTGGATTCGAGCTGTGGACGAGCGCCAAGACGTGCGTTAGTCGGTTGGCGCCACCAGTCGCCGTCGAGGAACACCCAGCTGTCGGGGAAATTTCCGCTCGTACGTACAATTGTTCCACCCCCGTCAGTCGCAAAGCTGTACTCGATCATTATGACGGCCTCCGCTTTATCGGGCTGATCATAACGCAACTCCTTGAGCGACGCCAGATGCCAGCGTGATCGGGCGCGGCCAAGACGGAAGGAGAACGCTTCCAGGCTTTCTGCCTCGCGGGACGCTGGCGTCTCAAAAGCATAGGCCTTCTCGAAATCCCCTTTCATCGCCGCATCCCAGCGGGCATGAACACGCTCTTTTAGCCGCCCTTCTTTGACGAGTACAACGCCGGGAGCACGTGGTGGCTTGGCGTCCTCAGGAGCCACGGGCGTGGTGGAAATCATGTTTTGCGGCCCGCCGGTCTTTTGCTGCTTTGGATCATACTGCTGCTTTGCATCGTCCTTGACCTCAGGCGCCTGCTGCGTTGTCTCGCCAATAGCGACTTCAGCCGTGGCCGCGGTCGTCGCTGCACCCTCGGCTGCCAGCGCCCTACCAGCCGCCAATAGTAGCGAGCAAAGCGCTACCGCTTGCCCGATCGACAACTTTCTCTGATCCAGGAACATCTTTCAGCCTACATTGTGTTGCACCGACACTACAAGTCACCACCCTTGTGAGCGGCTGTTATGAAAGGTAGCAAAGAGTCGCTGCCATGTCAAGAATTTGGTCACAGAAAAAAACAGTGGCGCCCACAACAACTTTCCCGCAGTTCCTCGTTAGATTTGGCAGAGTGCGACCATGTGCGCGATGCCGCCATGGTCGAGTGTGGCGCTAAAGTGACATGAATGCATGAATACATCAAACTCGGATTGGCGGGGCAAAGCGATGACCAGATGCGGGGGCTGAGGTTAGCCGCCGACCGGACTGGGGGTCAAGCCCGTACGACGGCAGGTTCTTACCGTGGGTGTAGACGGCGACCGCGCAACACCTGATGATCGTCGAACACATCTGCTGGTACAGGCAGTGAACTGGAGTGGACTTGTGCCTAGTGCAAGACTGCCGACATTCCGAGACCGACCGCAGCTGCCGGCAGGCGTCCCTTTGCAGGGGCCCGCTTGCGGGCGATGCTCGCAGCCGCGAGCGCAGCCTGGTCGCCCGCAAGCGGGCTCCTACAGCGCCCGGCCAGGTGCGACAAGAAGACGGTCGCGGCATTGCTGCAGCGATGCACGAGGCAGGGCCTGCTGCCGAAGGATGTCTGGCCAAGATGGCGTCAGGCCATGATTGCCTGACTGCGCGCACAGGCGGGGCTGCGATGGCTGGAATGATCGTTAAGGCCGTTACAGGCGACTATTGGGCATTTTTACAAGCCGACATTCGGCCCGTTAGGCGTTAGCAATCGCGTCAATGATCAGACGAAGTGGCGTATCTTCTAGTGCGGGGTGCATTGGCAGGCTGACGACAGATGCGGCGGCGTTATCGGCTTTCGGTGTGCAGTCAGGGCAACAAAAATGGCTGTAGGCGGCCTGCCGGTTCAGCGGGATCGGGTAGTGGACCGCGCTGGGGATGCCCTGTGCTTGAAGGCGGGCGATGACGGCGTCTCGGTCGTCTGATTGCAGCGTGTATTGGGCGTAGACGCTGGTGTTGAAGGGCTCGATGTACGGCACGCGCAGTCCCTGTTGCGTCTCGCCTAGGACCGTTGCGCCGCGTTCGATGAGCGCGGTGCTGTAACGCGCCCCCACCTCGGCGCGGCGTTGGACCTCGTCGTCGAAAATCGCGAGCTTGGCCAGCAGCACGGCGGCCTGCATCGCGTCCAGCCGGCCGTTGATGCCAAGTCGGGCGTGGCTGTAGCGCTTGTCTTGACCATGATTCATGATCTGGCGCATCAGCAGGGCCAGGTCGGCGTCGTCGGTGAAGCAGGCACCGCCGTCACCGTAGCCGCCGAGCGGTTTGGACGGGAAGAACGAGGTGCAGCCGATGCTGGACAGGGCGCAGGAGCGCCGGCCTTTGTAGGTGGCGCCGAAGCTCTGCGCGGCGTCTTCGATGACCGGCAGGTTGTGACGCTCGGCGATGGCGTTGATGGCGTCCATGTCGGCGCATTGGCCATAGAGCGAGACCGGCATGATGGCGCGGGTCTTGGGGCCGATGGCGGCTTCGATCAGCTTGGGGTCGATGTTGTAGGTGCGCGGGTCGATGTCGACGAATTGAGGTCTAGCGCCAATCAGCGCGATGACCTCGGCGGTGGCGACGAAGGTGAACGGGGTGGTGATGACCTCGTCGCCTGGTTGAATGTCCAGGGCCATCAGCGCGACCAGTAGGGCGTCGGTGCCGCTGGACACCGCGATGCAGTGGTTGACGCCGACGTAGTCCGCCAGGCGTTGTTCCAGTTCCGCGACCTCCGGACCCATGACGTAGCTGCCGTGGTGAAGGACGCGGTGGAGGTTGGTTTCCAGTTGCGGGCGGATGCGATCTTGTTGGGCGGCGAGATCGATGAAGCCAATGCCGGGCGCCGGCAATTCCTCGGCGCAGAAGGCTTGCGGACTGACGGCGGTGTCCGGATGGCGCTTCAACAACGGCCGGTCTCTTGTCAACAGCTTGATGCTGCCGGGTTTGAAGCGGTCGAGTGCGCGAAGAAGCTGCTCGTCTTCGCAATCCGGGGCGGAGAAGACACTGCCCTCAGCGGCAAGCGCGGCGAGCCACCCTTTATCCGCGGAGAATTCATCGAGTATCCGGCGCGCCAGGGACAGGCTGGCGGCAAGGGACAGATCTTGGCCTTTGTTGGCGGCATCAGCGCCGAGACTTTTCGCCAGACAATACTGGTAGGTCTGGACGGAGCCGGCGTAGAGCCAGATGCGAGCGCCGTTGTTGACGCAGTGGGAAACGGCGTTGGCGGCGGCACCGTACCATCGCATTCTGGGGGTGCATAGATCGAGCACGATGTTGACGTCGAGCAACAGATCCATAGTCAACGGTCCTCGCGCATCTCAAACGCATCCAGGCGTTCCAATTGCTCGTCGTCCAAGGTTTCGGGCCGTTCACGTTGGGCCGCGATGGCTTCTGCGCGCAAGGTTTCAAGGCGGGTCAGCCATTGACTGGCCTCGGC
>JGI12048J13642_10428023_pt1 | contig 31238 bp, 15 predicted proteins | sample ElkSlonscriptome_16_FD_13642 | JGI IMG/M metagenome (IMG submission 13642)
ATGACTGTGGGTGTGGCTTCTTCATCCCAGGGAGATGAAAGAGGCGTGAAGGGCTGTTCGAGAGCTGGATTAACTTGTTTCAGCAAGACTGGATCGTTAGTACTCAGGCGCTTGTTGCGATCGCCCTCTGTTTTGCGCAACAGCTTTCTAGCAGTTCGGTAAGCCGCACTGAGTTGAGGATATTGCTTGGCAATTTGACTCAGTTCTGCAACGTGGTCTTCTGGGGTTTGGGCGATCGCCCAAACTTCTTCGGGCAGCTCGACGCCTTCCTCACGGCAGGTTTCGAGAGCGGTGGCAAAAGCGTCAACAGCGAGTTGTTCTAGTGGTTCAAGGGATTGCATCGGTTAGCCTCCAAGTCCCGTGAGCGTAAAGGCAGCCCAGTAATAGGGATGTCGATAACGGCATTGATCTGAGTCAATTGTATCAAGGTCACTCCGTTCCTCTTCCAAAAACTCTCGTACGTTTGCCGATAAGTCAAAAGTGAGCCAGTGGTCATAGCGGGTTTTGAGTTGAGCAACGGTGAGGTCGCAGAGAGTTTGACAACTGTGGTGATAAGCAGCAACAGGCCCGAGGTGGAGGTGACTGTAAAATTCGACCATGAACACCATACTGGCAGCAGATTCTACAGTCCAAAAGGTGCTGAGGATGTGAGGAACGCCTTGAGCAAGAAAGGTACTGGTAATGCCAACGTATTCGGCAGTGATAGTTTGATTGCCACTGAGGGCAGTTTCGCAACTCGCCAGAGTAACAAGACTATAGGTATTCAGAGGGATTGGGTACAAGTCTTCAACTGTGAGAGTATCCTTTCCGGCAAGGGCAAGGGCAGAATTTTTAGGCTGTGAGAAATTGTAGGCGGCGTGACCGTTGAAGTGAAAGATGAGATGTGGCTGTCCCAGAGTCTGGCTCACGGTGGTCTGAGTCGCTTTGCCAGCAGGTATCGTTTTGATTGAGTACTTGTTCTGGGTAAGGAGTTGATTGATTAGATGGGTTTCGGCTTCGGCGTGGTAAAGAGGGGCGAGATCGGTATGATTTGGAGCGGTGATGGTGAGGGCATTGGAGGAAGGGGAGGACGGGCGAGTGAAGGGGGGACGGAGAGTACGCCCCCGTTGGAGGCTAGGAAGGGTCGTGGTTTGATATGCGCTGAAGAGAGCAGGCAGGGGTAGCCGATGCAGATCGCGGTGAGGAACCAGGATCAGGTGGGCGGTATCTGAGGGAAGGTAGGAGGTAATTTGGTCGATTTGGAGAATTTTGGAGAGGCGGTGTAGCTGGTCTGGTAGTTGGTTGAACCAATCAGATTTTTTGGTAAGACGAGTGGCTTTGCTTTTGTCAATGTGGATTTGGTAGGTCTGGTTCCAGGATTTGAGCCAATTTTCGAGTTGGCTCACCTGTTCGATGCCCGCTTGGCTGTCGTCAGTGGCACGACTGATCACGGTGGGCAACGCGCTATCCCAGCGTAGGATGAATGTGGTCAAAGCATCGGGGCTGAGATGCCAGTAGACAATGGCTGTGAAGGGGCGGAGTAACTGCCGCATGACGTCATAATCTGCGGTGGGAATATCGTCTGGGTCTTGCCATCGCAACAGCCAGGTCATTAGCCAGTTCTTGTCTAGTTCGGCGGTTTCTAGAGCTTTGACAACTTCTCCCTGCTGAACCCATAAGTCAACCGTGGCTTGCCCAAAGCTGGCAAATTGAAGGCCGAGTCGCTGTTTTTGGGCGTCAGATGTGGCTTCATTTAGAAGGCGGCGCAGCAGAGCAGTCCCTTGACGTAGAAGCGCTGCTGTGATTTCGTCGCTAACGTTTAATTCTCGATAAATGCGAAGCAATAGCGCTAGCACTTCTAATCTTGCTTGCGGAAAGGCATCTGCTGTGAAAAATTTTAGTGCAGCTTCGTAGCTAGAGGCAGCTTTGCGCCAGTGGGGTAGGGGATTTTCTTGACGGTTGCCCCAGAGTCGATGGGCTTCACCCAACCCTTGATGTAGCTTACCTGTACCTTCAGCATCTTCTAGAGCGTACTCAAATCCAGCCTGGAAGCAAGCGAGACAGCCCTCGTAGCCGCGCAAATTTAGGTCAGGAATTTGCGCGGGGGGCGGTGACTCCACTTCTAAAAGGGAATTGCTCTCGCCGCGATTCGCAGGATATAGAGCTGAGTATAAAGTAGCAAACCCTCGACTAATCCAGGCATCGGGAAAGTTCAGCTTGAGGTTTAATGCTTTGTCATAGCTGGAAATTGCTTCTTCGTAGTATCCCAGATTGGCGAGGGCAACCCCGCGACCACGCCAAGCTTGAGACATGTTGGGCTTTAGTTGTAACGCTTGGTCAAGATCAGAAATTGCTTCCTCATGACGCCCCAATTTACTTAAAGTAGCACCACGAGCACCCCAAGCTAAAGGAAGATCGGGTTTACACTGCAATGCCCGATTGTGATGCTCAAGAGCCTCCTCATAACGCCCTAAGTCTACCAGCACACAACCAAGAACTGTCCAAACGGAAGCATTTTCTGGTTCGTACTGCAATGCCTGGTCACAACTGGCAATGGCTTCTTCATAAAGCGTCAGCCCATCCAAGGCGAATCCTTTTACATACCATCCATACGCTGATTCTGGCTGGAGGGCAATACCTCGCTCCGCAGACTCGAGCGCTTCTTGGAATCGTCTTAAGTTGTTTAAGGCAGCACCCCGGCTATTCCAAACATTGGAGGTATCAGGATCAATCTCCAATGCTCGATCTAAAGCCGAAATTGCCTCTTCATAACGTTCCAAGTTACTCAGGGCAGCACCACGGTTGTCCCATGCTTGGGCATCGTTTGGATTGTGGTGTAGTGCTTGATTAAAGCTGGTCAGCGCCGCTTCGTATTGCCTCAACTCAAGTTGGGCAGCACCACGGTTGTTCCACGCTTGGGCATTGTCTGGCTGGTCAGCTAGGAGTTGATCAAAATTACTAATCGCCTCCTCATAGCGCCCTAAGCTAATCAGGGTAGTCCCTCGGTTGTTCCATGCAAGAAAAAAGTCTGGTTGATGTTGCAAAGCCTGCTCATACTTAGTAAGCGCTTCTTCGTAGCGTCCCAAGTTAGTGAGGGCAAGCCCACAGTTATACGAGGCGTTTGGGTCATCGCCCTTGAGGTGAAACGATCGTTCATAGTGGTAGATAGACTCCTCATAGCGCTCTAGTTTAAGCAGTGCAATTCCACAATTCCTCCAGGCAAGTACATCGTTAGGATTAGATTGCAGCGATCGCTCACAGTCTCTTAAACCTTCGTCGTACTTTTCTAACCTAATCAATGCAAAACCTCGGTTGTTTAAAGCCAGGGCATCTTCGGGTTGATACTGTAGTGCTTGATCACAATTAGCAATAGCTTCCTCGTAACGTTTCAACCCACTTAAAGCAGCGCCCCGATTTGTCCAGGCCAAGGCAAGGTCAGGCTCATGTTGCAACGCTTGATCGCAAGCTTCAATTGCCTCCTCGTACCGTTCTAAACTCGCTAAAACAAACCCCCGATTTGTCCAAGCCAAAGCAAAGTCAGGCTTGTAGTGTAGTGCCTGATCCAAGTTCACTAGAGCTTCTTCATATCGCCCCAATTGAGCAAGTGCCGCACCGTATTCACACCAGACTTTAGGGTCGTCTGGGTTACACTGCAATGCCCGATTAAAACTGGCGATAGACTCTTCATCACGCCCCAATCGATTCAGTGTAAAACCGCGATTAATCCATGCTTTGGCATCATCCGGCTGAAGCTGTAGTGCCTGATCATAGCTGGATAACGCCTCTTCATACTGTTCTAACTGAGATAGGGCAAACCCCTTGTTGTTCCAGGCCATAGAATCATCTGGATTGAACTGCAGTGCTTGATCACAGCTAGAGATCGCCTCCTCATAGCGTTCCAATCCAGCTAAAGCAGCACCTCGATTTGTCCAGGCAATGGCAAGATCAGGCTGATAATGCAATGCCCGATTGCAAGCTGCTAATGACTCTTCATACCGCTTTAAACTAACTAAAACAAATCCCCGATTTGACCAGGCTGAAGCAAATTCAGGCTGATACTGTAATGCTTGGTCAAGGCTAACCAGCGCTTCCTCATGACGCCCCAATTGCCCTAGTGCCGCACTGCGATTGTCCCAGGCTTGAGCATTGTTCGGCTCATACTGCAAAGCCTGATCAAAGCTAGCGATCGCTTCTTCATAACGCCCCAAACTTTTCAAAACCGAACCACGATTGCTCCAACTTCGAGCATCATCTGGTTTATACTGCAAGGCTCGATCGTAACTGGCGATCGCCTCTTCGTAGCGCCTCAAGTCTGATAGTGCCCTACCTCGACCATAAAAAGCTTCGGAGTCTTCAGGGTTGTGCTGAAAGGCTTGATCAAAACTCTCAATTGCTTCCTCAGCCTTACCCAAATTGATGAGTGAAAAACCCCGAAAAGACCAGATACTTGGAAAATTGGAATTAAGTCGTAGTGTTCGGTCAAAATCTGCGATTGCTTCTTGATGACGTTCCAAAAACATCAATGCGACGCCGCGAATATACATAGTTCCAGCGTTATCTGGTTGATATTGCAATGCGCGGTCAAAATCTGCGATCGCCTCTTCATAGCGTCTCAATAGACTCAATCCTGCCCCTCGACGCATCAAAATCTCAGGATCATCGGGTTTATACTGCAACGCCTGATCAAAACTGGCAATAGCATCTTCATGACGTTGTAATTTGCTGAGTGGCGAAGCCCGATCGCGCCAAGTTAAAGGATCGTCGGGCGTAATTTGCAATGCCTGGTCATAACTGGCAAGTGCTTCTTGGTAATGACCCAATCGATCTAATGCATAACCTTTGACATACCAACCGTGTGCCCCTTCCGGTTGAAGGGAAATACACTTTTCCGCAGATTCCAGGGCTTCTTGATATCGTTCAGAGTTGTTGAGTGCTGCTGCCCGACTGCTCCATACCCAAGATGAGTTAGGGTTAAGGTTCAACGCTCGATCGTAACTGGCGATCGCTTCTTCCTGTTGGCCTAGTTTTGCAAGTGCAGCACCACGGTGACTCCAAGTTTGCGCATCATCAGGGTTATGTTGTAGAGCTTGGTCATAGCTGGCAATTGCTTCTTCAAAACGTCCCAAGCTGTTCAGGGCAGAACTGCGACTGCTCCAAACGGAAGCGTCATCTGGTTTGTAGTGTAGGGCTTGGTCATAGCTGGCGATCGCCGTCTCGTAACGTTTCAATCTGACTAAGGCAAAGCCGCGATGATTCCAAGCATAAGAATTATCTGGTTTATACTGCAAAGCTTTATCTAAACTGGTGATTGCCTCTTCATGGCGTCCTAAGCTGTTCAGGGCAGAACCTCGGTAATACCAAGTTTGGTAATCATCTGATTTAATTTGTAGCGCCCGATCATAGCTAGTAATTGCCTCTTCATAGCGTCCCAAGTTGTTCAGAGCAAAGCCTCGATCTCGCCAGATTTCTGGATCATCCGGTTTGAGTTGTAATGCCTGATCGTAACTATCAATAGCTTCCTCATAACGACGGAAGTGATAAAACGCACTAGCCCGATTCACCCAAGTTGCATAATCGTCCGACTTTAGTTGAAGGACAGTATCAAAAGCAGCGATGGATTCTTCCTGTCGATTAAGGTCAGCTAGAGTGTTGCCCTGGTTATTTAAGGCTTCGGGAAAATCAGGATTGAGGGCGATCGCCTGCTCAAAACTCGCCAACGCATTCTGATGCGCCTCAATGTCATTCCCGCAACGACCCTCTGCACTCCAAAGCCTACCAACTTGCCGCCAGATCTCTGCTTGCTGGGTATTAGAGAATCCGTTTTTTAGGATCTCTTGTAACTGATCAATCTTGGTGTGCCGTTCCTCGGAGTTGAGACGACAGTAAGTGTCCCAATCTTGATCTCCTAAAATGCTCTCCCAATTAATATCTTGAGTTTCCATATCAGCTCTTCTCAGTTACAAAAAATCAGCATTAATTTTGAGGACGCTGCTGTGAAGGGCGATCGCCTTTTCAAGAGTTGCCTTGGCGACTTTAAACCGCTGCAACTGCGTCAAAATTTCGACCTTGCCTTCCCAATCTCCGAGTAACTGAGGGTTCAGACTCAGGGCACAAGCAAAAGACTCAAGTGCAGATTCATAAGTGTTTAAACAAATCTGCTGTTCTGCAAGGAACTGTCATTCTGCTGCTTGCATTTTTAATCTGCACAAAGTCGCTTTGCTTAAAACTGTAGCGCCTCTCGAATAAGTGGAGATGTAAGCAGAGCAAGCTCAATGAAAATTTCAAACTAACCAAGATAGAAGTGCTACTTGTGCTTTAGTTTTGAGGAGGAATCTTTAACCAGCTAAAAGCCAAAGCTGTGTGGTGCTCTAGATAAACGGCACTGCCTCGACAAAATGGCGACAATTAGCATCTTGACTCACATACACACCAGAACCCCGAAGCAGCAAGTCACAGCTTCGGGGTTCAAAAAGGTCTTATCATTGCTGCACAGGCCGAAAGATTTCGATATGCGATCGCACCTTCTCTCAGCGAACTCATCGACAGTATCGGGCTTCGAGCCATGTCCGCAGCTCATTTTCCGAACGGGTCACAAACGTTTGTCGTGTGAGTGGATCGTAGGCCGACCAGATCATCTGACCCTCGATATCGTAATAGTGAGAAATATGAGGATCGTTGGGGTTGTGGGTCAGCATCTCGACCAGGGTCGCTCCGACTTGCTTAAAGAACCCCCACATCAGTTGATGAACGGGCACCGAGGGCGATCGCTGATAAATTTGCTCTAGGGTTGCGCGAGTATGAATATCAGAAGGACAAACCATGAGAACTCTCCTAAATAATGTCTGAGTTAGGCTAAGCAGCAGAGATTGGCTCAAACCCCTGTCTTTCCTGGATTTGAAACGTTTTGTTGCTTGCTCTTACCCTATCCTTGCCCGACCTCTACATTCAACGGAGAGGGTTCATACTATGAATGAACAAAATTGATACATCATCACTTTGAGGTAGCGTCTCATGGCTATCAACCCGGCAAATCTCAAGCTCTCCCACCTGCGAATGCTGGCTGCCGTTGCAGAACATGGCAACTTTGGCAAAGCTGGTCTTAGTCTCGACATGACCCAGTCCAGCATCAGTCATGGCATTGCTGCTCTTGAGGAGGAGTTAGGCGTGGTGCTGTTGAGTCGGGGGCGATATGGAGCGCGGCTCACTCCTGTTGGTGAACAGATTTTGGCCTACGCTCAGCAGATGCTGTCGCTGTCGGAGGCGATCGCCCAAACGGCCAACAGTGCCCGAGGACTTGAAGGGGGCACGGTACAAATTGCCTCTTTTCGCAGCTTTGCGACTCATGTGCTGCCGCCTGTACTTGCTGAGCTGCGCCAGCAATATCCCGGCATCAGTATCAGCATTAGCGAATTGTCGCTTCAGCACGATGTCGAACGGGCGGTTCTGGATGGAGTTGCTGATGTGGGGATTTTGCATCTCCCAGTTGGAGAAGAGTTTGATGTCGGAGAGCTGCTCAGAGACGAATATTTAGTGTTGGTTCCGCCTGATGTTTCGGTGTCAGCCGCAGGATTGCAGTGGGAGGATTTTCGCAATCAGCCCATTATCTTGCCGCCTAAAAACGATAGCTGTAGCGACATTGTTCGCCATCATTTTGACCAGCATCAGCAAGTACTTGATGTTGCTTATGAAATCAAAGAATCTTCCACCGCTGTGAGCATGGTGGCCCAAGGGTTAGGGATTGCCATTTTAGCTAGACTGGTGGCTGAGCCGATTCCGCCTTCGGTGCAGGTGTTTCGTTTGCCTGTGCCGCTCGAACGACGAGCGGGATATGCGATTCGCACGGATGGTTTGCATACTCCAGCCGTTTACACCTTTTTGGATGTGCTGCGCCGATCGACTCAACAGACTCAACCTAAACGGGCGATCGCCTCCTGATTCTTGCCTGATCTTCACAAATCTAGCCGCGCGTAGAACTGTGCAGCGAGAACGGGGCGCGAAAAATCTCGGTTTTCGGTACGCTAGTCTCCATGTATCTGAAGTCCCTCCATCTGTGCCGATTTCGCAACTACGCGGATCAATACGTTACTTTCACTGCCCCCAAGACGATCTTGGTGGGGCAAAATGCTCAGGGCAAGTCAAATTTGCTAGAAGCGGTTGAAATACTCTCTACGTTGCGATCGCACCGCACCAGTCGCGATTCTGATTTGGTACAAGAAGACTGCTCGGCAGGTCAGATTTCCGCCGACCTAATGCGAGACGCTGGGCCAGTCGGCCTAGCCATGATCTTGCGAAAGGCCGGACGCCGAACGGTTTCTATCAATGGCGAAAAACAGAAACGACAGCTCGATTTTCTGGGCGTTATGAACGCGGTTCAGTTTTCTAGTCTCGATATTGATTTGGTGCGCGGTGGCCCTGGTCTGCGGCGCACCTGGCTCGATCTTCTCTTGACCCAACTCGAACCGATCTATGCCCGCATCTGGCAAGACTATCAGACGGTTTTAAGACAGCGGAATGCCCTGCTCAAAAAAGCAAAAGCGAGCGAGCTACCTCCGGCAGAAGCGTTAGATGCGACTCAACTCGCCATTTGGGATGCTCAACTGGCGACAACGGGAACTCACGTCATCCGTCGCCGTGCCCGCGCTATTCGCCGCATTGCCCCTATTGCTGAGACCTGGCATCGCGAAATCAGCGGCAGCACCGAAACGCTCAGCCTTACGTACTCACCCAATGTTGTGTTGGAGGAGTCAGACAATATCGATAATCCAAACCAGGTGCAGGCGGCATTTCTCAGCAAGATTGAAGAACGGGCGATCGCCGAGTTCTATCAGGGCACGTCTTTGGTTGGCCCTCATCGAGACGAAATCGAGTTTCGCATCAACGATACTCCTGCCCGTCAGTATGGTTCTCAGGGGCAGCAGCGAACCTTGGTGCTAGCCCTAAAGCTAGCCGAACTCAAACTCATCGAATCGGTTGTTGGGGAACCACCGCTGTTGTTGCTAGATGACGTGCTGGCTGAGCTAGATCTGAACCGACAAAATCAGCTCTTAGACGCAATTCAGGAGAGGTTTCAGACTCTGATCACCACAACTCATTTGGGAGCATTTGATGCCCAGTGGATTCGCTCGTCTCAGGTTTTGTCAGTGGACGGAGGAAGCATTACAACGCAATGAGTGCGCGGATGCAAACCTCCTTGGCTCTTAGTTGCGACCGATCGCCTGAAGCTGGAGATTTTTCTGACTTTCGGGAAGGTCGGTGAAAGATGCCACAATTTCTCGGAACTTGTCGCCTTCGATGGTTTCCTGCTCAATCAGCATGTCAGCAAGGCGATCCATAAGTAGACGATTGTCTCGGAGGAGCGATCGCGCCCGGTCATAGCACTGAGAAATGATGGCTCGCACTTGGTGGTCGATCTTGGTTGCCATCTCCTCAGAATATTCGGGCACTTGGTTCATCAAGTCTCGTCCAAGAAACACCTGGTTGTCGCTACTTTCAATCGCGAACATGCCCAAATCAGACATGCCATAGCGAGTCACCATGCGGCGAGCATAGTCTGCAACGGCCTTGATGTCACCGGAAGCTCCGTTAGTGACTTCGTCATGACCGAAGACGATATCTTCCGATGCGCGGCCTCCGAGATAGACCGTAATCAGATCAAGAATCTGAGAGCGAGTCTGCAAGCCATCATCAACGCTGTCTTGTCTCAGCAGGGGCTTTGCGAATCCACCGATGCCGCCTGAACGAGGAATGATTGTGACTTTGTCCAACGGATCGGTGTGCTCTAGCAGAGTCATCAACATCGCGTGACCCAGCTCATGATAGGCAATCAAGCGCTTCTTCTTGCTGTCCATCAGGGGATTGAGGGTGAGGCCAATAGTCACCCGGTCGATGGCATCATCGATTTCAAGCGGCGTGATGGAATCTTTGCGACGACGAGCCGTCAAAATAGCGGCTTCGTTCAGCATGTTGGCAAGGTCTGCGCCCGAAAAACCTGGAGTACGTTGGGCGATCGCCTCTAGCGATACATCCGGTGACACTTTCTTATTACGAGCGTGGACTTCGAGAATTCCCAGTCGGCCATTGTATCCGGGCAAGTCAACCATGACTTGGCGATCGAAGCGACCAGGACGGAGCAGAGCCGAGTCGAGTACATCGGGTCTGTTGGTCGCGGCAATGACGATGATGCCTGTATTGTTCTCAAATCCATCCATTTCGGTCAGCAACTGGTTGAGCGTTTGTTCTCGCTCGTCGTTGCCTCCGCCAATTCCTGTGCCTCGCTGCCGTCCAACAGCGTCAATTTCATCAATGAAAATGATGCAGGGAGCGCTTTCTTTTGCTTTGCGGAACAGGTCTCTGACCCGTGACGCCCCGACGCCTACAAACATTTCGACAAACTCAGAACCCGAAATGCTAAAAAATGGTACCCCTGCCTCTCCGGCGATCGCCTTAGCTAGCAGCGTCTTTCCAGTTCCAGGAGGGCCGATGAGCAGTACTCCATTTGGAATGCGGGCACCCACCGCCGTAAATTTCTCTGGCTGTTTCAGGAAGCTCACGACTTCTTGCAGTTCTTCTTTCGCTTCTTCGATTCCAGCAACATCGTCGAACATGACGCCTGTCTTGGCTTCCATCTGAAAGCGAGCGCGCGACTTACCAAAGTTCATCGCTTGTCCCGACGCATTGGCAGAACGGCGCAGCAGCAGCAGCAATCCTCCAATGATCAAAACCGCGATGAGAGTATTCGTAACCAGCCAAGCTACTGCAGTTGAATCAGCTGAGGGTTTTACTTCAAGCTCGATGTTGTTTTCCCTTGCACGCTCAATTAACTCCAGGTTTTCGCCAATAAAAAGCTGTACTTCTTCGGGAGGGGCATCTTCTTCCTGATCACTCAGTTCGACGCGGGCGATATCTTGGGATGGATCGATTTCAATGCGGGACACCCGCCCATCTTCGATGTCTTCCAAAAGCTCGCTATAGGTCAGGGGCTCCTCTTCCTCGCTGGAAGATTGTGCTAGCCCCGCAGGAGCGATGACTAAACTTTGAAACACCATCCAAGAAAGCGTGACCAGACCTGTAGCGGCAGCGGTCTTTGCAGGATTAGGAGGGCGACGATGGGAAACTGGTTGGTGGAAAAAAAACTGCTTCATCCGATCCATCATGTGCGATTCGTAATCTTCCCGTTGGTTTTAGCTCGTAACTGTGTAGCCCGTGATTTTTCTGGCCTCTATTTTTTCTGGCCTCTATACAGTCTAACGCCAGGGTTTTCAATCTGGCAGTGTTTAACGATCTTTAGCGGAAAAAGCGAACTAAAAACATTTATTTGCCTTTCCTGTCCTGAACACGAACTCAAATATAAAGCAGTGACGGTTTTTGCGGGAATTTTTCCAAAATCCGCATCGTTAATCCGCATCGTTGTCAGAATTCTTGTCAATTTGGCGATGCCGTCTAGCATAATGAACCATAGCAAACCCTAGATCCTTCAGCTTGTATGGCGACGTTTCTCCTGGAAGTGGGCACCGAAGAACTTCCCGCAAGATTTTTAGATGAAGCATTTGAACAGTGGCGATCGCGCATCCCCGCTAGTCTAGATGAACATTTCCTCACACCTAAATCTGTGGAAGTCTATGGCACGCCTCGTCGGTTGGCAGTGCTGATTCGGGGGTTGCCAGAGCGTCAGCCCGACCGAGAAGAAGAGGCAAAAGGGCCTCCGGCTAAAGCGGCGTTCAAAAATGGTGAGCCGACGAAAGCGGCAGCGGGATTTGCTCGAAAGCAAGGCGTGGATGTATCGGATCTAGAGATTCGAGAGACGGACAAAGGCGAGTTTGTCTTTGTGCAGCTGAAGATTCCAGGTCGTCCCGCTGCTGAGGTTTTGACAGAGCTGATTCCCGACTGGATCTTGAAGCTGGAAGGGAAACGATTTATGCGGTGGGGCGATGGCGACCTCCGCTTTCCTCGACCGATTCGATGGCTGATTGCGCTGTTGGATGATACGGTGTTGCCTCTGACTCTGGAGAATGGCTCTGAGAACTGTAGTAGCGATCGCATTTCCCAAGGACACCGCATTCTATCGCCAGGGGATATTCCGATTCCCACGGCATCAGATTATCTAAACCGTCTTCGCAAAGCATCTATTGAAGTTGACCCTGGACAGCGGCGATCGCAGATTGCGAAAGAAGCCCAAGCTGCTGCCAAGAAAGCGGGGGGCTATGCGTCTATCTCTGAGTCTCTGCTCGATGAAGTGGTGAATCTGGTGGAAACTCCAACGATCGTCGTGGGAGAGTTTGATCCGGCGTTTTTGGAGATTCCCTCCGAAGTCACGGTGACTGAAATGGAGAGCCATCAACGTTACTTCCCAGTGTTGAAAGCGGAGGACTCGACTGAACTGCTGCCTTACTTCATCACGGTGTCGAATGGCGATCCGAAAAAATCTGACATTATTTCAGCAGGGAATGAGCGAGTGATTCGTGCCCGCTTGTCGGATGGAAAGTTTTTCTTTGATGCCGACCGCAAAGTGCCCCTAGAGCAGCATCTACAACAGCTTGAGACGGTTACGTTTCAGCAAGACATTGGCTCCGTGCGGGGCAAAGTCGAGCGAATCGTTCACCTCACGGAGTTGATTGCCGATCAGCTCCAGCTAGAAGGCGACGAGCGATCGCACGCCCTAAGAGCCGCGCTCCTATGCAAAGCCGATTTGGTTACCCAAATGGTGGGTGAGTTTCCAGAATTGCAGGGAGTGATGGGTCAAAAATATGCCCTTGCCAGCGGCGAACCCACGCCTGTGGCCGACGCCATCATGGAACATTACTTGCCGAAGGGGGCTGACGACGATTTCCCCCAGACTTTGCCTGGGCAGCTTGTGGGCATTGCCGATCGGCTTGACACCCTGATTAGTATTTTCAGCCTCGGCATGATTCCTACGGGTTCATCCGATCCCTTCGCTCTCAGACGTGCTGCCAATGCCATTATCAACTTGACCTGGGCGGCTGATTTAGGCATCAATCTCCGTAGCTTGTTAGAAAAGGCGATCGCCAGTTTCACCCAAAATCACACCGTCAAAAAAGGAGATGCAAAAACTCTCCAGGCGAGCCTAGAGAAGTTTTTCCTCCAGCGCTTGCAAAGTCTATTTCAAGATGAACTCCGCATTGACTATGACCTGATCAACGCTGTGCTAGGCAACGTTGACGAAGAAGCTGAAGATCTCGACTACAAGCAACGCGCCCTTGAAGATGTGCTAGATGTGCGCGATCGCGCCCAGTTTTTGCAGGCGATCCGAACTGACGGAGCCCTTTCAGGGATTTATGAAACGGTCAACCGTGCTTCTAGACTCGCCGCTCAGGGAGAGTTAGACACTCAAACTCTTGATCCTCAATCCGCAGTTGATCCTGAGCTGTTTCAACAGCCGTCAGAGCGAGACTTTTACGATGCTTTGGTGAAAATGCTGCCTCAGACTCAAGCGTCTAAAGCAAACCGTGACTATCAATCGCTAGTGGAAGCCCTGACGGCGATCGCTCCTGTGGTGAGCCAGTTCTTTGATGGCGAAAATAGCGTCATGGTCATGGACGAAGATTTGGACGTGCGCCGAAATCGCCTCAATCTTCTAGGATTACTCCGCAACCACGCCCGAATTTTGGCAGACTTTGGGGCGATCGTGAAGCAGTAGCGAAGCCATGCACAGGGAAGCTGGACTGACGCAATGATTCGATATAAACAGCAAAAACTTTCATTCGCCGCAAGCAGACGCAGCTTGCAACGAATGAAACCAACCCTATTTTTCTGTTAGTTTGGTCGTCTCGACTATCGATCGGAACCGCGCTGCATTCGCATCAGCTCTTGTTGAATGCGATCGCGAAGCCGTGGATTGTTTCGCTGCTGCTCGGTGATGCGATTGAATTGGCGGATGGAAAGTTCGTAGCCTTCCACGATGGTTCGAGACTCGTTGCAGTAGCCCACGACCACTCGCCGTGCCTCGCGAGACATATTGCTGTAGCTATCTGTGTTGTCGCACGTCACTGAAGGCAGTGAGTTCGTTTCAAGAATGCTGCTGAGTTCTTCGGTGGCTTCCTGACGAATCGGCTCAATATCGAGAATTGCTCGGGCGTAGCGCGCGACTTCGGCGTCAGTAATAGAGGGAGTCTGGGCAGCAGCGGATTGCCCAATGCTGAAGAGAGGGACGCGGCTGTTTGCAACGCTGTCAACTGTTTGAGTGGGCACGCTGAGCACTGCACCCATCAGTGACAGGAGGCCGACTGCAAACAATCGAGTCGCAGGATATCGAATGAACGAGTGGAATGGGTACAAAACTCTAGTCATAGGGAAATTCGGAAGTTCAGTAATGTTTAAAAACCTTCTACTCATTTGAATCATTCTAAGCGAGGTAAGTTCCATCGCCAGTTTTTCTTGGTCAAGCGTTCATTTAGGTTCATCTCGGCTTGTTGCTCTGGCGAACTGAGACAGAATACAGCCCCCTCTACTTAAGCTAAGACTCTCGACACGCGTAGCTTCGAGACCCTAGACTAAGTCGTCTATACGCAAAAAAATGGGTCATCAGAATACTCTGGCATATTCTGACAAGAGATGGGTTGTGAGGAGGCAGTTCTAAGCCAGCAGTTATTTATCAATAGTCCCAAAGTTATACTCAGCTTTGTTTATAGGTTGTCTTAGAACTACATCAGGTTGACTTAGGGGTAGAGGATTTCTAACAAGGGGCAAGATTCTCAATGTCTGGTGTGACCTGACTACTACAGGCTTTTTCTGCGGTGAATTAGGACGAGACATCTTCTGAAACCCCTTCATTTCAAACTGTCTGCTAGAAAAAGTCCTGAAGACTTGAAAAAGTCAAGTTTTGATGCGCTGCATTCTGACAATTTCCTTAAGAGAATTCCTAATTCTCAATCCTCATTAGAGAATCCAATCATAGCTAGAGTTGGATGCTTCAAGCGCTCTAGATGACACTTTTTTTACGACACGTTGGTCATCACGCATGATTTATCAATCACCATTAACCGCGCCTCAAAAGCAAGGTCTATATGATTCGAAATTTGAACACGATGCCTGCGGAGTCGGGTTTGTCGTCCATATGAGGGGAGAAAAGTCCCATTCTATTGTTGAGCAAGCGCTAACGATTCTTGTCAATCTGGAACATCGAGGAGCAGTAGGTGCTGAGCCCAACACAGGCGATGGCGCTGGAATTTTGATGCAACTCTCCCATCGTTTCATGAAGAAAGTGGCGGCGGCTGAAGGAATTGACCTGCCAGAACCTGGACATTATGGGGTCGGGATGATCTTTGGTTCCCCTAATCCAGAGGCACGAGAGCAAGCTCGACGGATCTTTGAAGAGGTTGTTGCTGAAGAAGGTCAGCGTGTGATGGGTTGGCGCGACGTGCCGACGGATCATTCTTCTCTGGGACAGACAGCACGGGCGAGCGAGCCGTTTATGCAGCAGGTGTTTATCGAGCGATCGCCCGAACTACAGAACGAATTGGCCTTTGAGCGGAAGCTCTACATCATTCGCAAGATGGCTCACACGGCTATTCAGCGCCAGGATATTGACAGTTACTGGTATCCCTCTAGCATTTCCTGTCGCACCATTGTTTACAAAGGAATGCTGACCACGGCGCAGGTGGGTGACTACTACCCTGACCTGCGTGATCCAGATATGGAGAGTGCTTTAGGACTAGTTCACTCTCGCTTTAGCACCAATACGTTTCCAAGCTGGGAGCGATCGCACCCCTACCGCTACATCGCCCACAACGGTGAAATCAACACCCTGCGCGGCAACATCAGCTGGATGCATGCCCGTCAGAGCCTGTTTGAGTCTGAACTGTTTGGCGATGATCTGAAGCGAGCCTATCCTCTGATCAACATTGACGGCAGCGACTCGTTGATTTTTGACAACGCGCTGGAGTTGTTGACTCTCGGTGGGCGATCGCTCCCCCACGCCGTGATGATGATGATTCCTGAGCCTTGGGCGGCTCACGAGTCCATGAGTCCAGAGAAGAAGGCGTTTTATAAGTACCATTCTTGCTTGATGGAGCCTTGGGATGGCCCTGCCTCTATTGCTTTTACGGACGGCACCATGATGGGAGCCGTGCTGGATCGCAACGGCCTGCGTCCCTCTCGCTACTACGTCACCAAAGATGACCGGGTGATCATGGCATCGGAGGCGGGAGTATTGCCCGTGGAGCCGGGGAATGTGCTGAAGAAAGGCCGCTTGGAGCCAGGACGCATGTTCTTGGTAAATATGGAGGAAGGCCGCATTGTGGCGGATGAAGAGATCAAGCAGCAGATCGCGGCTGAGCATCCCTACCAAGATTGGTTGGATGAGCATATGGTGTCGCTGGCTGATCTGCCCGATGCCGATAACTCTGTCAGGACGGGCTCTGTCAGGACGGATCGCGACGGAAGGGCGAATGGCCAAGCACCCCAACTGCCTCTCCATCAACGGCAAAAAGCATTTGGATATACCTTCGAAGAGCTGCGGATGCTGCTGTCGCCCATGGCTCAAAATGGCGTTGAGGCGCTTGGCTCGATGGGGACTGACACGCCTCTGGCGGTATTGAGCGATCGCCCCAAGCTTCTCTATGACTACTTTCAGCAGTTGTTTGCCCAAGTAACAAATCCGCCTATCGACTCCATTCGAGAGGAAATTGTCACCTCCCCAGAAACAACCATTGGCTCTGAGCGGAATTTGCTGAAGCCCGAACCTAAGAGCTGTCACTTGATTGAGTTGAAAACTCCAGTGCTTGCCAACGCCGAGTTGGCGAAACTGAAGGCCATCGAACATGGCGATTTCAAATCCGTTACTCTCCCCATTCTGTTTGATCCTGAGGCTGGAGCTGAAGGACTGAAAGCTCGGCTGGATGAGATTTTTGCGGATGCGGATGCCGCTATTGAGGATGGGGCAAGTGTGATTATTTTGAGCGATCGCCAGCTCGATGCTTGCCAAGCTCCCATTCCTGCACTCTTAGCTGTAGCAGGACTCCATCACCACTTGATTCGCCAAGGAAGTCGTACCCGCGTTGGTCTCGTTTTGGAATCGGGCGAACCCCGCGAAGTCCATCACTTTGCGGTGCTAATTGGCTATGGCTGTGGAGCTATCAATCCCTACCTCGCGTTTGAAACCATCGACTCGATGATTAAGCAGAAAGAGCTGCTCAATGTAGAACCGAAAACCGCACATAAGAACTACATCAAAGCGGTGACGAAAGGTGTTATCAAGATCGCTTCGAAGATTGGCATTTCCACGATTCAGAGCTATCGAGGGGCTCAGATTTTCGAAAGCATTGGATTAGACCACACTGTGATTGACCCTTACTTCACCTGGACGGCCTCGCGGATTGAAGGCGCAGATCTAGCGGTCCTGACTCAAGAAGCGGTGTTGCGTCATCAGCACGCATTTCCCGGACGAGATGTTGATGATTCGACTCTCGATGTGGGCGGTGAATACCAGTGGCGCAAGGAAGGGGAGCGGCATCTGTTCAGTCCTGAAACGATTCATACCCTCCAGCGAGCGGTACGCGAAGGCAGCTATGAGCATTACCAAACCTATGCTCGTCTCGTCAACGACCAGAGCAAAACTCACTTCACCCTGCGGGGATTGCTGGATTTCAAGGCGCGTGAACCGATTCCCTTGGAAGACGTAGAGCCTGTCGAAGAAATCGTCAAGCGATTCAAGACGGGAGCCATGAGCTATGGTTCCATCTCGAAGGAGGCTCATGAGACGTTGGCGATCGCCATGAACCGTCTCGGCGGCAAGTCCAACACGGGCGAGGGAGGCGAAGATCCTGAGCGCTACACCTGGACAAATGAGCAGGGCGACTCGAAGAACAGTGCTATCAAGCAGGTGGCCTCTGGTCGCTTTGGTGTCACCAGTCTCTATCTTTCTCAGGCGAGGGAAATCCAGATCAAGATGGCTCAGGGCGCAAAACCTGGAGAAGGCGGTCAGTTGCCCGGACTCAAGGTTTATCCGTGGGTCGCCAAGGTGCGCCACTCGACTCCTGGAGTGGGGCTCATCTCACCGCCCCCTCACCACGACATCTACTCCATTGAAGACCTAGCCGAACTAATTCACGATCTCAAAAACGCCAATCGAAAGGCCCGTATCAGCGTCAAGCTGGTATCAGAAGTCGGCGTTGGCACTATTGCCGCTGGCGTCGCAAAGGCTCATGCTGATGTGGTGCTCGTCTCTGGCTTCGATGGTGGCACAGGTGCTTCACCCCAGACCTCCATCAAACATGCGGGTTTACCGTGGGAACTCGGCTTAGCTGAAACTCACCAAACTTTGGTGCTGAACAATCTCCGTAGCCGTATTGCCGTTGAAACCGACGGTCAGATGAAGACGGGGCGAGATGTGGCGATCGCCACGCTCTTGGGTGCTGAAGAGTACGGTTTCTCTACTGCTCCTCTCGTTTCCATGGGCTGCATCATGATGCGGGTCTGCCACAAAAACACCTGTCCGGTCGGCGTTGCGACTCAAAATCCTCTGCTCCGAAAGAGCTTCATGGGTGATCCTCAGCATGTGGTCAACTTTATGCGGTTCATTGCAGAAGAAATGCGGGAGATCATGGCCGAGATGGGCTTCCGTACAGTCAACGAGATGGTGGGTCGCACAGATGTGCTGGAGGCGAAACAGGCCGTCGATCATTGGAAGGCAAAGGGAATCGATCTGTCCAAAATTCTCCATCAGCCTGAAGTCGGAGCTGACATCGGTCGCTATTGCCAAATTTCTCAAAATCACGGTTTGGACAAATCTCTTGATATCACTACCTTGCTGGATCTGTGTCAGCCAGCCATTGAGCGAGGCGAGAAGGTCAGCGCGACTTTGCCAATTCGAAACATCAACCGAGTAGTTGGCACCATCTTAGGCAACGAGATCACCAAACGTCATTGGGATGGCCTGCCCGAAGACACCGTGCATCTCCATTTTCAAGGCAGTGCCGGACAAAGCTTCGGAGCTTTTGTTCCAAAGGGAGTGACTCTAGAACTCGAAGGGGATGCCAACGACTACTTTGGTAAAGGACTCAGCGGCGGCAAGTTACTGGTTTACCCTGCCAAAGGCTCGACCTTCGCACCTGAAGAAAACATCATCATCGGCAACGTCGCATTTTATGGTGCGACGGGCGGTGAAGCTTACGTTTCTGGTGTGGCTGGAGAGCGCTTCTGTGTTCGCAACTCCGGGGTCAGAACCGTGGTAGAAGCCATTGGCGATCACGGTTGCGAATATATGACAGGCGGTAAAGTTGTGATTCTCGGCAAGACCGGGCGCAATTTCGCGGCAGGCATGAGCGGCGGCATTGCCTACGTGCTAGATGAGGTAGGCGATTTCCCCACTCGCTGCAATACTCAGATGGTCGATCTGGAACAGCTCGAAGACCCCGAAGAAATTCGTGAGGTGCATGATTTGATTCAGAAACATGCGACCTATACTCAGAGCACTCATGCCAAGTCGATTCTGGAAAACTGGGATAGCCTGATTCCCAAGTTCGTCAAAGTCATGCCTCGCGACTACAAGCGGGTATTGCAGCATATCCAAAAAGCGCTGGCCGATGGTCTCAGCGGTGATGATGCTCTAACCGCTGCCTTTGAGGAAAATGCCCGCGACATCGCTCGCATCAGCGGTAGTTGATGACTCTCTCTCGAAACAAATAGCGGCTCGTAGGATGGGCAAAGCAACGCGTGCCCATCATTGCTAAATTTTCAACCCGATGGGCAAAGGACAGCGTGTCCATCATTCATCTAACCCGATGGGCAAGGGCGCTGCCCTTTGCCCATCCTACGAAAGACTGATTACGCTCTTCCTGGAAAGATTATGGGAAAACCAACTGGATTCATTGAATACTTGCGTGAAGTCGCTTCTGAGGTGGCTCCCGCCGATCGCATTCGCAACTGGGACGAATTTCACTTGTCCATGCCCGTCGAAAACCTCCAAACTCAGGGGGCGCGCTGCATGGACTGTGGGACTCCCTTCTGTCACACGGGCATCACCATCAGCGGCATGGCAAGCGGGTGCCCAATCAACAACCTGATTCCTGAATGGAATGATCTAATTTATCGGGGTCTTTGGGAAGAAGCGCTGGAACGGCTGCACAAAACCAACAACTTCCCCGAGTTTACCGGACGGGTCTGTCCTGCTCCCTGCGAAGGGTCTTGTGTGTTGGGTATCACCAATCCGCCTGTCACCATCAAAAATATTGAGTACTCCATCGCAGAGAAAGGATGGGAATCAGGCTGGATTACACCAAACCCTCCCGCCAACCGCACAGGCAAAAAGGTAGCGGTGATTGGCTCTGGCCCTGCCGGACTCGCTGCCGCCGCCCAACTCAACTCGGCAGGCCACTGGGTCACTGTCTACGAAAGAGCCGATCGCCCCGGTGGATTGCTGATGTATGGCATTCCCAACATGAAGCTCGAGAAGCAAAACGTGGTTCAGCGACGACTAGAGGTTCTAGAGGCAGAAGGCGTCACCTTTGTTTGCAACACTGAAGTGGGCAAAGATCTGCCGACCGAAACCTTGATGAACGACTTTGATGCGGTGGTGCTTTGCACCGGATCGACCCGTCCCCGAGATCTCCCCATCGAAGGTCGTGACTTCAAGGGTATCCACTTCGCGATGGAGTTTCTGACTGGAAACACTCGCAGCGTGCTTCAGGGTAGTCCCACAGAGGATTACATTTCAGCAGCGGGTAAAGATGTGATCATCATTGGTGGTGGCGATACGGGTACAGATTGCGTTGGCACCTCCATTCGTCACGGTTGTACTAGCGTCACTCAGCTCGAAATCATGCCGAAGCCGCCCGAAACTCGTGCGGCAAGCAATCCCTGGCCCGAATGGCCCAAAGTCTACAAAATGGATTATGGGCAAGAAGAAGCTGCTGCGATGTTCGGCAACGATCCCCGCGAATATCTCCGGACTGCGACAAAGTTTGAAGGGGACGAAAATGGTAATCTCAAAGCGGTTCACACCGTTCAGATTCAGTGGATGCGAGACGAAAACGGGCGCTTCACGCCTCAGCATATTCCCGGCACAGAGAAAGTGTTGCCTGCTCAGTTGGTGCTGCTAGCAATGGGTTTTCTCGGCCCAGAACAACCGTTGCTAGACTCCTTAAGACTAGAGCGTACTGAGCGTAGCAACATCAAAGCCGAGCATGGTGACTTTGCGACTTCGATTCCTGGTGTGTTTGCCGCTGGAGACTGCCGCCGGGGACAAAGCTTAGTCGTATGGGCCATCAATGAAGGGCGTGGCGCGGCGCAGGCGTGCGATCGCCATCTCATGGGCGCAACTACTTTACCTGTCTAGCCTTTTAGTAGCCTATGGGTGCCCGTCCCATTCAATTAGTCTGTAATCTTGAACCCATGCTCTGACCTCAGAGTGTGGGTTTTTAATATTCAAATCGTGAAGGGCGATCGCCATGCAATTGCGTTATCAATTCAAGTTCTCGCGTCAATCTCTACCCTCAATGCTGGGATTGATGGGAAATGGAGCCTTCTTCTTGGGCAGCGTTTTGTTTTTATGGGAATCGCTGACAAAACTAGGGACGTGGCTGTTTATCCTTGGCTCGCTTTGTATGCTGATCGGTAGCGCTAATAGCTTCATCGTTCGCCGCTGAACTCATTCAGCAAGATCCTCCGGTTCGCTTATGAGTAGGTAGCCATGAGTAAACGACGCTATCTGGGGATATGATCCCGGTGGGGGCACACTCCCGTTCGTTTTAGTTTTGACCCCACACTTATAGTTTCTCAAGCCAACTTTTTCACAGTCTAGTTCTCAGTATCCTTCCAAAAAGGAAGCCGCTTCTGATTTTCAGGAGCGGCTTATGGTCGTGAATATCATGAGTCGATCCTTGCAGTAGTGAGCAGAACGAGACCGATTCAAGTTCTTTTATTCACTACAACGATATAGAATCTCTCCGCTAGAGTCGAAGCGGCTACAGCGAGAAGCCAGTTCTTTTTCGTTGACCAGCTCACCAAAAGCCCAGCAATCGAGATCTGCTAGTTCTCTTGCTGCGTCGAATGAGATCATGGCCTTTGAATAGAGAGCAACGGCAAGCTGCTTACGCAATTCAGGTTCTACTTGCTGATTGGGAACACGCAAGTGGTTCACTACTGAGTCGGGAATCGTTAGCTGTAAGCTCATAGTTCACACATCCTAATCATTCACAGTCCAATCGCGAAATGCGTTGGATTTCTACCAAGACTCCTCACGTTAACAAGAAACAGGCTGCACCATTTGGAAAATCGACGGTCTGTTAAGAATTCGACATAACCACAGTTCACCTCGGCTCAAGGAAAATGTGCAAGATATAGTGCTACGCGCTGATATAAAAACCAATAGTTTATGGAGAAGCCGCGCGCCGCGCGGCTACAAAAACGTCCTAAGGCTAATGGCTGTAGCTATAGAAGTGAGTCCGCGTTAGCTATTTTTCGCGGACTCACTGATTGGATGAGAAACATTAGAAACGGCTAGGTTTATTCCCACTCAATAGTTCCAGGAGGTTTGGAAGTGATGTCGTAGACCACTCTATTCACTCCGCGTACTTCATTCACGATACGCGTGGAAATGGCTTCCAGCAAATCATAAGGAGCCCTCGACCAGTCAGCCGTCATGCCGTCTTCACTAGAGACAAACCGCAGTACCACCGGATACGCATAGGTGCGCTGGTCGCCCATCACGCCCACACTGCGAATGGGGAGGAGCACGGCGAACGCTTGCCAAAAGTCATTGTAGACATCCCACTTGCGAATTTCATCACGCACGATGAAGTCTGCCTCACGGAGAATGTCGAGCTTCTCGTTTGAGACTTCTCCTAAGATGCGGATGGCAAGACCAGGGCCAGGAAACGGATGCCGCTTGACAATTTCAGGAGGAAGTCCGATTGATAAGCCGACCTTGCGCACCTCATCTTTGAATAGCTTCCGTAAGGGTTCCACCAGCTTGAACCGAAGATCTTTAGGAAGGCCTCCGACGTTGTGATGGCTTTTGATTTTGACAGCCACTCTTTCTCCCGTCTGGGGATCAACGTTAGTGTCGGCAGACTCAATTACATCAGGGTAGAGTGTCCCCTGAGCGAGGTAGTCGAAAGGCCCGAGGCGCTTTGACTCTTCTTCAAACACCTGAATAAACTCGTGCCCAATTCGTTTGCGCTTTTGTTCTGGATCAGTAATTCCCTCGATTTGTTTGAGGAAGCGATCGCGCGCTTTGACATGAACAACAGGAATATGGAATTTTTCTTTGAATAACTCGACTAATCGCTCCGGTTCTTCTTTTCGCATGAAGCCCTGGTCGATAAACACACAGGTGAGCTGATCGCCAATGGCTCGATGGAGCAAAAAGGCCAGGGTTGAGGAATCGACTCCACCTGATAGTGCTAGTAACACCCGTTTTTCGCCAACTTTGCCACGAATCTCTCGAATCGCTTCTTGCACAAAGGCTTCTGTCGTCCAAGTGGGTTCGCATTCGCAGGCATGATAAACAAAGTTGCGAATTAGCGCCAACCCATCCGTCGAGTGAACAACTTCGGGGTGAAATTGAACCCCGTAGAGTCTGCGCTCATGATGGGCGATCGCCGCGCAGGGCGTGTTTTCGGTGTGAGCCAACAGCTCAAATCCGTCTGGTAGCTGAGTCACCGAATCACCGTGGCTCATCCACATGGTGGAACCATCTTCCACGTTCGTCAGCAGATCGGTCGGATCATCGATGTGAATGGAGGCCTTGCCATATTCGCCCCGATCGGCGCGCTTCACCTCTCCCCCCAACTGCTGCACCATGAGCTGCATTCCATAGCAGACCCCCAATATTGGCAGACCTAAACTCCAAATTTCGGGATCGCAATGGGGAGCACGTTCGTCGTAGACGGAGTTAGGGCCACCAGAGAGAATGATTCCTCGGGGATTAAGCTGACGTAGCTGTTCTGCAGTGGTGCGATAAGACAAGACTTCAGAATAAACCTGCGTTTCGCGAATTCGTCGCGCGATCAATTCTGAATACTGTGAGCCAAAGTCGAGAATGACAATCATTTGCCGATTGAGCCGTCGGTTGAGATCGTTGACAGAGTCGTCTTGATGAGTGGGCTTCGTAGGGGATGATTCTGTGTGTAGAGTCACCGGTTGATCCTGCCTGAAAAAGGACTTAGAAATGGACAACAAAGAAAATAAAAATATAAAAATGAACGATACGGATAATAAAAGCAGTCAACTAACAGAGCAACAATTGTTGTATTGCTTTTCACCTTACAATAACGTTTGTTTTCGTCCTTGAACGGTGTTGCTGAAGGAACAGATAGTCGATGATGAAAACACTTTTGATGGCGATCGCCATCACTACATTGACCTGAACTATAGCTTCGCCATGAAAAGCGTTAAATCGTGTTAGGGAAGCATTCAATCTCAAGATTGAGCTGTTAAATAAAACCAGCTCAATCTTCAAATCGAGTTAAGAAAGGGAGTATCCCACATCTGCAAATTTATCGATGTTTGTAGTGCGAACGTCCCATTTTTCCTAATGGAGAGGCGCTATCAACGCAGGCAAGATGTCCGCACTGCACATAAAAAACTGAAATGCACCCTCAAGAAATCCAACGAAAAGGTTAAGATCCAAGGCTCAACGACAATAACGGCAACAGCTTTAGACCACTGAAACCACAACGCTGCAAGCTAAACGTCCTAACAATTGCAGAGAACACGATTTGACATGTTCTGCGGCTTCATCAATGACAAGTCAGTACAAAAAACTATTCTGATTAGCTTAGCAAACTTGGGTTAAGAACGTTGCCCCTTTTTTGCTGCATTTGATAATCTTTCGATTTCGATCAAAGAATAGAGTCCCAACTGAAACGCGCTGCTGGCTATGAGTGTAGATGTAAGTGTGCGATCGCCGATCGATCGTTTCCCCAAGCTTTTCATAGACCCGATCTGTCCAGGGAACTTGAGTGTCATTTTCCAAGAGTTTTAAGATTTGAAGTGCAGCTTCAGCTGTGTCTTGAGCGAGGATTTGCTGGAGTGCATCTAGGGGGAGACCCGCCCGAACGCAGGCTGCCGTCAAAATTTCTTGCCGTCCGTCAGCTACATGATGATGGGTGTGAAAGATGCCTCCGGCCAACTTCAGCAGTTTGCCGTGGTAGCCAAACAGCAAAATCGAAGTCACTCCCAACATTCCCGCTTCAACCAGCATTGGCCCGACCCAATTCGCCGTTTTGACCAGATGGCGATCGCCAATTCCCATTTGCTGAGCCAGATTTAGCCCATTTTCCCCAAAGCAAAATACTAGCGTATCTGTGTGCTGTGCTTTTTGCCGAAGCTGTTCCTGAAAAGCAGCTAGTTGCCCCGGAGCGCTGAGAGGCTGAGAAATACCAGATGTCCCCAGCAGCGACAACCCTTCCACAACTCCAAACGCTTCATTCGAGGTGCGCTTTGCGAGCGATCGCCCCTCTGGCAAAATGATCGTCACCGTCACTGTTTGATGGGGCAGTCGATGACGCTCTAAATTTTCCAACATGAGCTGCCGCGCATAGCTGTAGATGGCAGCCTGTCCATCCGCACCGAGATTGCGACCCACGCCCTCGCCCCCCTCAATAGTGATCCAGTCCTGAGACTGAAACTCCGCTAAACCTCTCAGCTGATCTGACTCAGACAGAGCTTCCACCTGCACCCAAGCCCAGATCGGAGTATGGCGCGTCAAATCCAGATTGTCACCGGGATCACTACGAGTAATGGCGATCGCACTATGTTCATCTAGCGATACCACCTGCTCAACCTCAATCTCCACCACCTCAGCCGGACGAATCAAGTCCAGAGAAACACAGGAAAGAGAAGCAGCACCTTTATTCAATCGCTGGAGAGCCGCGATCGCTGCCGCACAAGCAAACACAGGCAAGGTATACCCCGCCCGAGGAGCCGAAGACCGTTGATCATGAGCATTGAGATCAGCCAAAACAACTCAACTAAAACGCCAAATTCAAACCACAAAGCAAAAGCAATTCACCCCACAGCAGACAGCCCCCTGAACAAAACCCTATCAGGCTGGGCTAAACCGACCCTTTTGGAGGGGGTCTGGGGGACGCAACCGTCCTCCAGCGGGGGTTTGGGGGCAAGCGTCCCCAAGTCTAGCGGTTCTCACCCCAGCCAAAACCCCCCTACTCATAGGAAAACGACTTATTCGGATACTCCGGCGGCGGCGGCACCACCACAGGCTCCTCCTCAATCCGCTGCTGCAAATGGGCGATCGCCGCCTCAAGCTGAGCATCCCCTCCCAGAAACGTCTGATGAGGCAAATTATCCACCACCACATCAGGCTCAACCCCATGCCCCTCAATCAGCCATTCACCCTCAGGGCCATACACCCCGATTTCAGCCGCCGAAGCAAACCCCCGATCGACCAGCCAAGTTTGCATCGACAACCAAATTTCGCCTCCCCAAGTGCGAGTGCCAATCACCTTGCCCAACCCCAGCCGTCGAAACCCCTCCGTAAACGCCTCACCATCCGACGCTGTTTTTTCATTGCACAGCACCACCATATGCCCACGAAAAGCCCACTGCATATTCCAAAAAGGTTTACCAATGCGAGGCTTCCAGAAAAACCAAGCCTTTCGCAGCAGCTTTTCAAGAATCCAGCTATCAATATTGCCACCTCGGTTGTGGCGAACATCAATGATCAGACCTTCCCGATTAAACACCGGATAGTAGTTTTCAACCCACTCAGTATAGTTCTCACACCCCATCGCCTGAAGGTGGACATAGCCAAGACGGCCTTCTCCATCGGCCTCAACTTTTTGACGGCAGCAATATTCCCAATCGCTGTAGCGCAAGTCTTCTGCATCATCGGTCGAGCACGGCGTAACGATCACCTGGCGCATGAGAGACGCAGAGGTCGATCCTGAGTCATTTTCCCTAGATCCTCTAGCAGTCGCAGAATCAGGGGATGGAGGCTGCTGCAACTGAGCAGGTCTGACATGGAGCAACACCTGCTGATCGGCCTGATTTTTCAGCAAAACCGCCAGATTAGGGACGGATAGCGTCGAGATGCCATTAATAGACTCAATCACATCGCCCACTTGAAGATCGACCTCAGGCCGAGTCAAGGGGCCAGCCCGTTCTGGATAGTCGGGGTCGTGCTGGTAAAGATAATCGACTCGATATCCAGTCTCGACAGGACTCAGCGCAGCTCCCAACGAAGCAATGCGCACGCGGTCTCGACCTTTGCGGCGATCGCCCGCTCCCACAAAGGTATGAAGTGCGGCCAACTCACCCACCATATGGGCAATCAAATCACTCAGCTCATCTCGATCAGTCACCCGCTCAACCAAAGGCAGATGGCGCTCCAGCAGCCCTTTCCAATCTACCCCGTGCAAATTGCGATCATAGAAATAGTCGCGTTCCATGCGCCATGCCTCGATCAACATTTGCCGCCACTCTTCCCGAGGCTGCACCGAAAATGCCCAATTCGATAAATCAACCTTTTTCTTCGCTAATTCTTTTTCCTCCGGGCCCTCTTTATCAACATCAATGACGTAGAAGTCGTCGTCTTTGCAAAGCAGCAGCTTTTTTCCATCCAAAGACAGCTCATAAGTTTCGATCTCATCGAGAACTGTGTGGGGTTCAACCGGGTCGGATTTTAGCTCTAGAGAGACAAGCTTAGTCGTATCCTCAAAGTCAACCGTGGTCTCTTGCCAGAAAATGCGATCGCCAGCATTGTATAGCTGGCTATAGTTTCCCGGTTCGACTGGAACTTCCATCACCCGACGCTGCAACCCATCTCGATCGATCGTGACCTCAACAGGAGATTCATCCTCGTTCTCGTCGTCAGTACCGTCATTAGACAGTTCCGCATCAGATATTGATCCATTCTTTTTGGAAGAGGCGCTGTCTTTCTCTTGCTGTTCTTTTTCCTGGCGCTCTAGTTCCTGTTGATACAGCTCATCCATGGGTTGGAATGGCGATCGCTCTCCCTTTACAAGCGCCACATGGTAAATCTGGGTCGTCTTGTCGAAATAGGGTTCGGGCTGGCGCGGCCCCCACGGCCCCGGAACCAGAGAGGTGAAGTGCCGATCGGACAGGAAATAGATCCACTTGCCATCCGCACTCCAAGAGGGACTAAAGCTATCGACGCGATCGCTCGTTAGGTGAAACGTATCGTCGTCGTCCAAGCTGTAGATGCGGACTTGGGAAAACTGGTTAGCACAGGGAGCGACATAGGCCAGAAACCGACTATCCGGTGACCAGCGCCAGTTAAAAAACGATCCCCACTCATCACTCTCCGCGATACAGCGAGACGTGCGGGTTTGAAATTCAAACAGCCACAGTCGCTGGTCTTTGTCACCAAACACCATCCACTTTCCGTCTGGAGAAGGCAATCCGCTGTAGCGAAACACATCGCCATCGGTAGTCAGCAGATCTGTTGCCCCAATTCCATTAGCGGGAATTTGGCAAAACTCTAGCTCTCCTGTCTCGTCCGTCAGCGCGACGAGGGCTTTTCCTTCAGGCAAAAATCGGGCACTGCGATAGCGAATTCGGCTTTCGCGGGTCGCCTCGACCAATCGACCTTGAGCCACTGGAGCCACAAACACCCGTCCCCGTGCAGTCAACACTAGGCGATCGCCCGTGGGTGAGAGGTGCGCCGAGGTGAGATATTTCATCGGATGTTTGACCCAGCGCTCACGTGTCTGGTCAAAATCAGACACCAGCTCAATGTCAACCCGTTCGTTCGTCTGAGTCGCGATGGTGTAGAGATGCAGGTCTGCTCCCAATTGATAGACAATGCGTCCGTCGTGGAGAGCAGGCGACTGCACATCCCAGCCTTTGTGAGCGGTATGCTGGCGCAGATCAGCTCCGGTCTCGTCCATCGACCACAGGTTCATGGTGCCGTCGCGATCGCTCGCAAAATAGACGCGCCCATCCCACCACATAGGATTCTTGCTCGTGCCGGAATAGTCTGCGGTGAGGGCGATCGCCTCTAGGGTTTGCTCAGATTCGGTGGATTCTGACTCGCAAGCTCCAATAGCAAACGTCCAAATGTTCTGAGCCGTGCCACCTTTATAGCGCTTGGTATGGCTGCCCTGAAACTCTAGTCGAGTGAAGAAAAGCGTTTGTCCATCAGCGGTAAAACAGCCATCGCTCGCTTGACTCAGGGGCAATAGCTGAGATTTCCCGGTCGCCGGATGCAACGTTGCAAGCTGTACATTGGGCAGCGTGGAATAGTGCATCGTGCCATAGAGAATCTGCCCGGTTGGTGTCCAGCCCACGACTCCGGTGGCGTCGCCTTCGTAGGTGTGGCGAGTGGGACGACCGCCGCAAACGGGCATGGAATAAACTTCCCGAGGCCCTTCATATTCTGCGGAAAACGCAATGCGATCGCCCATTGGAGAAATCGCCGCGTTGGACTCAACTCCGTGATGTGTGGTGAGCCGCCGAGCCACCCCTCCCTGGACGCCGACTGACCACAGATCTCCCTCTGCGGTAAACACAATCGTGTCGAGATAGAGAGTCGGGAAACGATAATATCCTCGGGTGTGATTATCGTGAAGCGAATGTGCTGAATTTGAATCTGAAATAGGCGTGTCAGTCTCTGACGCCATCCTTTAGTCTCCTGTGAAGCCGTTGCTGATTCCGAATCGATAGCTGCGTGATTCAGAAATTCTGATTTACTCTAACATTGGCGATCGCCATCATCTAAAAAAGCTCGTAAGGTTGCACACGTAGCCAAGCTCAAGCTTATTAGAGAGTTTGAGTGTAATACTAAGCCCAGTGATCTAAGGATCATTCCAAAAGTTTTTAGAATAAGGGCGAATGTTATGTGTCGGTTGCTGGGATATTTGGGCCAGTCTATTGTGCTCGATCGGTTGCTGTTCAAACCAGACCATTCCTTAATTGTGCAAAGCTATGCACCTAAGGAGATGACCGCTGGTCTCATGAATGCAGACGGCTTTGGCCTAGGTTGGTATCATCCGACTCGACGAGATTTGCCCTACACCTATCGCAACATTTTGCCGATTTGGAATGATGCAAATCTGCCCAGCCTCAGTCGATACATTGAATCAGGCTGTGTTGTTGCCAGCGTTCGCAGTGCCACTCCTGGACTCGCGGTGAACTTGAGCAACTGCCCCCCTTTTCAGAGCGATCGCCTGCTGATAGTTCACAATGGATTCATTGAAAATTTTCACCAGACGCTTTATCGCTCGCTGCGCGCTCGTCTCGCTGATGCGGAATATCAGGCCATTCAAGGGTCTACCGATTCAGAGCATTTATTCGCCCTAATTCTTCAAACTTGGCGACAGCAGTGCAGCGCAGATGCTGATACGCCCGTCGAAGTGGCGATCGCCCAGGTGGTTCAGCAGGTGTTTGACCTGGCTGAGCAGTTCAACCCCAACACTGATGAGGCTCTCACTGTGGGAGCCAATATGATCGTGAGCGATGGCGATCGCCTGATTGCTTGCCGGGCCTCAAATCGAGATCCGGTGCCAACACTGTACTGGTCAAAAGAGGATGAGCTATTTCCTGAAGCAGTTGTCGTTGCGTCAGAACCGTTGTTTGATGGCAAATGGCAGTCCTTGCCAGAGCAAAGTATTTTGACTGTGGAATCGAATCTCAATGTCAACATCCAATCCATCAGCGATGTCGCAACCCATCAAGCCTGGGTTGCCTGATGAGACAGGTACATCATCGGGTGCATCTCAAGCTTTCTTAGCTTCCCCCTCTACCCCAACAGAATCGAACCGCCTAGAAACGCTACGCCAAGAACTCAGAACGGCGTTTGTCGCTTGTCGTCAATCGACCTTGGCTTTGATTGATCCGGACAACTGGGATCTGCTTTGTTGTCAGTCTCATCCTGATTTTAGTCCGGTGGGTTGGCATATCGGCCACATTGCCTATACAGAAGCGTTGTGGATTCTAGAACGCCTCGCCAAACAAGCGGTTCCGTGCCCCGACTTTCATCGTTTGTTTGCCGCCGATGGCCTGCCCAAATCAGAGCGGCAAAATTTACCCGATTGGCTGACCATTCAGCACTATATGGAAACCGTGCGGCTGCGAATGCTCGACTATTTGGCGATCGCCCCTGTCGATCGTCAGGAGCGGCTGTGGCGATTTTTGCTGCAGCACGAAAGTCAGCACTGCGAAACGCTGTCTCTGGTGATGGCGCTGCATACTCGCAAAGAAGCGGCTTTGTTTCCTCAGCGTGCCGCCCCAAATCCACAGGATGTGGCGGAGCCGTCGCCTCTGGTGCATGTGCCTGCTGGCTCATTTCAGATGGGGTGCGATCGCCCAGACGCTCTCGACAA
>JGI12048J13642_10155939_pt1 | contig 31159 bp, 26 predicted proteins | sample ElkSlonscriptome_16_FD_13642 | JGI IMG/M metagenome (IMG submission 13642)
CCGCGCCGAGGGTCGGAGCGGGGAGGCCACCCGATTGGAGGAGCGAGCCGAGGTGGAGGCCGAGCGTGTCGGGACCGAGGTGCGAGCCACCTTCACCCGCGCCACCAACCGGATCTACGGCCTCACGGCCCTTCTGGTGGTGGTGGCCATCGTCCTCACCCTCCGGATGCCGGAGCGGCGCCTCCGAACGACCCTGGACCGGGAGGAGGCCTGAGGGAGGGTCGGTTGCTCCCGCGCGGCCACCCCTGTCAGTTTTCAAGAAGGTACTCCTCTCCCCCGCCCACCCCTTCCCGATACCCCCGGAGACCCATGGGCCGGCTCATCATGCTCCTCCTCGTCGCCCTGGCCATCGCCATGTCGGTGCCCGACAGCCGGGAGGTCCTGGTGGAGAAGGCCACCCCCGTCATGGACGACTTCCGGTCTCGGCTCGTCCCGCGGAGGCTCGAGGCCATGGCGGACCAGCTCACCGCCCGGGCGCGACGTGGCGAGGGTTTTCCCGGGAACTTCGAGGGCTGGCTCGAGCGGAGCTACTCCGGAGTCGCCGAAGATCCCTGGGGCAACTACTACTACCTGAATGTAGGCCGCCGCGGGGATTTCACCGTGGGCTCCATGGGCCCCGACGGAGAGCGCAACACCCCCGACGACCTCACCCTGGACCGCCGCCTCGAGACACGCTGATCTGCGGGCCCGGTCCCTCTCGTCCAGGAGGTGGGGTGCGCCGTCGCGTGCCCCTCCGCCGTCACCCGCGCTCCTCCGCCCTCAGGAGAGGGGAAGCACCTCCAGACGGCTCACGTGCAGGTTCAGGGCGTGGTTCACCCGGATGCCCACCGCGCCTTCCACCAGGAGCTCGGCTCGAGGCAGGCTCGCCACCTCGTCGTCGTTCACGAAGAAGCGGACCTCGGTCTCGTCGGCCTCCACCGCCAGGCGGTTGAGGACCGAGGACTCACCTTCGGCCCGGTCGGCGTAGGCGGCCACGGCGTCGTGGCCCGTCCAGCCCTGGAGCGTCGGCGCCTCGGAGCCCCGCCGCTCCTTGAGGATGAACTGCCCCCCCTCCCGCACCAGGAAGTAGGTGTAGCGCTGGTCCGGACCCTGGAGGTCCTCTCCCCCGAAGAAGACTCCGAAGGCTTCGCGCCGTCCCTGGGGATCGAAGAGGTAGACGTCCAGCTCGAGTCGGAAGGTCCCGGTGGCGTCCTGCCCCGGATCCCAGAAGATGCCCGCCGGGCCCGTGGTGATGTGCCAGCCCGGCGGCATCTCCACGAACTGCTCCAGATCGGCCTCGCTGGCGCCCGCCTGGTCGAACCGCATCTCCCAACCCTCTGGCCGCTCCAGCTCCTGGGCGTGCAAGGGGGTGACAACGGTGGCGGCGGCAACGCCCAGGGCCAGGCCCAGGAGCACCGTCCGGGGCCGGGGGATGGAGGGCGAGGGTACGGTGGTCCGGATCACGGTGCGCTCCTGGCGGGGGGGGAGCGGGCCTCCCGGCTCGGAGACCCGTTGGCGCTGGCAACGTCGGTCGGCCCGGGGGGTGGTGTCAACGGACCGGGGAGCTCCCGGGGGTGCCGGGCTTGCCTCCGCCCCGCCCTACCGCCCCATTTGGGGACTCCACGTCCCGTCCCTCGTGAGGAGTCCGTCCCCGACGATGCCCACTCGCTTCGCTCTCCGCGCCCTCACGGCGCTGGCCGCCCTCTCCACGGCCGCCTGCGGTTCCGCCCGTCCGGCACCGGCCCAGACCCCGTCTCCCGGCAGCGCCGCGGCGGCGGCGAATCAGATCCCCGCCTCGCTGAGCCTTCGGGAGATCGGCCCGGCCATCATGGGCGGACGGGTGGCGGACCTGGACGCGGTGGAGTCCGACCCCTCCACCTTCTACGTGGGCCTGGCCACCGGAGGACTGTGGCGGACGGAGAGCCACGGAGCGTCCTGGACGCCCCTCTTCGACGAGCAGCCCTGCTCGTCCATCGGGGACGTGACCCTCTACCAGGCCAACCCCAACGTGGTATGGGTGGGCACCGGGGAGCCCCAGAACCGACAGAGCTCGCCGTACGGCTGCGGGGTCTTCCGTTCCCTGGACGGAGGAGATAGCTGGACGTCCCTGGGGCTGGAGGAGACCCGGCACATCGCGCGCATCGCCCTCCACCCCAACGATCCCGAGACGGCCTACGTCGCCGCCGTGGGCCACCTCTGGGGGCCCAACGAGGAGCGGGGCATCTATCGTACCAGCGACGGCGGCGACACGTGGGAGCAGGTCCTCTACCTGGACGAACACACCGGCGCCATCGACCTGGTCATGGACCCGGGTGATCCACGAACCCTCTTCGCCGCCATGTACCAGCGCCGTCGCACCGGCTTCGGCTTCAGCGCCGACGGGCCGGGAAGCGGGATCTACCGCACCCTGGACGGCGGAGAGAGCTGGGAGGAGATGACCGAGGGACTGCCGGAGGGGGACAAGGGCCGCATCGGGCTGGACGTCTACCGCGGGGACTCGGATCTGGTGTACGCCACCGTGGAGTCCGACGAGGACGGGCGAGGGCTGTACCGCTCCGATGACCGCGGCCGGAGCTGGATGCGGGTGAGCGAGCGGAATCCCCGTCCCATGTACTTCAGCCTGGTGCGCATCGACCCCGGGAATCCGGAGAAGCTCTTCCTGGGCGGGGTGAGGCTGAGCGCCTCCGACGACGGGGGCCGGACCTGGTGGGAGGGAGACGCCGCCGAGGGCATCCATGTGGACCACCACGCCCTCTGGATCGACCCTTCCGACTCCGATCACGTCCTACTGGGCACCGATGGAGGCGTCGCCTCGTCCTGGGACGGGGGCCGGAGCTGGACCCACCACAACAACCTGGCCATCGCCCAGTTCTATGAGGTGGGGGTCGACGACCGGGACCCCTACCGGGTCTGCGGCGGCCTCCAGGACAACTACTCCTGGTGCGGGCCCAGTCAGGTGCTGGCGGAGTACGGGATCACCAACCGGGAGTGGACGGACATGTGGGGTGGGGACGGCTTCTACACCGAGTTCGACCCCCAGGACTCCACCACCCTCTACGCCGAGTCGCAGAATGGTCGCGTGGGCCGGGTGAATGTGGAGACCGGCGAGGAATGGCGGATCCAGCCGTTGGCCCGTCCGCCCCGGGAGACGGCGTCGGAGGACTACTCGTTCAACTGGAACACCCCCATCGAGCCGTCGGAGCACACGGTGGGGACGGTCTACGTGGGCGCCGACCACGTTCTCCGGTCCCGGGACCGGGGCCTCACCTGGCAGGAGATCAGCCCGGACCTGACCCGGCAGATCGACCGGGACACCCTCCCCATCATGGGCATGCCCGTCACCGACGAGACCCTCTCGGGGCACGACGGCATCGGGGCCTACGGGACCATCACGGCGCTGGCCGAGTCGCCGCTGGACGCCGACGAGCTCTGGGCCGGTACCGACGACGGCAACCTCCAGGTCACCACCGACGGCGGGGAGAGCTGGACCAACGTGGTGGGCAACGTTCCCGGGCTTCCGGGGCGTTCCTACGTGACCCGCATCGAGCCGTCGCACCATGAGGAGGGACGGGTCTACGTCGCCTTCGACCGACACTACGACGACGACTACGCGCCCTACCTCTACGTCACCGAGGACGGGGGGACGACCTGGCGTTCGGTGGCCGGCGATCTCCCCATGCACTCCCTGAACGTGGTGCGGGAGCACCCCACCACCGCCGAGCTCCTCTTCGCCGGGAACGAGGTGGGGGCCTATGCCTCCTTCGACCGGGGCGGTTCGTGGCACCGGCTGGAGGGCCTGCCCACCGTGCCGGTGGACGATCTGGCCATCCAGGAGCGGGAGAACGACCTGGTGGTGGGCACCCACGGGCGCTCCATCTGGATCCTGGACGATCTGGCGCCGCTCGAGGCGCTGGCCCGCCGCAACGTGGTCACGGGCGCCTATCTCTTCCGGGTGCCCACCGGCACCCACTGGTTCCCCACCGGTGGGTACGGGTTCTGGGGTCAGGCCTTCCAGGGGGAGAACCCTCCGGAGGGGACCGTCGTCCGCTACTGGCTCGCCGAGGAGGTGGACACCGTGTCCCTCACCATCACCTCCCCGCTGGGTGAGGAGATCCGGGCGCTGGAGGCCCCCACCGGGGGCGGCCTCCATGAGGTCGTCTGGGATCTTCGGGAAGCGGTGTCCGGACAGAGCGGTCCCGAGGCCGACGAGGGCGCCCAGGTCCTCCCGGGGACCTACCTGGTGCGTCTGGAGGCCGGGGGCGACATCGCCGAGCAGGAGGTCCTGGTGCGGATGGACCCCCGGGTGGACACGGACCTGACCTCGCTGGAGATGCGGCAGGACGCCGCCCGGAGCGCCGCCCTCCTGGAGCACCTCGTGGACGAGACCGACGACGCCCTGGACGAGGTGCGAGAGGGGCTGGACGAGGCCCTCGCCCTGGCCGAAGAGGCGGACGAGGCCGAGATGGTGTCCCAGGTGGAGGCCATGCAGGCCCGGGTCGACTCCCTGGCGGAGCGGATCGACGAGGCCGAGCCCGACGGGGTGTCGGGCATCGAGGCCAATGCGGGCCGGCCCACGTCGGACCAGATCTACGCGCTGGAGCGGGGCTGGCAGGAGGTTCCACCGCTGGTGGAGGAGCTGAACCGGCTCCTCACCGGGGCGCTCCCGGAGCTCTGGGACGCGCTGGCCGACGCCGGGGTGGGCCCGGGTCGGACGGAGCCGGTGACGGTGCCCAGCCCGCCGGGGGGCTGAGGGCACCGCCGTGCGCCGCCGCCGCCGAATCTGGCTCGCCCTGGCGCTTCTTCCCTGGGGGTTGCCCGGGACGGGCGCGGTGGCCTGTGCGGGGGAGGCCGGGGCCCCGGCGTCGGCGCGGACGGCGGAGGCTCGTGCGCCGGCGCTGGCGCCTCGGGACTCCCTCTCCGATTCCCTCTTCGCGTCGCTCCACGCCCGCCTTTCGGAGGAGGGCGGGTACTTCGACACCGACAACCTCATCTCCAACGAGTCCGGCTACCTCAACGTGGTGGGCGCGCTGGAGCGGCTGGGGCTCCGGGGAGGAGCGTACGCCGGGGTGGGGCCGGACCAGAACTACTCCTACCTGGCCCAGCTCCGTCCGGAGGTGGCCTTCGTGGTGGACGTGCGGCGGGACAACGCCCTCCAGCACCTTCTGCTGAAGGCGCTGGTGGAGCGTTCGTCCACCCGGGTGGAGTTCCTTTCCGCCCTGCACGCGCGGACGCCCCCCGCCGATGCGGATGCGTGGCGGGACGCCACGGTCCAGGAGGTGGTGGAGTGGGTGGACGGCGCACCACCCCGCTCGGGCGCGGAGCTCCGGGCACTCCAGCAGGTGGTGGAGGAGGCGGTACGGCACATGGGCATCCCCCTGACCGAGACGGATCTGGCCACGGTGGCCCGATTCCACCGGGCCTTCATCGACGACGGGCTGGACCTCCGCTTCACCAGCCACGGCCGGCGCCCCCAGCCGTACTACCCCACCTACCGGCAGCTCGTCCTGGAGACCGACGCCGAGGGCGACCCCGCCTCCTGGCTGGTCTCGGACGAGCGTTACCAGGTGGTGCGGGACCTCCACCGGGCCAACCGGATCATCCCGGTGGTGGGGGATCTGGCAGGGGCCTCGGCGGTGCGGGAGATGGGCCGGGTCCTGCGGGAGATGGAGCTGGAGCTCACCGCCTTCTACGTCTCCAACGTGGAGTTCTACCTCTGGGGGGACGGCCTCTTCGATGCCTGGACGGCCAATCTGGCCGCCCTCCCGGCGGCCCCGGACGCGGTGCTCATCCGTTCCTACTTCCCCCGCCTGGCCGGCCGCCACCCGGCGGCGATCCCCGGCTACTACGCGACCCAGATGCTCCAACCCGTCCGGACGGTGGTGGAGGCGTCGGAGGGCCGTCCCTTCCAGGGCTATGGCGATCTGGTGACCCGGGACCTGATTCCCCTCCAGGGACCCGTGGACGGCGGCTGACGGTGCCGGAGCTCCCGGAGATCACCGCCTACCTGGAGGCACTGGAGGTTCGCATCGTCGGGGAACCCCTCCAGGGGATCCGGCTGCGCTCGCCCTCCCTGCTCCGGACCTGGGACCCCCCGCTCTCGGAGGCGGAGGGGCAGCGGGTCACCGGGCTCCGGCGGCTGGGGAAGCGGGTGGTCTGGGTCATGGAGGACGAGCTCTTCCTGGTCTTCCATCTGATGATCACCGGGCGCTTCCAGTGGCGGGACCCCGGGGCGGCCGTTCCCAAGCGCCGGGCGCACGGCGCCTTCGACTTCCCTCGGGGCACCCTTCTCCTCACCGAGCAGTCCACCCACAAGCGGGCGTCGCTGCACGTGGTGCGGGGGGAGACGGCGCTGGCGGAGCTGGATCCTGGCGGCCTGGAGGTGCTGGACGCCTCCTACGACGACTTCCGGGCGACGCTCCTCCGGGAGAACCGCACCCTCAAGAGGGCGCTGACGGATCCCCGCATCCTCTCCGGCATCGGCAACGCCCACTCCGACGAGATCCTCCTCCGGGCGGGACTCTCTCCCCTCCAGCGGACGCAGAACCTGGAGGACGGGGAGCTGGCGCTCCTCCACGAGGTGACCCGGCGATGGCTCACCGAGTTCACCGACACCCTCCGGGAGGACTACGGCGAGGGCTTCCCGGTCCGGGTCACGGCCTTCCATCCGGCGATGGGCGCCCACGGGAAGTACGGCGAGCCCTGCCCGCGGTGCGGCGACCCCATCCTTCGCATCCGGTACGCCAACCGCGAGACCAACTACTGCGCCACCTGCCAGACCGGCGGGAAGGTGCTGGCCGATCGGGGCCTCTCCCGGCTCCTGGGCGACGATTGGCCCCGGACGCTGGAGGAGCTGGAGGAACTGGGACCGGGGGAGTAGGGGCCTCGGCGCAGGACCGGACCGCCCATCGCGCGATCCGCCGCGGTCAGTCCCGGTCTTCCGGGGGGGAGTACTCGTCCATGGCTCGGCGGATGAGCTCCCGGGCCACCACCCGATCCTCCCATCCCTCGGTGGTGGTGGAGATCCCTTCCAGCTCCTTGTAGACGGCGAAGAAGTGGTGGATCTCGTCCAGGAGGTGGGGCGGAAGGTCGTTGAGGCCCCGGACCTGGCGGCGGTGCGGGTCGGCCAGAGGGACGCAGAGGACCTTCTCGTCCCGCCCCTTCTCGTCGCTCATGCTGAAGACCCCGATGGGTCGGACCAGGATGAGGCAGCCGGGAAAGGTGGGCTCGGTGGTGAGCACCAGCACGTCCAGAGGATCGCCGTCGTCGGCCAGGGTCTGCGGCACGAACCCGTAGTCGCCCGGATAGTGGACGGAGGAGTACAGGAGTCGGTCCAGGCGGAGGAGCCCCGTCTCCTTGTCGAGCTCGTACTTGTTCCGCGAACCCCGAGGGATCTCGATGTAGGCGTGGATCCGGTCCGGTGGGCTGGGGCCTGGGCTGACGTCGTGAGCTGGATGCATGGGTCAATCTCGCGGGCGCGGTTGGTAGACGCCATGGCGGGCCGCAGCGGAGGCGCCGGTGGGAGCCGGATCCCCTCGGGTGGGCGCAGGTCGAGCGGCGGGGTATCTTGGCCCGATGATGCCACCTCCCCTCCCCCCCGACACCCGGATCGGCGCCGTCCACCTCCGGGTGGTGGACCTCGTGGCCCTCACCTCCTTCTACACGGAGGTCTTGGGCCTCCAGCTCCTGGCGGAGGACGATGCGACAGTGGCGCTGGCCGCCCATCGGCTCGGCCCGCCGCTCCTCGTGCTCCACGGCGCCCACGAAGACGTTCCATCCGAGAATGGGAGTCCCGGGCTCTTCCACGTAGCCTTCCGGATGCCCCGACGACAAGCGCTCTCCGGCATGCTGCGTCGTCTCCACGAACGGGGGGTACCGCTGGACGGGTTCGCCGATCACAACGTCTCCGAGGCCATCTACCTCCGGGACCCCGAGGGGAACGGTCTGGAGCTCTACGCCGATCGGGATGCCGGGATCTGGCGTACCGTGGACGAGGAGATCTTCATCACCACGGAGCCCCTGGACGTGGATGGCCTGCTGGGGGCCTCGGAGGCGCCGGCGGACTTCCCCGAGGATGCCGATGTCGGGCACATTCACCTGCAGGTATCCAGCCTCTCCACGGCGGAGGCGTTCTACGTGCACCGCCTGGGCCTGGGCCTGGTCACCCGCCGGATTCGCGACGCCCTCTTCCTGGCCGCCGGGAACTACCACCACCACGTCGGCGTGAATACCTGGAGGATCCGTCGCAACGCCCATCGCTCCGCCCACGGTCCCGGGCTCATCGCCTTCGAACTCGTCGTACCCGACCTCAGGGCCCGACGCAGGCTGACGGGCGGCGCCGCCGAAGGGCTTCTTCTGGACCCCGACGGGATCGGTGTGCGGGTGGTGGCGGAGCGCTGACGGCCCCTGCCGGCGTCAGTCGTCCGAGCCCCAGCCCCAGAGCGGCAGGTTCACACCGAAGGTGAAGACCCGGGGGTCGACGGGCGTGTCCATGAAGACCCAACGGCCCTCGAGTTGCACCCCGAGAGGCACCCCCTGGAAGCGACCCCGCGTGACGAGTCCCAGCACCAGGTTCGCGCCGGTGCGGGTTTCCCGGTCCAGCTCCTCGAAGATGCCGTTGCGCACCGCAAGCCCGACGCCGCCGAAGAGCCCCCCGGAGCGCCCGCCGGTGACCCAGACGGCGTCGGCGTGGACCTGGTATTCCCGGAGTCCGTCCAGGAAGACCACGTCCCCGCTGGGCACCAGCTCCACCTGGCCCCCCGGCAGGACGGGAATGCGGAGCTGGCCGCCGAGGACCGTCGCCTGGGCGTTGTCGTCGTAGCCGAAGCGGATGCCGGCCTGGGGAGCGGCCCACCCCGCGTTTCCTCGCTGGGCCGATCCGGGCTCCGGGGACCCCATGACCAGCGCCAGCAACAAGGCGAGAAGCATGGGGAGCCGGAACCCGCATGCGGAGGTGGTGGGACCAGGGGATGCGCGCATGGGGTCAGTCCTCGAGGCCGCGATAGACGAGTACGGGCATGTGGGAACCCCGGATCACCTTGTCGGCGGTGCTTCCCAGGAAGGCCCGGCTGAGGCCGCGTCGCCCGTGGGTGGCCATGGCGATGAGGTCACACTCCTCCCCCTGGGCTACCTGAAGGATCCCGTGCGCCGGCTGGGCGTCCACCAGGGTGCCGGTGGTGATGGTGAGCCCCTTGCCTCGGAGCTCCTCCGCCTGTCGGTCGAGATACGCCTCGGCGTCCCGCTCGGCTTCCTCCACCAGCCCCCGGTTCATCTGGACCGTATGGGGCAGGTAGGGACTGGCCAGGTCCATGGGGTAGGGGACCACCCGAAGCAGATGGTAGGCGGCGCCGAAGAGCCCGCCGAGCTTGAGGGCGTGCTGCAGCACCTCTTCCGAAAGCTCGGTGCCGTCCAGGGGCACCAGAACCCGGAGGATGCCTTCGGCTTCTTCCTCCTCCTCTTCCTCGTCGGTCGTGTCCTCGGGCCGCACCATGAGGACCGGGACGTCACTCTTGTGCAGGAAGGCATCGGCCACGCTGCCCAGCCATGCCCGGGAGAGCATCCCGCGTCCATGGGTGGCCATGACGAGGAGGTCCCCACCCACCGAACGGACTTCGTCCTGGAGGCTCGGCACCACCGGACCCGTCCGAAGGGCCGTGGTGACCGGTCCGCCGGCACGATCCTCCACCTCGTCCATCACCTCGTCGAGGTAGCGACGGGACCACTCGGAGGCCGCCGACTCCCACTCGTCGTAGGCGAAGGCAGGCACCGGCTCGTGCACGGTGACGAGGTGCAGCGAAGCGTCCGTCCGCCGACTCAGCTCGAGGGCGAGGGGAAGGGCGGATTCTGCGAAACGGGATCCGTCGAGGGGGACGACGATCTGTCCGTACACGTTGCCTCCTGATCATGGGACCGGGGCACGGCAGGAGATCCGCCAAACCCGGCTCCGGGTACGCGGCGACGACTATTCCAACACCCCAAATCTAGCGGAAACCGCGCCGTGGTTCAGCCCGGCCGCGGGTGTCGAACAGGACGCGGTCAGGGGCCCCGCGGGTCCACCTCGGCGAAGGTCGCCCGGTCCCCGTCGGCGGTGAACGCCTGGACGGTGTAGGCCTCCGGATTCGGACCCTCCATGCCCGGAGAGCCGATGGGCATGCCGGGGACCGCGATCCCGGCCACGGCGGGCCGTTCGGCCAGGAGTCGCTTCACCACGTCGGCGGGGATGTGCCCTTCCACCACGTAGCCGTCGATGAGGGCCGTGTGGCAGGAGGTGAGGTCGGTGGGGACTCCGGCGTCGATCTTCACCGACATGAGATCCCGGACATCCCGGGCCTCCACGTCGAAGCCCGCCTCCCGGAGGTGCTCCACCCACCCGTTGCAGCAGCCACAGCTCGGCGTCTTGTACACGACAACGTGCGGCAGCTCCTCCAGAGAAGCGACCGAAGCCGCGGCCGGTGGCTCGGACCCGAGAGCAGAGCCCGTTGATTCCCCCTGCGCCGGCGGAAGTTCGGAGCCTCCGCAGGCCGTGAGGAGGAGGACGGAGACCAGGGGTAGCAGACGTGAGATCATGAGGGCTGTGGTCCAGAGATGTTGGGTCTTGGGGCATGCTCCGCCCGACGTACCCTGCTCGGGGAGGAAGCGGTCCCTACGGGCTGGGTGCCAGGAGTCGCCGCTCCGGTTCCTCGGAGAAGGCGAGATCTCCGAGACGGGCACCTCCTCGGTCTTCCCGTCCACGATGCGCGTGGCGATGTCGGGAAGGAGCTTGGCGAGCTCCTTCAGGGCGCCCTGGGCCTGGGAGATGGAGCGCATCTCGATCCAGTGGCCCAGGAGCATGATGGTGACCAGGGTGCCTCGGGCCCCGATTCTGAAGGACTCGGTTCGGTCTCCTCCGAGGCACGCATGAAGAAGTCTTAATCGTGGCTTCACCGGAGGTTCATCGGCAGCCCGTCATGTTCCGACTCCATTCCCAGGCATCCGGAGACCACATGGCGCAGAAAGGACCCTACGAAACCGCTCCCGTCGGGCCGGCCGACTGCTCGGGGCTCTCCCGCCGCGACTTCCTCCGATACGGTGGGGCGGCGGGTGCCGTGGTGGGCGTGGAGCGTCTCCTGCCCCGTTGGATCCTACCCGACGGGCTCCCCTCCCGCCGGGACCCCGGAGTCTTGGACGGGAGCGCCGGGCCGGTGGACCTGGTCATCGGGAAGACGGAGATCGGGATCGGCGGGCGTAGCGGTGCCGCCATCACCATCAACGGCACGGTCCCGGGTCCACTCATTCGCTTCCGGGAGGGGGATGAGGCCGTGCTGCGGGTGACGAACACGCTGGACGAGGACACCTCCATCCACTGGCACGGGATCATCCTGCCCAACGGGATGGACGGGGTGCCGCAGGTGAATTTCCCCGGGATTCGCCCCGGCGAGACCTTTATCTACCGATACCCGGTGGAGCAGTTCGGCACCTACTGGTACCACAGCCACTCCGGACTCCAGGAGCAACTCGGCCACTACGCCCCCCTCGTCATCGATCCGATGGGCGAGGAGCCCGAGCCCTTCGACCGGGAGCACGTCGTCCTGCTCTCCGACTGGACCTTCGAGAATCCATACCGGCTCCTCGGGAAGCTCAAGAAGCACCCGGACTACTACAACTTCGGCAAACGGACCGTCTTCGACTTCTTCCGGGACGCCGCGCAGGACGGGCTCGGCGCGACCATCCAGGACCGCATGGCGTGGGGACGCATGCGCATGATGCCCTCGGACATCTCGGACATCACCGCGGCCACCTACACCTACCTCTTCAACGGCCTGGGGCCCGACGCCAACTGGACCGGCCTGTTCGAGCCCGGGGAGCGCGTGCGGATCCGGTTCGTGAACGCCTCCGCCGCCACCTTCTTCGACATCCGCATTCCCGGACTCCCCATGACCGTCGTCCAGACCGACGGCCAGCACGTCCGCCCGGTGGAGACCGACGAGTTCCGCCTCCCCATCGCCAAGACCGTGGACGTGATCGTGGAGCCCCCGGAGGACCGGGCCTACACCATGTTCGCCGAATCCATGGGTCGAGGCGGGTACGCTCGTGGAACGCTGGCGCCCCGGGAGGGCATGGAGGCCGCCGTACCGGAGCTGCGGCCTCGCCACGAGCTGACCATGGCGGACATGGGCATGGCCGGCCACGGCGAGATGGGCGGCACGGAGCACGGCGGCATGGGCCACGAAGGAATGGGTCACGCCGCGGACCACGGGGGGATGGGGATGGAGCGGTCTGGTCTCCTCCCGCCGGGCACGATCCCCGAGGACACCATGCACGGCCCGGACGAGCATGGACCGGGCTCCGCCGGCGTGGCGATGATGGCCACCAGCCGCCTGGGCGACCCCGGGAACGGGCTGGGTGACGACGGCTGGCGCGTCCTGACCTACATGGACCTCGAAGCCCGGGAGCCCTGGCCCGACTTCCGACCGCCGGACCGGGAGATCGAGCTCCACCTCACCGGCAACATGGAGCGCTACTGGTGGTCCATCGACGGGGTGGAGTTCAGCGACGCCGAGCCCATCCGGCTGGAGTACGGGGAGCGCATCCGTCTCACCATGATCAACGACACCATGATGAGCCACCCGATGCACCTCCACGGCATGTGGATGTACCTGGAGAACGGGAAGGGGGATCGGGTGCCAAGGATCCACACCATGGAGGTGAAGCCTGCCGAGAAGGTCTCGCTCCTCGTGGACGCCGACGCCCTGGGACCGTGGGCCTTCCACTGCCACGTCCTCTATCACATGGACGCCGGGATGTTCAGGGTCGTGGAGGTCTCGGACGTCGCCACCGCCGAGGACGCGGACGGAATGGACGGGGCGACCCACGGATGAAGCGCTGGGTGCTGGGAGGCCCGGTGCTGGCGCTGCTCGCGTGGGTCATGGGGGTCGTGGGTGTCGCGGCGCAGACCATGGACGACCACGTCTACTGGTTCCTGTCCTTCGAAGAGCTGGAGTACCGACCGGGTCCCGCCGAGGAGCCTGTGGTCTACGACGCGGAGATGTGGGTCGGTGGGGACATGGATCGACTCTGGCTCAAGGCCCACGGGGAGCAATCCACCCTGGAGCCGGCGGGACACCTGGAGGCCCAGGCCCTGTACAGCCGAACCGTCTCCCCCTTCTGGAACGCCCAGGTGGGTCTCCGTCTGGATCGCGAGTACGGGGACGGCACCGGGGCCACACGCGGCCATCTGGCTGCCGGCCTCCAGGGACTGGCCCCCTACTGGTTCCACGTGGAGAGCTTCCTCTTCCTGAGCCAGGACGCTGACGTCTCCGCCCGTCTGGAGGTCGGATGGGACATGCTGTTCACGCAGCGGTTGGTGCTGGAGCCCGAGGTGGAGGTGGCGCTGGCCCTCCAGGACGTTCCGGAGTGGGGCGTGGGCTCGGGCCTGAACCAGATCGAGCTGGGGGCCCGACTCCGCTACGAATTCCTCCGGGAGCTGGCCCCGTACGTGGGCTGGTCCTGGGCTCGACGCTTCGGGGAGGCGGCGGATCTGGCCCGTGCCGAGGGGCAAGAAGTGAGTCGCGGCGCCCTCGTCCTCGGGCTTCACTGGTGGTACTGATGCCTCCGGACCCTCCTTCCCACTTCGCACCGGAGGACGGCGCTCCAGCGCCGCGACCGTGGAGCCGCTGAGCGCCCTGGCAGAAGGCTCGCGCACCGCCCTGGGCTTCTTCTGGAAGTCCGGGTGGGCCTTCGTCCTGGGGTATTTCATCAGCGCCATGATCCAGGCCTTCGTGCCCAAGGCCCGGCTGACGCGGCACATGGGGGATCCGGACGCCGGCTCGATCTCCCTCGCGGCCCTCTTCGGAGCCATCTCCTCCTCCTGCTCCTTCGCGGCCCTCTCGGCGGCGCGGGCCCTGGTCCTCAAGGGGGCTCATTTCGTCGCGGCGGTGGCGTTCATGTTCGCCTCCACCAACCTCGTCATCGAACTCGGCATTCTCATCTTCGTCTTCCTGGGATGGGAATTCGTGGTCGCCGAGCTGGTGGGTGGGGTGGTGATGATCGTCATCAGCGCCACGTTCATCAGGCTGACCTACCCGGAGAGCTGGCTGGAAGCCGCCCGGGAGCGGGTCGAAGAGGCCGCCGGCGGCAACGAAGACGACTTCGACTGGAAGGAGCGAGTCACCACCGCCGAAGGCTGGCGGCGGGTGGGCCACAACTTCGTGTCGGAGTGGGGGATGGTCTGGGAGGAGATCCTCATCGGCTTCACCGTGGCGGGCTTCGTAGCCGTGCTCGTGCCCGACTCCTGGTGGGGCGCCATCTTCCTCCTCGAGTTGCAGGGCGATTGGCCCCAGTGGCTCATCGTCGTGGAGAACGCCCTGGTGGCGCCCTTCGTCGCGGCTGCCACCTTCATCGGGAGCATGGGCAACATCCCACTGGCCACGGTCCTCAGCGCCAACGGCGTGCTCTTCGCCGGGATCATGGGCTTCATCTACTCCGACTTGGTGGTGCCTCCGCTCGTGGCCGTCAACGCCAGGTACTACGGGTGGAAGGTGGCCCTCTACATTGCGGGCATCATGTACGTGAGCATGGTACTCACGGCGCTCCTGCTCCATACGGGCTTCGGGGCGCTGGGGATGACGCCGGAGAGCCAGCGGGTGGTGGAGGAGGTCACCCGTTTCCAGATCGACTACACCTTCTGGTTGAATCTCGTGATGACCGTGGTGGTGGGGTGGCTCTTCTGGCTCCACCGGCGGTTCCTCGCCACGGGGATGGGCGGCGACGGCATGGACATGCCGGGAGGGGGAGTGGTGAAGCGGTCGGCGGCCTGGATTGCGGTGAGCGTGGTCATCCTGGGTACCGTGCTCTGGCTCGTCCCCTCGGCATGACGCGCCTGGACGACGATCGGGACGTTCCGTCGTTCAGGACGGACCAACCCGGAACCTTTCTAGCAACCTCCAGCACGCTGAACCGGAGACATCCATGAACGACACGCGCGACGACAGCGGCGGGACCCTCGCATCTCAATCCGCGGAGGCTGGGACCGAGCACGGTGGATGGGGACGCTACATCCGTTTTCTCGCCATGATCGCCGTCGCCATGGTGGCCATGTACGGTCTCATGTATGTGAACTCCATGCAGTTGGGCCACATCCACTGGAGTGAGACCCGAGCGTACATGACGCTGCTCATGGGTGCGGCCATGGCGCTCATCATGTTGGGGTTCATGCTGGGGCGATATCGCAACGCCAAGCTGAACCTGGGGATCGTCCTCATCAGCCTGGTGTTCGGGGGCCTCGCCATCCATCTCGTCCGGAGCCAGACGACGGTGCAGGACCGATCGTTCATGAAGGCCATGATCCCCCACCATTCCATCGCCATCCTCACCAGTGAGCGGTCCGAGACCCGAGACCTCCGCGTCTGCGAGCTCCAGGTGGCGATCATCGAGGCGCAACGGCGCGAGATCGCCGAGATGGAGTGGCTCATCGACGACATCGACGAGAATGGACCCGCGGAGACGGTGGCGGATGCGCGGGCCCGATCCGTGCCCGACTTCGAGGGGACCAGCACGCGGAGCTGCCCCGGCGACGGACGACCGTGAACTCAGGCCGACACCTCCAGGCTCTGAGCCTCGGGGGCATCGACGGGGATCTCGATCATGAATCGGGCGCCGCCTCCCGAGCGGTTCTGGGCTGATACCTGGCCGCCCAATCCCTCGACCATGGCCCGAACGATGGCCAGTCCCAGCCCCGTCCCGGCTGTGGCCTCACCCGGTGTTCGTGCGGAATCCCATCGAAAGAAGCGATCGAAGACCTTCTCGGGTTGGCCGCCCAGTCCGGGACCCGAATCCTCCACCTCGATGCGGAGCTCCCCGGGCCGGCGCTGGACCGAGAGCCGGATCCGCCCGCCCGTGGGCGTGAACCTCACGGCGTTGTCGGTGAGGTTCCAGAGAATCTGGCCCAGCAGTCCCGGGTCGATGAGGACCGGGTCTCCCGTCTCGACCTCGACCTCCAGGGCCAGCCCCTTCTCCTGGGCCGCGGGGCGGAGACGATCCACGATTCGCTCCGTGACCGCCGTCAGGTCGACGGCGTCCCCGCCGCCCTCGAGGGCTCCCGCGTCGGACCGAGCCAGGGTGAGGAGATCCTCGGTGATCCTAGAGAGACGGAGGATCTCCTCCAGACTGCTCTCCAGCACCTCGCGGTACTCGTCCGATGAGCGAGGCCGCCGGAGCGCCACCTCGATCTCGCCTCGGAGGGCGGTCAGCGGCGAACGCAGCTCGTGGCTTGCGTCTGCGGTGAAGCGCTTCTGTCCTTCGAAGGCGCGGTGGATGCGCTCCAGCATCGTGTTGAGGACCTCGACCAGCCGGTGGTATTCGCGGGTATCGGCATAGGCGTGGATCCGGGAATCCAGCGACGACGCACCGATCGCCTCTGCCTGATCGATGACTTCATCGACAGGTCGAATGAAGCGGCCCGCCAGCCAGCGGCTCCCGGCGGCCGAGGCCAGCGCGACGGCCAGCGTCATGGCGGCGAAGAAAAGGCTGAGGCGTAGCACCATCTCGTTACGAGCCACCAGGGGGGCAGCGACCTGAAGCACGTGGCGTTCATGCGCGGGCCCGAAGCGGGCCAATGGGTAGTAGAGGGAGCGCACGGGCATCCCCTGAAACTCATGCTCCCTCCAGACCAGGTTGCCTTCTCCCGCCTCGACCAGCGCCTGCTCTTCGAGGGGCAGGTTCTCGGTCATGAACTGGCTCCGGAGAAGGCTCGACCCCTCCTCGCTCCAGATCTGGGCGTACCGGATGAGGTCGCGTACCGATTGGGCCTCCACCGGGGTGAGCTGCCACTCGTGGAAATGCATCTCGCCGTCGGGAGAGTCGGTGACCGATGCCGCCTGGATGGAGGCGACGTTCAAGATGCTGGCGTTGAGCTCACGGTCCAGCACCCTCCGGAGCGTCAGGAGGCTGGCCACCGAAATCACCACCACGGCCGCGGTCATGGCCAGGGTGAAGCGACGTGGGAGCTGCACCCGGAAGGACCTCATGTCGGCTCGCCGTCCTGAAGGATGTACCCCACGCCGCGCACGGTGTGGAGCAGGGGGGTCGCCCCCTCACCGTCACGGAGCTTCCGTCGAAGGTGGGCGATGTGGACGTCCACCACGTTGCTCATCGGATCGAAGGTGAGATCCCAGACCTTCTCCAACAGTTCGGTGCGCCGCACCACGCGCTCTGGATGGAGGAGAAAGAACTCCAGGAGCCGAAATTCCTTGGGCGTGAGGTCCAGCGGACTCCCTCTGCGGATGGCTCGGTGCTTCAGGCGGTCCAACTCCACGTCACCGTACAGGAGTCGGTCGGGCCGCTCGGCTCCTCTCCGGCGGAGAAGCGCCCGGATGCGGGCCAGGAGTTCATCGAAGCCGAAGGGCTTCGTGAGATAGTCGTCGGCGCCGCTGTCCAGACCGTGGACGATGTCCTCACGGGAATCCTGGGCCGTGAGCAGGAGGATCGGCACCGTGTTCTCCCGAGCTCTCAGTTCGTGGACGATCTCCAGCCCCGTCTTCCCCGGGAGCATGACGTCGAGAACGACCAGGTCGTAGTCGTGCACCATGGCCATGCTGGCACCCGATGCACCATCGTGGGCACGATCCACCTGATAGCCCTCCTCCCGGAGTCCCTTCTCCAGGAAACCGGCCACCTTCCTGTCGTCCTCCACCACGAGAATGCGCATGCGATGCCTCCTCCCAGGGGCGTCGTGCGTCTCCTCGGCGCCGGAGGAGCCGTCGGCCTGCCAGCCCGCCGACCAGGAGAATCGACCCGGCCGCCCAGGCGGTCGCTTCCACCCAGAAGGCGAGGCCCAGGCACCTGGTCAGACCCAGCGCCGGTACCCAGGCGGGAACGCGACGGTCCTCCGGGGCGAGGCGGAGGCGGCGAAGGCGAGCGTCCAGACGAGGGCCCGGGGGATGCGGCGGGCAGGATCCCGGACCTCCTCGCCCGCCCGACTCCGATGCGGGTGGTGGGGGTCGAGGTCCCCACTGCGGTCAGGAGGTAGCCCCCGAAGCCCAGGGCAGCGGTAGCCGCCGACGCCGACTTGGCCCACAGGAACATCCAACCGGCCGCGAAGCCCGCGTCGGCACCAAGCCAGCGATATCCGTACTCGTAGGTGCCGCCACTCACCGGATGGGCCGCGGCGAGCTGGGGGCTGGAACGACCGTTGCAGAGGGCGAGGAGGGCTGCGGCGAGGGTCGCCGGGATCATCCACACAACCGCCGCTCCCGCGGCGAGCCCCAGGCTGAGGGAGGCCGCTGATGGGTCCGGATCTCCAGGGAAAGGGGACCGCGCCGTCCCCGTCCGCTCAGGAGTCGCCCATCTCCTCGGCGAGCACCTGGCCCACGATGCGCAGCAGCTCCTGGGCGTCCCACGGCTTCCGGAGGAAGGGCTTGGTGAGGACCACGTCCTGCCCTCCGGAGAACTCCCGCTCGGCGTACCCCGAGGTGAAGACGAAGGGAAGCCCCATCTCGTGCTCCTCCGTCGCTTGGTGGAGGGCCGCTCCGCCCATTCGCGGCATGACCATGTCGGTGAGGACCAGGTCGATCTCGCTCTTCCGGTCCAGGAGGATCTCGAGGCCGGCGTCCCCGTCGTCGGCCTCCACCACCGTGTACCCCGCCCGCTCCAGGACCCGCCGGGCCACCCGGCGCACGGTCTCTTCGTCCTCCACCAGGAGGATCGTCCCTCCATGGTTCCGGGCTTCCGGTGCCAGCGACGCCTCCTCGGGCTCGTCGGGTGCCAGCTCCGAGGCGGGGAAGGAGATGCGGAAGAGGGCACCCTCACCCGGCGCGGTGACGAGGCGGATGTGGCCCCCCTGGCGGTCGGAGAGCGCGTAGGCCATGGCCAGGCCGAGCCCGGTCCCCTCGGGGCGGGTGGTGAAGAAGGGATCGAAGACCCGCTCGGCCACCGTCTCCTCCATCCCCGGACCGTCGTCCTCCACCTCCAGCACCGCCCACGACTCACCCATCTCTTCGCGGGTGCAGGTACGGAGGGTCAGCGAGCCGCCGCCGGGCATGGCGTCCCGGGCGTTGTTGGCCAGGTTGACCAGGGTCTGCTGGACCGCCACGGGATCCACCTCCGCCACCGGGTCCGAGCCATCGTGCTCCACCTCGAGGATGATCCGTTCCGGGAGCGTCCGTCGGAGGAGCCCTGCGGCGTCGTCCATGAGCGCCGCCAGCGACGTGGGAGCCAGCTCCAGGTACTCGTCCCGGGAGAAGGCCATGAGCTTCCGGATGAGCTTGGCGCCCCGCTCGGCGGCCTTTTCGATCTCCTTCAGTCCTTCCTCGATCTCGGTCGAGTCCTCGGAGAGGTCGTCCCGTGCCAGTCCGGCGTTGGTGAGGATGCCGGTGAGGACGTTGTTGAAGTCGTGGGCCACACCGCCGGTGAGCTGGCCGAGGGCCTCCATCTTCTGGCTCTGACGGAGCTGCTGCTCCAGAAGGCGCTCCCCTGTGACGTCCCGACCGATGGCCACGTAGGCGAGGATCGTGCCGTCCTCCCCTTCGATGGGGGAGATGGTCGTCTGCTGGAGGTACTCCTCGCCGGACTTGGTCCGGTTCGTGAATTCCTTTTCGAAGGCCGTGCCACCGGCGAGCGCCGCCCACATCTCATCGAACTCCGCCGGTTCGTGTTGGCCGCTGTCCAGGATCCCCACCGACTTCCCCACCACCTCGTGGGCCTCGTAGCCGGTGATCCGGGTGAACTCCGGATTCACGTACTCGATGATCCCCTGGGGGTCGCTGATGAGCACCAGGTTGCTGCTCTGGCGAACCGCGGTGGAGAGGAGCTCCCGCTGTCGGGAGGCCTCGAGCTCCTCCGTGACGTCGGTGAGGGTGCCGAGGACGCGGACCGGGCGCCCGTCGTCGTCGGTGTCCACCACTCGGGCCATGGCCCGGACCCAGATCCAGTGACCGTCGGCATGACGGGCCTGGTACTCTGCCTCGTATCGCGGCCCGTCCTCCCCGCGGAGGTGCCGCTGGACGGCCTCCAGGGCTTCGACCCGATGGTCGGGATGAAGACGGTCGGCCCACTGCTCCAGGGTCTCGTCCAGCTCCTTCGGCTCCAGACCGAAGATGGTGGCGTAGGTACTGCTGACGTGGACGGTGTCCTCGACGAGGTCCATGTCGAAGATCCCGTGCTGCCCTGCCTCCAGCGCCATCTCGAGCCGCTCCCGGGTGGCCTGAAGCGCCTCCCGGGCCTCCATCTCCTCGGTGACGTCCACGCTCAGGATGAGGACCTCCTCCACACGGCCGTCCGGCCCCCTCAACGGACCCATGGCGAAGGACAGCCCCACGTCTCGCTCGGCACCCCGGAAGTCCCCGGAGATCCGGGTCTCGTAGCGGACGGACTCCCCGGCGAACACCCGCGTGAGGGTCCGCGCCACGGTCTCCCGTTCCTCCGGGGCGACCCAGTCCAGGAGGGGCTCTCCGATGCGGTCCGCCGGATCCACCCCCCGTTGCTCCAGGGGCATGCCGGCGATGAAGGAGATGCGCCGATCCCGATCCACGACGGTGACGATGCCCCCGGGAATGCTGCCCACGATCTGGTCGAGCTGCTGCCGCTGCTGGTGGACGACCCGTTCCCGACGCTTCTGTTCGGTAATGTCGATGACCAGCGCCAGGACGCGATCCTCGTCGTCTTCGGCCATGGGTGTGGCCCGCACCAGGAAGGCGCGGCCACCGTCCTCCACCTCGAAGTCCACCTCGGCGCCATGGAGCGCGGCCCGGAGGTGGTCCCGAACCGCCTGGGCCGATTCGCTGCCGAGAGACCCTCCCACGAGGTCTCCCTCGGAGGCGCCGGGGTCGAGGATCGGGGTCGGGCCTCCGTTGCCCGCCAGGTACCGGTAGCGCAGATCGCCGTCCAGGATCGCCACGGAGCTCGACGGGAGGGTCTGGAGAATGATCTCCAGCCGCTGCTCCTGTTTGCGGATGCGTTCCAGGGCGCGCATGGAGTCGGTGACGTCCCGATGGATGCCGTAGGCGCACCCCGGCCGATCGGGATCGGGGACCCCCTGACTGTGGATCCACCGCCAGGATCCGTCCGCCGCACGGAGCCGATGTCGGCTGTCGTACCGATCGGCGACACCGGACTGGAACTGGCGGGCGGCCTCCTCGGCGGCGGCCTGGTCGTCGGGATGGAGCAGCCGCCCCCACCGCTCGAGGGTGGGCTCGAGCTCGTCCTCGTCGTACCCCAGGTTCTCCATGAACTGGGAGGAGGTCAGCCAGCTCCGCTTGCCGAAGTCCACCTCCCAGAAGCCGGCGCCCACCCCCTCAACGGCCAGGCGGACCCGACGGTCGGAGCGTTCGCGTTCCGTCTCCAGGTCCAGCACCGCCCGGGTGATGGTCCGGGTGGTCCGGCGCCCCACCATCAGCGCCAGGCCCAGGAGGAGGACGGCGACGGCCCCGACGCCGGCTCCAGCTCGCCAGAAGGGCGCTCGCACAGACGCCAGGTCGCGCTGCACCACCACCACCGCCTCCTGGCCCTCCAGCGATCGCACGGCCGCCACGACCATCCGACCGTGGTGGTCCTGTCCGCGGACCACCCCCTCTACGCCGGCCAGTCCCTGCTGCAGCGGAACCCCTCGCTCCGACCCCAGGGGGAGGGAGGGAGGGAGCTCTGCCGGGGCGTGGGGATGGACGAAGAGATACCGGATGCTGTCGCCGCTGCGGGTGCCCACCACCACCTCTTCCACCGGCTCTTCGGAGTCCAGGCCGAGATCGGCATCGGAGGGAATCCGAGTCAGGAGATCCGCCAGGGCACCCGAGCGGTCGGCCTGGGCCTCGGTGGCGGCGGCGATCAGTCGGGACCAGCTCGCGGCCGTGACCTCGAGTTCCGCCTCGATCTGGCGCAGGGCCGTCCGATAGGAGAGGACGAGGCTCACCGCGACCACCACGACGACCATCGTCGCGAGGGTGGCGGTGAATCGGAAGAGAAGTCGGCGGATATCCACGGGAGCGGGTTGCTCGAAGACGGGGCTCCTACCCGATCAATCAAATCCGGTGGCGACCCCGGGGCAACTCCGGCACGGCATCGAAGACTGGGTTGGCGGGTTACCTTCCGGGTCCCCCGGCGCCGCCCCTCCGAACCTGCCATGAGTCCAACCAAACGGAGCATCCGCCTCGTCGCACGCGCCAACAAGGTGGGTGTGGATCGGGACGTCACCCTCCTGTCCCAGGCCCTCTCGGAGTGGGCGCCCGAGCCCACCTTCTCGGGGTACCGGAGCATCTCGCCCCTGCGACGCTTCTTCGGCCGACCCGACCCGCAGGAGACGCTGGTCTTTCTGGAGCGGGTCACCGCCCGGTGGCTCCGCAGCGCGGGTCGCTATCTCCTGATCCCGAACCAGGAACGCTACCCCCGTCGATTGACCGGACTCCTGGATCGGGTGGACCACGTCCTGGCCAAGTCCCGGCACGCCTGCGAGGTCTTCGCCGAGTACCACCCCTCGGTCCACTACCTGGGGTTCACCTCGCCGGACCGGCTCCTCCCCGAGGTGGAGCCGGACTACGGACGCTTCTTCCACCTCGCAGGCGGGAGCGCCCTCAAGGGGACGGAGGACCTGCTGGAGCTGTGGGCCCGAAGGCCGGACTGGCCAACGCTGACCCTGGTCCAGCATCGGACCGACGCGCTTCCGGACCGGGTGCCGGAGAATGTAGAGCTGGTGGATCGGTATCTGCCCGACGACGAGCTCCAGCTCCTTCAGAACCGGTGCGGCATCCATCTCTGTCCCTCCCGGAGCGAAGGATGGGGGCACTACCTGGTGGAGGCCCTCTCCTGCCGGGCGGTGGCGGTGACCACCGACGGTCCGCCCATGAACGAGCACGTGGGACCGGAACGAGGGGTGCTGGTCCCCTGGGTGCGTCAGGAGCCACGGAAGCTGGGCACCAACTACTACGTGGATCCGGACGCCCTGGAAGCCGCCGTGGACCGGCTCCTGGACGAGCCCACGGAGGAGAAGGCGGCCCGAGGCCGCGCCGCCCGGAGCTGGTTCCTGGACCACGACCGGGCCTTTCGGGGGCGGCTGCGGCGGCTGTGGGAGGAGCTGGGGCTCTGAGGCGCGGGCAGGCTCCCGCCGCCCCCGCCCACCTCAGGCCTCGACGCGTCCCAGCCGCAGGGCGTTGCCGATGACGGCCAGGGAGACGCCCATGTCTCCCACCAGGACGGCGGCCACCAGGGAGACCATCCCCAGCGGCACCAGGAGCGCCAGGAGGAGCTTCACCGCCAAGGCCGCCACGATGTTCTGGCGGATGATGCGGCGGGCGTCGTGCGAGAGCCGCACCAGGTAGGGGAGCCGGCTCAGGTCGTCGCCCATGAGGGCCACGTCGGCGGTCTCCAGCGCCGTGTCGCTCCCTGCGGCGCCCATGGCGATGCCCACCCGGGCCGTGGCCAGCGCTGGTCCGTCGTTGATGCCGTCGCCCACCATGCCCACCGGACCCCAGCGCTCCTCCAGCTCCCGGAGGATGGCGACCTTGTCCTCCGGGAGGAGGGCGGCATGGACGGCATCCACGCCGGCGCCCGTACCCACCCGACGGGCCGTCGCCTCGTTGTCCCCGGTGAGGAGGGCCACATGGCGGATCCCTTCCCGCCGCACCCGACGCAGGATGTCGTCCACGCCCTCCCGGGGCTCGTCGGCCACGGCGACCCAGCCCAGGAATCCCTCGTCGTCCTCCACCCCCACCAGGGTGTGGGCCTCCGAGTCCGCGGGCCGAGGGGGGCTGCCCCGCACCGCCTCGGCCCGCACCACCTGCACGGTGCGTCCCTGGACCGTGGCCCGCGCCCCGGTCCCTGGAAGCGCTTCGAAGTCGGTGGCGATCGAGGGCGTCCGTCCCCGCGCACGGGCCTCGTCCACGATGGCCCGAGCCACCGGATGCTCGGATCGGGACTCCACCGAGGCGGCGAGGGTCAGGAGCTCCGACGCGTCTCCGCCGTCGGCGGGATGGACGCCCACAACCCGGGGGTGCCCGACGGTGAGGGTGCCCGTCTTGTCCAGCGCCAGCACCTTCAGCTCTCCGGCGGCCTCCAGGTAGCTCCCCCCCTTGATGAGGACCCCGTGGCGGGCCGCCGCGGTGATGCCGCTCACCACCGCCACCGGGGTGGAGATCACCAGGGCGCAGGGGCAGGCGATGACCAGCAGCGTCAGGCCGCGCACGAACCAGGTCTCGAAGTCGGCGCCCACGACCAGGGGTGGGACCGCCACGACCAGCACCGCCAGCGCGGTCACGGCCGGGGTATACCAGCGGGCGAACCGCTCCACGAAGCGCTCCGTGCGGCTCTTCGCCTGCTCCGCCTCCTCGATGAGCTGGGTGATCCGGGCGAGGGTGCTGCGGTCCGGCTCCCGCTCCACCTCCACCTCCAGCCCGCCCTCCCGGTTGATGGTCCCGGCGAAGACCGGGTCGCCGGGGGCCATGTCCACCGGGATGGACTCCCCGGTGATGGGGCTCTGGTCCACCGCTGAGCGCCCCTCCACCACTCGTCCGTCCGCAGGGATGCGCTCGCCCGGACGGACCCGGACGCGCTGGCCCACCGAGAGGCTGGAGGCGGGCACCACGGTCTCGCCGTCGGGACCCACCAGCCGGGCCGTATCCGGGGCCAGCTCCATGAGGGAAGCCACCGAGGCTCGCGCCCGATCCACCGAGTAGCTCTCCAGGAGCTCCGCCAGGCTGAAGAGGAAGGCGATGGCCGCCGCCTCCATCGTCTCCCCGATGAGGGCTGCGCCGACGATGGCCACCGTCATGAGGAAGTTCATGTCCAGGCTTCGGGCCAGCGCCGCCTTCACGCCCTTCCCGAAGAAGTTGGTACCGCCCACGACGGCGGAGAGGAGGAACAGGATGTCCGGGGGCGTGAGGGGCCCCCAGGTCCCCCACCCGGTCGCCACCAGCACCTGGCGCACCCCTGCCAGATGGAGGAGGCCGCCCACGGCGAACAGGGACATGGCCGCGTAGGTGATCCAGGCGGCGCGGGTCCCGAAGGTGGAGACGGGCTCGCCGGCGGGCGCGGAGCCGTTCAGGGGGTGGGCGGCGTAGCCCAGCCGTCCCATCTCGTGGCGGAGGCGGTCCGGGTCCACGGAGCCACGGTGGCGAACGGTGACGGTCCGGCTCACCGGGCTGCCCAGGACCTCCACCACGCCGTCCACCGTCTCCAACCGTCCCTGGATCCGGGCCACGCAGCTCGGGCAGTCCATGTCCCCCACCCGGAAGCGAAGAAGCTCGGCGGAGCCCTCCCGGTCGTCAGCCGGCGCCTGGAGGGTGTCACTCACGGACGTGCTCCATGCCCGTCTTGAAGAGGGTGGTCACGTGGTCGTCGTCCAAGCGGTAGTAGGCCCTCCGACCCTCCTTCCGCACCCGGACCAGGCGAAGCTGGCGGAGGGGCCGGAGATGGTGGCTCACCGCCGACTGACTCAACTCCACCACCTCGGCGAGGTCGCAGACACAGAGTTCTGCGGCGGCCAGTGCCTCCACGATGCGAAGGCGGCTGGGGCTGGCCAGGATCTGGAAGATGTCGGCGAGACCCGTGAGGTCGTCGTCGCTCACCTGTCCGGTACGGGCGCGGGCGACGGACTCCGGGTGGATGGTGTCCGGGCGGGAGGGTTCGTCGGAATGTCTGAGCATATGTTCAGACGATAGCCACGGACGGCCCAGCGTCAAGATCCGCCTGGAGGTGCCGCGCTTCGAAACCGGGACGGCGGTCGGGGCGTAGGAGGTCGTGCCCACACCCTCTCTCCCCACGCCTCCGGGAGCCCCCATGGAATGGGAATTCATCGCCCCGATGGTCATCACCATCGTCTTCTTCGTCGTCACCGGCGGCGTGATCATCCTCCGGCCCCTCTCCAAGCGCGCGGCGGATCTCCTCGAGCTCTACGCTCGGGATCGGGAAAGCGGCCTGGTGGGGGAGCTGGGGAAGGTGCGCGAGGTCCTGGAGACGGTGGACGCCCGCCTTCGGCTCCTGGAGGAGCGACAGGACTTCACCGAGCGGCTCCTGGGGGAGGACCGGCTGGGGGAAGCGCGGAGGCTTCAGGATTCCGCCGGGGGAACCACGAGCAAGCTCTCGGGGCCGCCCGGGGGATCGGACGGTTCGTCGGTGTCGGACCGAGTCAGCGGATAGAGTCGTGGTCTGCCGCGCGAGCGTTGGCGTTGTCCCGGGCCTCCATGGCGTTGCCCACGGCGCCAGCCCCCGGGATGGGCATGGTGCTGATGAGGCTGTCCTTCTGATCCCGGGTGAGGGTGTCGGTGGCCAGGTCGCCGTCTCCCTCCCCACCGGAGCAGCCGGCCGCCCAGAGCGGGGTCAGGGTCAAGGAGACCAAGAGGACCAGCGAGGCGAAACGCTTCATGTGAGCTCCCGTGGCGGGAGAGGGGACGGGCGGAGAGGTCGCACCCTGGAAAGGTAGGAGGGTGCCGGGTGGCATCGCACCCCGCCGGCCGCACGAACCCGGGGCTCAGGCCGCGCCGTCGTATCGGGGCCAGTGGAACCAGGCCAGGAATCGGTCTTCGCCGAGAGCGGCCCCGACCAACCCCTCCTCCACCGCGTCTTCGCCAAAGGCGTGGCCGTACGCCGAGGCGACGAAGCTCGCGCAATTGGCCAGCCCCAGGCCCCGTCCATCGCGGGTGACGTGGGGACGGAACAGCTCGGAGGGGGTCCCGGTGTTCTCCTCGATCCAGCGCCGCTGGTCCGGTGATACCGTGTTGGCGACGACGAAGCGCACCGAGTCCTGGGGCCAGAACTCGATGGCCAGCCGCACGCGCTCGTCGGCGGCGAAGCGGGCGGCGTTGTTCACCAGGTCGTAGATGATCCGGTCCACGGCCGAGATCTCGAGGCAGCAGGAGGAGATGCCGCCGTCGTACTCCGAGTGGGCCGAGATCCGCACCGAGCGGTCCGGAAGTCGATAATCGGCGTCGTGCAGCTTCTCCACGAGTTCGCGAATTCCGTGGGCCTGCTCCTGCTCGTCCTCTGCCCGGGCCTCGGGGTCCAGGTCGATGAGGGCGTTGCGCATGACCTTGGCGTGGTCCCGCGCCAGGGAGACCATCGAGCGGAGTTCGTCGGGATCCGGGCGTACCTCCGTGAGTCCCACCTCCACGATGAGGGCGGTGAGGGCCACGCCCCCTCCTCCCTCGCTGTCGTGGTGGGGCCGCTACATCCGTCGCCACCCATAACCTCAGATTATGGCACAGGTGCAGAGATTTCGATTTGAATTGTATAACTTTTGTCGAGATCTTTGGTTCGGCAAAGACGCCGGTGGTCGGCGTCGTCCGCTATTGCTCCGTCCGGAAACCGTCATGGCAGAAAAAGTGTTTCGTGCACTGGTGTCGCCCTTCGTGGCCTTCACTCGTATGGAGGCCGCCGGAGGGGTCCTGCTCATGGCTTCGGCGGCGTTCGCCCTGATCTGGTCCAACTCGGCCTGGGCCGCCTCCTACGTGGCTCTCTGGCAGACACCGGTGTCCGTGGAGGTGGGCGGCTTCGTTCTGGACAAGGCGCTCCTCCTGTGGATCAACGACGGGCTCATGGCCGTCTTCTTCCTCCTCATCGGCCTCGAGATCAAGCGCGAGGTCGTCGCCGGCGAGCTCAACAGCCTTCGCAAGGCCGCCCTGCCGGTGGCGGCGGCCGTCGGTGGCATGCTGGTTCCTGCGGCCGCCTACCTGATGGTGGCCCGGGACCCCGCGGCTGTGGCGGGTTGGGGTGTGCCCGTGGCGACGGACATCGCCTTCGCCCTGGGCGTCCTGCTCCTGCTGGGGAGCCGGGCTCCGCTGGCCTTGAAGGTCTTCCTGACCGCGGTGGCCATCGTCGACGACCTCGGCGCCATCATGGTCATCTCGCTCTTCTACACGGCCGCGCTGGACACCACCGCCCTCCTCGCCGCCGGAGGCCTCTTCGTCCTCGCCGTCCTGGGCAACCGGGCTGGGATCCGGGCCATCCCCTTCTACGGGCTCGTGGGAGCGGCTCTCTGGCTGGCTGTCCTGAAGTCCGGGGTCCACGCCACAGTGGCCGGGGTGCTCATCGCGACGACCATCCCCATGGGCGTCGGGCGGAACGACGAGGAGACAGGTGAGCACGACCACCCCGAGTCGCCGCTCCACATGCTGGAGCACGGCCTCCATCCCTGGGTGGCCTTCGTCGTCCTCCCGGTCTTCGCCCTGGCCAACGCCGGGGTGGCCCTGGGGGGCGGGACCGCGGATGCGGCGGGGATGCAGATCACTCTGGGCATCGTCCTGGGCCTGGTTCTGGGGAAGCCGTTGGGAATCCTCGCCACCTCCTGGATCGCGGTACGGGCCGGGTGGGCCGACCTGCCGGAGGGCGTGAACTGGCGTCAGCTCACAGGGGTGGGTTCGCTCTGCGGGATCGGCTTCACCATGTCCCTCTTCATCGGGGGGCTGGCCTTCGCCGACCCGGCGCTGCTCGACGCGGCGAAGATGGGGATTCTGGGTGCCTCCCTCATCTCGGCGCTCGTGGGGACGGCTCTCCTTCTCACCGCCTCCCAGCGTTCGGAGGCCCCGTCGGGTGCTCCGAAGAAGTCGGAGGCCCTGCCTCAGCCGTCCGTGTCCTGAGACTCCTCCAGGGAGAGGCGTGCCTTGGCGGCCTCCACGATGACGGCCACCGCCGGGTTCCGGATGCGACGTTCCACCGAGACGCAGTAGAAGCGCTCCACCAGGTCCGGGAGTTCGCCCAGAGACACCACGTGGTACATCTCGGCGACCTCCCGGGCCTCGGGGGTGGGGATGGCGAAGAGGCCGAGCCCTTCCTTGCCGAAGACCTTGAGGATGGCGCTGTCCTCCACCTCGGCCACCACCGTGAGGTTCAGCCCCCTGTCCACCATCCACCGGCGGATCTGGCGCCGCAGCACCGAGGCTTCGCCGGGAAGGATGAAGGGGGCTCCGGACAGGCTGTCGGGGAAGCCGTCGGCGTGCTGGCGGACCAGCTCCGGGGTGCCCATGACCGTGACCCCGCAGGAGCCGAGGGGGTGGTTGTAGGCCTGGACGTCCAGGGTGTGGGGGAGGCGGGCGTCGGAGATGACCAGATCGAGGTCGTGCACCGCCAGGCGGCCGTACAGGCGTTCCGGATGGGCCGTCTCCACCACCAGGTGCAGGTGCTCGAAGGTCTCCCGGGCCGGAGCCAGGAGATGGTGGGCCAGGATCTTCGGGAAGGCCTCCACGATCCCCACGGACAGCCGGAGAGGCCCGCGGCCCGGCAGGCCGTCCACGGCTTCCGCCATCTCCCGGCCCAGCGCGAAGATCTCGTCGGCATAGCCGAAGACGACCCGCCCCACCTCGGTGAGGGTGAGTCCCCGGCCTGTCCGGTGGAAGAGCTCCTCCCCCAACGCCGTCTCCAGCTTTCCCACCTGGGAGCTGAGGGCCGGCTGGCTCACGTGGAGCACGTGGCTGGCGGCGGTCATCCCGCCCTCCCGTGCCACGTTCCAGAAGTACCAGAGGTGGCGGTAGTTGAAGCGACGCATGGTCGGGAAGCTCCGGGGGGACGGCGGAGCGGTCAAGCCGGGCCCTGGCTCCGTGGGGCACCGCGGGCCGGACCGTGGCCAGGGAAAGGAGGGACGATGGCCGGGTAGGCCTGGTCGTCCCCGCTCGTTCCACCGACTACCCCCACCCCCCTCCCCATGGCCCGAATCCTCATCGCAGGCTGCGGCTACGTCGGCAGCCGACTCGCCGAGCTCCTCCTCGCCGACGGCGACACCGTCTTCGGACTCAAGCGCAGCCCCGACGGCCTTCCGCCGGGGGTGGAGCCCGTCCCCGCCGACGTCACCGAACCCCGATCCCTGGAGAACCTCCCGAAGAGGCTGGACGCGCTGGTCTATGCCGTTTCCCCGTCCGGAGGTGGGGAGGCCGCCTACCGTGCCGCCTATCCGGAGGGGTTCCGGAATACGCTGAAGGCCGCCCGGGCCGGGAGCCCCGGGCTCGCTCGGACCCTGCTGGTCTCCAGCACCGGCGCCTACGGCTACACCGACGGCCGCTGGGTGGACGAGGCGACGCCTCCAGGACCCTCCGGTACCCGCGGCGAGATCCTGGTGGAGGCCGAGAGCCAGGCCGCCCAGGGCCCGCCGGCAGGGGTCGCCCTCCGACTGGGCGGGATCTACGGGCCGGGGCGCAGCTACACCGTCCGCAAGGTCCTCTCCGGGCAGGCGGGCTGTCCCGAGAAAGGGGTCTATTCCAATCGGATCCACCGGGACGACGCCGCCGGCGCCGCCCGCCATCTTCTCCACCTGGATGATCCCGAGTCCCTCTACCTCGGGGTGGATCGGGAGCCGGCTGAGCTGCGGGAGGTCTACCGTTGGATCGCGGAGGAGGGGGGAGGCCCCGACCCCTGCGCCGACACCGGGGGAGAGGCCTGGGAGGCGGCGGGCCGACGGGGGAGCAACAAGCGGTGCCGGAGCGACCGCCTGGTGGATTCGGGGTTCACCTTCCGCTACCCCACCTTCCGGGAAGGGTACGGAGCCTTGTTGGAGGAGGTGCGGAGCTAGGGTGGTGGGTCCCCGTCCGTTTCCTCCTCCTCGGGCGGCCGGGGCCGATCCAGCCTCAGGCTGACCCCCCCGAAGAAGCCGGAGCCGGTGCGCTCCACCACGTGGGCGCCTCCGGCGAGGTAGTCGGTGAGGGCCCGGTCCCACGCGAGGCCCGCGGTGGCCACCAGCTCCATCCAGGGACCGTAGGCGGTCTCATCCGGAGCTTCGGTGGTCCCGCTCCAGATGGTCACCCGGGGATTGAAGCCACCTCCCTGGCCGTCGGAGCCCTCCAGCGGCATCTCGATGAGGACCGAATCCACCAGCGGCACCCGGTAGACGTCGGGCTCGAAGGCCCGCCCGTAGCGTTCGTAGCGGGCGTAGGCCCGGCGGTTCAGGTCCCGGACCCTGGGGTCGGCGTTGATGGCCTGCGTGATGTGCTCCCGGATGCGGAAGGCGGCGTCGCGGTGCCGTGGGAAGTCCGGGGAGTCCACATAGCCGAACCCCGGCATGAACCAGCCCTTGTTGAATCCCCAGTTCCGCTCCGTCACCCGGCCGCGACGGACCAGCCCCTGATACTCGCTGAAGAGCTGGACCACCTGGTGGGAGGGATAGCCGTGGGGGTTCAGGAAGACGTCGGGGAGCCACCGCTCCCACAAGGCTCCCCGCACCCGGGATTCGGGGTAGATGGGGTGGTCGTCCCCGGAGCCCGAGGTGGCGTCCATCCCCAGCGACGCCAGGTAGCCGGCGTGGAGG
>JGI12048J13642_10097762_pt1 | contig 30988 bp, 30 predicted proteins | sample ElkSlonscriptome_16_FD_13642 | JGI IMG/M metagenome (IMG submission 13642)
ACCAGCCCCCGGCAGGATCTAACCAGCCCCCGGCAGGATCTAACCAGCCCCCGGCAGGGCAGGCGCGACAACCGGGTGATAGCATTTCGATGCCGCCATCCGGTGCCGCGCCGACTTAGCCAACGATGAACTCCGCACTGGTCAACGGACGCGAGCAAAGCTTGGTCAGCATCAACGACCGCGGCCTGCTCTATGGCGACGGGCTTTTTGAGACCATTGCCATTCGCGATCAGTCACCCTGTCGCTGGTCGGCGCATCTCCAGCGCCTGAATCAGGGTGCCGAACGACTCGGTATCCCTTGTCCCGATCCCGTGCTGCTGCGGGGCGAGGCCTATGCACTGGCCAATGGTGTGAAGCATGGCGTGCTGCGCCTCACCTTGACCCGCGGTCAAGGGGGTCGCGGCTATCGACCAACCCCGAACCCGACACCAACCCGCATCCTTGCGCGCTATCCGAGCCCCAGGCTTGGACCGAATGCGACTCATCGCGGTGCCGAACTTGTCATCTGCCGCACCCATCTCGGCGATAATCCGCAATTGGCTGGCATCAAACATCTGAATCGTCTGGAGCAGGTCATGGCCCGTTCCGAATGGCATGATCCGGGTATCATTGATGGCATCATGACCGACAGCCTGGGGCGCGTGATTTGTGGAACCATGAGTAACCTGTTTCTCCTCTTCGACGACGGCATGGTTACCCCCATGCTTGATCGCTGCGGTGTTGCTGGGACGGCCCGTGCGGCAGTGATGGACCGTGCGGCGGCCCTCGGCATCCCGGTCATTGAACGCGAGGTACAGCGCGCCGAGCTATCCCAGGCGCGCGGGCTGTTCCTGACCAATGCCTTGCTCGGCCTGTTGCCAGTGGGCCGACTGGGCGCACGGCGCTATGATCTAAGCGCCCTGCCATCGCTGTTGATGGACCAGGTACGCCAAACCCTGTTTCAGCCGGAGAAGCCTAGTTGAAGAACATTCTGGTGACATTGGTCATTCTGATGGCCATCGGCGGCGGCGTTGCCGCTGCCGGTTGGTCCTGGTACCAGCGTTTCCTCGACGAATCTGTCGAACTCGCATCGGATCAAGAGCAGGCTTTGTTCAGGGTGCCGGTCGGGGCGACGTTGCGCGGGATTGCCCATGACTTGGCCGATCGACGCTGGATCTCGAGTCGCTTTCTGTTCATGATGCTGGCCTATCAGACCAATCAGCAAGGTGCGCTCAAGGCGGGCGAGTATGCCGTTGAAGCGGGCATGCACCCCCCAGAGTTGCTCGCGCTGCTGACCAGCGGCAAATCCATTCAATTCCCGGTGACCCTGATCCCAGGCATCACCTTCCGCGAGGCGGTGCGCCGCGTTGCCGAATCAGATGTCTTCGAGATCGAGCTCTCGGGTTTATCCGATGCAGAGATCATGGAGCGCCTCGGGATCGAAGCCGAGCATCCCGAGGGCTGGCTATTCCCTGACACCTATCTGTTCGACCGAGGCACCAGCGATACCGAGGTTCTAAAACGCGCCTATCAGCGCATGCGCTCGGTGCTCAATGAGGAGTGGGCGAAGCGCGATCAGGGACTGCCGATCGAGACCCCGTATCAGGCGTTGATTCTGGCCTCCATCGTCGAGAAGGAGACCGGCGTGCCGTCCGAGCGTCCGCGGATCGCCGGCGTCTTCGCGCGCCGCTTGCAGCAGGGCATCAAGCTGCAAACCGATCCCACCGTGATCTATGGCATGGGCGAGGACTACGACGGCAATATTCGGCGCGACGACCTGACCCGTCCGACCCCCTACAACACCTATGTCATCAAAGGCCTGCCGCCGACACCCATTGCGCTCCCCGGCCGCGAGGCGATCAACGCCGTGCTGCATCCGGCGGACGGTGAGGCCCTCTTCTTCGTCGCCCGCGGTGATGGCAGCCATCACTTCTCGGCAACGCTTGATGAACACAACTGCGCCGTGCGTCAATACCAGTTGAACAAGCCCTGCGCAGCGCTCGTGGAGCAATAGGTGCGCGGGCGCTTTATCACCCTGGAGGGCATTGAGGGTGCAGGCAAATCCACCCAGCGCGATGTGGTGCGCGCTTGTCTGCTCGACGCCGGTGTGGAACTCACCCTCACGCGCGAGCCAGGCGGCTCCGAAATCGCCGAGCGCATGCGTGCATTGCTGCTCGATCGAGCCAATCGCGGCATGGACTCCAACGCCGAATTGCTGCTGATGTTCGCGGCCCGTGCGGAGCACCTGCATAAGACCATCCTGCCGGCGCTGGAGACCGGGCGCTGGGTGCTTTGCGATCGGTTCACCGACGCCACCTACGCCTATCAGGGCGGTGGCAGAGGTCTGGACCGGGCGCGTATCGCGCAGCTTGAGACCTTCGTGCAAGGCCTGCTGCGCCCGGACCTGACGCTGTTGTTCGATCTGCCCGCGGCGACAGGCCTCGCGCGGGCGCGGGGCCGATCGGCCCCGGACCGTTTCGAGTCGGAAGCTCTGTTGTTTTTCGATCAGGTGCGTGCGGAATACTTGCGCATCGCTGAGCGCGAACCGGGGCGGGTGCGCCGCATCAATGCCCAAGGCGATGTCGCTAGCGTCGCCGCCGACGTGCGGCTTGTTATCAGTGAATATCTGCACGCGACCGGTCAGGCTTGCCGAGCAGCAAGCGCTCCATGTAGCGCGGCGACAATGCGCCCTTGAATCCCAAGATGAGCCCCGCTTCGAGCCGACCTCCCGCCGACCTTGTGCAGCCCTTCGAGGCGCTTCCCTGGTTACAGCCGCACTGGCAGCGGCTTTGGGATGCGCATCGCAACGGCAGGCTCGGACATGCGCTGCTGCTCACCGGTCCGCCCGGTATCGGTAAGCGCCATTTCGCGGACCAATTCGCTGCCGCTTTGATGTGCGACAAGCCAGGTGCCAACGGCCAGCCCTGCGCTGTTTGTGCCGACTGTACGCTATTTGCCAGCGGCAACCATCCAGACCTGACCCATCTCGAGCCGGACCCCGAATCCAAAAGCGGCGAGATCCGCGTCGATGCGGTGCGCGAGCTCTGTAGCCGCCAGGCGCTGACGGCCAGTCGCGGACCGCGCGCGGTATTGCGTATCGCGCCAGCGGACGCAATGAACCCCTTTGCCGCCAATAGCCTGCTGAAGACCCTTGAAGAACCGGCGGATTCGACCTTGCTGATGCTGGTCGCCGAGCACCCGAGCCGTCTGCCGGCAACGGTGCTCAGCCGCTGTCAGCGGCTTACCATGCTGCCGCCGGATGCCGACAGCGCCGCGGCCTGGCTGTCGGATAGACTCGGCGATCGCAAGTTCGACCTGGGCCTGCTGCTGCGGCTCGCCCACGGGGCGCCGTTGCGAGCTCAGGTGTTGGCCGATACGCAATGGCTAAAGCAGCGAGAGGAGAGCTTTCGCCGCTTCCAGGCCATCACCGAAGGCCGAGAGGACCCCCTCGGTGTCGCTGGTGCTTGGCAGCAAATGGAGGCGACGTTAGTATTGGAATGGCTGGCAAGCTGGGTCAGTGATCTGCTGCGCATCGGTTGCGATCGCCACGTCGGCTACCTGAACAATCCGGATTGGCGCTCGGAATTGTCGGTAATGGCCGAGCGGCTTGTCCCCGCTGCCACGCATCGTTATCTACAGCAGTTGCTTAGGGCCAGGGCCTTGGCAACATCATCTGTCAACAAGCTGCTGTTGTTTGAATCACTACTGGTACGCTGGGCACGCCTAGCAACGGGGGCGCATTGATATGAATCCCGAACGAGTTGGCGGCGGTCGGCAACGCATCTTGAGTTTTGTCATCAAGGACAAGCAGGCGCTCTATGCCTCATACATGCCCTTTATCAAGAGTGGCGGGCTGTTTATTCCGACCACCAAACGCTACAGCCTTGGCGACGAGCTTTTCCTGCTGTTGCAGCTGATGGACGAGAAAGAGCGTGTCCCGATCGCTGGCACGGTGGTCTGGATCACGCCGCTGGGGGCCGAGGGTAACCGTCAGGTCGGTGTCGGCGTCCAGTTCAGCGATCAGGACAAGGGCGACGCAAAACGCAAGATTGAGCAATATCTTGCCGGTGGCCTCGAGGCCGGGCGACCGACTCACACCATGTAGCACAGCGCAACTTTTGTGCCTGGTGAGGCGAACACCCCACCTGATGCGAAGGCCGCACACAACCCGAAGCTCGTGGTCAAACCCACCATTCACCATTCACCACTCACCACTCACCACCTTATCTCAATGCTTGTTGATTCCCATTGCCATCTAGACCGGGTCGATCTAACCCCCTACGGCGGGCGTTTTGACGCGCTGATGCAGCAGACGCGCGCGGATGGGGTAGGGCACATGCTCTGTGTCTGCATCGACCTGGAGCACTATGATGCGATGCGTGCACGCGTCGGCGCTTACTCTGACGTGTCTGTCTCCGTGGGCGTGCATCCCAACGAGGCGCCGGACGACAGGCAACGCCGTGAGCCCGATGCGGATGAGCTGATCCGGCTTGCTGCTGATCCGCGGGTGGTCGCCATTGGCGAGACCGGCCTCGACTATCACTACCACGACGGCGGCCTAGACTGGCAACGCGCGCGCTTTCGCACGCATATCGAGGCCGCGCGGGGCTGCGGGAAGCCGCTGATCATCCATACCCGTGCCGCGCGCGAAGACACCATCGCCATCATGCGCGATTTCGGTGCCGGCGACGTAGGCGGCGTCATGCATTGTTTCACCGAGACCTGGGAGATGGCGAAGCAGGCGCTTGACCTGGGTTTTTACATTTCGTTTTCCGGCATCATCACCTTCAAAAACGCCGAAGAACTGCGCGATGTGGCCCGTCGCGTGCCGCTTGATCGGATGCTCATTGAGACCGACTCACCCTATCTTGCCCCGGTGCCGCACCGGGGCAAGAAGAACGAACCTCGCTACGTCGGCTATGTCGCGAACAAGATCGCCGAACTTCGCTGCATGGCGCCCGAGGCGTTGGCCGCGACGACGGGCGAAAATTTCTTTCGGCTCTTTAGCGACGCGACGCCCGAACCGGCCGGCTGATCGGCGTTCGGGCGGATTGATTGACCAGCGCCCTGCGTTACTCAGCCATCACCACCGAATCAACCCTCGGTGACCACCTGATCCCCGCAGCGCGTCACGCCGCTGGATGTGAACGAACCATTTTTGTTCTTCAGCGCGGTGCGCATGGCGTCGCAAACCGTCCTCAGCACCTTGACCCGGGCGTAGGGCTTATCATCGCCCTCGACCAACGTCCAGGGGGCGTCCTCGGTGCTGGTGCGGGCGACCATCTCATTAACGGCCGCCTTGTACTCCGGCCATTTTTCACGGTTGCGCCAGTCTTCGTCGGTGATCTTATAGCGCTTGTACGGAGTGTCCTCGCGGTCTTGGAAGCGGCGCAACTGCTCCTCGTCGCTGACTTGAAGCCAAAACTTGAGCAGTATGGCGCCGTTCTCGACCAGTTGTTCCTCAAACTCGTTGATCTCACTATAGGCCCTGCGCCACTCCGGTTCGGTGGCGAAGCCCTCGACGCGCTCCACCAACACGCGTCCGTACCAAGAGCGATCATAGATGATCATGCGTCCGGCGCGCGGTACATGGCGCCAAAAACGCCAGAGATAATGATGCGCCTTTTCCTCATCCGTCGGCGCCGCCACCGACATGGTGCGGTAGAGGCGGGCGTCCACGGCACTGGTGATGCGCCGGATGGCGCCGCCCTTGCCGCCGGCATCCACCCCTTCGAACACCAGCACCGTTGAACGACGCTGCTTGTAGGCCTTCCAGGTGAGTTCGTTGATCTCCTGCTGCAGCTTCTTGAGCTCTTCCTTGTAGGCTTCGCGCGCCAGCTTGACGGTCAGGTCCAGCTGATCAAGCAGCGTGATCTGGGCGCTGGCGGATTCGGGCAGGTTCAACGGGTCCGCTGGCGTCGGCGGCTCCATCGCCACGGGTTGATTCAAGCGTGCGCGGATCGCTTGCAACAGCGTCTTGCCGACCGTGAGATCGCGGTAGCGCGTGTCCTCCGCCTCAATCAGGTACCAGGGTGCGATACCGCGGTCGGACTGCCGAATGACACGCTCGGCGACATGCTCGAACTGATGGTATTGCTCCGAGAACTTGGATTTCTCCGGCAGCATCTTCCAACGGCTGCGGTCGTCGCGTGACAACTCCTTCAGGCGCTGCTTCTGATCTTGCTCGGACAAATGAAACCAGAACTTGACCACCAGCGCGCCGTCTTGGGTCACCATGCGCTCGAAGTCGACGATGCGGTTCAACTCCGCGTCCAATGCGGCGTCGTCGCACAGTTCTTGAAAGCGGTGTTCAATGGGTGCCAGATACCATCCTCCAAACAGGATCGAGATCTCGCCGCGTGGCGGCAAGGTGCGCCAAAAGCGCCAATACCGAGGGCGTTCTTGCTCCTCGTCGCTGAGCTCCCAGAAGGCGAAGGTCTGCACGCCGCGCGTGTCGAGCCATTCGTTGAGCCTATTCACCACCCCGCCTTTACCGGCCGCCTCGACGCCGGAGACGATCACGACCACCGCCGTATTGCTCTCCCGCAATTCCCGTTGCACCTCTAGTAACTGGGTTCGCAGTTCGTCACGCTGCGCCTTGAATTCTTCCTTGCTGACCGTTCGGCCGACCTTTGTTGCTTCGAACATCTCGATACTCCTCGCTTCTGGTACGCACGGCTTTTTGCCGTTGTTTCAGGCCAGCCGAGTCTCTTGGTTTTGGATCGGGCGGCTGCGTCCGTCGCCACCCACGGCGACATAGACGAAACGCCCATTCGCGACCCGGTGTTCGTCTTCCGGCCGGGCTTCGCGCCTGGCGCGTATGTCGACTTCAATCGTCATTGAGCTGGTGCCTTGGTCGAGTAGGCGCGCATGCAGTTCGACAAGGTCTCCAACACGTACCGGCGATAGGAAATGAAACTCGCTAACGGCCACGGTCGCGACCCGCCCACGTGCCTTGGCGATGGCGATAGTTGCTCCAGCGACATCGGCCTGCGATAGCAGCCAGCCGCCGAAGATATCGCCATACTGATTGGTGTCCGCCGGCATCGTCAGCACCCGCAGTGCTAGCTGCCAGGTCCGGAAATCGTCGCCAGCACCATATCTCGACCCAGCGCCGGCTTCATCCCCAGCGCTGGTCTTATTGATGGATGTGTTTGATGAGATTGCGTTGTGGTTCATGCCGTGGATAGTCGCACACCAGCGCCGTTCTTGCAGCATCGTCATCATTCGCGAACGCCTCCGCGGCGATCAAGTCCGCCGGCTACCGCGCTAGATAGAAGGGCAGGGTACCTCGCCCTTGGATACCGTCCAGGCGGAACAAGACACCGCCATGCTCTTTGTTGGCGATCGTATCATCGGCGTGTTCAGCGCCGCGCTTGAGTTATCCAACGGCAAGGGCCATGCCCTGCCCCTTTCGCCGAGTCTTGCCGACCCGGCCTTCGCCGTCTGGTCCCTCGGCTGGCGCGTCCGGGACAAATGGCAGCAGAATCGTGACGCGGCCCCGCGCGATGTGCCGTCTCGCCGGCAAGGCCATTGATGAGCTGTCGGCGCTGCTGTTGCGCGCCGTGCCAATGCTCTATGATCCGGACCTAGCCCAGCGCGTGCGCGCTGGCACCGCGCAGGGCGACCTGCCGCAACTCCCGGTCGCTCTCTATGCGGACAATGTCGGTTGCCGCGGTAACCAGATCACAGGCCCGGCGGCGGGGTCGGCCAGGGGTGTGGTGCCGAGATCGCGATGAGCTGTGGCTCGCCGAGGTCTTTGGTTTACAGTGCCAGCGCTAAACTCGGGGCGCCTCGCGACCGTCCGCGCAGTCAACGAAGCGCACTGACGCCGTTTGCTATGATGCGGCAAGCATTCCGCTTTCCGACGCAACGCGAGGCGTTTAGACTAGCGCCTCCAGCATCTATGCGGCGAGCGCGACCTGGGTGTCGTCGTGGCGACTTTAAAGACGACGGCAGAAGCCATCGTCAACAGCATGGCGCAAGGCGAACCGCAGGCTGTGCGAATGTTGCGGCAATCTCTCAGTTTCCGTGTATCATGCGCGGCGCTGGGCATAGCGTAACTGTTAGATGATCTATTTTTAGTGTATTTTTTTCTGTCTCAAGCAAAGCGTTGACTTTAGAGCCCGTCTCGTCGATGATTTTGATCAATCGACAATGCCCAGTTTTGGAGCCAGTGCTGGAACCAGTGCTGGAAGGGGCCAGGCTGGCATCGCACCAAGGCTTGCGTGCGTAACTGTCTTCTGCCGGGCCCGAGTCCTGTTCCCAAATCATCATGCCCATCTTCGGATGCCTTGGCAGTGAGAAAACACGTTTTTTTTGTCCGTGTTGCCGTCGTGGTTTTTGCGTTGGCCAAGCATCCGGCGCCAGACCTCGGGCAACCAACACAACCCTAACCACAAATGGAGACTTACTATGACAGTCAGAGTATTTATCAAACGCCGCGCACCCCAGAGCGAGGCTCCGAAGCTCACCGAGTTGTTGAAACGGATGCGCGGTATTTCGTTGGCACAACCGGGCTACGTCTATGGCGAAACACTTGCTCGACACGATCACCCTGATGAGTATCTGGTGATTAGCACTTGGCGCTCAATCGACGATTGGAACAACTGGATAAACAATCCACAACGCGCGGAGGTCCAGCAAGAAATTGATCAATTGCTTGCCGAAGATACTGAGTATGCCATTTATGAGCACGTCTAGATCATCAGGTTATAGATCACTCAGGCTTGACCTATCGATGCTTGGCCGTTTCACGTTTCACCTTTGAAAGATCCAATTTTCCGGTGACTACGGCCTGATTGGGTTCGTCAACAACCACCAGCCGCACCCGCTTTGCCAATGCGTGCTGTTGTCTTGTTCCGATCATGATACTTTGCCAGGAGACCACGCAACATGCCTTTCGAAAAAATCGAGCGCCTTCGCTCTAAGAAACAAAAACTATCTGTCGGAGGCGGTCTCGACAAGATCGAGAAACAGCATGCAAAAGGCAAGCTGTCCGCTCGCGAACGGCTTTTGCTCCTGTTCGACGATCAAACCTTTGTCGAGTTGGATGCCTTCGTTAAATGCAGATGCACCGACTTTGGTCTGGACAAGCTTGACATGGAGGGCGAGTCCGTCGTCACTGGGTATGGCAAGGTCGACGGCCGCATCGTCTACGCCTTTTCGCAAGACTTCACCGTTACCGGCGGTGCGCTTGGAGAAATGCACTCAAAGAAGATTGCCAAGGCGATGGATGCAGCAGTTAAGGTGGGCGCCCCGGTGGTTGGATTGAACGACTCCGGTGGCGCACGCATACAAGAAGCGGTCGATGCGCTTTCTGGCTATGGTGATCTCTTCTACCGTAATTCGATTTTTTCAGGCGTCGTGCCCCAGATCTCCGCTATCATGGGGCCTTGTGCGGGAGGGGCGGTTTATTCACCGGCCTTAACCGATTTTGTGTTTATGGTCGATCAGACATCGCAGATGTTCATTACCGGCCCGCAGGTCATCAAAACGGTGACCGGAGAGCAAGTATCCGCTGAGGACCTCGGCGGCGCCATGACGCATAACAGCGTCAGTGGTAATGCACACTTTATCGCCGATACAGACCAAAGCTGCCTTGCTGAAATCAGGCGATTGCTTGGTTACCTGCCATCTAATAATCTCGAAAAGGCTCCCATCTATCCAGCCAATGATGACCCAAACCGGACAATTGAAGAGTTCAACACGCTGATACCAGACGAAGCAAACAGGCCATACGATATTCGCGATGTGATTATCCCTGTTGTTGATCATGGCGAGCTGATGGAATGTCAGCCATACTTCGCGAAGAACCTGATTACCGGATACGCGAGGATTAATGGACAATCCGTTGGTATCATCGCTAACCAGCCGTCGGTGATGGCCGGTTGCCTTGACATCAATGCGGGTGACAAGGCCGCTCGTTTTATCCGCACCTGCAATGCCTTTAATATCCCATTGCTGACCTTTGTCGACGTTCCCGGATTTCTCCCTGGCGCGACCCAGGAATATGGTGGAATCATTCGCCATGGCGCCAAGATTCTCTATGCCTACAGCGAAGCAACGGTGCCGAAAGTGACCGTTATCACGCGCAAGGCCTATGGCGGAGCCTATGTCGCGATGTGTTCCAAGTCGCTTGGAGCGGACATGGTCTTTGCTTGGCCTAACGCGGAGATAGCGGTCATGGGGTCGGAAGGGGCTGTCAATATCATCTTCAGACAGGCCATTGCCGCGGCGGACAACAGCGCGGAGGCAAAAGAACAGTTTGTCGCGGAGTACAAAGCCGAGTTCGCAACCCCGTACAAAGCGGCGGAACGCGGATTTGTTGACGATGTGATTGAACCCAGCACGACGCGGCAACGACTCATCGACGCATTGAATATGCTCGAAAGCAAACGAGAGACCCGGCCGGCGAAGAAAAACGGCAACATCCCGCTTTGATTTCATGAGGTTCTAATGCAAATCGTAGAATTACTCGCCTTGATGTCCGATCCTGAGACCATCAAGGATCTTAGCCTCTCCCAACGTCTGATGGCCGGTTTGTATACCACATTGTTGGGCATGGGTATTACGTTTCTGGCCCTAGTCGTCCTGATGTTCTTGACGAGCCTGATGGATAAGGTCGGAGGCAAAGAAAAACCTCCGGCAACTTCACCGCGCGCGTCGAAAGCTGCACAATCCGCTGGAAAAGATGTGGCCAGTGGAAAAGATGTAGCCAGTGGTAAAGAAGTAGCGGTCACACGGCAAGCATCGGATGACGAAGAACTCGCGGCCGCTATCACATCGGCGCTTGCCCTGGTGCTAGAGACCTCGACAAGTAACTTCGTGGTGAAGAACATAAGAAGAGTCGAAGACGCATCGACATCCTGGAGCCGCGCCGGGCTTGCCGATCAATTGCAAAGAAACTTTTAGATCTCAAGGGGCAGAATCAAATGAGAAGCTTTAAAGTCATCGTGAATGGCAACGAATACGAAGTTGGCGTCGAGGAGCTTAAAGGCGGTGCCGTTGCCGCCTCAGCCCCAGTGGCCGCGCCGACTTCCCATGCACCTGCGCCACAGGCACCGCCAGCGGCCAGTAAGCCGTCGGCGTCGCCGCCGAAAAGCGGCGGCGACGGCGAGACCATTACCGCGCAGATGCCTGGTACCATCGTAGATATACTCGTCACAGTGGGTGATAGCGTGACACGTGGACAAAGCCTGCTGGTGTTGGAGGCGATGAAAATGGCCAATCAGGTTGTCGCGCACCAAGATGGGACAGTAGCCGAGATCGCGGTGGGCGCTGGAGATTTGGTCAACGCTGGCGACGTCCTGGTCGTTTTGTCCTAACGCGGTTTATTTGAACGGGGAGAATCCGTCCATGTTAGAAGCGATCTTGGATTTTGCGAGTGCCTCCGGGTTCCCCGGTATGCTGGAATGGCGCGTTTACGTGATGATGGCGATCGCCTTCGTGTTGCTCTACCTTGCGATCGTCCATCAATTTGAACCCTTGCTGCTGGTACCGATCGCCTTTGGCGTGATCCTGACCAATCTTCCCGGCGCCGGCCTGATGAGTCCGCCTGTTCTGGAGATAACGGAACATTCCTTTCACACGGTGGAACCTGGGGGCTTGCTGTATTACCTGTTCATGGGGGATGAGCTGGGCATCTTTCCACCGCTGATTTTTCTCGGTGTTGGCGCGATGACCGATTTCGGCCCCTTGATTGCCAACCCAAGAGCCCTGTTACTGGGTGCCGCCGCGCAGTTTGGCATTTTCATTACCTTTGTTGGGGCGATAGCGTCGGGCCTGTTTAGTGCGCAGCAGGCCGCTGCCATCGGCATCATTGGGGGTGCGGATGGACCCACCGCCATTTTCCTGTCATCAAAGCTGGCACCGGAGTTGATGGGCGCCATCGCGGTGGCCGCGTACTCCTATATGGCATTGGTACCTATCATCCAGCCGCCAATTATGAAGTTGTTGACCACAAAAAAGGAACGTGTGATCAAGATGAGCCAGCTTCGTAACGTGACGCAACGCGAGAAGATTTTCTTCCCCATTATCGTCACCATCGTCGTGTCCTTGATCGTTCCTCCCGCCGCGACCTTGGTCGGTATGCTGATGTTGGGGAATCTCTTCAGAGAGTGCGGCGTGGTCGCCCGACTGGAAGACACCGCAAAGAACGCCCTGATCAACATCGTCACAATCTTCCTCGGCGTCACCGTCGGCGCCACCGCGACCGCTGAGGCATTTCTGACGGTTCAGACGCTGTCGATTCTGGGGCTTGGGATCGTTGCCTTTGCCATTGGTACTGGCGCGGGCGTGCTGCTGGCAAAGTTGATGAACCTCACCCTAGGCACCGGGATAAACCCGCTGATTGGCTCTGCCGGGGTATCCGCGGTACCAATGGCCGCGCGCGTGTCACAGGTGGTCGGTAGCAAAGAAGACCCTACCAACTTCCTTTTGATGCATGCGATGGGACCAAATGTTGCCGGGGTGATCGGCTCTGCAGTCACCGCTGGGGTGTTTTTGTCCATGTTTGGCGATTGAACGAAGCGCAGCAAGCGGGCCGAACCAAGCTTAGACCAAGAACGGCCCGCAGCGCTTTGCCAGCAGCGATCAGAATTTCGGGTCAAAGTGAGCTGACAACCTGACCCAGTCATCCCATACATCCAACCCAGATACCTAAGCGAGAATTGGAGGAGAACCATGCAGATCCTAAAAATTGACCATCTGGGAATCGCGGTTGATAGTATCGACCAAGGCAGGAACTTCTGGACCGATGTGCTCGGTCTCGATTTCGCCGGCGACGAGACAGTCGATGAGCAAAAGGTCACGACTGCCTTCTTCCCGGTTGGCGAAAGCGAGGTCGAACTCCTGGAATCGACCGCACCGGACGGTCCCGTCGCGAAGTTTATCGAAAAAAAGGGTCAAGGCTTCCAGCATGTCGCTTTTAGGGTGGCAAATATCGACGAAGCGCTTGCCGAATTGAAGGCCAAGAACGTTCGCCTGATTGACCAAGAACCGCGCATCGGCGCCGGGGGTGCGCGCATCGCCTTTCTGCATCCAAAGGCGACCGGAGGAATCCTGGTCGAATTATGTGAGCGGTCCTAGCTGATGCCTTCTTCAGCCAAGCCGGAAAGCCGATAAACAGCCGCGGCCTGGGTTCGTTGTGGTGATCCTAATCGAAACTGCGACGACAATGCGTTCGACGGTCTTGATCAGGTCTTGATCCCGGCCAGTCGCTCCCGACTCCCGCTTGGTCGGGGCTTTCCACGCTGAGCGTATCAGGCCAAGATGGCCTGACCACGCGGTCGGCTTGCCCGGCCGGCCGGAGCGACGATCGAGACTATATCGGCAACGGCAACGGCACTGCTGTTGGCAATCACAGACGCTTGCTTGATGATGTTGTGGGGCTATCAGTGACGGCTTTGGCCCAACCAGTTTGCCGGCCATAGGGTTCCGAGTCCGGAACCCAGAAGTCAATTGAAGCCTGTGATTTGCAGTAGCATCCATTCGGACGGGAAGGGCGGCGAGTACGAAGGCTATTGGCTCCTTCCCAGGATGTCGTTTGCTTCCGCCGCTGTCCGAGACGCGAACCCGCCGTCCGACGAAATTGCCCTTGTGTGGCGTGTAGCGACGGCACGCCATGACCGCTGAGCCTCGCGCCGTCGTCCCTTGAGTAGGTTGGCGCCAAACTATAACCTGCTCTCCATAACCTGCTCACAGCCATGTCACTTAACGGGACCTTTATGACCAATCACGTCAACTTTACCGAAGAGTTTTCGCCGCCGAGTTACGACGAGTGGCGCGGCGAGGTGGACAAGGCGCTAAAGGGCGCCCCCTTTGACAAGAAAATGACCAACAAGACCTACGAAGGGATCACCCTTCAGCCGGTCTATACGCGCCAGGACTGGCCGCAGCAGGGGGACCCGTCCGGCTTTCCTGGTGCCATGCCCTTTACCCGCGGTCAGAGCGCGTCGGGAAATCGGGTTGCGGATTGGCAAGTTCGCCAAGTCGTCAGCTATCCGGAGCCGAAGGACGCCAACGAGATCATTCTGCGAGACCTGCAGCGGGGCGTCTCGGCGCTGACCCTGCGCTTCGATCAGGCGGCGCGCAACGGCTTCGATGCCGACAGCAGCGGTGCCGAGGGGGCTGTTGGCAAAGACGGGATCGCGGCCTACTCGGTCGATGACCTGGACCTGCTGCTGACCGAAGTGCACCTCGATCTGGTTCCCTTGACCTTAGAGGCAGGCGCCCAGTTTCTACCTGCGTCGGCCTGTCTGATGGCGCTATGGAAACGCCGGGGTGTGGCAAACGACCAGGCCCTTGGTTCCTTCAACGCCGATCCTTTGGGCGCCCTGGCGGCCACCGGCCGGCTCCCGGTTTCGGTGGACGAGGCGCTGGCCGCGGTGGCTGAGCTTGCTGTGCACACGGCGGCCACCTACCCGCAGGTCGCTGCCGTTGGCGTGGATACCTCCGCGTACCACAGCGCCGGTAGCGATGAGGCCTATGATTTGGCAGCCGGGATGGCAACCGCGGTCGTCTACCTGCGGGCGATGACGGATGCCGGGCTCGGGATCGACGACGCTTGCCGACAGATCAATTTCACCTTTCCGGTCGGCTGTGATCAATTCCTATCGATCGCCAAGGTGCGGGCGGCGCGTAAGCTCTGGGCTCGGGTCGCGGAAGCCTGCGGCGCATCCGAGCAAGCACGCGCCATGCGCCTGAACGTTGTATCCGCGACGCGCATGATGACCCGCTGCGATCCCTGGGTGAATATCCTAAGGACCACCGTGGCCTGCTTCGCCGGTGCCGTCGGCGGTGCCGACAGCGTCACGGTCCTGCCCTACGATGCCGCCTTTGGCGAGACGGACGAACTTGGTCGCCGCCTTGCCCGGAATACGCAAATCATCCTCGCTGAAGAATCCAATCTCGCGAAGGTGATCGATCCGGGCGGCGGCTCCTGGTACGTCGAAAGCCGCACCGACGAGTTGGCTCGGGTGGCTTGGACCGCGTTCCAAGGTATCGAGCGGGCCGGCGGCATCGCCGCGTCCTTGGCGGATGGTTCGGCCGCCGCGGCCATCGCCGCCTCCTACGCCGATCGCGAGAAGAACCTGGCCAAGCGGAAAGACCCGCTCACCGGTGTCAGTGAGTTCCCCAACCTCGCCGAGGTCTTGCCCAATCACGAACAGCCCGACCCTGCCGCGATCGCTGCTGTCGCACAAGAACGGCTTGCGACCACCCGTGCGCCCGGCAAGGCCGAGCCTCTGCTTAGTGCACTGGGCGCCTCGGGCAATGTCGCCGCCGTCGTTGATGCGGCAGCCGCGGGAGCGAGTATCGGCCAGCTGGCCGAGGCACTGGCCGCGACAGCAGCAGGCAACGCGGCATCCATCGAACCGCTGCCGACTCACCGCTTCTCAGAACGCTTTGAGGCCTTGCGGGACGAGGCCGATCGTCATCTAGCTAAGACTGGCAAGCGGCCGGCGATCTTTCTGGCCAACCTTGGACCGATCGCGCAGCACACCGCGCGTGCGTCCTTTGCCAAGAACTTCTTCGAGGTCGGCGGCATTGAAGGGCTCACAAACACCGGCTTTTCTGACGTCGATGCCTGCGTTCAGGCCTTCAAGGAGAGTGGCGCCGGGGCCGCGGTCATCTGTTCTGCCGATGCCATCTATGCTGAGATGGTGCCGAGCTTGGCGCCCGCGCTGAAACAAGCGGGCTGCAAGTACCTCTTTCTTGCCGGCCACCCCGGCGACAAGCGCGACCTGTACCTCAACGCGGGAGTCGACGACTTCATCTTCCTCGGCGCCGATGTGCTGGCGACGACGCAAACCACCCTTCGCCAACTGGGGGTCATCTAAGTCATGAGCAGCATTCCCAATTTTTCCGAGATCGACCTGGAAACCAAAGACGCATCGCCAGGCGGCAGCAACGGCAATGCGACTTGGGCAGAGCGTTTCGCCGCGGAGACGGGCAAAAAGCCCGACGAGTTCTTGTGGACGACGCCGGAACAACTGGAGGTCAAGCCGCTGTATACGGCCGAGGATCTGGATGGTCTTGATCACCTTGACACCATGGCGGGCATCCCGCCCTATGTCCGCGGCCCCTATTCGACCATGTACGTCACCCGGCCCTGGACGATTCGGCAATATGCCGGCTTTTCCACGGCAAAGGACTCGAATGCCTTCTACCGCCGGAATCTGGCGGCAGGGCAAAAAGGGCTATCCGTCGCCTTCGACCTGGCCACCCACCGCGGATACGATTCCGACAACCCGCGGGTTGCCGGCGACGTCGGCATGGCTGGCGTCGCCATCGACTCGATCATGGACATGCGGGTGCTGTTTGACGAGATTCCGCTCGATGAGATGACCGTCTCGATGACCATGAACGGGGCCGTGTTGCCGATCATGGCCAATTACATCGTTGCCGCGGAGGAGCAGGGGGTCAAACCCGCACAGCTCGCGGGGACCATACAGAACGACATCCTCAAGGAGTTCATGGTCCGCAATACCTACATCTACCCGCCCGAGCCGTCGATGCGGATCATCTCCGACATCTTCGCCTATACGTCGAAGAACATGCCCAAGTTCAACTCGATCTCCATTTCGGGCTATCACATGCAGGAAGCCGGGGCAACAGCGGACCTGGAGATGGCCTATACATTGGCCGATGGCGTTGAGTATGCGCGCGCGGGGATGAAGGCTGGTCTTACCATTGATCAGTTCGCGCCGAGATTGTCCTTCTTCTGGGCAATCGGCATGAATTTTTATATGGAGATTGCCAAGATGCGGGCCGCCCGCATGCTTTGGGCCAAGCTGATCAAGCAATTCAACCCGCAGACCAACAAGTCGCTCGCCCTAAGAACCCATTCGCAGACGTCCGGCTGGAGTCTAACGGCACAGGATGTCTACAACAACGTGGTGCGCACCTGTATCGAGGCCATGGCCTCAACACAAGGGCACACGCAGTCTCTGCACACCAACTCCTTCGACGAGGCCTTGGCCTTGCCAACGGATTTTTCGGCGCGTATCGCCCGCAACACGCAGCTTTTTCTGCAACAGGAGAGCGGCACCAACCAAGTCATTGATCCCTGGGGCGGTAGTTACTATGTGGAATGCCTTAGCCGTATGCTAGCGGAAAAGGCCTGGTCACATATCCAGGAGGTGGAAGAAACCGGCGGCATGGCCAAGGCCATCGAGGCCGGCATTCCGAAGTTGCGAATCGAGGAGGCGGCGGCTCGCACGCAGGCGCGAATCGACTCCGGCCGCCAAACCGTTGTGGGCGTCAACAAGTTCATTCTTGACCATGCCGAAAACATCGACGTGCTGAAGGTCGAAAACGCGCAGGTCCGGCGTCAACAAATCGCTCAGCTTGAGCAATTGCGCCGTGAGCGCAACGCCAAAGAGGTCGAGGAGAAATTGCAGGCGCTCACCAAATCGGCGGAGACCAACCAGGGTAACCTGCTGGAACTGGCCGTGCAGGCCGCCCGCGCAAAGTGCTCGGTCGGCGAGATCTCCGATGCCGTTGAGAAGGTCGTCGGTCGGCACAAGGCCGAGATTCGCAAGATCTCTGGGGTCTATCGTAGTGAGGTCGGGGAGGCGTCCGATATGATCGACACACTGAAGCAAAAAGTAGAGGCCTTTGAGCAAGACGACGGGCGCCGCCCGCGTATTCTGATCGCCAAGATGGGCCAGGACGGCCACGACCGCGGGCAAAAGGTCATCGCCAGTGCCTTTGCCGATCTCGGCTTCGACGTCGACATTGGTCCTCTCTTCCAAACGCCCGCCGAGGTTGCCCGCCAAGCGGTCGAGAACGATGTGCACATTGTCGGTGCCAGCTCACTGGCCGCCGGGCATCTCACCTTGGTGCCAGAACTCAAGGCCGAATTGGCCAAGCTCGATCGCCCGGATATTCTGGTCGTCGTTGGCGGTGTGATTCCGCCGCAGGACTACGACCAGCTCTACAAGGCCGGTGCCGAGGCGATCTTCCCGCCGGGAACCGTTCTCGGCAAGGCGGCGTCCTCGCTGATCGATAAGCTGAACTCGGCCTTGGGCTATGCCCCAAGCGAGGCCGCGTAATCGATGTCGGTTCGAGAAACAGCAGCGACTCCCCGCGCTCCGGCGCGGGCAGCGGCGCTCAGCGTCGATGACTACGTGGACGGCGTGTTGTCCGGCAACCGCACCATGGTCGGGCGCACCATCACCATCATCGAGAGCCGAAGCCAGAGACATCAGGAACTGGCTCAACAGATTCTGTTGAAATTGCTCGCCTATCTCGGGGAGCGCAGCGAGGCGCAATGGGCGCACCGAATCGGCATCACTGGCGTGCCCGGCGTCGGTAAGAGCACCTTCATCGAGAGTTTCGGGATGCGCCTAGTCGAGGCCGGGCAAAAGGTCGCGGTGCTGGCCGTCGATCCGTCCAGCACCGTCAGCGGCGGCAGTATCCTCGGTGATAAGACACGCATGACTGAATTGGCGCATCACCCCAATTCATTCATTCGCCCGTCGCCCTCCTCAGGCACGCTTGGGGGCGTCGCGCGGGCAACCCGGGCGACCATGGTGGTGTGCGAGGCCGCCGGTTTCGACGTGATTTTGGTAGAAACCGTTGGCGCCGGTCAGAACGAAGTGGCTGTCGCCGCCATGACCGACTTCTTTTTGGTGCTGATGTTGCCGGGCGCCGGCGACGAGTTGCAGGGCATCAAGAAGGGTGTGCTGGAGATCGCCGACATGCTCGTGATCAACAAGGCCGATGGTGATAATGAGATCAAGGCGCGTCAGGCGGCCGTGCAGTATCGCAACGCCCTGCACATTATGAAACCGACAAGCCCGAACTGGACACCGCCGGTGCTGATGTGCAGTTCGCTGAAGGCGGTCGGCATCGACGAGGTGTGGCAGCAGTTACGCGGCCATCGCGACACCCTAACGGGCAGCGGGGAGTTTCAAGAAAAACGCCGCCAGCAACGGGTGCGCTGGATGTGGAGCATGCTGGAAAACCAGCTGCTTGATTCGTTGATGACCCACCCGGAGGTCGTGCGCATCACCCCGGGCGTCGAGCGCGACGTGGCGGACGGGCGATTGACGGTGAGTCTTGCGGTCAAGAGAATCCTTGACACCTATCAAGGGCTAGGCAATTAGAGGGCCAGGCAACTAGAGGGCCAGACAACTAGAGGGCCAGACAACTAGAGGAACAGGCAACGCATCGGGTCTCCGGCCGATCGCGGAGCCGCTTCCGACCGATCTTCAGTAGCCCGCGGAATCCCATCCTGTTCTTCGTGCTCTTCGTCGTTTAACTGCCGAATCTAGGCCGATGAGCGGCATCCTCGCACCCCTGGTCCGCTTCCGTCGGGCCGCCCCGCCGGACCGCTCCTGGCCGGTCGCCGTCACCTGGCTGCTCGGTCTCGGCCTGGGCGGGCTGCTCGGCTGGGCCGCGCTGCTGCTGCCCGGCGCCGGGGCCGCCGCGCTCTGGGGCCTGGCGCTGCTCGGGGCCGGGCTGCTGGCCCGCTATGCCGAGCCGGTGGTGGTCGAGCCGCCGGCCCCCGCCGCCCCGGCCCCCGAGCCGCCGCGCCGGTCGCTGATCGAGGCCGTCGCCATCCCCGCCGGGCGCTTCCTGATGGGCTCCGAGCCGGCCGATGACGCCACCGTCGAGGGCTATGCCCGCGATTGGGCCGCGATCGTCGGCAGCGGGGTCGATGAAGTTATCGAGGAGGTCCGGGGCTGGCTTGCGGACGAGCAGCCGCCCCACCCGGTGCAGGTCTCGGCCTTGCAGACGGCCCGCACCGCGCTGACCCGCGGCCAATGGCGCCGGCTGATGCCGGAGGCGCCGGCAGACTGGGCCACCGATGCCCGCGACGCCGAGCTGCCGGCCACCCAGATCGACTGGGCGCAGGCTTTGGCCTGCTGCAACGCCCTGTCCGATCACGACGGCCTAACGCGCTGCTATGTCCAAGACGCCGACGGCTGGCGGCTGCCCACCGAGGCGGAGTGGGAATACGCCTGCCGCGCCGGCACCGAGACCCGCTGGTTCTGGGGCGACGACCCCAAGCCCGCCGACCGCTACGCCTGGTACCGCGGCAACGCCGGCCGCCGTTGGCCGCCGCGCTGGCTCAGCCGCCGGCGCTTCTTGCGCTATTCCAGGCTCCAGTCCAGGTTCCTCCAGCGCGTCGGGCGCAGACGACCGAACCCCTGGGGGCTGCACGACATGGCCGGTCTGGTCTTCGAGTGGTGCTGGGATGGCTACGGTGCCTATCCGTCCGACGGGCTGCTGCTGGAAGACCCGAGCGGACCCCTTGATGGCGATCGGCGGGTGGTCCGCGGCGGCTCCTTCGGCTTCCCGCCCGTCGACCTGCGCTCCGCGGACCGGGTCGTCGTCGAGCCCGAGGGCCGGGGCGGCAACCTCGGCCTGCGCTGCGTGCGTTCCGGCGCCCGCCAGCATTGACCCTTTGATCTTTTGAGCCTTTGTCGTTGTCCGCGCCACGACGAAGGGACAACCTAGTGCAAGGCCGCGGAAGTCCTGAGGCCGTTGGCCTGCCCCCTCCGTGTTGTGGGCGCGACTTGCAGTCGCGACTCCCTAGTGCACTGTTGCGAAAGTCCCGAGATCACTCGTTGTCGTTGTCTCTGGTTCCCAAGCTCTGCTTGGGAACCCGGTCCGGGAAGCTCTGCTTCCCGAGTGAAGCGCAGCAGCCCGCGATAGGACAACAGCACCCGCTCCAGCGCCGCCGGGCCGCGCGGGCGCGCTCAGCCGGTGGAGCTGGTCGTCGGCCCAGCCTTGGTAGACGCGCTCGAACAGGTCGCGCTGCAGCGGGGTCTTGCACAGCAGGGCGGCGAGCAGGGGCCTGGGTGCATCGGCCTCCAGGGCGCCCATCTCCAGCAGTTGGGCGAGGCGGGTGCGCTCCAGGGTGCCGACAGGTCCAATCGTGCGCGGTCAGCAGCGGGATCTCATCGGTGGCGTCCAGGGGCGGGAGGCGGGTCAGATGCCAGGGGAGACGGGCCAGCCAGGCGGCCGGTCCGTCGCCGTTGCCGGCCAGGATCTCCAGGCGCACCGCGACGGCGTGATCCTTGGCCCGCGTATCGGGCTGACCCCAGGCCTGCTCGGCCAAGGCGGGAAAGCGGTCTTGCTCGCCGCTAAAGAACAGCCGCTTGTACAGCGTCAGGCCCAGGTCCGATGATTGCGTCCGCCCCGACAGCGCCCGGTTCGCCGCGCGCCGCGCCAGGCCGAGATCGGCGCGCTTGATCGGGTCCAGGAAAAGCCGAGCATCGCCAGCCAAGCCTTAGAGCACCGGATCGAGCTGGGCGATGTCCGCGCGCCAGATGTAGGAGCCGGCCGAGCCCGCGACCAGCAGCAGGATCAGCACCAGGCGCCAAGGGCCGAGCCGATCGAGCCAGCCCGCGAGGCCGGAGCCGTCCGGCGCTGACGCATCGCGGTGCGGGCGCGATGCGAGCACCCCGAAGCCGAGCCAGATCAAGGCCAGCGCCAGCAGCGCGACGGCGACCTGCACCGGCATGCCGTCGGCCGGCAACAGGGCCGCTCGACCCAGCCAGAGTCCGACCGCGGCAAGCGCGAACGACAAGACAAGACCCCACCCAAAGCCTCCAAGCCCGCCCAACGGGGGGCGCCCCTTCATCCTGCTGTACCCCTGATGTCGGCAGCGATTGTGATCGTCTGCAATGCGTAAACCGCATTGTCGGCAATGTCACCCGAGATCGGCAAGCCTTAGGGCGCTGACAGGCCGCCAGCAGTTGCAACAGCGCTCAGCGCATGTTGATGCCGAGCTAGAAGGTTCCTCCGTCGAAGCCGAACAGGTGGCGCGGCGGCGCTGTGAACTCGATGTAAACGCGACTCGGCGCAACGCCTAGATGCGCTTGCACCAGGTCGCAGAGCCTGGCCGAGAACTGCGTGGTTTGCTGCTCGGGCAGGCCGATGCTCTTGAGTTCCAGGTAGGCGAGCGGCGCGCTGTCTCCGCCAAAACACATGTCCGGATGCTGTTCCAGGATCACCATCACATAGCGTTCCGGTTTGCCGAGCAGCTCGGCAACGCTCGTCGATGCGGTTTGCAGTAGGGTAGGGCGGTCGATACCCTTGAGGTCAGCGTTGGTCTTGATGATGAGGGTCGGCATAGGATGGCTCCTTAAGATTTGGCGTTGATCGGTCGGTGACCTTGACTGGTCTCAGCTGGCGGGTCAACCGCATCGCTCGCGGATTTGCTGTCTGGCCTCGTCCATCCGCTAGGCGCGCTCTTCGGCGCTGGGGCGGATGGAACTCCCGTCCGGCAATTTTACGAACCAGACCCCGCGAGCTCGCGCGCATCGGGCAGGTCGTTCACATTGGCTTGACCCGGATGCCATGCTTCGGTTAACTTGGAACGTTTTCCAGTTCAACTTCATTTCCTCTACGCAAGGTTATTTGCGAGTCGGGGCAGTGCCCACGGACCTAGGCAATGACGGCCTGCTCAGGCGCCGTCGCGGTTGGCTGACGGATGTCGTTGCGACATTCTTCGCCCGCTCTTGCCCTCGGTCTCGGCGGCGGCTGGCCTAAACGACGCACTCGCGACCGACCCATCCGCGTAGCCGGTCCTAACGGAGGATACCGACCTTGGAGCTTAGCGGCGCCGAAATCACGATACAGGCGTTGATCGACGAGGGTGTTGAGTACGTGTTCGGCTATCCGGGCGGCGCCGTACTTCACATCTACGATGCGCTGTTCAAGCGCTCGGATCAGATCAAACACATCTTAGTGCGGCACGAGCAGGGTGCCACCCATGCCGCCGACGGCTATGCCCGCGCCAACGGCAAGGTGGGCGTCTGCCTGGTGACGTCCGGCCCTGGTGCGACCAATGCAGTCACCGGCATTGCCACCGCGCATCTGGATTCTATCCCGATGGTCGTACTGACGGGACAGGTGCCGACGCCGGTCATCGGCAGCGATGCCTTCCAAGAGGTCGACACGGTCGGCATCACACGCCCCTGCGTCAAGCACAATTTCTTGGTCAAAGACGTGCGCGATCTCGCCGACACCATCAAGAAGGCATTTTACATTGCGAGTTCCGGACGGCCCGGACCGGTGGTGGTGGATATCCCCAAGGATGTGACCGACCCAAGCATCAAGATCCCCTACGACTACCAGCGCCGGATCAGCATGCGCTCCTATAGCCCGGCCCTCCACGGACATCAGGGGCAGATTCGCAAGGCGGTCGACAGCATGCTCAGGGCAAAGCGGCCGGTGATCTACACCGGTGGCGGCGTCGTACTCGGCGAGGCGTCCGAGGTGCTGACGGAACTGGTCCGCCTGCTCGGCTACCCCATCACCAGCACCTTGATGGGGCTCGGTGCCTATCCGATGACCGACAAGCAGTTTCTCGGTATGCTCGGCATGCACGGGACCTACGAGGCCAATATGGCCATGCACGAGACCGACTGCCTGATCGCCATCGGTGCCCGCTTTGACGACCGCGTCACCGGCAAGATTGAACACTTCTGCCCGCACGCGGAGATCATTCACGTTGATGTCGACCCAGCATCAATCTCCAAGACGGTCAAGGTCGACGTGCCCATCGTCGGCCCGGTCGCCACTGTCGTCGCCGATATGTTGGCCTATCTGCGCGACAGCGGCGGTGCGCCGAACGGCGATGCCTTGGCCGCCTGGTGGTCTCAGATCGACGATTGGCGCGGCATGGACTGTCTGCGCTACGACCGCGGCAGCGCGATGATCAAGCCGCAGTTTGCCGTCGAGACGCTGTATCAGGTTACCAACGGCGATCTGTACCTGACCTCGGACGTTGGTCAGCATCAGATGTTCGCGGCCCAGTTCTACCCGTTCGACAAGCCCCGGCGCTGGATCAACTCCGGCGGTCTCGGCACCATGGGCTTTGGCCTGCCGGCCGCGATGGGGGTGCAACTCGCGTTTCCTGACGCGCAGGTGGCCTGCATCTCCGGCGAGGCCAGTATACTGATGTGCATCCAGGAGATGGCGACCTGCAAGCAATACAACCTGCCGGTCAAGGTGATCCTGCTCAACAACGGCTACATGGGCATGGTGCGGCAGTGGCAGGAGTTCTTCTACGAGAGCCGCTATGCGCACTCCTATGTCGACGCCTTGCCGGATTTCGTCAAGCTGGCGGACAGCTTCGGCCATGTCGGCATGCGCGTCGATCAGCCCGGGGAGCTGGAAGCCGCGATGCGGGAGGCCTTTGCGATGAAGGATCGTTTCGTGTTCATGGATGTCATCGTCGACCCCACCGAGAATGTCTACCCGATGATCGCCGCCGGCAAGGGCCAGCACGAGATGCACTTGCCGCCGACCATGTCCGAGAGGGAGTTGGCCTAAGATGCGCCACATCATTTCCATGTTGGTCGAAAACGAATCCGGTGCCCTGTCGCGCATCGCCGGGCTGTTCTCGGCGCGCGGCTACAACATCGAGTCGCTCACCGTTGCCCCCACCAATGATCCGTCCTTGTCGCGCATGACGCTGGTCACCAGCGGCAACGAAGACATCGTCGAGCAGATCAAAAAACAGCTCAACAAGCTCATCGACGTGATCAAATTGCAGGACTTGGCCGAGGGCGAGCATGTCGAACGCGAGATGATGCTGATCAAGCTCAAAGCCGCCCCCGGTGATCGCGAAGAGCTGAAGCGTCTGGCCGATATCTTTCGCGCCAAGGTCATCGACGTGACCGATATCACCTACGTGGTCGAGCTGACCGGCACCTCGAAGAAGCTTGATGCCTTCATTCAAGCAGTCCCGGAAGGACTCATCACTGAGGTGGTCCGCTCCGGCCCCACCGCGATCGCGCGCGGAGACAAGGGGCTGACCTTTTAGGCGTCCCTCGGGCTCGGGACGACGCCAGCCCAGGGGTCAGCACCAAAACGCCCGCCAGGCGAAACCTGGACCCGGCAACACCGGAACCAGACAACACCGGGACAGGTTTAGCGGTGACAGCGCGTCGCGGCCCGCGGAGCTGATGCGCCTGTGGTATTGACTCCGACCTGTGGTACAGAATCGACTCGGCGTTCGCGGGCCAATCGAACGCTCATCCTCAGCAACTGCTGAACAGCAACAAGCGATAGGACCAGTCATGGCTATTAATGTTTACTACGACAAAGACGCAGATCTCTCCCTGATCCAAGGTAAGAAGGCCGCTATCATCGGCTACGGTTCCCAGGGGCACGCCCATGCCAACAATTTGAAAGAATCCGGCGTCTCAGTCGTCGTTGGCCTGCGTCCGGGCTCGGCCTCCGCGGCCAAGGCCGCGAACGCCGGGCTTGAGGTCCAGGACATTCCGGAGGCCGTCGCCGGTGCCGATGTGGTCATGATCCTCGCCCCGGACGAGCACCAGGCCAAGCTCTATCGCGAGCAGATCGAGCCTCACATCAAGCAAGGCGCCGCGCTGGCCTTCGCGCATGGCTTCAATATTCATTTCGGCCAGATCGCGCCGCGCGAAGACCTCGACGTGATCATGGTCGCACCCAAGGGCCCTGGCCATCTGGTGCGCTCGACCTACACCCAGGGCGGCGGCGTACCGAGCTTAATCGCCGTCTACCAAGACGCTAGCGGCAGCGCCCGCGACATCGCCATGGCCTACGCCTCGGCCAACGGCGGCGGCCGCGCCGGTATCATTGAGACCAGCTTCCGCGAAGAATGCGAGACCGACCTATTCGGCGAGCAAGTGGTGCTTTGCGGCGGCCTCACGTCGCTGATCCAGATGGGCTTCGAGACCCTGGTTGAGGCCGGCTACGAGCCCGAGATGGCCTATTTCGAGTGCTTGCACGAGGTCAAACTCATCGTCGACCTGATCTATGAGGGCGGCATTGCCAACATGCGCTACTCGATCAGCAACACGGCCGAGTACGGCGACCTGACCCGCGGCTCGCGCATTATCAACGAGAACACCCGCGTCGAGATGAAACGCATCCTGAGCGAGATCCAGACCGGCTCTTTCGCTCGTGAGTTCATCCTTGAAAACGAGGCAGGCGCTCCGCGCATGAAGGCCATGCGCCGCCTTGGCGAAGCGCATCCCATTGAATACGTCGGCGAACGCCTACGTGAGATGATGCCCTGGATTCGCGAAAAGAAGCTGGTGGACAAGGACAAGAATTAATCAGGACTGCCCTCTGGCGGCGGGTCTTGGATCGACTCCGGCCTGGGTCAGCTGCCCGCCTGTTTCAGCGCCGCGATTTCGTCACGCAGGTTCGCAACCGCCTCTTCTAATTGCTCTACGCGGCTTTCCAACGCCGACGCGGTATCGCTCCTTGGCGACCGGGCGGCGACCGGGGCTGAGACTTCGTTATCGGGCTCGCCGCAGAGTAGATGGGCATAGCGCTGTTCGCGCTTACCGCTTTGGCGTGGGAGTTCGCGGACCAGCGGCGGCTCGTGTTCGACCAATTCCATGAGTGTAATGTGGACTTCGGCGAGGTCGCCGAATTCCGCGATGCGGGCGGTGTTGGTGCGCAGTTCACCTGCGGTTTGCGGGCCGCGCAGCATCAGCATGCATAGTAGCGCCTGTTGGCGGCGGTCGAGCATGAAGGTGCCGGCGAGTTTGTGGTCGTAACGTTCGGTGCGGCCGCTGAAGCTGGCGTGAATCAGACCGCGGTCGCGCAGCTGGTTGACCGTATGTCCGACCTTGCCAGGCTCCATGTGCATGATCGGGTGACGACTGGACCTCTGGTTGCAGGCGGTGACCAGGGCGTTCAAGGTCAAGGGGTATTGGTCTGGCGTGGTGCGCTGCTTTTCCATCAGGCAAGCCAGGACGCGCGCCTCCTGGGCCGTGAGCATCGCTTCGATGTGATCTGGCATTGGTGTGGTGGCTATTGAGCGAGGGGACAGTCAATGAAGCAGAATCCTGGTTCATCTCGGGTGACCCAAAGCCAGCCGCGTCGGATCGCGGTCGATGCTGGCTGACGCTGGGGGCCGTTAGTTATCCCAGTCGAGCGGGTTTAAACTGTTGGCCCTGGACTGGAGCAGGTTCAAAGAACCAGCGCAGGGCGTAAGATATTCGGTCTTGCGCAACACCAAAGCTATCCTCTGTTCAAACAGTTTGCAACTGAGACCCTCGCCCAGCGAGCACAGTGGATGCGCTTCGATGCTACAGCCTACCAGTGCTCGCTGAATGTCGGCGCCGTTGTTCTAGGCACTTGGCACTTGCCAGTCGCCCCGTCGACTGCCGTTAGGCTTACTCCCACCAGTCAAGCGTCACCGGCAAATAGTGGGCGACACCTTCCAGGATGCCAGCGGAATAATAGCCGTTCATGCCGTGAAAATCGCCGCGCGCCTGATAGAGCAGGGATTGCGTGCCTGCGGCCTCCGCCAGGGCCTCCGCGTCGGCGCGCACCTCAGCGGTCGCGTTGGCAACCAGCACGGCCTGCAATGGACCGGTGAGCATCGCGAGGTCGTTGCCGCTGTCGCCGGAACAGACAGTCTCGGACTGGTCAAAGCCTTCTTGTCGCATCAAGAACTCGATGGCGGAGTGTTTGCTGGCGGTGGCTGGCAAGACGTCGAGCAGGCCGGTGCCCGTGTGTTCGTCCAGGCTCCAGATCAGGTTTGCCGCGATATTGTTTTCTGTCAGCTTCTGCTCGATGACCGGCAGTAGCTGGGTGCGGTCCCAGTCCTCGGGGGTGTAGTAGCTGAGTTTGCACGGCCCCTGTTTGGCGGGTTCTTGGATCAGCAGGCCGTCAATGCCTTGCAGCAGCGAGGCGAGCACTTCTGGACCCTGACCATTCCAACTTGCGGCGATGTGGTGGCTCCAGTCCGCGCGCGGCGCCCAGTCGTCCGCAACGTGATAGATGCTGGTGCCGACGTCGCCGATCAGGAAGTCTGGTATTGGGATGTCGAACTCGTCGATGGCCTCGCGCACCAACTCGCGATGGCGACCGGTGACGTAGGCAATGCTGACCTCTGGGCGTGCCGCCAGCATGCGAAAGCGAGGACGTGCCGTCGGCGACTCCGATTGCGGGCCGTTCGGCAGCAGGGTGCGGTCGAGGTCGGTGCAGATAAGGATGCGGGGGCTTTGCGTGCTCATGAGTGTTCTCCGTTAGTCGTTGTGCCGTCTGGTGCCGTTTGATCGGTCTGTTCGGGATCGGGATCGGGATCGGGATTAAGATCGGGGCCGGGAACGGGGTCGGGATCGACGGGTACTTGGCATGCGTCGAAAAACCGATAGTGCTCGATAGCCTCCATGATGCCAGCGGCGAAAGGTTGGTCGGCAAAATAGATGCTTTGGGCATCCGTGAGCTTTGACAACTCCTCGTTGTGGCGATTGGCCACCACCACCGCCAGCGTGTTGCCGCGCATCATGTCCTCGTCGGCGCCGGAGCCGCCCGCGGCCAGACAGTGTTCCAGCGGAATACCCCATTGGTCAGCTACATAGCGCAACGCCAGCCCCTTCGATGCCCGCCCCGGCACTACGTCTAGGAACTGACCGAAAGAGAGGTTCAGGTGCACGTTCAGTCCCGCCTGATGCAGCAGGCTGCCGATCTCCTCCAGGCTGGGGGCCTTGTCCGGGTCGATATAGAAGCTGACCTTGAATCGGCTCTGCTCGCTATTCGGCTGGCGCTCGATGCCGGCTAGGTCGATCATGGCCTCGCGCACGCGGCGCGGGTACCACAGATAGTCGATATGTCGGGTCCAGGCATAGTCGTGGGTGAGCTGCGGCGCGTAGAAGATCTCGGTGCCCAGCCCGGTGATCAGCACGTCCGGCCGCGGGATACCGTAACGGCGCATCGTGGATAGGGCCGAGTCCAGCCGACGACCGGTGGCGATGCCGAAGCTGGTACACTTGCGGTTTTCGCGGATGCTGCGTATAAAATCGGCCAGCGAGTCTGGATCGCCCAGCAGGTTTTGGTCCAGGTCGGTGAAGATGGCGCGGTCGTGGTAGAGCAGGGGTCGGCGCGTGACCGGGGCATTCGGCGGCGGCTCCACCGCCTCCAGCAGCGGTGAAATGGCCTCGATATAGCTCTTCGCATGGGCCTCCCAGGCGTAGTGTTTCTTAACGCCGCTCAGCCCGTTGCGCGCCATGCGGCGCCAGCCGGCCGCGTCGCTGATGACCCTGAGCAGTGCCTTGGTGATGTCCTGCTTGTCCAGCGGATCGATCAAAATACCGTTGCGGCAGTGCTTGATGATGTCGATTGGGCCGCCGTCCTCGGTAGCGACAATCGGCAGTCCGCTGGCGGCGGCCTCAATCAGCGTGAGCCCAAAGGGCTCCGTCAAGGCCGGATTGATAAAGACCCCGCGTGACGCCGCCGCGATCTGATAAAGCACCGGCACGTCGTCCGAGCCGTGGTGTTTTGGGTAGGCCGCCCGACCGTACAGGTCGTAAAGATCGATCAACATCAGGATGTCGGTTAGCACCTGTTGTGCACCGCTGTCGAGGTCGCTGATGTCGTCTCGGTTGCCAGCGACGATGACGAGGTTGGCCGCTTTTTGCAGCTCGGGCGACTCACCATAGGCCTGGATCAGCGTCGCGATGTTCTTGCGCTCGTCAGGACGCGACAGGGCCAGCACCAGCGGCTTCTTCGGCGCCTTCAGGAATCGATCCAACTCGCGCCGAATGGCCTTTTTCTGTTCGCTGCCGTCGGGCGGGAAAAACCGTTCCAGGTCGGTGCCCGGCGGGATGACCGACATCCGTTCGGGCTGGTAATGGTCGTAGAGCCCGTATTGCTCCTCAATCTCCTGTGTGGTGCTGGTGACGACCAGGCTGGCCGTGCCGAGGGTCTCCTCTTCAGCGTTGATGCGCCGGGCCATGTTGTAGCGCTCGTCGATCACTTCTTGCGACAGGCCCGAGGCCAGCAATCGCTGGCGCTTGACGCGGCCGAGCGAATGCCCGGTATGCACCAGCGGAACACCAAGTTGCGCCGACAAACGGGTGCCTACGTAGCCGGCATCGGCATAATGACTGTGGATCAGGCTTGGCCGTGACTCGCTCTCGCGTAGAACGGCCAGCATGTTGTCGGCAAAGGCGTCCAAATGGTCCCAGAGCTGTTCCTTGGGCAGATAGCCCGATGGACCGGCCTCAATGCGCAGGATACGCGCCCCATTGCCGAGGTCTTCGACGGGCTCGCGATAATCCGGACTGACGTTGGCGTCGTCCACCAGGCGGGTGAACAGATCGACCCGCGCCACATCCCGGCGGGCCGCGAGCGCGCGCGCCAGCTCCACCACGTAGAGGGTCTGCCCGCCGGTATCGGCATCGCGGCCCAGTTCCAGGTTTTTGCCACGGATTAGACCGTGAACGCTGATGAGGACTATGTGCAAAGGATGGTCGTTGCTGGTCATCGTGTCGCCGTAGGCTAGGTACTTGCCGTCAGGTTACAGGCTAAAGCCTTCAGGCTCCAGTGCCAAATGACCCGGGATCAGCGTTTGCCTTCAAGCAAGGCGGACGAGCGCATCCTGAGCCATCTGTTGGCAGCCCGACACCAAAGGCGGGCGCCAAGACAAGGCAGCTGGCTTGCCCTTCGCCGGCTGCGGCGTTGCGCCTCCGCCGCCGACGGACTGCTGCGCGCCGCCCTTGATTCAGCGCTCAATCGGCGCACCCGCCGACCGCGTAGACACCATCCGCGGGTGCGTATGTGCGCAGCTGCTGTCGGTCCCCACGGCAGGGTGCGCCCGCGCATTGAGCCCGGTGTTCAGCACCAGATCCCAGCAGGCTGGCTCAGCATTGACCCGGGTCGCGTGCTATCACGTCGTCGTCGAGACGCCGGATGCCAACCTCTCCAAGGGGATGCGTCAACTCAACGGCGTCTTCACCCAGACGACCAATCATCCTAGAAACAGTAGTAAACCACGAAGCACACGAAGAGCACGAAGAAGAATGCTAATTAATACAAAGAGTTGGCCTGATACCTCGCCGGGGGGTACTTCACCCTGTGGGTGAATGCGCGAATTGGCCTATACCGCGGACCCCCTTCGTGTTCTTTGGTGCTTCAGGCGAAGCCTGGCCAATCTAGCAATCTGAAAGGAGGTTGCCATGTAAATTGTTGGTTGTACATGTAGCTGCGGCCTGTCGCGTGGAGGTAACGAAGCGCGGGGAGCGAGGCCGGTTCGGGA
>JGI12048J13642_11019664_pt1 | contig 30978 bp, 19 predicted proteins | sample ElkSlonscriptome_16_FD_13642 | JGI IMG/M metagenome (IMG submission 13642)
CGGCTTCCTTCAGATCCCTCATTGGCTCCGCTGCGGCAGCAACCTTGCCGTTCTCTTCTTCCGTAAAGAGCACAGGACAGTTTCTTCGGGCACCCTTGCCTTCGCCTACATGTTCCCCTCTTCCAAGGCCCAGGCTGGACTTGCTGCCCATGGCGGTGGCGGACGACCTCTGGCTGCCGTCGGACTGGCATGAGGAACGCCGCGGCCTGTCCATCAACCAGTTGCGCGACCGGCTGCGGTACTACGGTCTGCAACGACTGGTGCTGATCTCGGACGCCTGCCGCTTGCTGCTCGGCGCCGACACCGCCGATCTGGTGGGCGACCCGGTGCTGAAGCTTGGTCCCTTCGATGCCAAGGCCCCGCAGCAGGACTGGTGGTTCGCCGCCTCGCCAGCGCGTGCGGCCTGGATGATCCCGGGGCGCACGCCGGCGGAGAGCCGCTGTATCTTCTCCGGGCTGATGGCCGAGGCCCTGGCCGACCAGCACCAGGCGGCCCTGGACCAGCGCCAGCCCGAGCTTGGCGTGACCAACGAGGGACTGGCGGGCTTCCTGGAGACGCGGGTGCCACAACTCGCTGCCGGCTACGGCGCGACGCTGCAACCGGAGATCAATACCGGTATCCGGGCGCCCCAGGATGTCTATCTTCCCGGCCCGCTGACGCTACCACCGGCGTCGGAGCGCATCCCCTGGCCGGAGCCGAACGCGGTTGCCGTCGCCGGCATAGGCGACGACCGGGGCGGCGGTCGCATTGAGCCGCCGCCGGGGGAGAGCTGGAGCACCCGCGATGCCCTGCTGGACCTGGCGGTGACCCGCGGAGACGGTGCGGGCATGGCCTGGTTCTCAGCACCGAGCCTGGCCGCGGTGATCGCCGAGAGCACCCGCGGCATTGCCCGCAGCACCGAGCGGGAGCTGAGCACGACGACGGCGGCGCTGCCGACCTTCAAGACCGGTCGCGGCGCGGCCGGCGTTGCCACCGGGGCGGGCTTCAGCCTGTCCGGTGCCGCCATTGCCCGGGTGTCCCTCGGTCCCCGAGCGACGGCCAGCGAGGCGCCGGGTACCGGCTGGTGGCGTATCCTGCCGCCGGAGCCCCACCGCGCCGACAGCTGGTGGGACGACCAGGATGGCCTGCGCCAACCGCTGCCGCTGCTGATGCAACTGGCCGACGGCCGCTGGGTCGGCGGCGCCGCCATGCCGAACTTCGTGCTGGGCCTGACGCTGGAGCCGTCCGGTGCCGTCGCCGCCATCTACCGCCGAGCGGGCGAGCCGGACGCGCCGAACACGGAGCAGGCCATGGCGCGACTGCGGGCGGGGGCGTTGCGCCGCCAGCAGACGCCGGAGCTGGTGCAGCAACTGCGCAGCGCCAAGCACGCGGACCCGACGCTGGGCGTGCTGGCCGCCTACCTGCATGAGGCCGCGGCGGACATCGCCAACATCCATCGCACCGCCTACTTCTTCGCGTGGCAGGATCAGCCCATCCCCTTCGACATCGCGCTGCTGGGCGGGCTGGAGGCCCGCCGCGAGTCCGACGGACTGGTGCGCGTGCGCATCCCGGCGGTAGCCGATGCGTCCGGCGCGCGCAACCTGCCGAACTACATGCGCACGGCCACCGACGCGACCGAGGGCGTGCTCGCCGGCGCCTTCCCCTGGCTGCGGCAAGGCTGGGCGCGGCTCGATCCGGGCGGCCAGCCGGGGCTCTATCCGGCTGGCCTCGCCGACCTTGCGGCGCATCTGTTGCCCGCACCCTTCACCACTCTGGATGACGCCGGCGGGGAGCGCCTGGCGCGTCTCATCTTCGCGGAGGACTGATTCCATGCGTCTGGTACTGGTTCACGGCATCAATCAACAGGGCAAGGACCCGGAGTCGTTGCGCCGCACCTGGATCGAGGACCTGGAGCGCGGCCTGGATGGAGGTCGGGATGGCGGCCTGGATGGCGATCGAGGCCGCCCCGGCGCCCTCGCCGACGTAGAAGTGGTCATGCCCTTCTACGGCGACCTGCTGTTCGAACGATCCAACGCCAAGGCGGGCGGCGCCATCCCACAGGGCGACGGTGGCGCCGACGACCAGGCGCTGGCGGCGTTCCTGGCCGAGGGGCTCAAAGAACAGGCCGACGCGGAGCAGATCAGCGCCGCCGCAATCCGCAACGAGCAGGAGCGACTGGCCGCCGAGGCGGCGACGCTGGAAGTGGTCGAGCAGGGCTTTCCGATGAGCCGCCATATCAACGCCATCGTCAGCGTCCTGGAGAAGATATCGCCGGCGCGCGGCGACCTGGCGGTGCGCCTGCTGGGCCAGGCCCATGCCTATCTGAAGAAGCCCGGCGTCGCCCAGGCGGTGGACGCCCTGGTGCGCCCGGCGCTGGCGGACGGGCCGGCGGTGCTGGTGACCCATTCGCTGGGCACCGTCGTCACCTTCAAGCTGCTGCGGGAGCTGGCCCAGGCCGGCAGTCCCGTCCAGGTCCCGCTCTATGTCACCCTGGGCACGCCGCTGACCCTGTCGACGGTGCAGCGCGCGCTCGGGCCATCCTTTGCGACGCCGGACCAGGTCGGCAGCTGGATCAACCTGCGCGACCCGGACGACTTCATCAGCCTGAACCGCGACCTCAGCCCGCCGCGCTTCTCCGCCGCCATCGAGAACATCGGCGATTTCGAGAACCCAGGGGACGACGCCCATGCCATCCCCGGCTATTTGACCCATCCGCGCGTGGCGCAGGCGGTGGCCGATGCGCTCGGCCTCTAGCCCGTGCCGCCGCGGCGGATGGGGGCCGATCAGTGCCGTAGGTCGACGAGACCCGCATCGAAGCACTGACCCGCGCCCACTTCGACCCGCGGCCCAAGGGCAGCATGCAGATGCTCGACCTACTGCGCCCGATCTACCGCGCGACCGCCGCCAACGGCCTCTTCGGCCGCATCCGGTTGCATCGCCGACTCCTCCCGCCGCAACCGCCGCAGCAGGTCCCCTGGCGAGCCGGTGTGCCTGGCGAGCAGGTCATAGGCGACAGGGACCACGAACAGCGTGAAGAAAGTCGCCGCGAGCACGCCAGAGAGGATGACGGTGCCGATCACGGCGCGGGTCTCGGCACCGGCACCGGAGCTGAGCAGTAGCGGCACGGAACCGGCGGCGGTGGTGATGCCGGTCATGATGATGGGGCGCAGGCGCAGGTCGGCGGCCTGCATTAGCGCGGCGTGAAATTCGTTGCCCTGATCGCGCAGTTGATTGGCAAATTCGACGATGAGGATGCCGTTCTTGGCCGACAGGCCGACCAGCATGATGAGCCCGATTTGGCTGTAGATGTTCAGCGACTGCCCGCTCCACCAGAGACCGAACAGCGCGCCGGCCATGGCCAGCGGCACCGTTAGCATGATCACCAAGGGATGCACCCAGGACTCGAACTGGGCGGCCAGCACCAGGAACACGACCGCGAGCCCGAGCAAGAACACAAACAGGATGCCCTCGGCGCTGTCGCGGAAGTCGCGGCTCTGCCCCTTGTAGTCGATCTGCGCCTGCTCTGGCAGCAGCTCGCGGACCTTGGCCTCCAGATAGCCGAGCGCATCGCCCAGCGCGAGATCGTCGGCCAGGTTGGCCGCTAACGTGATGGCGCGAATCCGATTGTAGCGGTTGAGGCTCTGCGAGTCGGCCTGCTCGGTGATGCTGACAAGGTTAGACAGCGGGATCAGCTCGCCGCTGCGCTCGGAGCGCACGTAGAGGTTGGCCAGGCTGCCGGGGGTGCGCTGGGTGTCGCGCTCGCCTTCCAGGATGACGTCATACTCCTCGCCGTCTTCGATGTAGGTGGTGACCTTACGCGAGCCGAGCATGGTCTCCAGCGTGCGCCCGACGGTGCCGACCTTGACGCCAAGGTCAGCCGCACGGTCGTAGTCGATCTGCACCCGCAGTTGCGGCTTGGTCTCCTTGTAGTCCCAGTCCAGGCCGATGAGACCAGGATTGTCGGCCTCGATGGCCTTGACCAGGGTGTCGCGCCAGCTAGCCAACTCCTCGTAGCTGCCGCCGCCGATGACGAACTGCACCGGCTTGGCGATGCGCGCACCGAAGCCCTGGCGCATGACCGGGAAGGCCTTGACACCGGGCAGATCACCGAGCTTAGCGCGGATCTCGTCCATGATGACCCAGCCGGAGCGCCTAGCGGCGAAGTCGTTCAACACCATGATGACGATGCCGGTGTTAAAGGCGGCGCCGCCGCCGAAGCCGCGCGGCGTGCGTACCAGCACGCGGATGGCCTCGCCGGACTCGGCGTATGGCAGCAACCGGCGCTCGATCTCGTCCATGTACTCTTCCATGTAGCTGTAAGACGCGCCTTCCGGGCCATTGACCAGCACGAAGAAGGCGCCGCGGTCTTCCTTCGGCGCGTATTCCCGCGGTACCTGCTGAAACAGCCAATAGGCACCGGCGATGGTCGCGGCAAAGGCGATCAGCACCAGCCACTTCTGCCGCAGCAACAGGCGCAGGAGGGCGCCGTAGCCGCGGCGCACGCGCTCGAAGGCCCAGTCGACGCCGGCGCTTAGGCTGAACCGCCGCCTGCCGTTGCCGTGCGCCCGCGGCAGGATCTGCGAGGCCAGCATCGGCGACAAGGACAAGGCAACAAAGGTGGAGAAGATCACCGCCGCCGCCATGGTCAGCGCAAACTCCGAGAACAGCCGCCCGACATCGCCTTGCAGAAAGGCAATCGGCACGAACACCGCCACCAAGACGACCGTGGTCGCCACCACCGCGAAGCCGACCTGCCGGGTGCCGCGAAAGGCCGCCACCAGCCGCGTCTCACCATACTGCTCCATGCGCCGATGGATGTTCTCGAGCACGACGATGGCATCATCCACCACCAGCCCGATGGCAAGCACCAGTGCAAGTAGGGTCAGGATATTGATGGAAAAACCCAGCGCGTAGAGCACCGTAAAGGTGGCGACCAGCGACACGGGCACCGTCACCGCCGGCACCAGCATGGCCCGCAGCGAGCCCAAGAAGAGGAAGATTACCAGCACCACCAACCCGATGGCGATGCCGAGCGTCTTGTAGACCTCCTTGATCGCGTCCTTGACGAACACCGAGGTATCGTAGCTCTGCTTGATCTCCATGCCCTTTGGCAGGGTCGGATTGACGCGGGCCATCTCGGCCTTGGCGGCATCGGCCACGGCGATGGTGTTGGCGGTGGATTGTTTGATGATGCCGATACCGACCATCGGCACGCCGTTGCCGCGGAAGAAGGTACGGTCTTCCTCGGTGCCGCGCTCGACCCGCGCGACGTCGCCCAGGCGCACCAGATAGCCGTCGGCTCCCTGGGCCAGCACCAACTGCGCGAAGTCGGCGGCATCGCGGAAGCTGCGATCGAGCCGCACGGTAAACTGCCGATCGATGGACTCGACGCTGCCGGCGGGCAGCTCCAGGTTCTCGGCGCGCAGCGCCGCCTCGACATCGGCCACCGTCAGCCCGCGTGCGGCCAGCGCGCCGCGGTCGAGCCAGACCCGCATGGCATAGGTCTGATTGCCGCCGACCCGCACGCGAGCGACGCCGTCGAGTACCGAGAAGCGGTCCACCAGATAGCGGCGGGCATAGTCGGTCAGCTCCGGTACGGTCATCCGGTCGCTGACCAGATTCAGCCACATGATCACGTCTTCGTTGCTGTCCACCTTCTGAATGTCCGGCGGCTCGGCCTCCACCGGAAGCTGATCCAGGATGCCGGAGACGCGGTCACGGATGTCGTTGGCGGCGCCGTCGATATCGCGACCGCTGTCGAACTGCACCGTGATCTCGGAGCGCCCGTCCTGGCTGCTGGACTCGACGCTGCGGATGCCCTCGACCCCGGCGATGCGATCTTCGATCAGCTGTGTGATGCGGGTCTCGACCACGTTGGCCGCGGCGCCGGGGTAGACGGTCTCGATCGAGACCACCGGCGGGTCGATGTCCGGATACTCGCGCAGCGGCAGTCGGTCGAAGGCGACCAGACCGAAGGCGACCAGCAGCAGCGACAGGACCGTGGCCAGGACCGGGCGGGTAACCGAGATGTCGGATAGGATCATTGGCCGGCCTTGACCATATCGCGTAGCGAGCTGGTGCCGTCGTCGACCGCCAACACCGTCACCGGCCGACCCGGTCGCGCCTTGTCCTGACCCTCGGTGACCACCCGATCACCGACGGCAAGACCGTCGCGAATCTCCGCCAGACCCGGCTGACGGGTCCCAATCTGTACCTGGCGGCGTTCGACCGTCTGGCCACCGTCGCTGTCCACCAATAGCATCACAAAGTGATCCGTTCCCTGTTGTAGCAGCGCCGACTCTGGCACCACCAGCGCCTCGCGCGGGTCGAGCAGCAACTCCACCCGCAACAGCAAACCCGGTCGCAGCGCACGCGCAGGATTCGGCAGCAGCGCGCGCACCTGCACCGAGCGGGTGACCGGGTCGATGCGGGTGTCGATGCCCCGCACGACACCGTCGAACACGCGCTCTCCGTAGGGACGCGCGCGGGCCTGGATCTGAAGCCCTGGCTTGAGCTGGGCCAGGTACAGGCTCGGTACCGTGAAGTCGAGTTTCATAACGCTGTCGTCGTCCAGCGTCGTGATCAGATCACCCGGCTCCACCAGCGCGCCGCGGCTGATGTTGCGCAGGCCGACGACGCCGTCGAACGGCGCCTTCACCACCCGGTCCGCGAGCCGCGACTCCAGCGCCGTCAGCATCGCCCGCGCCGTGTCTAGATCGCGCTTGCGCTCGTCGAGCAGTGACTCCGAGGCCGAGCCTTGGGTTACCAGCGAGCGCACCCGGTCATACTGACTCCGCGCCTCGGCAACGCGCGCCTGCGCCTCCTCTAGCAGCGCGTGCTCTTCGGCACTGGTCATCTCCACCAGCATCGCCCCTTCGGCGACCCGCTGGCCGTCGTCAAAGTGCACGACGGAGATGGTCTCGGTGACCTTGGACGTGATGCCGACCGACTCATTGGCCCGCAGTGTTCCCAGCGCCTCGATGCGCTCGGCGACCGGCTCCAGCCGCGCCTCGGCGACGATCACCGGAGTTGGCTTTGGCTGATCCGATGGGGCTGCTATGACAGCACCGCACAGGAGCGCGGGCATCAGAGCACAGGGTAATAAAAATAGCGAGCAGGGCTTGGAGTGCGATGGCATCGGAGAGTCCTTGTTAAAGACGCAAAGTGCGGCTTCATGCATGTGCCTTCCGGCGCGGCAAGATCAAGTCCGGCTCGGATAATCGCGGGGCTAGCAGGCTCCTAGAGGCTGCGCAATGGCTGGTTACCCTGCGCCAAGGAACGGCCAAAGTCAGCGCATCCGACCAGACCCGATGGCGCCTTGACCGATCCTCGCCTCTCCTCTAGCCTCATCCATTGCGCGTCGCAAAACGGCGGTGCTCAGTACGCAAACTTGGTTGGAATGCCTTGCCGTTCGAGATGACAAACCTCGCTGAACGAAAAGCAACCTACGACGATCTTCGCGCGGTCCCGCCTCAGCTTGTGGCGGAGATCTTGGAGGGTGCGCTGGTCACGCATCCGCGGCCGGCGCCCCGACACGCGCTGGCGTTTACAGCGATCAAGATCGGCCTCCGCGATCTCTGGCCCTGAGAAGTGCCTCACGCATCAACAACAGGCATCCCGCCGCGACTCCTGCTGACACGGCGGGATGCTAGGGCCCTGTTTGTCAGCCCATGACCGCCGCCTGTCCATGATGCATCGATCAGGAGTCGTCCATGCGCATCCCGCCAGGTGCGGCAATCCGGTGAGTGACCTACTTGGCGCCGACCAACCCAGGGCCTCGACCGCGCGCTACCGAGGCTCAAGAAAACCCTGTTGCTAGGGCCGGTTGGCAGCGGCGCAACGCCATCCGGTTTACGATCAACCCGCTGCTCATCAGGACGGATAAGGGCAGCGCGTTCACCATTTGGCCTAAAGATCATGAAACGCCGGAACTAACGGATGTTTCGTGCCGCCCAAAGTACAGACAGGATTGACTCGTAGGCGTCCAGTAGTGCCGTGTTACCCTGCGCTAAGGAACGGCCAAAGTCAGCACAGCCGACCAGATCGGTCCCCGGCGGGCAGATCTCGGTCTGCATGAGGTCCAGCGGATCGGGCTCGATGCCGTTGTCTGCGTGCTCGACCTGTTCTGTGACCACAGAGGCGTCGGCCCCGTTGTGGAACAGGTAGTCGAAGGCGCCGTTGGCCCCATGGAAGGCGGCAGCCAATAACGGCGTGAGTCCGCACTGATCGCGCCCATCGATTTGCGCGCCTTGCTCGATCAGCGCCGCGATGCCATCAACGCGGTCGGCAATCGCGGTAGCAACAAGCGGGGTGTGCAGGCCGGCGTTGTCGCCGACTGCGACGCCCTGGTCGATGAGCAGGCCCGCGATCTGCCGGAGTTGATCCTGAACCTCGTTGCGCTGGTGTGGATCATCGATCATCGCGCTGCTTTCCCATCCAGATGCCCAGGCTCGCCACAGGTTGATGTCCGATTCGTCGCGCAGGTTCGCTAGGGCACCGCCCTCATCGGCGAGCTTCTGGACCAAGGTCGCGACGGCATCGACATTGACCTGATCCGGCTCAACGCCGTCGCCCATCGCCGCGGCAAGCAGCGCATAGGCTTGCTCCGCGATCGGCGCTGAGGCGTCCTCGGAGACCAGGGTCGTGGCGTCCCCGTCGATGACCAGCCAGCCGTCGGTAATACGCTCGGTACCACGCCGCGGGAAATCGCGGCCCAGCTTCTCGCTCATGGCATCGATAAAGTCGATGACACGCCTCCTGCTCTCCGCATAGTCCATCCGCGCCGAGGGGCCGGAAAGGGCCTGAGAGAAGTTGATGCAGCCGATGCTGGCAAGGAAGCCTATGCCCGGATGGATCAAGATCGCCGTGCGCTTGTTGGTGCGGCCGACGAGAATGCCGGGGCGTTTGAGGTCCGCGTGACGGCGACTGTCGGCATAGCCGAAGGTCGTATACTTACGCCCAATGTGCGTGCGTAGCGGATAGGTGCCCGGCTCGATGCAACGTTTGCCAATACCGCTGGCGGTATTATCTCCCGGGCCTCGGGGCTCGTAGCAGGTGCCCGAGATATCCTTGACTTTGCGCCGGTCAAAGTACGCCTGGTAGCTGCCCACTGTTCGCGTCTTGGTACCGTTGCGCTCGGAGTGAGTCCGCTTGATGTGCAAGACGAAACCGTCCAGGTTTGGGGCGCCGGGCGTGGTGGTCGCGCCGGCATTGGGTTGGGTTCCACTCAGCCGCCCCAGCAGGCGGTTGAGCGCGCGCTCATAACCGTCGTTCCCCGGGCGCCAGCGCGGCGCGATAAACGCGAGCAGCGCCTCGTTCGAACCGACGTGGGCTCGCCATCCCGTAAACGCCGTGTCACGTTCGAAGCGCGCCGCATAGCCTTGCTGGAACTGCTTGAAACCGAGAAAGCGACAATAATCCCCTTTATTGGGGTCGCTTGGATGGGGTACCTTGACCGCGAGGTCGGAGAGTATGTCAAGCCAGTCAAGGCCGGCGAAGTTCATATGCGCCCTGGCTAGTTGTGAGCGACCCCAATTCGACTCCAACGCCCAATGGCTGAGAATGGCCGCCTTGCAGCCAACCATCTCGGGAAGCAGCGGCTCGAATTCCGCAACCATCTGCCGGAACATCGGTGCGTCATCCGGAATGACAGCCGCGTTGATTGCGCCTGAGTTGCCGGGCAAGCCAACACATTCTGTACGACCCGCCTCCAGCCGATTCTTGATCTGGATGACTGCCTCGGCATAGTCGGGCTTTCCGGCCCACTTGGCGCCGATAAAGCGCATGAAGTCCTCGGGGGATTTGCTGGCATGGGCGCGCCAGCCCGCATAGGGCGGGCGCTCCATAAACATCCAAAACCCTTTGATAAAACCGGCCTCGTTGGGGAAGCGCAGGTAGAAATCCCGGCCATCGTGGGCCATGTAGGAGACCTTTTCCGCGGGTACCTGATCGAGGATCTCCTGCACTTTGAAGTTTGCCTTCATGCCAGCAAAGTTCATGTGGAGCTTTGCCAGGTCTGATTCCCCCCATCCGGATTCCAAGGCCCACTGGGCCAGGGTGATGGTCTTGAGGGACGGGAACTCAATGTCCGTCTTGGCGTAGAGTTCGGCCAGGGAAACGAAATCCGGTTTGTCGCGAACGTCCACAAGCGCGCTGCACCGCGGTCGCGGTTGGGGTTCCGTCGAACCGCTCAACGTCATCCCGACCATGTTTGCGTAAGCATGCACGACCGCCTCGGCCAGTCCCTGCTTGTTGTGGAAGCCACGCTCGGCATCGTTTCTCACGTGGGCGAAGAAGGGTTCGATCAGCGCCGAAGGATGCAGCTGAGTAACACTCGCATGTCCACGTTGTCCCGCCTTGTCTCGCAACTTGAGCCTGCGATCATGGTTGCTCCGATCCGTTGGGCTGCGACCGTAGAGCTTGACCATCTGCTCCTGCAACAGGGATGCCCAATGCTCGGATGGGGCGCCGCCGTAGAGGGTTTCGCTGCCTGTTGCCGCGACAGCGGCCGAGTTGAAATGGAGCTCGACCGTGGTCAGGGGACGGAACTGTTTGACGCGGTCGTAGGCCCCCTTGATGCCGCCGATGTCGCGTTTGAAGATGGCGCAACGAATACTGTGCTGATCTGCGAAGGCGCGGATCATCTCCGCCAGTTCCGAGTTCCAACCGTATTCGTGGTCTTCATGCACCGATGTTGACGGATCGTCCCTAAACGGCGGACGCAGACCGCGCGCCCCAGGCCGCTTGAAGGTGTGACCAACCACGACGGCCAAGCCGTCGGGCGCCGCCGCGACCAGGTTCGGCAGCACGGACAGCTCGGTCTCGTCGAACGGAAACTCCAGCCGGTCTGCGATATCGTCGGCTTCTTCTCGCAGCGCGCGGATTGCCTCGAAACGTTCCTCCTCGGCAGACGGTAGGGCGCCGGCGCTTGTGGTCAGCGTCGCGGGCTCCTGGCTCTGCAGCTCGGTAATCGCCCGGTTGATCTCAGCGAGTCGAGCAGCCAATGCGGTGATAGTCTCGTTCATGATGGCCTCCCCCTAATTGAATGCGTATGCGCGGCCCATGGCCCAGGAGCTGGACCAACCAGGGCCGGATGTTCGCCCGACCAAGCTCAGGTTTGGCGCAACTTGCAGGTGAATTCGGAAGCGCTACCGTTCTCGACGGAGTCGTAGACGATGACGAAGCGTACCTGGTCGCCGTCGCGACCCAAGACCTGGATGCCCTCGGCCTTGGCTCCGGGCGTCTCTTCTGGGGGAGAGATTCGGCATAAGGGTTGGACATTGTCCGCCGCGTGCAGCTTGTCGGCCTCCGGAATCGTATCCTTTCCGTTCCACTGGTAGACCAGGTAAGGCACAGGCGCATCCCCAATCGGACCGGCCAAGACGAGGAAACCGTCGCCGCCGTCGTCCAGCCGGCTGATCCCGCGAACGCCACGCCCGTCCAACGCGAGGTATTTGGTGTCATCGAGCTTCAGCTTCAGTTTCGACCGCTTGCGCTCGGCGTCGAGCACCAGCACCACGGCCCGTGGCCCACGCAGCACCGGCCCGCGCAAACCGACATAGAGCTTGGCCTTTTTCTTATCATCCTCATCCGGAATCAGAGCCAGGCCCTCGATATCGATTCCATTCTCTTTACTTGGAATCGTCCGGAATGGCGCCAATAGCGGATGGTTAGTCAGAATGGTGCGCAGGCTGCCGCGAACGACAGAGTCCGCTTTCACTGCTCCTTCGTCGTCAATCTTCACGACATAGACCCATTCGCGTGTGGGTTCCGGTACGGTCGTCGCGATGCGCTCGTGGTTGTAATTGTTCTTCAGGTTCTTACCATCATCCAGTCGTTGCTCCAGTTCCCGCCTGTCCCTGATGGTCTTGCGCTTGAGGGAATGCGATCCGACAACCCAGTAGTCATGTCCAGAGCGTGCGATACCCTCAATGTCGAGTTCCGTCTCTTGCCCAGGGTCCAGCGCGTAGTTGCCACCCTCGACCTGTGCGTACTCGCCTTCGCCGTGGCGGCGCAAGATCTGAACCGCGGACTCTTCGTCGGCACCAAGGACCAGTAAGTTCAGATCAGCGCTCATGGCAATGCCGCTGATATTGAGGTGCTCGTCGTTTTCCGTCGGCAACCCGTCCAAGGTCCAGGTCTGTTCAAGCTTGGCATCTGCCACGCCGCTGGGCACGGCTTGGCCGTTGCAGACGAGAGGCGCCGCCAACATCAAAGCGAGCATACCGATCGGTGGTTTATTCGACTGATTAGATGTCGTTTTCATGACAGAACTCCTCGTCGGTTGATTATCGCCATTGATTGCGCTGAAGCCGCCCACCAGCAACGCGCCGCATCGGAGCACCGCAGACCTGTTGCCCGGCTTGAATTGACCTGACCGGCACTGAGGTCATCGCCCTTGGCGTGCATACGATGGTCGTCGTTGCCCGTCTTGAATTGACCCGACCAGCACTGAGAGCCAGCTCATCGACCCGCGATGACATTGCGAGTCGATGTAAAGCATAGCCGCGAAACTCGCCTTCTAGAATATGCCTAACGACATAGCCGATTGTTTCATCCTGTCGCCCGTGACCACATTGCTGCAATCGACAAATGCTGATTGGCCGCTGCAAGCCGCGAGCGACGCCGTATCTGCGCCAAGCAGCTCAGGCTCTGGCGTCAAAGCGCTCGATGATCCGAAGCTCTAGGCCTGATGGGAGGCTATCCGTGGCATGCTCGAGCAGATACGCCACGGGCAACTCCGCTTCAACGCTCTGACCGGTGATCGACAAGGTGTTTTCAACGAGGCTGCCCGCGACCTTTTCCAGCCAGGGCCGCAGACCGTCGACCCATGCATCGAGCCGGCCGCGGCGTTCTTTCGCACTGCCGTAGAGTTCTGCCTTCCAATGCAGCCCGACGCGCAATGTCTCACGGCCGTTTCGGCCGATGGTTACCCGCCCCTGCGAGCACAATCTCGACATTTGCTCAGCGGTCAATAGGTGCGCCATTGCCTTGCCTCGAGTTGTCTCAGGGTTTCTTGAGCAGACCGATATTCAAGCGCCCGGCGCCGACCACGTTGCCTGGGTGGCCGAGCGGCGAAACGCCCTCCGAGAGCAGCACGTTGCGCACCACCGCTGGCGCTGTCGACAGCCCCGCAATTCGACGCGCCTGGATCACGAGCGCCGCTGCGCCGGCGACGATAGGCGTCGCCATGGAGGTCCCGCTCATACGGTCGAAAAGACTGCCCGGCGAGACCTGCGGCAATGGGTGACCGCTGGCGTCGCGGGGCGCCGGGACGGTCGAGCTGATATTGACCCCAGGGGCGGCGATATCGGGCTTTGACTGTCCGTAAGATGTCGGCCCCCGGCTCGAGAACGATGCGGGGTGAAAGGTGCGCTTGGTAATCGCACCGACGGTCAAGGCGTTTCTGGCCTGACCAGGACAACCAAGCTCTGTGTCGAAGACGTCGTCCATGCCCATGTTCCGCAAGGCTTGGGCCGAGTCGTGCTCATTGGCCGCGGCGACGACACAAAGCGCGCCCAAAGCGGTCGCATTGTCGACCGCGGTACACAACGGACAGCGCCCATTGGAGCACTTCCAGTCGTGCCCGCCAGCGGTCCAGTGCGGAAAGTGATTGAACCCAAGACTCATGGAAAGGATGTCGGCCTCTCGTTCCAGCGCCGCGTCGATGCCCCGCACGATGTCGCTGAAGCTGCCGCTGCCGCGATGGTTGAGCACTTTGACATTGATCAGGAAGACATCGGGAGCGATGCCCGAGAACAGGGCATGGCTGGAGGCAATGGATCCGGCGCAGTGGGTGCCGTGCTCACCGGGGATGTCATCGCTCTCACCGCAGGTGCTGATCGAATCACTCAGATCGAGAAACGGATGCTGCTGGTCGATGCCGGAGTCGAGCACAGCAACCCGCACGCCTGTGCCCCTGAGCGGTCCAAATGTGTTTTGGAAGCCGTGCAGATCCACGTCGTCAATCGCATTGTCCATGGAGGTTAGGTTCAGCTTGCGATCAATCTCGAGGTATTCGACGTCGGACATGTTCGCTAAGGCATCGATCTGGTCAGGGCGCGCACGCCCTACGACGGTGCCGGCGCAATAGAGCACCTCAGCGGGAGCACCGAGCAGGGTTTGCAGGTCATTGGCCATGCCCTCCAACTCACCTCCAACTCGTCTGCGGTATGCACTCCAACGCTCGCCACGCCGCGGTTTGCCAACCTTCAACTTCGACAAGAGCGGCAAGCGCCCGTCATCCTCGCCCAGATCCATCTGCACCGCTGCCGCAATCTTGAAGCGCTCCTCGGCGCCGACTGCGGCAACCTCGCGCAACAGACGCTCAAGGACTGGTCCGATTTTCTTGTTACCCATCGATTGTCTCCGCTCACTATGTTGTTATTGCTTCAAGCCCGACGAACGCGGCGCTTGCCGCTTTCGTTGGTCGGTTGCGCCAAGGACGGCCCTCCCAAAGGGGATCTACTGAGTCAATGCGGCGCGCAGATCGTTGGACACGCCGGGTAAGGCCATCCTGCCAGGCGTTCTCTTGTCCGATTTTCGAGCCGGCGGCGCAGTGGACGCGCTTGTATTGATAGCACCCAGCGCGAAGGCCATCTTGAGCTCCGCGGTCAGAGACTCGCTCAGGCTGTCTGGCCTGATACCCAGCATCGTCTCGAGCTCGGAGAACACGGCAGCCTCGGTGCTCTGGCGCGGCCGCCGGCTGCGTCCGCGACCGAGGTCGGGCAACGGGGCCTTTAGCAGCGCTTCGCAATCCACGATGCCGGCGCCGAATTCCCCGTCGGGCAGTTCGTGATCGGTGCGTGCCGTGCTCATCAGCATCTCTCGAAAGACCTCGGCGATACGATCCTTTCCGTATTTCGTCGTCAGCGCGTCGCGCCCATGGAACGCGAGCCAGACAGCGGCAATGCCCGCCGTGAGTGCCACGGCATAGGAGGTTCCGGCACCGCGCCCGACTTTGGGATCATCGCGATCACCATAGCGCGCGCGCCATACGCTCTCCCCCGGCGCCGTGATGTCGACGTCCGGACCGCGACTCGATCCGCGCCAGGGACGTTTCTCGATATTGCATCCGGCGACGGCGATCACCGCTTCATAGCGAGCAGGCCAAACGACAAAACCCACATTGTTCCCCGCCGCCGCCAGCACGATGACACCAGCGGCTGTTGCGCGCTCAACGGCCTTTTTCACCGCTCGGCTCGGAGGCCCGCCCAGACTCATGGAGATGACAGTGCAGTCCGTACGCACCGCATAGTCGATGGCGTCCCGAAGCCGACGCATGCCCCCGAGCAGCAGCACAGGGGCGGGTCTGAGCAGGCCGGACTTGGTGACGCGTAGCGGCAGGATCTCGGAGAACTGCGCAGCACCCGTGATCTGGTCGCCATCGCCACCTTGGCCGCTCATGATGACGCTGGCGGTTGACAGGCCGTGGTTACCCTGGCGGCTGACGGCATCCTTGTCCTCGTCTATAAAATCGAAGTCGAGATGTGCCAGCACGCGATCGGGGTCCATCTCCGCGTGCACCCGATAGCCGCTGTCGGGATGTCCGATGCGCACCCCGTCGCCGGGCCGTTTGCCCGCGTGCTGCACGAGCTTCCACGCCTGCTGGACCCGGCAAAGCTCCAGCGCCCACATTGGATCATCGGTGCCCGGCAAATGCACTTCGGCGCTGGGCGAGGCGCGCATCGCGTCGCCGTCCGCGGCCGCCGGTAAGTCCGTCTCACCCGGGACTGGACTCGACAGCGACGGCTCGGCGAAGACCACGGCATCATCGGCGGCCAGGCGATGGGCCAAACCCCAGGCTTTGGCAAAGCCAATGGGGGTGTCGCCGACATAGATCGCATCGAACTCCTGCGCATCGGCGCCGCTACGACGCGCAACCCAGTCAGGACCGAGCACCGTGCGCACCAGATTCTTCGCGCGGGACAGCACGGCCGCTTTGCCCCGCACCGAACGGTCGATCTCAATGATCAGCGCATCGCAGTGGACATGGTTCGAATTCTCGATGTCTCGCGCGACCGCGCCGCCCTTGTGGCGCTCGACGCGCATGGTCCGATGCAATGCATGCAGTGTCTCGAATCGCTCAGCGGAAGCTGCGTCGGGGTGGTCCGGCCAACTCTCGTGCTTGCCTGTTTCCGGATCAAGAAAGCCGACATAGCCCCCCTTGGACAGGCCGAACGAAGGCAAGCCGATGCCCAGGAAGTCATTGTGGTTGCGGCGCTCGTCGTCCTGCGTGAAATAGTGCGGCAACACAAAATTGGAGACCGCAACACCGTCGATCTCATAGAGGCTTTGTTGCACCGCGTCACAGAGTTCGTACCAGTGCAAGACGATCCTCCCACCTTGAGCCGGGTCGGGGTGGGGCCCCTCGGCCAGGATGTTGACATGCGGGTTGACCGCCAGCTCAAGCACCTCGTGCGACAGGGTCACGCTCCAGTCTTCACCGCGCTGTTTCGAGAGTTCCTTGAACACGAAGCCGTAAGGGACGCCGGACGCGGTGAGGTCATGGTATCCCTCGGGATCGCCGTCCTTCGGATTCTCCCAGAGGTAGATCACCGCATCGCCGCGCATATCCAGCGGGAGGTCGGGGTTGGGCTGTTCGCCGGTCCAGCCTTCCAGCCGCAGTTGCACCTGTTTGTGCCAATAGCGCGCGAAGTCCTCGGAAAGCTGTCGGTTGATGGCGCGAATCGTCCGCTGCACATCTTCTTTGCGCAGCCGCGTGTTGTTGATGATGGAAATGATCATGGTGCCTTTGCTCCTGATAGATGCTGATAGCAGCGAGCGCACGGATCGCCGCAGGTGCGGATATTGGCGACGTCCAAGACGACGACGGGAGCGCCCGGCGCGAAAGCCCATCGTCCACGGCTATTCCCGCCTTGCGCGTCCCTTTCCTCCATCGGCGATGCCCTTGGGCCTTGCAAGCGGCCGGAAGTCGGGTGACCATAGGTTGCGTAGGCTTCGGCCCGACGCCCTTTGTCATAAACCGGTACCAAGCGAAACGATGCGAATCCTGTTGGTTGATGACCATCTCTTGTTCAGAGAGGCCCTGAGCCTGATGCTGCCGCAGCTGGACCCGCACGTCTCCTGCGTCTACGCGGGCAGCGGGGCCGAGGCGCTTGCTGCCGCCAATTACTATCGAGACTTGGACCTGATCGTCGTCGACCTCGCGCTGCCCGATACCGACGGCATTGAACTGCTTGATGCGCTCGGAAAGATCGTGGCTGATACACCGCGGATGGTGATCTCCGCCTGCGACGACGCCGTGCGCGTCAGCGCCGCGATGCGCGCCGGAGCGAGCGGCTATGTGCCGAAGAAGAGTTCCGGCAGCGAGTTGCTCGGCGCCGTGCGGGCAGTCCTTTCCGGCGGCACCTACGTACCCTCGACGCTCCTCGCCGAGATGGGTGAGACCTCGCTGCCAAGTAGCGCACGCCCAAGCCCCGATGTCGTCAAAGGGCGCACCCATGCCGAGACCCCGCGGCTCAGCGTGCGCCAGCAGCAGGTGCTGGCATTGCTCAAGGACGGGGCGCCAAACAAGGTTATCGCCCGCGAGCTCAACCTGAGCGAAGGCACGGTCAAGCTGCATGTCAGCGCCGTACTCCAATTGCTTGGCGCAAGTAACCGCACCGAAGCGGTCTCGGTCGCCATCCAGCAGGGGCTCTTCAGCGACACCCAACCCCAGTGAACCCGGCACGGATGAGCTTCCGATTTCCCGTTCGCCAAGATCAAGGGGCGGAAACGCTGGGCGCGACGGCATCAGAACTGGACCGTAAAGGCCGCGTTCCATGACTCGGTGCGCTCGAAGTTTGGGGGCTGCTTGCCGTTGACGTAGCTGACACCCAGCCCGACGGTTTCATTGAGCTTAAAGTTGAGGATGGCGCTGGCATAGTTGTAAGCCTCGCTGGAGTCGGTCAGATAATTGATCTGATCCTTGCCACTCAAGGTGACGCTGTTGAGGCCCAGCGCGCGTTGCAGGAAATCCAGGTAGACCGCGGCCTCGACGCGACCAATCAGTCGCAACGGATCATCGAACGGGTCCGAGGTCCCGTCGCTGGCGATCTGACTGCCGACGTCAAACCCGATATAGGGCTGCCACGCAAAGCGCATGAAGGCGTTCGGGCTCTCGATCCAATTGGGCGTGACTGCCCCTAGGCCAGGTAGGTTCAAGATCGGCGCCACGTCCACCTCGAACGACACGCGCTGATTATCCAGATCCTGATCCGCCTCGAATTTTGCCTTCACATCCCACCAGCTGAAGGTGTAGAAGGGCGTGCCGCCTGGGGGCTTACCGCGCTGTCGTTGCCTGGCGTTGGCACTGACGCGCGGATTGTTGTGATTGATGTCCGCACCCACGCGGAAGGCCCAGGCGTTTGCGGCCTTGTTGTCGGCCGAGGTGAGCTGTCCCTGCAGGGATGTCGCCCATTTCCAGGCTGTGTTCTTCAAGCCGAAGAACAACTTGCGTGGCGGCGGCACGAGGGTAATCTCTCCGGTCTCCTCGTTTAGCACCTCCTCGGTCTGGGCGGCAGGGCTGTAGCTCAGTGTGAACGCGGCGTTGAACAGCGTGTCTCCACCCCCTTCGATATCACGACTGACCGAAAAGGCCGCCGGTGACGATGCCGGCGATGGTCGTCCCGGACTCAGCTGCAGCCAGAATCCGCGCTCCGAGAGCCTGGATAGCAGGTCGACCTCTGGCTTCTTCTCCGCCGGCTTGGAAGTGACCGGTGTCGTTGCCCCCGCGGGCGTCGCAATAACGGCCTTCCGCGCCGCGTCAAGAGCGGCTATCGTCTCCTCAACGCTGCCCTGTTCTCGGGCAGTCCTGACCTTCTGCATTGCCTCGTCGAATTGGTCCGCGTAGGTTGCGGTGGTCAATAGGACGGCCAATAGCAAGGTAAATCTCGGGCATGTGCTCATTGTGGTCTCGCGTTCCGTAGCTCAGCGCGCGATCGATCGCGCAGGCAAATGGTTGGTGGGTAACAGGGGGTGAGCGCGCGGCGCTCAGCCAGAGCTTCTAAGGCGAACGCTTCTCGCCATGACGTGATCGACCATCTCTCCGACGGTCAAGAACCCCTCGAACTCATCGGCGGAGGACCGAAAATCGCAGCCTTTGTCGGCGACGAGGTCGTGGATGGGGATGAAGCAGGCGCGCTTGCGCACGTCATTCCAGCCCAATCCACCCACGCCTAGCTTGGTGTCGTCGTCTACGGAGACGTTGGACGGATCGATCTCTTCGACGACGGCGAATACGATCTTTTGCGCCCGTTGGCGCGACATGTTGCACAGGACCAATCGGCGTGCCCGGCGCCGCGCCCGGATGCCCTCAGACGCATCAAGAGCGTCTTCTTCGACGGCGGTGCTCAACGGGATTGGTCCCGTGACGTCACGACCGGCGAGCAGCCGGGCGAGCAGGTTGTTCGTTTCGATCAAGAGTTGCCGCTGCTCGTGCTCATCAACTAGCCGCGCCTCCAAGTACGCGACGCGCGCCGCGAGTTCTGTGGTTTTCCGCTTGTTCGCTCTTGTCTTGCCCATTGCATTCACCCTGACTCTTGATTGTTGCGTCTCGGGGAGACGAGACATCCGCGGCGTCGACTTCGTCTCAATGGCTCTCGCACATTGGAAAAGGACGCGTCAGTTGCAGGTTATGTCAGTGTGGCTGGCTTGGCAGCCGGACGGATGGCTAGGATTTGGCCTGGCCGAATGGCTAGGCGGACGCGAGCTTCAGGGGGCGGGATGGGATGGGGAGTCTGCTGTGATCGGCACCCAGTAGGCGCGGCAACGTCGCGAGCATGCGGACACGCGGAGCCTTTGGCTCGGATGTGTCAGATTGAGATGAATCCAGAGGGTCCGCTGCCGTTGATCTCAGTGGGCCATCCTTGGTCCAAGGGTGATGCTGTTACGCTCAGCGGGCGGGGGTAGGGTAGATCGCCTGGGTCGATGGACCATCGGTAAAGGTGACCGGGAACTTAACGGCATAGAGACCCTTTTTGTCCATCTTGAGCTTGCCGGCCCCCTTGAGATCATCAAGCGCCAGCAGGGCAATCAGTACCTCGACCGCTGCCGCCGGTGCCATGTATTGTCCCAAGCATTTGTGACGACCGAAGCCCTGAAAGAGATAAACCATATCCTGAGCCGGCGGCTGCGGCTGCGGCTGGTCCGGGTGCTGGCGACCGAGGCGGAACTCGTTCGGGGCCTCGATATCTCGCATGGCAGAGCGGTGTGCGACCAGCACCATGGTGCCTTTGGCAACGGGCTTGTTGCCGGCGTACTCCGCAACCTCCGGCTGCGGCGTGCCGCGGGGTTGATCGAAGACCCGGTCGCGTTCTTGCACGCAAACACGTATCAGCGCCTCCGCCTGGGGCTCCAAGCGCAGTCCTTCTTGGAAGTAAAGCGTCAGACGTTGTCTTGCGGCGCCCTTTTGTTCCTCAGTAGCGTCAGGTGAAAGGGCTGCGCGTGCCCTCAGCACGGCGTCGCCGAAAGATGCCGCCATAGCGGGGTCGCTAGAGGGCTGGTAGCGCTTGCCCTCGTCAAGGTACAGCAAGGCCTCGACCACGCGCGCGATGGCCTCCTCGAGACCGACCATGATGCCCAAGACCACACCGAGCACGTTCTCGGAGATGCGCAGCTCAGTGTGTCTCTTCGCGTCCGTCGGCGCCTCAAGATGACGCAGCAACAGCCGCGTTAGCAGGCCATCGGGAACCTGTCCCGGCTGCGGATCACTGCCCAGCGGAGCTACTGTGGCGCCTTCCTGCAGGCGCCGTTTGCGCTCGACCAGCTCATGCTGGATGAAGCAAAGCAACAGCCGGGAGTTCCGGAATCCCTCACGACGAACATTGATATTGCGATGCAGATTGTTGAAAAATGCCTCGTAGCCGGTCTTGATCCAGCAGTACATGAGGTCGTCGTCAGGGCGTACGCCGTCGTCCAGGCGCAAGCCGGTGCCGCTTAGGACGATCTCTCGGTCTGTGATTGGCTCGCTCGCTTTGATATCTTCGCCATACAGCTTGTGCATCCCATCGCTGAGCTGGAAATACTGAGGCTCACTCGGCAGATCAAGGCCCATGTACTTCTTTACCAGAAACATAGGCACGGCACGCGCCAACTCCGTCACCACATCTAAACACATGGCTTGCTCATCCCCGCGGGGTCGCTCGCCCAGACTTGGTCGCGGATACCGCTCGCGGTTCACGGCCCGCGCCACCTGCGCGTGACAGAACGCGGCGAGATGGTCGCGTAAGTGCTTCGGATCATACGCGTTGACCGCAGTCTCGAGGATCGCCCGATCGTCAAGGTAATCGCAATCGTCGTCGGTGCCCAGAATGAAGTGATAGACGCGACTGCTGTTGTCCGGCGGCGGCGAGCTCAGCACGTACTGCATCTCCGCGCCATAAAAATCGACGGTGAATGCCTGATGATTGGCGAAGACCTCACGTACCCCATCGCCGGAGAGCACCAACACCGGCCCGGCCTTGGGCTGAAACGCGGCCAGTCCCCGCGCGCGTAGTTGCGAGAACATGGCGTCGGGAAATCTCTGGAGAAAGAACCCGATCACCGCCCAGGCCCGTCTAGGGTCCTTGGCCGCGACCTCGTCTTTCTCGGCAATCGCCTTGAAGGTGGTCAAAAAGCATGGAATCCCGTTAGAGTCGCCGCTTTGCTGTGCGATGTTCTCTGCGATCTCCTGCGCCAGGGCTGCCGTCGCCTGTTGGGCGGCGGCGTCCAGTGGAATTGGCCTTAAGCGGTGGCAAGGGTCTGCGACTGACGCTGAGGATTGGCCAGTTTGGATCTTTGTCTTCATCGGTCTGGTTCTCATGGGGGTAAAGTGAAGCCCGAAGGATGCCGCTGTGCGATAGCATCGGGAGGGAAGGTCAATGATGGAAGCTTCCGTTATCCAGATGGTCTCGCCCGACCAACAGATAGCGCGGATGTTCAGTGTAGACCGCGATCGGCACTTGGCGCGCTATGCTCTTAGCCAGTTCGATCGGCCAGCCGCGCCGGCGCACCCGGTGTCCGAGCCCGCGAGCGCAGTTACAGGAGCCACCAATTGAACATCGATGATGCCAATTCCCGCGACGCTCATGACGGCAATGCGCTGGATAGTCAGATCCACGCCCAGCTGATCGCATTATTGTTCGAGCAGCAGGTGTCATCCGCCGTCGCCAATCTGCTGGTCTCCAGCGTATTCCTGTTTTTGGTTTGGACTGAGGTTTCGCACCCGATTCTGCTTAGCTGGTACGCCCTTCACCTGGCCATGGTGGCGCTGCGTCTCTACTCCCGGCAGCGCTTCAAGACCCGCGATCCCCTGCCTGGGGACGAACGGCGCTGGGGGCGCATCTCGGCGGTGTTCTCCGGGCTGGTCGGGGCCAGCTGGGGGCTCTGTGCGCTGCTATTCATCGACCCGGCGCACCCCCAAGCCTACATCGCCCTATCGATCATAGTCACCGGCTTCGCGGCCGGCTCCGTCACCGCACTCTCGCCTTATTTCCCGGCCTTCCTGGCCCACGTCATCCCTTCCATGGGTGGATTGGCGCTGGCCCTAGTAATGACCGGCGACGTCTTTGCCTATGGGATTGCGGCGCTGGTGATCGCGGGATTCATCGGCTACACCCCGGCATCGCGCAACGTCAATCAGGTGTTGACGCGCTCGGCGCGGCTGGGCTTCGAAAACCTGGCCCTGCGCCAGCGAGCCGAGGAGCGCAGCAAGCTGTTGCGCACGGTACTCGAGACCATGAGCCAGGGGCTCTTAGTGGAGAACCGGGAGCGGAAACCGCTGCTCTGGAATGATCGCCTCCTCCACATGCTCGGCGCTGAGCCAGGCGAGGACCGAACGGATACCAACGCGCTGAAGGCGCTGCTGGTAAGGGTCGGTATGACGCCCGAGCCTGAGCAAGGCGACACAACGCAGTTGCGGCTGGACAATGGACGCGTCATTGAGGTGATGTCGAGCCAGATGCAGGACGGCGGCGCGGTGACCACGTTCTCCGATATCACGCCCTTGGTCGAGCGCGAGCGCGCCGAGGAGGCCGCACGCATCGCCGCCGAGCGGGCCAACGCGGCCAAGACGCGGTTTCTCGCCGCGGCCAGCCACGATCTGCGTCAGCCGATCCACGCCCTCGGCCTGTTCGTCGACGCCCTGGCCGCCGATCCCGGCTCGACGCGGGCACCACAAATCCTCAATGACATCCGCGATTCGCGTAACGTGATCGACAGCATGCTCGGCAGCCTGCTGGACATCTCCAAGCTCGACGCCGGTGTCGTTCGTCCGAACCTGAAGGACTTCAGTGCCAGCGAGCTGAGCCGATCGATCGTCCGCGAACTGCGCCAGCAGGCGGAGTTGGCAGGCTTGAGCCTTCGGCTGCACGCACCGCGCGAGGCGATGGCCCACGGCGACCCGGCCATGCTCGCGCGTATCCTGCGTAACCTCGCTCAGAATGCGGTGCGCTACACCGAGTCAGGCGGCGTGCTGCTGGCGGTGCGCGCACGGGGCGATCAGGTGCACATCGACGTGGTGGACACTGGTATCGGCATCCCGGAGGGAGCACAGGACATCATATTCCAGGAATTTCAGCAGCTCGGTAATCCCCAGCGTGATCGCCGTCAGGGTCTCGGGCTCGGACTCGCCATCGTTGCCCGGCTCGCAACACTTCTTGATCTGGATGTGCGCATCCGCTCACGGTCCGGCCGGGGCTCATGCTTTGGCCTTAGCGTGCCCCGTGCGCGCCAAGCCGTCGCAACGGCAGAGCCGACGCCAACGGTGACGAGACTAAGCGCATCGGCCCTCAATGCACTGCCCGTCCTAATAATCGACGACGACCGCGAGGTGTTGAAGGCAATGGGCCTCGTACTCACGCAGTGGAATTGCCAAGCACAGTTGGTGGCTGACCTCGACGAAGCCATGCAGCTGATCGCCAACGGCTGGCGCCCGCGGCTGTTGATCGTCGACTACCGATTGCCGGGCATTCGCGACGGCATCATCGCCGTGGAGCGACTGCGCGAGGCCCTCGGCTCGGTGCCGGCATTGTTGATTACCGGCGACACCGGGCCCGAGCATCTCAAGCGCGCAGAGAAGAGCGCACTGCCCCTGTTACACAAGCCAGTGCAGGCCGAGCACTTGCGTCAGCAGGTGCTGGAATTGCTTGCCCGTTGAGTCCGGAGCAGTAGCCTGTCTGCATCGAACGGGTCGAGCGGCTGAATAAGACCTCCGCGGGGACCTCGGCGATCGCCCCGAAGAAAAAGGCCGAGCGCGCGCGCATGGCCGCTTGGCCAGGTGCCATGCCGGCCTGTCCGTATGACCTAGACAGCACCTCGGGAAGGGGTGCGGCTCGTCCGTTTGGCCAGCTCCGATGTGCTATCGGAAATTTTCGACTTCGGCTTATGCTTCACAACACTAACGCGTTTGCGCAGTATGGAAACGCAAGCGATTCTCAAGTGAGATCGGAGGCAGCATGGCCAAATCGGTATCGGTACGTTACGGCGGACGCAGCGGCAGGCGACAGCGGCTCTACGAAAGCACTGACATGGTGGTGGTGCGCAGCGAGGATGCCCTGAGCGCGCGCGCCGCGGCGCGCTCAAGGGCGGGTCAGAACGCGCTCAATGACCTCTACGAGGTCGTTAACTTCCCGGACGCGAAGGCTCAGGTACTGCGCAGCAAGGTCAAGCGGCACGGGCGGTTGGCGCGTGACCGGTTGCGCTCGGCCTTGTCGAGCGAGTCTCGCATCCGTTTCGCCGGCAAGGTCCTGCGCGATCCCGGCACCAACCGGCCGGTCATCTACACCGAGAACCTGTTCGTTCAGTTCGCGGCCAATGTCGGTCGCGAGCAACGTAACGAACGGCTGGCAGAATTCGGTCTTGCCATCAAAGAGGAGCTGCCCTACGCGGAGAATGCGTTCTTCGTCGGTGCACCGGTGGGGACCGGACTCGGAGTCTTTGCCATCTCCGATGCGCTGCTCGATAACAAACAGGTGGCGCTTTGCCATCCGGAACTGATTCGCGAGGCGCGCGGGCGTTCCATCTTCGCCCCCCAATGGCACCTCGGCGAAACCGTCCTCGACGGACACAGGATCAACGCCCATTCCAAGGTGGAGCGCGCCTGGACCATGACCACAGGCGCCGGGATCGTTATCGCTGTCATTGACGACGGCGTCGACATCAGCCATCCGGAGCTGGGGCTGACGGGAAAGGTCGTTGCGCCCCGTGACATCAGCAGGGGCATCAATGACCCGTCCCCAAAATTCTCGTCGAACACCCATGGCACCCCTTGCGCCGGGGTCGCCTGCGCCAGCGGCGCAGTCGGTGCATCCGGGGTTGCGCCGGACGCCCTGTTGATGCCGATTCGAGTCGCCACACGCCAGTTAGGGACCCATGCCGAGGCCATGGCCTTCTATTGGGCCGCCAACAACGGTGCCGACGTCATTAGCTGCAGCTGGGGTGCGCCCGATGGTGAATGGTCGGATCCGCAGGACCCGCTGCATGCGCAAGTCACCCCGCTACCCGATGACACCCGTCTCGCCATCGAGTACGCCGCGACCCAAGGACGCGGCGGACGCGGGTGCGTAATCACCTTTGCCGCCGGCAATGGCAATGAGCCGGTGGAGAATGATGGTTACGCCTCCTGCAAGCACGTGCTCAGCGTCGCTGCGTGCAACGATCGCGGCTTTCGCAGCGCCTACAGCGACTTCGGCCTGCCAATTCTGTGCTGCTTCCCGAGCGATGACTTCGAGCTTGATGGTCATGTCGAGCCGGGCTTCAACGGCATCTGGACCACCGACCGGGTGGGTCTGACCCAGGGTCTCAATCCAAAGCTCGGCCAGAGCGAGCCGAGCGGGGATTACACCCACGCGTTCGGCGGCACATCGAGTGCCTGTCCCGGGGTCGCTGGCGTCGTCGCCCTGATGCTCAATGTCCGACCTCAACTGACCTGCGATCAGGTGCGCTCCGTCATCGCAGCCACATGCGACCCCATCGACTGCGTCGGCGGTGGATACACTGCCTCGGGGCACTCCCCGTTCTACGGCTTCGGCCGGATCAACGCCGCGCGCGCCGTGGAAATGGCAATCTCCATCGCCGTCTAAGCCTCTTGCGCGCCAAGGACGGCGCGTTGAGAGACCGCCGCTACGCCGGCCTCTCGCCTGCAAAGCGCTTGTCTAAGGCACTTTGCCAACGCTGATATTGGCAGGACCGCCATGATTAGCGCCATCACGCAAACTTCACGAGGAAGCATCCATGATCACTGGTCGCCCATTCAAGTCACTCGCCATCGCAGGCTTATGCGCAGCGATTGCCGGGATTTCGTCAACCGACGCACTCGCGGAGGACATTGCCGCGCAGCGGGCGGCACGTCTCAAGGAGGTCAATAAATTCCAGAAGTCGCTGATTTCGGCACTGGAGCGCAACATGAAGCCAAAGATCGTCGGCGGCGAGGAGGTCGACCCCGAAAATCGCTATCCGATGGTTGCGCTCGCCTTTCAGGGTGTTGGCGGTGAGCTGGTGCAATACTGCGGCGGAACGCTGATCAAGCCCGAGTGGGTCTTGACGGCCGCTCACTGCGACGTCGTGCCCGGTGAAGTCGCCATCATCGCGCGCCACGATCTCACCTCCGACGACGGCGAGGTCATTGCGATCGCCGAGGTCAAGACCACCGAGCAGAGCGGATTGCCGGCATTCGATCCTGAGACCAATGACAATGACATCGCGCTGCTAAAGCTGGCATCGCCGTCGGGCTTCAAGACCGCCAAGATCGGTACCTCGGGCAGCTTCCCGACAGCGGTCACGGTAGCGGGTTGGGGTACGACGCGCGAGGGCGGACCGACGTCGGATGTGAACATGCACGCGCAGGTCTTCCCAATCAGCAATGCAACCTGCGCGGCCATGTACGATGACGCGGAAGTGAGCATTACCGACAACATGGTCTGCGCCACGGCTGTCGGCAAGGATAGCTGCCAAGGAGACAGCGGCGGCCCCATGTTCCCGGCCCTTGACGACGACCGCGTCATTGGTATCGTCAGCTTTGGTATCGGTTGCGCGCGACCATCGTTCCCTGGCGTCTATACGCGCGTCGATAACTATGTCGATTGGATCAATGAGACCATCCAATAGTCGATCGGCGGAAGCGGCCACTCCGAGAAACAAATCCCGGGCCAGGGAGTGCCCGTTTTGGGAGGAGGTTGTCAATTTTCGGTTCCCGGTCGGGAATGCGGGCGATGAAGCAAAGCCAATCCCTGACGCGTTCAGGCGTGACTCTACTCATTTCCCCCGCCATTACAGCGTCTTTAGGTACTCAAGCAGGTCACCCGCGCGCGACTCGCCGATCAGCTCGGCAATGGCGCCGCGGTCTTGCACCGGATCGAGCGGACGGATGCCCTCGCCCGTATCGTCCCTCTCGACCAGATCGGGACACAGCTCATTGCCGTAATAGTGGCCGCGATTGCCGCGGGCGAGCACGTTGGTGTCAAATCGCTTGAACAGCACGACATCATGCTCGCTGTAGCGTTCGGAGGGTCCGGACGCCCATTCGAACCCAAGCATCTTGTTGTCGTAATTGACATTGCCCCGGAAGAAACTGGCTGGTCGCGCCTGTGCGCACAGCAGTGCCCCGAGCGTTGGTACAGAGCCGTTGTGCAGATACGGAGCCCGTGTCCAGAGGCCGTGCAGCATGTCCGCCTTGTAGCCATTGTCGCCCTCACGCACCCGCATTGGTGTATCGGCGAAATAGTCCGCGAGCATGGCATCCTGACTGTCACCTCTGGGCAGGCAGAAATCGGTTCCGGGCCGACCGGGGTTGCCCTCCCGGTAGATGGCACAGGTCTCAAGTACCAGCCCCGCCAGCATATGCCGGGACACCTCTGTATTGGTCTCGCTGCGGGCCGGGTCGACACCGAGTGTGGCGGCCGAATAGATGGTTTTTCTGAGCTCCGGATCCCGCGGCGCATGACACCGCGCACAATGTTCGATGAACAGATTGCGGCCGGTCTTCGCGCGGTCGAGGTCGACGTCCCAGGGGTAGGGTGTTGGCGGAAGATGTTCGATGAAGGGGTTCATCGGCTCGTGGATCTCTACGTTGACCTTTCTCGGGTCGCCGGTTGCAGATGTGCCTGACGCGAGCGTGCGTGCACTCGCCCCTTGATTGCCGTCCCAATTGGCGAGCATCCGATCGCGTGAAAAACTCAGCCCGCTGATATCGATGGGGGCCGGTTTCGGTGGTGCCCATTGCCTGAAGCCCGCGAAGACTCTGAGTCCTGCCTGCTCCCTGAGCAAGGTAGGATTCGAGGCCAGCCGCGCGCGCAGGTCGAGCGAGAGTGGGCCGCTCATTGACTTGAAGCCTGCGAATACCGGGGACGATCCCGGTTTCTCGCCCAGCACCGGGTGCTCGGCAACCGAGCCGCTCTCGGGCGCGGGATGCTCGGGCACCCAATAGTCCTGATACAGAAAACGCATGTAACTTGGGCGCAGGGCGTGGACCGCCACCAGGCCGGAAGCAATGCCGAAGGCATCCATCTGTCCGGGACGATGGTTCATCAGGTCCGGCAACTGGCCGTATTCGCCGATGATCCCCGCCGCCTGTAAGCGCGGCTTGCTGTATCCACTGTTCGCGGCGATGATGTTATAAACGATGTGAATACGAGCGCCCGTCTCTATCAGGCTTCGCACGACGATGGGATAGGCCCGCAACACCCGCCAGACCATGAGATGGGCGTGCAGTTCTTGCTCGGGCGCGTCGCCGTAAAAGGAAGCTGGGTCGGTAAAGACCTTCGCGACCAGTGCCCGCAGCAAGGCGGTCACCGCGGCTTTGTTCGCCCTCAGCCCAGCAATCAGCTTCTTGGGGTCCTGCGAACCGAGGTCGAGCGTGGGTCGGGCCAGCAGCTCAGCGGTCTGCAGCAGAAGCTGCGAGTAGTATTGCGCCTCGATCTCTGTATTGGGACTGCCTCGCAGATAGCGCATCTCGTCGTCGACCATGACCCGTCCGACATGGCATGCGGCGCAGGAAAAGAAGACCCGATCCAGATAGGTAGGACGGCCAAAGGTCTCGAAGTCCTCCGCAATCCCATTGTAGTTTGCCTCGAATCCGATCCTACCCGCTTCTGCGTCCGCTGGCGGTTGCGGTGCAACCCGGGCGCCGTGATCCGGACGCTCCCGCGGGTAGTGTTTTGTCAGATAAAGGGGCTCTACAAGCTGGACTTGCTGTTGCCAAGACGGCGTGGCAGGTGCCAATGGTGCTGCGTCCGTGTCTAAGGTCTTGGTCTCAGCCGCAGCAACCGCGGTTGGCCGCGCGAGCGCTTGGATGGTCGCCTTTAATGCGGCGGTCTTCTCTGTGGTAGGCGCCGAGCCGAAGAGATAGCGAAAGGCTTGCGCCTCGGCCTCCCGTGTCACCATCAGCAGATTCAGCTCGGGCGGCAAATTCAGCTCGGGCTCCGAGAGCTGCAATTGCTGTTGAATCTCAGACCAGGCGGCCGCGGCAGCAAGTTGAACTTCTTCAGCGGCCTCCTTGCCGATAAACGGCGGGATTGCTTGCGACTCCGACGCGCTGCGTGTTAAGGACAGCACGCCAAACGGGCCGGAGTCATTGAGGTCGTAGCTCGGCGGCCCGCTCTGGAAAGTCAATCCGTAGGGCAGACGCCACGAGCGCTCCGACGGCGGCCTTGCCTTGCCGCCGACATACTCCCGCCGATGCGGGCCGATGCCGAGGTGGTCCAGATTGGCCGGACCCGCCCCCAGGAACGGTTCGCGGTGCCAGATCGCTTGTAACTCGCAGAGGGCATCGACGCCGTCCTGAACACAATTCTCAGGGGTGAGGTCCAAGATGGTCTTGAGAAGCACATAGGGCACCCCGCCAAAGCCCACCGGGGCTTCCTCAAACCATTTCCAGGCAAGGGCCGGATTTTGCGGCCTTCCCTTGGTTCTGAAACCCCATTTCTTAACGAGCTGAGAACGATCCTCTCTCAGGTAGCAGTTAATGGCATCTTCGCGCTTTTTGCGTTCCTGATCCCAGTTCTGCCAAGCCTCACCATCTACCCAGGAGATGAGGCCGTTTCCCTTTGCACTCTCTGGAGCGCCGTTCGTGTAATCCTCGAATGGACATTCAGAGTCTTTCGGTTGCGCATTCGCAAACAAGGGCGAGGCACTGACGGTCAGAACTGCCGTCAGGATCACGCCGGGTAGGCGTTTGCGCGGGAGAGATAGATCGACATGCGCGGGCATAGCAAGCCTCTTGGAGTTGGTTCAGATTGAATACGCCAGCTGGTTTTGGCCAACGCCTGCCGACTCGCAGGCGTTTTGAGTCACACCCTGCGGCAGTACCTCAGACTGTTCCAGGCCGGCGGTATCCAGAAACTGCAGGAACTCAACTTCTACGCACCGACAAGCGAGTTGGAGCGCCATCGCTTTCAACTTGAAACCCATTTCCGCGAGCATCCGCCCGCGACGATCAAAGAGGCGACAGCCGAAATTCAGAAGCTAACCGGGCTCAAGCGGAGCCCAAGCGCCGTGGGAACCTTTCTCAACTCGCTCGGCATGGCGCCGAGACGCGTCGGATTTCTCCGACTTTGCTGTAACTTATTGAAAATGAGAGACTCATAATTCCTTGATCCTAGGTTCGAATCCTAGGCGGCCCACCACTATTGTGCTCGTTGTCGTTCGGGTAGCGCTTCAGCCCGTTGGTCGCGCTCCTACGGCGCAATTGCGCAAAGAGAAGGCCAGCGTAGAAGCCGGCCTTTGTGCGTCTCGGTGATGCCGAGGCAGTCGCCCTGGGTGGGGGCGGTTTGGCTCACTCGTAGCGAGTGCGTCGTTGACTTTGAGATTAGCCTAGTCCTGCGATGCTTGCTGGCGAAATGCCAGCGACTAGTGCCTGATCCGACGAATGGTCGATTGTTGATCGAGCCTCGAGCCAGCTGAGACGGACGATCAGCTAAATGGCTTCCGCATGCCCTTGGAGTGAGCTTCAGCGTCCGCTCGCGCCGACGGCATCGCTATGCCGGACGCCGTCCTTGCCGCTGTTGGTATTCGCCTTGGTGCTTG